>Ga0070734_10004496_pt1 | contig 13182 bp, 11 predicted proteins | sample Coa_R1_8_FD_66444 | JGI IMG/M metagenome (GOLD analysis project Ga0070734, IMG submission 66444) | Surface soil microbial communities from Centralia Pennsylvania, which are recovering from an underground coalmine fire - Coalmine... | ecosystem: Environmental > Terrestrial > Soil > Unclassified ...
ACCGGCGTCACGCCGACTTATGGCCGCGTATCACGCTATGGGCTGACGGCGTTTGCGAGCTCGCTCGATCACATCGGACCATTTTCGCGGCGCGTGCGCGATTCGGCGCGTCTGCTTCAGGTCATTGCCGGTCACGATGAGATGGACTCCACTTCCGCGGCCGCGCCGGTTCCGGATTATGTAGCCGCGCTTGACGGCAACGTGCGTGGAAAAAAGATTGGCCTGCCCAAGGAATTTTTCCAAGGACTCGCCAGCGAAACTGCGGATCTTGTGCTTCTAGCCGTGGATGTACTGAAAAAACTGGGCTGCGAAGTGCGGGAGATTCAGCTGCCGCACACTTCTTACGCTGTTGCGTGTTACTACGTAATCGCGACGGCCGAAGCAAGTTCCAATCTGGCCCGCTACGATGGCGTGCGCTACACCGCTCGCGCCGAATCGGCCGCCACTCTCGCGGAAATGTATCGCGTCACCCGCAATGAGGGCTTCGGCGACGAGTGCAAGCGGCGCATTATGCTGGGAACATACGTGCTCAGCTCCGGCTACTACGACGCTTATTATTTGAAGGCTCAGAAAGTGCGCGCTCTGGTGGCCCGCGACTATCAACAGGCCTTCGAACAGGTGGATGCGATCGTCGGGCCGGTATCGCCCTTTCCCGCCTTCAAGCTGGGAGAGATGGTGGATGACCCGGTGGCCATGTATCTCGCCGATATCTACACCATCACGGGCGATCTCACAGGCATCCCGTGCATGAGCGTGCCTTGCGGAAAAACCGCCGAGGGCCTGCCGGTGGGATTGCAGATTCTGACGCGCCACTTTAACGAAACAGAAATGTTCCGGCTGGCGGACGCCTACCAGCGGGAAACGAATCACTGATACAACGAGTCTAGAAAGAGGAGAAAATCACAAATGCCATTCACGCTGCCCGCATTGCCTTACGCCCCCGATGCCCTGGAGCCGCACATCGACAAGATGACCATGGAGATTCACCATGGCAAACATCACAACGCCTACGTGACCAACCTGAACAAGGCGCTGGAGTCCGCGCCGGAGCTGGCGTCGAAGACGGTGGAGGAGTTACTGGCAAACAATTGCGCGATCGTGCCGGAGGCGATTCGTACTGCGGTCCGCAACAATGGCGGCGGCCACATCAATCACTCCATGTTCTGGCAGATCATGGGGCCGGGCGCGGGCGGCTCGCCAGTGGGAAGTCTGGCACAGGCGATCACGGGTTCCTTTGGCGGATTCGATACGTTCAAGGAGAAATTCGGCGCGGCTGCCACCACGCGGTTCGGTTCCGGCTGGGCATGGTTGCTGAAAAGCGGCACGAAACTCGACATTATTTCCACCGCCAATCAGGACAGCCCCTTGATGGAGGGCAAGTATCCGGTCATCGGTTTGGATGTGTGGGAGCACGCCTACTACCTGAAGTATCAGAATCGCCGGCCGGATTACATCGGCGCGTGGTGGAGCGTCGTGAACTGGCAGGAAGCCGAAAAGCGATTTAACGCCGGGAAGTAGTTTCTGCAACTCACATCCCAGCGCAACGCCGCGATGCAGTTCATCGTGTGCCTGGGATTGGTGAGCCTGTTTGCAGATATCACCTATGAGGGCGCGCGCAGCATCACAGGCCCATTTCTGCGCGATCTGGGCGCGTCCGCCGCTCTGGTAGGGTTCGTCGCTGGATTTGGCGAGTTCATCGGATTCGCGCTGAGGCTTGCCTCCGGTTCGCTCGCCGACCGCACGCGCGCCTATTGGACCATCACCATCTTCGGGTATCTGGTCAATCTGATCGCGATTCCCGCGCTGGCGTTCACACACCACTGGCTTCCCGCGGCGTTGCTTATCGTGGCCGAACGCGCCGGCAAGAGTCTGCGAGCCCCCGCTCGGGACGTGCTTCTCTCCGATGCGGCGAAGAAAGTCGGCAGCGGCTGGGGATTCGGATTGCATGCGGCCATGGATCAAACCGGCGCGGTGATCGGGCCCTTATTCATTGCCTGGGAAGTGGCGCGAACACATCGTTACAGCGCGGCGCTGCTCTACCTGAGCATTCCGGCCGCAAGCGCTCTGGCGGCGCTGTTCATGGCTCGCGCGAATGCGATTCCGGTCGACGAACCGCCTCCGGCTCCCCAAGCGCAGACTCTGCCGCGGCTGTTCTGGATCTACGTGGGCGCGGCCGGACTGCTCGCCATGGGGTACGCGGATTTTTCACTGATCGCGTATCACTTCGGTAAAGCCGCGGTCACGACCCGGACGGAGATCCCTTTGCTCTACGCAGCCGCGATGGCCGCGAACGGGATTACCGCGCCGCTGTTTGGCCGCCTTTATGATCGGTTCGGTCTGGGCGTGCTCCCGGCTGGAATTGTCATCTCAGCGGCGGCGCTGCCCCTGTGTTTTTTCGGACGCGTGGACGCGGCCATCGGCGGTTTGATTTGCTGGGGCACAGGCATGGGCGCGATGGACGCAGTCCTTCGCGCTGGTATCTCCAAGCTCGTAACGATGAACAAGCGCGGCCGCGCCTTTGGGCTGTTCAACGCGGTGTTCGGAGTGATGTGGTTGGTGGGCAGCTCCGCAATGGGGTTGCTGTACGATCGTTCGATCCTTGCTCTGGTGATCTTCGGCGTAGCGGCGCAACTCTCGTCGGCGATAATTTTCTTCTCGCTACGAGAAGATATTTCACGCCAAGGCACCGCGGCCGCAAAGAAATCTTAGCGTCTAGAGCAGCGACTGCAGGTCTTTCCACGGCTTGCCTTGCGATTCGGCGACGGCCTGGTAGACGACGTGGCCTTTGTAGGTGTTGACTCCTTCTCGAATAGCGTTACTGTGCGCGCAGGCGCCCTCGAGACCGCGATTGGCGAGTTCCAGCAGATACGGGAAGGTCGCGTTGTTGAGCGCAAATGTCGACGTGTGCGGCACTGCCGCAGGCATGTTGGACACGCAGTAGTGAATCACTCCATCCACCACATAGACCGGATCGGTGTGAGTAGTGGGATGAGAAGTTTCGAAGCAGCCGCCCTGGTCGATTGCCACGTCCACCATCACGGAGCCTTTGCGCATCGTCGCGACCATATCGCGCCGGACGAGCCTGGGCGCGGATGCTCCCGGAATCAGCACCGCTCCGATCACCAGATCCGCGGAGGCCACTGATTCGCGAATCGTATGCAGATTCGAAGCCAGCGTGACGATCTGGCTGGAGTAAATATCATCGAGCTGGCGTAAACGGTCGAGATTGCGATCGATGATCGTCACGTGCGCGCCGAGGCCCACGGCGACTTTCGCAGCCTGATGGCCCACCACTCCGCCGCCGAGAATCGTAACGCTGGCCGGCGCGACTCCCGGCACTCCTCCCAGCAGGATTCCCCGCCCTCCGAGCGGCGCTTCCAGGTACTGCGCGCCAACCTGAACCGCCATTCGGCCCGCGACTTCGCTCATGGGCGTCAGCAAAGGCAGTGAGTGATCCGGTTCACGAATGGTCTCATAGGCCACCGCGTTCACCTTGGCCTCGATCAACTTTCCCGTGAGTTCCGGCAAGGGGGCCAGATGCAGGTACGTGAATAGAATCAGACCCGGGCGCAGCAGCGGATATTCAGAGGGTTGCGGTTCCTTGACCTTGACCACCAGGTTGCTTCCGGACCAGATTTCGGCAGCGGTAGGAACGATGGTCGCACCCGCCTCGCGGTACTCCTGATCCGTCAGCGAACTGCCGAGTCCCGCACCGGCTTGCACCAAGACACGATGACCAGCCTCGACGAGAGACGTGACGCCGCTAGGCAGCAAACCTACGCGAGCTTCGTGGTCTTTTACTTCCGTGGGAACGCCGACGATCATGGAATTGCGGTGGGTGGGGGCGCGTCGGGCGGCGCAGCCGGAGCAGGCGGCGCCGGAACCGGAACGGGCGTCTCGCGCTTTGGGCCCAGCCCCAATGCGATCAGGGAAACAGAACCGATCTTGCCGTCTTCGGTGAGATTCTGATCGTGCTGGAAGCGCTTGAGAGCGTCCACCGACGATGCACCCCATTCGCCGTCGGGCTGGCCTGGGAAATAGCCTTTGTCAGCCAGCGCCTGCTGAATTTCCCGGTATCTCTCCGGCGTGGGTTGCTGCTGGGCGGATCTGCGGTAAGACGCGACAACAGGACGCGATTTGGTGGCAGATTTCTTCGTGCCGGTGGAAACAATCGTAGGCGTCTTTGTAGCCGGCCCCTTTGAAGCGGCTGTCTTTGAAGCTGGCGCTTTTGAAACGGGAGCAGACTTCGCGTGAGCCGCCGGCGCGGCCGTCTTGGACTTTTGCGTGACCGCGGATGTCGAGGCGGAAGCGGACGCGACGGTCGACTTCTTCTTGTAAGCCGTCTTCTTCGACGATGTTTTCTTGTTCGTCGTCGATGAGTCGGTCGCGCCGAACAGCGAGATCAGGGCGAAGCTGAATGCAAAAAGGGCGCGCAAAGAATCAGTGTAGCAGCCTTGATAATAAGGAGTTAGGCCGTAATCTAGGCTGGAGCCGAGACCAGTCCGCGATCCTTCAAGCCGTTCAAAGCAAGTCCATACCGGCCACGCACGCCGGTTTTCTCGAAGATGTGCTTCAAATGGATTTTGACAGTCCCGGGACGGATGCCCAGATCCTGTGCGATCTCCTTATTCTTGAAGCCCTGCTCCACCAGCTCCAGCACCTGTTGCTCGCGCGCAGTCAGCTCGCTGCGCGGATAACGTTCCGAGCGGGTGGAATCGCGAAACAGTGAGTCCTCCATCCAGCTCCGCCCTTCCGCCACATTGCGCAGGCACGCCAGCACGACCTGTGTCCCAGCGGTTCGGCGCAGAATGCCGCGAGCGCCCGCCTGAAGGAATCGAAGCGCCTCGGCTTCGGTTACGGAGACTCCCCAGATCACCACGCTGGTGTGCCACCCGGTCTGCCCCGCCTCGCTCAACCATTCGAGAATCGCTTGAATTCCGAATCCCTTATCCACGACCATGACGTCCGGCGCTTGCCGGTGCATCACCTCCAGCGCGCGCGCGAGCGAGTCTACTGTCTGCTGGTATTGGAGGTCCGTGGTTCCGGCGAGCAGCGTGCGGATCCCTTCGGCCGTGACCGGTTGCGTATCGCAGATCGCCACGCTTCTTATCTGAACGCCGTGCTCCCGCGTGTTTTCAGCTTCAAGAACCGCTGTTCCCGAAGCGCCGTTTTCTTCGTTAGTGTTCATTGTGGTTCCATTCCCAAGAGTGAAACTTGCCCCGCCAGACTCATCGGCCAGGTGTATCTCCTCTTTAGTAGGCGGAAGGGAGGGAGCTTCTCATGTTATGATCGCTTCTAGTCGATTTACATCTTTGGAAATAACTCCAAACTGGTCAGCGCGCCCGAATGCAGCATCGTGAGTCCCCCCCGTCTGCTCTGAGACGGGCTGTCATCATCAGCCCGAACGCGCGGATGCTCGAAGAGCTGCAACCCCTTCTGGCTTCGCATTTACCGGACGCGACGATAAGTCCGTTGCGTGGTTATCCCTCACCTCGAGACTTAAGTGCGGCGGTTGGCGGCAGCGCTCATCTGGTCTTTCTGGATGTGGCCTCTTCGCCGGATGAGGCCAATCAGCTCCTCAGCGAAATGTCGCGCCTGGGAGCGGGGGTTCAGGTGCTCGCTCTGCTCTCTGGAAACGACCCGGATCTCATGCTGCGCTGCCTCCGTTCCGGCGCTACGGATTTCTTGATCCAGCCATTTACGGGCGAGCAGCTGGACTCGGCACTGGCTAAGCTCGCGCGGTTGCAGCCCTCGGGCGAATCGCATGGCGGCAAGGAGCCGGCCAAGATTTTCGCCGTAATGCCCGCCAAAGGCGCTTGCGGCGCCACGACCGTGGCATGTAATCTCGCTTTCCAGTGGAAGCGGTTGGGAGCGAAGCGCGTGCTTCTCGCGGATTTGGACTCTCTGGCGGGGACGATGTCGTTCCTCCTGAAAATCAAATCCACCTATAGCTTTATCGACGTACTGGTGCACGCCCATGAGCTGGATCAGGATCTGTGGAACGCCATGGTCACCCCGGTGGGCGGCGTGGATGTGCTGCTCGCGCCGGAGCTGATGGCCGAAGGCATCCAGGATCTGCGCGATCCCGCTCCTATTCTGGATTTCGCCCGCCATTCTTACGACGTTGTAGTACTCGATGCCGGCGGGGTCTACGGAGACTGGAATCTCAATCAGGCGCGGCAGGCATCTGAGCTGTTGCTGGTGACTACCAACGAGCTCCCGGCGCTTCAAGCCGCGCAACGCGCTTTGTCCTACCTTGATACCAATCGGATTGGCCGGTGGAAGGTTCGGTTGGTGGTCAACCGCTATCTGCGCGACGTGGGCTTGAGCCGCGAAGTGATCGGTACGGCTTTGCACACCGAGGTTTTCGACAGCTTACCCAGCGATTACGAAGCGGTACAAAAATCCCTGATGGATGGAAAACCCATCCCGGCCGGAACGCCTTTCGGCAAAGCCATCATGCAGTTAGCCGATAAACTGGGCGGCCGGTCCGAAGGGATCAAAAAGACCTCCTCTTCCCTCAGCGGCCTATTCGGTCTGTTTTCTAAAACTTCCAAATAACGCCATCCGGAAACGAGTTCTGCCCGTACCATAAATGTCGGGCGATGATTCCGTCAGCCGGGGCGCCAGCGCACTATAGTAATCTGGACAGCAGGAGTCGGGGACATCGCTTGGAAGATCGAGAACTGCGGTGGCGGATCTGTTTGCAGGAGATCGGCTCGGGGGATACCGAGGCGCTGGCTCGGTTGTATCGCGATACCAGTCCGATGCTCTACGGGGTCGCTCTGCGAATGTTAGGAAATCCCGCCGATGCCGAGGAGGTTGTGCTGGACGTTTACCAACAGGTGTGGCGATCGGCCGCTAGCTATGATGCGGGCCGCAGCCGCGTCCTGTGGTGGCTTTCCATGCTGGCCCGCAGCCGAGCCTTGGACCGGGTGCGAATGAATCGGCGCCGCTTGCAAATGGAAACGGCAGTGGAGGAGTTACCGGAGTTTCCCTCGCCCGACCGGTCGCCCGACGCCATCGTTATGGATGAGGACAGAAAGAGGATACAGATGGCCCTAGCCGCCCTGCCGGCCGAACAACGAAAACCTCTGGAACTCGCTTTCTTTTCCGATTTAACGCACGTGGAGATTGCAGCGAAGCTGGGAACACCGCTTGGTACGATAAAAACGAGAATTCGGACCGCTTTGCGCACGCTAAAGGAAACGCTGGGGGATGGCCCGGAAGCGGCGGCGGGACACGCGATATGAGCGACAACCGTCATTGCAATGAGGTCTCGGAAACCGCGGCGCTGTACGCGCTGGGGAAACTGCCCGAGGCTGAGGCTCGCCTGTTCGAGCGGCGCCTCGCGACGGGGTGTTCGCTGTGCCAGGCTGAACTCGATAGCCATCAACGCACCGCGGAGTTGCTGCTGAGTGCTATCGGGGCAGTCACACCCCCGGCCTCGCTCGAACAGCGGCTCATGCGCAGCCTGCCCGCGCAATCGAACGGCGCGGAGCTCCTGCGGTCCAACGAGGGCGATTGGGTTTCCGCTCCGGATCCGGGCGTGAGTTATCGCTTTCTGCACGGGCGCAAAACCCTGCTGGTGAAAATGGCGCCGGGCTCCAGCAATAGCAGCCACTCGCATCGCTTCGATGAGAATTGTCTGGTGCTCGAAGGCACGGTCCAAGATGGCGACATGCAATTGAGTGCCGGAGACTTTCTGTTTATGCCCGCGGGCACGAGTCACTCGCCGAGCCATACGGAGACGGGTTGTCTGCTTCTGATCAGCTACGCCTAGGAACCAAGAAGGTCTTGACGCTGGCTGCCGCCAAACTGATTGCCGCGGCCGCTCGCGAAGAAGCCAGCAAGAATCGCTGGAACATGGCGATCTGCGTGACCGATGATGGCGGCCACACGATTTACCTGGAGCGGATGGACGACACTCAAGTAGCGAGCGCCGTCGTGGCGCAAGAAAAGGCCTCTACCGCCGCGCGCTTCAAGCGCTCCACAAAGATTCTGGAGGACGCCGTCCTCGGCGGGCGGAGTGTGATCCTGAAACTCCCCAGCGCGACTCCGATTGAGGGCGGGCTTCCGATTGTGATCGAGGGCCAGGTAATCGGGGCAATCGGTGTCAGCGGAGGAAGCAGCTCGCAGGATGGCCAGGTTGCGGCAGCGGGAATCGCGGCTCTGTAATATACCTTGCACTTCTACACGTCTTGAGATATATGTAGAAGCGTGAGGTGTCTATCATGACCTGGTGGCAGCGGCTCCGCAAAAACGATTCCCTGGAAAGCCAGCTCGGTTCAGAGCTTCAGTATCATTTTGACCGCCTGGTGGCGGACAAAGTGAAAAGCGGAATGACGGAGGAAGAAGCTCGCCGCGCTGTTCGAATTGAGTTTGGCGGATTAGAACAAGTCAAGGAAGAATGCCGCGACGCGCGAGGCACTCTGTGGGTTGAGGCCATTCTTCACGATCTAAAGCTGGCTGGCCGCGGATTGCGCAAGAGCCCGGGGTTCGCGGCGGCCGCCATTTGTACGCTGGCCCTTGGCGTCGGCGCGAATACCGGGATTTTCAGCGCCGTCTATTCGGTCCTGCTTAAGCCTCTTCCGTACTTCCAGCCGGACCGGTTGTACATGGCGCAGATCGAGATCCCGAAAATGAAGCAGGCGTTCGGCCCCAACTTCAGCGCCCTAACTGGCCGGATTCAAGACTACTTGAAATGGCGCAGGGACGCGACGGCTTTTTCCGGCGTCGCCGCGATCACCGAAGCGCAATGGAATCTGACGGGAGACGGCGAACCGGAACGCGTCGGCGGGGCTTTGGTCACCACCGAGTTCTTTTCGTTGATGGGGGTTAAGCTGCCCTATGGACCCGGATTTACCACCGATGAAGAACAGCCCGGAAGGAATCATGTGGTCGTCATCAGCGACGCTTTGTGGCACAAACGCTATGGCGGAGATCCGGGGATTGTTGGGAGAAATATCGAGATCGACGGCGCGAGCCATCGCGTGGCCGGCATTGCTCCCGCATCTTTGCTGGTTCCCACAGGCCGCTTGTCGTATCACAATTTCGCGCCGCGGATCGATGTCTTTAAGCCGCAGGCTCCCGAGCCCGCGGATCTACAAGGCGAGAACTGGAATCAGGTGCTCTTGCTGCGGCTCAAGACGGGAGAGGACTTGGAGCACGGTCTCGTGCAACTGCACGCGCTGCTCAATCCGCCCGAAATGGCGCAGTCGGGAGGCCTGGAATTTGTTCCGCGGCTGGTTCCCGTGCGCGATCTTTACGCAGGAAAGATCCGCCTGCGCTTATTGCTATTGATGGGCGCATCGGGGTTACTCCTGCTGGTGGCATGCGTGAATGTCGCGAACCTATTCCTGGCGCGACTGGCAGGACGGTCGACGGAGCTTGCCACGCGCATCGCGCTCGGCGCGGGAAGAGCGCGCGTGATCGCCCACATGCTGACCGAGAGCACGCTATTGGCGGCGCTGGGCGGCGCGGCCGGATGCGCCATTGCTTATATGGCGCTGAAATTACTTATCGTCTACGGCCCCGGCGATGCTCCCCTTCTCAGCGGAGCAGGTCTGAACGCGCCGGTCCTCGTGTTCGGAGTTTGCACGAGCCTCGCGGCGGGAATGACGTGCGGGCTTTTTCCAGCGTGGCAGATGTTTCGAAAAGGCGCGGGGGTGATTCTGGTGGAAGGCGCGCGAAATTCTTTGGGAGGACGCGGCGTCACAAGATTCCGGCAAGCGCTGGTCGGCGCGGAAATGGCATTGGGGACGGCGCTGCTGGCTTCCGCGGGATTGTTGCTGCATAGTTTCGTAAAGGTGATGGGCGTCGATCGCGGCTACGCGGTGGATCATGTCTTGGCAGTCGATCTGGAGCTTTCGGGCGAACGGTACTCAAAGCCCCCGCAACAAGTCGCTTTCTTCCATGTGCTGCTGGAGAATCTGCGAACGATGCCCGGCGTACTGGCCGCCGGTGCTATCAGCGAGATTCCCGTCTCCGGCGATTCGGATGGCCAGGTGATTCTGCTCGACACCGATACCGATGAAAAGGTCGCGCCTCAGAGGCCCATCGCCGGATTCCGGCAAGTGACGCCCGGATATTTCGCGGCAAGCGGAAGCACCTTGCTGGCAGGACGCTGGCTTAACGATCGCGATTCCGTTTCGACGGCGCTCATCAGCGAGTCGCTCGCGCTCAAGCTGTGGCCGGGAGATGTGGTTGCGAACGCGGTTGGCCGGAAAATCCATCAAGGCAGATTGGACCTGCCGCTCATTACGGTCCTGGGCGTGGTGCGGGACGTGCGGCCGGGCGCGGTCGATGAGAGCATGCTCCCCCAGATCTACCGGCCGTTCTTACCTCCGCGCACTTACGGGACCATGACCGTGGTATTGAGAACGTCTGAAGAGCCGGCCGCGCTCGCGCCGGCCCTGCGCGCGCAGATCCGGAGTTTGGAGCCGAACCTCCCGATTCCCGCGATTCGCACGATGCAAGAGATGGTATCCGAGTCTGTGGCCGCGCGCCGGTTCCAGATGGTCCTTACGGGGTTGTTCGCCATGGTCGCATTGCTGCTGGGGGCAGTGGGCATTTACAGCGTGGTGAGTTACGCGGTCACCTCGCGGACTCGCGAAATCGGATTGCGGGTGGCCCTGGGCGCGATGCGCGGACAGGTCATGCGGTGGGTGTTTTCGAAAGGCCTCCCGCCGGTGCTCATTGGCTTGGTGGTGGGAGTGTGCGGAGCAGTCGCGATCGCGACGGCGCTGCGGAGTTTGCTGTTTGGAATCACGCCTACAGATCCGTTGGCGTTGGCGGGTGTGGGGTTGGTTTTGCTGCTGACGTCGGCTGCGGCCTGTTATTTCCCCGCGCGCAGGGCATCGCGGCTCGATCCGATGATTGCGCTCCGCCACGAATAGGCGTAAGCGTTGGGCAGACGATCGGTTTGTGTCGTCTGCCACTAATCAAAAAGGCAGACCACGGAAAACCGATGGTCTGCCCCACGCTACTAAACAAAAGGCAGACCATTGAACAACCATGGCCTGCCTCACAACATTTATTACGCGCCGGTGCGCCAGCCTTTTGCGTACTCTTCGCGTGCCACCTTGCCGTACGGTACGGGACTCACGATGGCGCGGATATCGATCTGCTTGTGACGCTCGACTGTGGTCTTCTTCGAACCGCCGCCTTCCTCGCCCCAAGTCAAAGTGACTTCGTTGCCGATCTTAATGTCGGGATCGACAATACCGAGCGACAGCATCGAACGCTCGTTATAGCTGTAGCCGGAGAACATCGACATTCCGACGGTCTTGCCCTGATTCGACACGCGGTCGTAGGAGGCCGAAGTGTAGTTCGAGAGCGGCAGATCGATGTACTTGTAGTGTTCCGCGCCGGGCTGGAACATGGAGTTGAACACCTTGGTCACGTCGTCCGCGTTCCAGGCGAAGGTCACTTTGCGGCGGTGCGGCTTGTCGGCGATCTTCTCGAGCGCTTCTCGTCCGATGAAGTCGTGGTCGAACTTCACGAACGGACCGTACCCGAGTTCATACGGCGTCGTATAGTAGTCTTCGATCTTGTTCGACATGAAGCTGCCGCCGATCGAGCCGGTTCCTTCATAGCTCGACGCGGGCAGCCACTGGCGGTACGCCTTCATCTTCTCGCCCGTGTAGACGGCTGGAAGAGGCGAAGGAATCCAGCCCGATTCCAGGGTGTTCGTGGCGTAGGCTCGGGAACCGACCAGCGTCAGGCCGAAGTCTTTGCCCGCTTCCACAATCGCCGCTCGGATTTCATCGCCCTCGGCGTAGGGTCCCCAAATCTCCAGACCCGGAGCGCCGGCCATGCCGTGCCGCAGCGCGCGCACTTTGCGCTTTCCAATGTTGATCTCATCCATGCGGAAGAACTTGATATCCGGAATCGGACCGCCGTTGAGCTTTTCGATGACCTTAGAAGCGTTCGGCCCCTGGATCTGGAAACGGTAGTGGTTACGGATCACCGGCTTGCCGCCTGGACGCGAGGGAGAGCGGTCATCTTTCTTGGTCGTGACGTTGAAACCGCCGGTTTCGGCATGGAACTGGATCCAGCTTGCCGAAGGCGCGCGTCCCACAAAGAGAAGCTTGTTCTCTTCCAGGTGGAACAGGATGCCGTCACCGATCACGTGACCGTCATAGGTGCACGGCACGAATTGCTTGGCCATGTTCACCGGAAACTTGGCGAAGCTGTTGATCGCCAAATACGACAATAGCTTGAGCGCATCCGGTCCTTCGACCGATTGCTCCACCATATGGTGGGACTGGTCGAAGAGCACGCAAGACTCGCGCCAGGCTCGTTGTTCATCCCGCCAGTTGCTGTATTCGGGTGGAACCACCGGATACACATAGGCTCCAATCTGCGAATTCCGGAGCATGTTGACCGGATTTCCCGCGGTCTGTAACAAGCCCTCCAAGCTTTGCTGACTCATGTCGCTAGTAACTCCTCCTACAGAGAAAAGTATTGGGTGGTCCTGGATCGTACGGGAGGGAACAACAAAGAGCGGGGCCGTGAGTGCCCCTCAACCGGAATCTCCATTTGGGACTCCGTTCAGTATACACCTCGTATGTCCGTCCTGACGGTCCAAACAGTACCTTTTCCATTGATACTGGTCCTAAATGTGATTCCATTGACATTCAGGTTGACCGTGTGTAGTATAGATGGCAGCCCGTCCCTAATGTGGCGGTGTGCACAATTTTTCTGCGAGTTGGGAGGTTTTCAATGCGAGCTAAGAAGCTCAGTGTTATAGCGGGCGGGTTGATCATGGCCGCCGCGCCCATGCTGGCCCATCACTCGTTCTCGGCGGAATACGATCGCTCCAAGCCGATTACGTTGAAGGGAACGGTTACCAAAGTCGAATGGATGAACCCGCATGCGCGGTTCTATCTGGATGTGAAGGATGACTCCGGCAAGGTGACCAATTGGGAATTCGAGCTGGGTAGCCCGAATGGCCTTATGCGCCAAGGCTGGACCCGGAACTCCTTGAAGGAAGGCGATGTGGTGACGGTCAACGGCTCTCAAGCCAAGGACGGCACCAACCTCGTGAACGCCAACAACGTGGCTTTCGAGAACGGAAAGCGCGTGCTAGGCGGAGCGTCCTCGAGCGAGAACCCGGCCACCCAGTAGGCTGATTCTAATAAAGTTTTAGTGGAGACGTGGCCCTGAAAGGGACATCGA
>Ga0070734_10004498_pt1 | contig 13179 bp, 7 predicted proteins | sample Coa_R1_8_FD_66444 | JGI IMG/M metagenome (GOLD analysis project Ga0070734, IMG submission 66444) | Surface soil microbial communities from Centralia Pennsylvania, which are recovering from an underground coalmine fire - Coalmine... | ecosystem: Environmental > Terrestrial > Soil > Unclassified ...
ACATCTTTGGCAACAATGACCGTGTTGGTATTGAGCCGCGCAACACCTTCAAGGGCGATAGCTACCAGACGATCGATCTGCGGCTTTCACGCATCTTTAAACCCCGAGAGCGCCTCAGCGTGGAAACCATTGCTGAAGCGTTCAACCTTTTCAACACCGTAAACGTGAAATATTTCAATACCGTTTATGGCGCGGCGGATTTCTGTAATTTCAATTCCACAGCGCAGGGATGTTCGGCAACCCAGCGTTTTCTCGAAGGCTCGCCCAACCCAAGTTATGGCACGCCGCGGGCCGTTTTTAATCCTCGGCAGATGCAGCTGGCATTGCGACTCAGTTTTTGAGCAGCAAATGCAGCAATGAGGATGTAACTTGAAGTCAGCGGCAATTGGCGTCAGCGTCCACTCCGGATGGGGCGCTCTGGTAGCGATTGCCGGCGAGCCAGGCTCGGAAGAAATTTTGCTTCGTAACCGTGTGGTCATCATCGATTCCAAAATTGCCGGGTCAACCCAGCCATATCACTATGTTGCAGAAAAAGAGATTAGCGCAGCGGAAAAACATTTGGCCCGCTGCGCGTCTCAGTCCGGCCTTCTCGCATTTGAAGCTCTCACCCGCGTTTCCGCCGAACTTGGGAAACGCGGTTTTCTGCTGAAGTCAGCGGCTATCCTTCTCAGTTCGGCCCGTCCACTTCCCGGCCTGAAAGAGATTCTCGCCTCGCACCCGCTGATTCACACGGCTGAAGGTGAATTCTTTCGCCAAGCTTTCCGCAGCACCTTTGAGAAGCTAAAAATTCCCGCCACAGGCATCCGAGCGCGCGATCTCAATGACTGCGCTTTTAAAGCGCTCGGCAAAGCTGCACCCGCCATCCAGAAAAGAATCGACGGGATGGGCCGCAGCCTTGGCCACCCTGGACCAAAGACGAAAAAACAGCCTCTCTGGCAGCAGCGATTATCTTGAATCGCGGCGAATCAAAAGGCCACGCTGCTCATTCTTCCGGCGCATAGACCACACAGTAATGAACATGCAAAAGCCGCATAGATTTCTTCAAATCCACTCCGACTTTAGATAGACTCATTCGTTCCAATCTCAGCAACGCAGTGGAGATCAGCATGAGCAGGTACGCGCGTCACTTTACTCGACTATTACTGGTCGTTTCTCTTGCATTTTGGCAAGCGGCAAATTCCCAACAAGCGCAGCCTGTCCTCCATGGCTACCAGAAAGCTCCTCAGCCGATCTCTGACATTCTGAATGCGCGGCCCACGCCGCTCGTCCAGCTAAGCCCCGACGGAAAATGGCTGCTCTCCGCCGACCGTCTGGCCAATCCTCCGATTGCCGATCTGGCGCAGCCCATGCTGCGTCTGGCTGGATTGCGCATCAACCCTGCGACCAATGGCAGACATCATCCTCCGCGTCTCATCGCGTTGAGCCTGGTTGAGGTTGCTACGGGCAAGACGCGCAAGGTCACCGGCCTTCCCGCCAATCCTTATCTCACTCTTCCTGACTGGTCGCCCGACAGCGCCAAATTCGCTTTTACCAACACCGTCGCCGACGGCATCGAGCTGTGGATCGGCAACGTTGAAACCGCCAAGGCGGAGAAGCTTGAGGGCTTCAAGATCAGCGCCATACTCGGCGATCCCTTGCAGTGGATGCCCGACGGCAAAGCTCTGCTCGTCCAGACCGTACCCGGCAGCCGCGGGAATCCTCCCGCCGAGCCCAAGACCCCCGATGGTCCGATCATTCAAGAGAGCGATGGCAAGAAAGCCCCGGTACGCACCTATGAAGATCTGCTCGAAAATCCGCATGATGAAAACCTGTTTGACTACTATGCCACGTCGCAGTTGATGCGTGTCAGCTTCCCTCATGTCGGCCACCTCGGCCCAATCCGCGCGAGCATTGACGTCAACGGCGCAAGCAGGATCGGCAAACCCGGAATCTTCGCCCGCGTTGAGCCTTCGCCCGATGGCAAGCATCTGCTCGTCGTTCGCATCCAGCATCCTTATTCCTACATCATGCCGGAGAGCGATTTCCCTCGCGAAGTCGAAATCTGGGACCTCGCCGGGAAGCTGGAGCACAAAGTTGCCAGCCTGCCATTGGCGGACCACGTTCCAATTGAAGGCGTGCTGACCGGCCCTCGCGATTACCAGTGGGTACCTTCGCAGCCGGCAACACTCGTTTGGGCTGAGGCCCTTGACGGCGGCGATCCTAAAACCAAAACTCCTTTCCGTGACAAGCTCATGCTGCTCCGTGCTCCATTTACTGATCAGCCGCAGGAACTCGCCAAGCTCGAGCAACGCTTCGTTCCCGCCGGCGGCGGCTTTGGCGGACGCGGCGGCTCAGCCATTGAATGGACTGAGAACGGCCTCGGCCTGGCCCACGATTACAATCGCGATCGCCGCTGGGTGCGCACGTTCCTGATCGATATTGCCAAGCCCGGCGAACAGCCCCGGCTAATATCGGAACGTTCCATTCGTGACCGCTACCGTGATCCCGGTTCACCGCTGATGCGCACGCTGCCCAACGGCAAGCGCGTTATGCGTCAATCAGGCAGCGCGATTTTCCTGGCAGGCAATGGCGCTTCTCAAAAAGGCGAGTTCCCTTTCCTGGATCGCTTTGACCTGGGCACGCTGAAATCTGAGCGCATCTTCCAGTGCGGCGATGGCCAATACGAATCGGTCATCGCCCTTCTCTCCGACGATGGCACAAAGTTTCTGACGCGCCATGAGAGTCCCACCGAACCGCCTAATTATTTTGTTCGCACAGCGAATGGCACTGACAAGAAAGCTGTCACAGACTTCCCAGACCCTGCGCCGCAGCTCCACGGCATCACTAAGCAGTTGGTAACGTACAAACGCGCCGATGGCGTCCAGCTCTCTTTCACGCTCTACCTGCCTGCCAACCACAAAGAAGGTGAGCGCCTGCCAACGATTGTGTGGGCCTATCCGCTCGAGTTCAATGACGCTGCCACCGCTGGCCAGGTTTCAGGCTCGCCCTACCACTTCACCACTATCACCGGCATCTCGCAGCTGTTTTTGGTTACGCAGGGTTACGCCATCCTCGACAACGCAACCATGCCGGTCGTCGGCGATCCTGAAACGATGAACAATACTTACGTTGAGCAGATTGTCGCCAGCGCCAAGGCCGCTATCGATAAAGCCGTGGAGATGGGAGTAACCGATCCCAACCGCGTTGGCGTTGGCGGACACAGCTACGGCGCTTTCATGACCGCCAATCTGCTGGCGCATTCTGATCTGTTCCGCGCCGGCGTCGCCCGCAGCGGAGCTTATAATCGCACGCTCACACCCTTTGGCTTCCAGAGCGAACGCCGTACCATCTGGGAAGCGCCGGAAATGTACATCAAGGTCTCGCCCTTCATGCAGGCAGACAAAATCAAGCATCCCATTCTGCTCATCCACGGAATGGCCGACGATAATTCCGGCACCTTCCCCATCCAGAGCGAGCGCATGTACCAAGCTATCAAGGGCAATGGCGGTATCGTGCGCTACGTGCAGCTTCCGTATGAAGCACACGGCTACCTCGCGCGTGAGTCGACCGAGCACACCCTCTGGGAGATGGTTACGTGGTTCGATAAATGGGTGAAGAACGCCCCGCCCAGCAGTGGCCAGACCAACACGGCCAAGACTGGAGGACAGTAGATCGAGCCATCTGACCATTGGAAGATCGGGTGCCGCTGCTCTTTAAGGATCACCAAAGCGGGCGCTGTCCTGCTGCGGCTCCAAGCTAGCAGCCAGCGGATACTGGCTAGCAGCTTTCTGCTTTGAATATCAAAGAACATACTTGCTTGCCGCCTGAGCGGCTTTTCCCTTGTCACTTCCGGCGATTCTGGCAATTCCAGAATTTACCTTCTGGTTAACCCCTACCCCCTCCCTGGGTATCCCACCTGATCCCACTTTGGCGTAGGGTTGACCCAGGACGCATCAATGCGGTCAGGGAGGCCATCCCTGAAAGTTGCTCATACAAAAATTTACAACTTGATTAATAGAAACCATGCCGTATAGTAGCCCGTAATTATGGCGAAAGAAAAGCGCGAATTAGTACATTTCTGGGTGAGCCATCTGGCCACGTGTTCATCCGGCCTAAAAAAATTCGCAATTTGTTGAAACGTTTTCCTACTAAGCCGCACTACTCATCAGGATGAACGGAAAAAGCACAAACTAGGACCGGCGGTGGTTGCCAAGGGGGTGTCACCGCCGGCACCTGGGATTGTGGCTCCTTATTTGCCTCTTCAGTACAAAGGCGCGGCTTTACCTGGCCGCGCTTTTGCATTTTAGCTTTGGCGTTTAGGTTCCCACTGGACCTTTGCAAAAAATGCCACCGCGAATGAGATTGGGTTACGAACTCAAACGTCCTATTTGACTCTTTTTTTGATCCGCGCAAATCAGTCTTATCAGCGTCATCAGCGGTATGGTTTGGTTTTTTCTGTGAATCCGGCCATCGACACTCAGTTAACTACCAAACACTGATTCCACACTGACCTGCTATCCCGAATCCGCAGCCGAGGCTAGCTGAGGCTCGCGTGAGGGATCGACTCCGTTGGAGCATCGTGTGAACCAAGCTGCCAGATGCAGCGGTCTGGAGAAACCAATGATCCGATTTTCCTTATCTGATCCGCGTAAATCAGGCTTATCAACGTCATCAGCGGTGAGGTTTTGGGTTTGTCCAAGTTATACGCATTTCGGAACAATACCTCTTTGAGGTTTAATCCGTGAAATCAGTGTCATCAGTGTTATCAGCGGTAAGGTTTTGGGTTTTTGAGTAAAGATCAAGAGATCGCGGTAAGGTTTTGGGTTTTGCCCAGTTTTCCTCAGCTTCTTTCGCCAGCATCTCTCAAAAAGCGTTTCCGCACTCCCCAGATGGCCTCAATTTAGCGTAGGCTTATCTGTTGGAGGTTGCTTAAGAGAATGGCTCTTCCCGTAACCTTGCCAGAAGTTGCCGACCAGACGAAAGACATAAAAAACGCAGGCAATATTGACCAGCTCTGCATCAACACCATCCGGACTCTTGCCATGGATGCGGTGCAGCAGGCCAATTCCGGTCATCCCGGGACGCCCATGGCCTTGGCGCCCGTGGCCTATGTCCTTTGGCAGCGCTTCCTCCGCTACGATCCTGAAGATCCCATCTGGCCAAACCGTGACCGCTTTGTCCTTTCCAATGGACACGCCTCCATGCTGCTTTATGGGCTGCTGCATCTTGCCGGGGTAAAGGCCGTCAATCCGAAATATGAAACGCTGGGCGAGCCTGCCGTTTCCCTGGACGACATCAAGCACTTCCGCCAGTTGGACAGCAAATGCCCCGGACACCCCGAATACCGGCTCACTTCTGGCATTGAGACCACCACAGGCCCGCTGGGCCAGGGCGTGGCCAACAGTGTGGGCATGGCGATTGCCGCAAAATGGCAGGCCGCACATTTCAACCAGCCGGATATTGAGCTATTCAATTACAACGTCTATGCCATCTGCGGCGATGGAGACATGATGGAAGGCGTGTCCAGTGAAGCGGCATCGCTCGCGGGCCATCTCAAGCTCAGCAATCTCTGCTGGATCTACGACAACAACAACATAACGATTGAAGGCAAGACCAAACTCGCGTTCAGTGAAGACATTGCTTCGCGTTTTATGGGATATGGCTGGAACGTCACGCGCGTGGGCGACGCCAATGACCTCGATTTGCTGACCCGCGCTCTCAATGTCTTTCACCAAACGCAGGACCGACCGACTTTCATTATTGTTGACAGCCACATTGCATACGGCGCGCCAAAAAAACAGGACACCAAAGAAGCCCATGGCGAGCCGCTGGGTGAAGAAGAAATTCGCGGAGCCAAGCGCGTTTATGGCTGGCCGGAGGACGCAAAGTTCCTGGTGCCTGACGGCGTGCGTGAACGCTTTGCGTCTGTGATGGGAAAGCGCGGACATGATCTGCGTACCTCATGGGAAGCTACGTTCGCGCAGTATAAGAAAACGTACCCCGATCTTGCTGACCAGGTCACGCGCATGCAGCATCGCCAGCTTCCTGAAGGCTGGGACAAAAACCTTCCCGTCTTCCCTGCCGATCCTAAAGGCATCGCCAGCCGTGACTCATCCGCCAAGGTCCTGAATGTGCTTGCCCAAAACGTGCCCTGGCTCATGGGTGGATCAGCCGATCTTGCTCCTTCCACCAAAACACATCTCGCCTTTGAGGGCGCTGGCGAATTTGAAGCCGGCAGCTATGGCGGCCGCAACTTTCATTTTGGCATTCGCGAGCACGCCATGTGCTCCATCCTGAACGGATTATCACTAAGCAAGATTCGCCCTTATGGCTCCGGGTTCCTGATCTTCAGTGATTATTCGCGGCCACCCATGCGGCTTGCGGCGATCATGGAAATTCCCGTCATCTATGTCTTCACTCATGACTCTATCGGCGTGGGTGAAGACGGTCCTACGCATCAGCCGATTGAGCAGCTAGCCTCTCTGCGTGCTCTGCACGGATTTATCACGCTGCGTCCGGCTGACGCTAATGAAGTTACTGAAGCGTGGCGCGTAATCATGCAGCTTCGGCATGAGCCGGCCGCGCTGGTGCTCACCCGCCAGGCCATCCCGACCTTCGATCGCACCAAGTACGCCGCTGCTTCTGGCGTGGCAAAAGGCGCGTACATCCTGGCCGATGCGCCAGACGGAAAACCTGAACTGATACTGATGGCCACAGGAAGTGAAGTTTCTCTCTGTGTCTCCGCGTATGAAACCCTGAGCGCGGAAGGCCGCAAAGTGCGCGTCGTCAGTATGCCTTCATGGGAAATCTTCGAAAAACAATCGGAAACGTATCGTGAGAGCGTGTTGCCGAAAAATGTGTCCGCGCGCATTTCCATTGAGCAGGCTTCCACCTTTGGCTGGTCACAATACATAGGCCCTGAAGGAAAAGGAAAGAGTATCGGAATGCGCACCTTCGGCGCCTCCGCTCCTCTCAAGGAATTGCTGAAGAGGTTTGGCTTCACAGCGGACGCCATAGTCGCGGCAGCCCGCGAGATGTTGGGGAAAAGCCGCTCTTAGCTTTTGGCCCTTGGCTAGAGCAGTTTTAGTGTTAACTTGAATTTTTACGCTCGTCATCCCCACGCTCCTTAGGCGAGCGCGGGACGTTATCAGAGCGCGAGTAGGACCGAGGGATATTTTGCTTGCTTTTTAAAGTCCACGCTATCGTAAAGACGCTTTACGTTACGCAGCTCAAGCGCCGCAGGCGCGAAATTATTGAGCCCAGCGCGTAAGCGCTGGGAAACGGTTTAAATAATTGAGCCCCTTCAGGGGCGGCACATGAGTTTCAAACTGGTTTTTAAAGCTAGACGCTAGCAGCTAGTAGCTAACAATGAAGATCACCATCGGTTCCGATCATGCAGGCTTTGCGTTGAAGAAGGTGCTGATTGACCATCTTCAAAAAAACGGCCATCAGTTGACTGACGTTGGCACTGACGGCACTGCGCAGGTAGATTATCCTGATTACGCAGAAGCTGTCGGCCTGAGCGTGCTTCAGGGCAAATCAGAACGCGGCATTCTTATCTGCGGCAGCGGCGTGGGCGCGTCAGTAGCGGCAAACAAAATTCCCGGCATACGCGCCGGACTCTGCCATGACTCGTATTCCGCGCATCAAGGTGTAGAGCACGATAATCTAAATATATTGGTGTTGGGTGCGCGAGTGGTGGCCGACGAGTTGGCAAAAGATCTATGCACGATTTTTTTGAATGCCCGGTTCACCGGTGAAGATCGCCACCAGCGCCGCCTGGCAAAGATACAGGCAATTGAACAACGGTATTCGAACGACTCGGCCACTGTTGATTCGGCTATGAAGGAGAAGATTTCATGAACCCAGTTACTACCCCTGAGAAAACCCAGACCACCGGCACTCAAAACGCGCTGCTCGGCCTGCAAAAATACGGTCAATCCGTCTGGCTGGACTACATCCGCCGCAACATTATTCTCAACGGCGATTTGCAGAAGCTGATTGACCAGGACGGCCTGCGCGGTATCACTTCCAATCCTTCAATCTTTGAAAAAGCCATCGGCGGCAGCAATGATTACACGGATCTTCTTACCCAGCTCGGCAAGCAGGGCCTGCCCACAGGACAGATTTACGAGCGCATCGTCGTGCGTGACATTCAAGACTCTGCAGATAAGCTGCTGCCCGTTTACAAATCCACCAACCGTCGTGACGGCTATGTGAGCCTTGAGGTCTCGCCCACGCTGGCGCGTGACACGCAAGGCACCATTGAAGAGGCGCGCCGTCTGTGGAAGGCCGTCAATCGCCCCAACATCATGATTAAGGTCCCCGGCACGCCTGAAGGCGTTGAGCCGGTGCGCACGCTTATCAGTGAAGGCTTGAATATCAACATCACTCTGCTCTTTGCCCGGGAAGCCTACATCGCCGTGGCTGAGGCCTATCTCGACGGCCTGGAAGCCGCGCTCAAAGCGGGCAAGGACATCAGCGGCATCGCCAGCGTAGCCAGCTTCTTTGTCAGCCGCATCGATACTTTGGTGGACTCCAATATCGATGAGCATCTGAAAAACGCCAAGGGAACCGATACACAGCTCCTCGAGTCGCTGCGCGGCAAGGTTGCCATCGCCAACGCCAAGCAGGCCTATCGTTATTACCAAAAGATGATTGAAAGCCCGCGCTGGAAAGCTCTTGCCGCTAAAGGCGCGCAAACCCAGCGGCTGCTCTGGGCCAGCACCAGCACCAAGAATCCAAAATATCGCGATGTGCTCTACATTGAAGAGCTGATCGGTCCGGACACGGTAAACACCATCCCTCCCGCAACCATGGACGCCTTTCGCGATCACGGAGTCGTGCGCCGCACGCTGGATAACGACCTTGCCGCCGCCGACAAAACCATGTCTGACCTGGAAAAGGCAGGGATCTCCATGAAGCAAGTCACCGGCAAGCTTCTTGAAGATGCCATCAAGCTCTTTGATGACGCGTTTACTCAACTCCACCAGGTTGTTGATCAAAAGAGAGCCCGGCCGTGAGCACGAAAACGAGTATCCAGTTACCCCGCTGGGAATTCTCTGCTCCGCTCACGCAGGCAGTGCAGTCCACGCTGAAAGACTGGCAGACAAATAACAAGATGGCGCGGCTATGGCGCGGTGATCCCACTCTCTGGACCGGCGACGATGAAGATAAATGGGTTGGCTGGTTGCCGATTGTTGAAGACCAGCTTGCGCATTTGAAGCAGTTGAATGAGGCGGCAACAGACGCAGCAAAAGCAGGCTTTACGCACGCCTTGCTGCTCGGCATGGGTGGTTCCAGTCTGTGCCCTGAAGTATTGAAGATCACTTATGGCAAGCAGCCTGGACATCCCGAGTTGCATGTTCTGGATTCAACAGATCCCGCGCAGATCAAGTCCATTGAGAGCCAGGTTGATCTGGCAAAGACGCTATGCATCGTGGCCAGCAAGTCCGGCAGCACGCTGGAACCAAATATCTTCAAGCAGTACTTCTTTGACCGGATGCAGCAAACGGTCGGCAAGGATAAAGCCGGCGAACACTTCATCGCCATTACTGATCCTGGCTCCAAGATGCAACAGGTGGCGGAGCGCGATCAGTTCCGCAACATATTTTTCGGCCTTGCCAGCATCGGCGGACGCTACTCTGCCCTCTCCAACTTTGGCATGGTGCCTGCCGCCATCATGGGACTCGATCTCAACAAATTCCTGCAGCGCACCAATGAAATGGTGCAGGCGTGCAAGCCGGAAGTTCCGGCGGACCAGAATCCCGGCGCAGTCCTGGGTGCAATCTTGGGGACGCTCGGAAATCTTGGCCGCAACAAAGTCACCATCATTACGTCGCCGGGCATTCATGATCTTGGCGCATGGCTGGAACAGCTCATCGCTGAGAGTACCGGAAAGATCGGCAAGGGGCTGATCCCGGTGGATCGTGAGGCGCTAGGAGCGCCGGAAGTTTACGGCAATGACCGCGTTTTCGTTCACCTTCGACTGGCTGATGAGCCTGACACAGCCCAAAAGCAAAAGCTAGAAGCTCTAAAAGGCGCGGGCCATCCAGCTGTCGAGATTGAACTGGCTGATACGTACGACCTGGGACAGGAGTTCTTCCGCTGGGAAATCGCCACGGCGGTAGCGGGCTCGATCCTGAAGATAAATCCCTTCAACCAGCCTGACGTGGAAGCCAGTAAGATCGTCACGCGGCAATTGACGGAAGCGTATGAGAAAAGCGGAAGGCTTCCTGAGGAGTCGCCACTTTTCGATGAGGGCAACATCAAGCTATTCACTGACGAGCGCAACGCCGCCAACCTGAACAGGCTTGCCGGAAGCGATCGCTCTCTCACTGGCTTTCTGCGGGCGCATCTCAGTCAATTCAATCCGGGCGACTACATGGCCCTGCTGGGATACATCGAGATGAACAGCGCGCACGAACAATCATTGCAGGCCATGCGCCATGCTGTGCGTGATCGCAAGCACGTTGCAACCTGCCTGGGCTTTGGCCCTCGTTTCCTGCATTCCACTGGACAAGCCTACAAAGGCGGTCCGAACACTGGCGTGTTCCTGCAGATCACGTGCGACGATGCTATTGATCTGCCGGTGCCAGGACAAAAGTACACATTCGGAACCGTAAAGGCGGCTCAGGCTCGGGGAGACTTTCAGGTACTGGCCGATCGCAAAAGGCGTGCGCTGCGAGTGCATCTGCCAAAGGATATAGAGGCGGGGCTGGAGAGTCTCAAGCAGGCTGTTTTTTCTGCAATCCCGAACCGAAGGTGAGGGATCACTATACCCACGATGAATCAGCGGATAGGGATTCCTCGCTACGCTCGGAATTAAGAAAAAGCTGCGCTGGGAACAAAGGCAAAGGAGAACGATGCAACTAGGAATGATTGGGCTGGGCCGGATGGGCGGCAATATGGTGCGGCGTCTCATGCGTGCCGGACATCAATGCGTAGTTTCAGATCTGAGCCCACAGAACGTGAATGAGTTGGCCGGCGAAGGTGCAACCGGATCGACGTCGCTCGATGACTTCGTAGCCAAGCTCACCAAGCCCCGCGCGGCATGGATCATGGTTCCTGCTGGCGATCCAACCGAGCAGACCGTGAACGCGCTGGCACAGCGCTTCCAGGCCGGCGACATCATTATTGACGGCGGCAATTCTTACTATAAAGATGACGTGCGGCGATCGCAGAAACTCAAAGACCGCGGCATTCACTATATTGACGTTGGCACGAGCGGCGGAGTCTGGGGACTGGAACGCGGTTACTGCATGATGCTCGGCGGACCAAAAGAAGCAGTGGAACATCTCGATCCTATCTTTAAGACCCTTGCTCCCGGAAAAGGCGACATCCCAAAAACGCCCGGACGCGAGAAATTCAAAAGCACAGCAGAAGAAGGCTACCTTTATTGTGGGCCATCAGGAGCTGGACATTTCGTGAAGATGGTGCACAACGGCATCGAGTATGGCCTGATGCAAGCCTATGCGGAAGGCTTTGATATTTTCCGTAACGCAACTTCAACCCAACTTCCTGAAGGTCATCGCTACGATCTCAATCTGCCGGATATCGCCGAAGTTTGGCGCCGCGGCAGCGTGATTTCTTCCTGGCTGCTGGATCTTACGGCGATGGCATTGGCGGAAAATCCCACGCTCTCTGAGTACACGGGGATTGTGCAGGATTCAGGCGAAGGGCGCTGGACAGTAACAGCAGCGCTGGAGGAAGCTGTTCCCGCTGACGTGTTGACCGCTGCGCTTTATACCCGCTTCCGCTCGCGACAGGACCACACGTTCGCCGAGAAGATGCTGAGCGCCATGCGACAGAAATTCGGCGGCCATATTGAGCTAACTAAAAAGAACGAAAAAGCTTCCTGATCAGGAGATCGCCTTCACATGCCTCAACTAGAAAGAGAATTGCCGGCCTTGGACCAGCCCCCTTCAGGCTCGCCACCTCCTACAGGTCCTTGTGTGATGGTCATTTTTGGCGGAACTGGTGACCTTACTTCTCGCAAGCTCTTCCCTGCCATCTATAACCTGGTTAAGAGCAAGCTGCTCTCTTCTGACTTCGCGATCGTCGGCGTGGGCCGCAACGATTACACCCGCGAGCAATATCAGAAGATCATGGGTGACAATCTTGATAAGTTCGCCACAAGCACGGTTGATCCGAAGCTTCGTGATTGGATGATCGAGCGTGTTTTCTATGCGGGAGGCGAATTTCATGATCCGGGACTCTACACCCGAGTCGGAGAAATCCTGTCCGAGATCGACAAAAAGTGCAATACACAAGGCAATTACTTCTTTTATCTTGCCACCAGCCCGGCCTTTTTCGGCGACATTGTCGACCATCTCGGCACCTCAGAACTTGCGTGCGAGAAAGATGGACACTGGCGGCGCGTGGTCTTTGAAAAACCATTTGGCAATGATCTGGCATCGGCCAAGGCGTTGAACCGGCAGGTGAGCAAGGTGCTCACAGAACGTCAAATTTTCCGGATCGACCATTACCTTGGCAAGGAAACCGTACAGAATATTCTGGTCTTCCGCTTCAGCAACGGCATTTTTGAACCTATCTGGAACCGGCGCTACATCGACCACATACAGATCACAGTGGCGGAAACCGTTGGTGTGGAAAAACGTGGCGGGTATTTTGATATGGCGGGAACGCTCCGTGACATGGTGCCCAATCACCTGTTCCAGTTGGTCTCTCTTACGACTATGGAACCGCCGATTTCCTTTAGCTCAACGGCTGTTCATGATGAGCAAGCAAAAATATTGCACGCCCTGCAGCCGTTCAGTGAAGAAGATGTTTTGCATTGCGCGGTTCGCGGCCAATATGGCGCAGGCGTGATTAATAACGAGAGGGTCCCGGCATATCGCGCGGAAGAAGGCGTGCCGCCGGAATCAAAAACGGAAACGTTCGTCGCATTGCGATTAATGATCGACAACTGGCGCTGGGCCGGCGTGCCTTTTTATCTCCGGACCGGCAAGAGACTGGCTGTGCGACACACCGAAATCGCTGTCCAGTTCAAGCGTGCGCCACTCGTCTTGTTCCGCGATACGCCAGTCAACAGCCTGGACGCGAATCAACTCATCATTCATATCGCGCCCGATGAAGGCATTTCGCTGCGCTTTGGGGCAAAAATTCCCGGCGCTCAAATGAAGGTTGGTGAAGTGGAGATGGACTTCAACTACGCTGACTATTTCGGCACCACTGCCA
>Ga0070734_10004500_pt1 | contig 13177 bp, 12 predicted proteins | sample Coa_R1_8_FD_66444 | JGI IMG/M metagenome (GOLD analysis project Ga0070734, IMG submission 66444) | Surface soil microbial communities from Centralia Pennsylvania, which are recovering from an underground coalmine fire - Coalmine... | ecosystem: Environmental > Terrestrial > Soil > Unclassified ...
ATCTTGTGGGATGTAAGGAGCCCACCATGTAAATTGCTCGTTCGAACATGTAGCGACCTGAGCAGGACACGGCGAAAGACCGTGGGCTGAAGCCTCAGGAAGCAAATGCGTGAGCCGTAGGAAAGCGAACTCGTAGAGTAGCGGCCTCGTGAGCAAAACGTTGCCGGCCAACCTGCCGCGTAAAGGGGAAGCCTGCCATCGGTGATGAAGCAACGGGCAAGAGCAGTCACCGAGCAACCAGGATAGGTTCCCTTTCAGGTTCCTTTCGAGTTCCCTTATCGACTGCTCGTCGACCCCTGCCGCTCCTTGATTCGCCTTCACTCGCTTATACGCTTCCCAGACCTCCCACTTGGAAATACGATATGGCTTCGCCTCCCTCATCGGCTCCTCCCATTCCTGGTTGGCTCATACAAGGTCTTGAATCGGATGTCGTCGGGCAGTTACGTTCCACCGCCGGTGCGGACGGTCAAGATACCGAAGGCGAACGGTGGGGAGCGGAAGCTGGGTATACCGACCGTGTCGGATCGGATCGCGCAGATGGTAGTGAAGTCGAGACTGGAGCCACAGGTGGACCCGTTGTTCCATCCGGATTCCTACGGGCTGTTTGTTCGGCACCTGTCGAACCTGGAGCATCTCGACCTGGGATTTCGCCGCGATCACATCCTGCTGGTGAGCCTCGATCCGTCCCGCAGCGGACTGGCCGGCGAACGACTTGCTCGCGCTTACGAGGAACTGCTCCAGCGAATCCAGGCGATACCGGGCGTGCATTCGGCCACGATCAGCGCACCGACGCCGCTCCCAGGGGCGGGGGCTTCGCGCTTCGCCGTGGTCGAAGGTCATCCCGAGCGGCCGGAGGATCGCCGATATACGCTGCTGAAGTGGGTCGCGCCTCAATATTTTGAGACGCTCCGCACACCGCTTCTATACGGCCGCGATTTTCGCTTCCAGGATGCCGGCGGGGGGCGCGTCGCGATTGTGAATCAGGCCATGGTGAACTATTATTTCGGTGGCTCGAACCCGATCGGAAGGTCGGTGCGGTTCGATGGCGACGATCACTCCTACGAGATCATCGGGGTGGCTGCGGATGAGCGGTACTTCGAGATTCCCGAAGCGCCTCGCCGCATGGTCTATCTCCACGCATTCCAGTTGGAGCGGATCCCTCCGGAATTTGCTCTGCGTACGGACGTTGCGCCGACGGCCCTAGCGTCGCAGGTGCGCGCTACGGTACGCGAGACGCTGCAGACAATGGAAGTAGGCAAGATCACGACGCTCGAAGATCAGGTGGATGCGACCATCGTGCCGGAACGCCTGATTGCTATGCTCTCGGAATGGTTCGGTTCGTTGGGAGCGCTGCTCGCGGCGATCGGGCTCTATGGGCTGCTGGCGAATACGGTGAATCGGCGGATTCACGAGATCGGGATCCGCATGGCGCTGGGCGCGACGCGCGGCAGCGTGGCGCTACTAATCGTGCGCGACGCCCTCGCCTTGATGGCCGCCGGGATGATCGCAGTCGCCCCAATGGCGATCTGGGGGAAGTCTCTCGTTGCCGGTGCGATGAAAGAATTGCCTGCGAATGACGCCGTGACGATTGCTTTTGGGCTCGCCGCCATGCTGGCGGTCGGTCTGCTGGCATCATATTGGCCGGCGAAGCGGGCTTCGCGGGTGGAGCCGATGGAAGCGTTGCGTCACGAATAGCGTGGCGCAGAGACTCCTCTCTGCCGTCTCGACACTCGTGTCGAGACTTTCGTAAGTCCACCAAGTCTGGATGCCCGTCGAAATGTGAGCATACACGAAAAGCGTCGAGAAGAGTTGATCAGGCCAAGACGTTCAGACTTCCGGACTGGGCTGGTGTCTGGCCGTACGCAGTGTTCCGGGCGGCGGAGGTCTGTGCCTGTGTGGCAATCTGCGCAAGTTGATCGGCCATCGTGTTGTCATCCGCGGGTTCGGGCGGCAAGAACAGGTTTTCGGTACTGTTCGAAGAGGACAATCCTAGGATTCCATTGATTTGCTGTAACTGCAGAGCGGCAGAACTCAGTGCCACGGCGTCCTGGGGAGAGGCCGTTTCGAGCAGCTTTGCGAACTCCGTCGAGTCGCCGGTCGCGTTCGCAACGCCCGTGGCGGAGGCTCCGAGTGCTGCCGCCACGTAAGACATACCGTTTGGGACGCTACTAATCGATCCCATAGCACACTCCTGACTGGCCATATCGTCCGTTTTACGAGAAGTTTGAGCGGATTTTGCGGGTACTGATATGCTGTTGCATGCTCGCCCGCTACTTCCGAACCTATCCGTGGAAGCTGGCAATCGCCTGGCTGGCATTCCTCGCGCCATTTTTCTTCCTCAGCTATCGATTCGCGAACTGGTTCACCGGCTTGCGCCCCCACGTGCCCTCGCTGGTTTTCGGGTGGGAGCACACCATTCCCTTCCTGGCATGGACGATTGTCCCGTATTGGTCGACTGATCTCCTGTACGGCCTCTCTTTACTCTTCTGCCCGACGCGCGACGAACTCCACACCCACGGCAAACGGCTGCTCGCCGCCCAGATTCTCTCGGTGACAGGATCTCTCCTCTTTCCGTTGAGATTCAGCTTCCAGGTGCCGCAAGCGGAGGGGTTGTTCGGCTGGATGTTCGCGGCGCTCCACGGTTTCGATCGACCGTTCAACCAGGCGCCGTCTCTCCATCTCAGTCTGACGGTGCTGTTGTGGTCGGAGTACTCGCGCCGGCTTCGGGGAGCGTGGCTGTGGCTCATGCGCGGTTGGATGGTGCTGGTGGCGATCTCCACTCTCACCACTTTCCAGCATCACTTCATCGACCTGCCCACGGGGATTTGGGTCGGACTCCTGGTGGCCGTACTGTTTCCTTTTGAAAAGCTGTCCGCGCCTTCTCCAGCTTCTGGCGACCGGGCGAAGTACCGCATCGCAGCATATTACCTGGTTGGCGCCGCGCTGATCTTCGCCGCCTTAGCCCGCTTCGGAGGTGCTGCCTGGCTTCTGCTCTGGCCTGGAGGCTCGTTGCTGCTCATGGGCCTGATCTACCTGAGCGGATGCGCGGGCTGGTTCCGCAAGTCCGGCGGCAGAATCCCCGCATCCGTACAATGCCTGCTGGGGCCGTATCTGCTCGGCGCCTGGCTGAACTGGCGGTGGTGGGCACAGCGCGAGGCCGCTTCCGACGAGATCGCCAACGGAATTCGCCTGGGGCGTCTGCCCCGCCCGGGGGAACACGATCGATCGGGCATCGCCTCCATCGTCGATCTGACCGCGGAACTGAGCATCCGCCCGTCAGGCATCCGGTACCGGGCCCTTCCTATGCTGGATCGCCTGGTGCCCGAAATGGCTCAGCTGAACGCCGCAGTTGCCGCCATTGACGACCTGCGGGAGGCCCGTCCCACCCTGGTGTGCTGTGCATTAGGATATTCCCGAAGTGCCGCGGCGGTGGCCGCATGGCTGCTCGCCTCGGGGAAGGCGGCCACGGTGGACGATGCGATCGTGCAGATTCGTCGGGGGCGGCCGCGGATCGTCCTGAGGGCCGCCGATCGTGCGCGCCTCGAGGAATGGCGCCGTCTGGCAGTTAGTACCCCTGCCATCGACCAATGCCCGGAAAATCAGTCAGAATTGATCAGGGTGAAACATAGCGGGTGAACCGGATGATCGAACAATTCTTCACTACCTGGGATGGCGTGCGGCTGTTCTACCGCGCCTGGATTCCCGCGGAGGCAGCGACATCGCCTCCAGCCCGCGCCCTGGTGCTTTTTCATCGCGGCCACGAACACAGTGGACGGCTCGCTGATCTGGTTGCGCGCTTAGATCTTCCCGGCTTCGCGGTCTTCGCCTGGGACGCCCGCGGCCATGGGCAATCGCCCGGCGAGCGCGGCTGGGCCGACAGTTTCGCCTGCCTCGTGCGCGATGCCGATTGCTTCGTCAAACACATTGTGGCCGAGCATGGGATCGCGGTGCAGAATATTGCAGTGGTCGCGCACAGCGTGGGCGCTGTGATCGCCGCTGCGTGGGTCCACGATTATGCGCCGCCGATTCGCGCAATGGTCCTGGCGAGTCCTGCGTTTCGCGTCAAGTTGTATGTGCCGTTCGCTGTCCCATTCCTACGCGTGCAGCGCAAGCTGCGGAAGAGGGCATACGTCACGAGCTACGTGCGGCCCAGCATGCTGACTCACGATCCGGCGGAAGCGGCCGGCTACGCGCGCGATCCTCTGATTTCGCGAGCGGTCTCGGTGAATCTGCTGCTCGACATGAACGATACCGCGGCGCGGATTGTGGAGGACGCGGAAGCGATTCGCACTCCCACCCTGGTGATCTCATCCGGTAAGGACTATGTGGTCCGCGTGGAAGAGCAGCGCGCCTTCTTCGGGCGCCTGGGATCGCCGATGAAGGAAATGCAGGAGTATCCGGGGTTCTACCACGATCTCTGGCATGAGCGCGATTGGGAGAGGCCGGTTGGAGATGCGCGTGAATTCCTGCTGCGCGCCTTTGACCGGCCAGTGGAGGATGACCTTCCTCCAACAAACCAGGCGAACTATAAGGCGCTGCTGCGCCGCCCCGGGGCTCTCTCACCCGACGGATTACTCTGGGGCGCTCAGCGACTGTTCCTGAAAACCGTGGGCCAGTTGAGCCGCGGCATCCGCCTGGGATGGAGCCGCGGCTTCGATTCGGGCGATTCCCTCGACTACGTCTACCGCAATCGGCCCGAGGGCGTGTCGCCACTGGGGAAGCTCATCGACGGCATCTATCTGAGCAGCCCCGGCTGGCGCGGCATCCGGCAGCGCAAGGCAAATCTGGAGGAGTTACTCAGCTATGCGATCGGCCGCGTCCGTTCGTCGGGCAAGCCGGTCCGCATCTTCGATCCGGCGGCCGGCCTGGGGCGCTACCTCACCGAAGCCGTGAGCCGGCTGCAAGACAATTCCATCTCGCTGACGATGCGCGACTGGGACCCTGAGAATGTGGTCCAGGCAGCACGTGTGGCCCGTGAATCGGGGTTGGGCAATGTGGAGACGGGACAGGGCGACGCTTTCGATCGCAGTTCCCTGGCCTCGCTGCGTCCCCGCCCTTCCATTGCGATTGTCTCGGGGCTGTACGAACTCTTCGCGGACAATCGGAAGATTCGCCAATCCTTGCTTGGGCTGGCCGATGCGCTCGACGATGACGGATTCCTGATCTACACCAATCAACCGTGGCATCCACAGCTTGAGATGATCGCGCGTGTGCTCGACAATCGCGAAGGCCAGCCGTGGGTGATGCGCTGCCGCTCGCAAGCCGAGATGGACGCCCTGGTGGAGCACGCCGGCTTCGAAAAGCTGGAGACCCGCATGGACGAGGACGGAATCTTCACGGTGTCGCTGGCGAGGCGGCGAGCAACATCACCGCAGTTAGTGGCAGGCGTTTCGCAGGAGCGGGGCGAAGGTTTGTGAGTGCCATCGTCCATCCAGGCGCCGCCGTGCTGGCATCGCTCGCCAAATGGGTCAGCGGAGCGCATGTGCAGTGGCTGTGGCGGCCCATGGAACCGCGTGCGCGCGTCTATTTCGCCAACCATTCCAGCCATCTCGACGCGCTGGTGGTGTGGGGTGCGTTGCCCGCGTGGCTTCGCGGCGTGACGCGGCCGGTAGCGGCAGAGGAGTATTGGCAGCGGTCCCGCGTAAGGTCCTTCCTGGCAACCAAGGTCTTCCGATCGGTGCTGATCCCGCGGACCAATGCAGGGCTGTTCGCGGGACGCGGCAGTCTCGAAAAGATGCTGCGGGAACTAGACGGCGGCTGCTCGCTGATTCTCTTCCCGGAAGGAACGCGCGGCGACGGAGATGAGATCGCCGAGTTTCAAGCCGGACTCTACCAGCTTTGCCGCGAGCGCAGTGGCCTGGAAGCCGTTCCTGTCTACCTGGAGAATTTGGGCCGGGTACTGCCGAAGGGCGAGTTCTGGCCCCTGCCTACGGCGAGCAGCGTGATTTTTGGAAGGCCCCTACAGCTTCGAGCGGGCGAGGCCAAATCCGATTTCCTCATACGAGCACGCCAGGCATTGCGAGACCTGCGGGCAGGTGAATCGTCAGAGTGATCGCCCTGCGGCGGACGTCCACGAACTCCATGGCAGAACACCGAGTTCCGGCCTCGGATCCTCGGGCAGCATCGACAGGAATTCCAGCAGATTGCCGTCGGGGTCATGAAAGTACACGGCGACGGCAGGCATCCAGGCGAGGACGACCGGTTCGGTGGTGGGTTGCGAGTCGAGATCCAGCGCTGTGAGGCCCGCCTTGCGGAGGGCCTCTACGGAAGCGAGAACGTCTTCGACACGCACGTCGAAGGCCGTGTGAAGACTCATGCGATTCGGCGCCGTGCCGGTCTCCCAGACGCCCAGCATCGCCTGCCCGGGGCGTCCGATCCAGAAGAAGGCCACCCGCCGCCCGGAGAAGATCCGAGCCAGTGGGAGGTTCAAAACATCGCGATAGAAACGCACCGAGCGATCCAAATCGGCTACATTGAGGTGCGTTTCGAAGAGGCCGCGGATCGGAATCACGGCGCGGCCCCTTATTGATTGCCACCCGAGGGCGGAGGCGTGGTACGCACCGTCGGATATTTGATTCCGAGCTGTTCCAGATAGGTGTCGTACTTGGAAGGATCGTAGTACATGTCCTTCATGCGCGGGCGGTATTGCTCCATGGTCTTGGTGTTGAGCCAGATCGCAGGTTTGTCGTCCGGCCGCAGGAAGCTCTTGTACTTCATCTCCTTGGTCTGCACGTTGTTGAAGTAGTCCCAGGCATTCTTGACGATTTCGGGATGCACCAGGATGTCAATCATCGTCATCGCTTGAACCTTGGCGCCCGCGATCACGCCTTTGTGGGCGATCGGCGTGGCCATGGCGATGCCGTTGGCCCAGTTGTGGCCGGGTCCGCCGGGTATATTGGACGGATAGCGCAGCGTCACTGTGGGTACGTTCCACGAGACGTCGCCGATATCGTCGGAGCCGCCGCCCGTGGGCTGATTGCCGAAGCCCTCTCCATCGCCCGCAGCGGGGTCCTGCACGGGCCGCGGCGGACGCATCTCCTGTAGTTTGGTCGCGAGACCGCGTACCGGGGCCTTAAGTTCGGTCTGCAAAGCTTTGGCCAACTTCTGGTCGTCCTCCGACCAGGTGGGCAGTCCCACCTTCTTGATGTTCTCGTTCATCGCCTCAGCGATGGCCTTATTAAAGTGACCCGGCCAGGCGCTGCCCAGAAGCCGCGATGTGAAGGAGGTGTCGGTCATCATCGTCGCCCCTTTTGCCATGTTGTCGCCGATGCGCCACATGTCCATGATGTGGTCGTAATCGGCCTCGCGGAAGTAATACCAGACGCTCGCCGTGGGCGGCACGACATTGGGCTGGTCGCCGCCGTTGGAGATGACATAGTGCGAGCGCTGCGCCAGACGCAGATGCTCACGGCGGAAATTCCAGCCCACATCCATCAACTCCACGGCATCCAGCGCACTGCGTCCACGCCAGGGTGCTCCGGCGGCATGCGCGCTTTCGCCCTTGAACAAGTACTCGATGGAGACCAGGCCATTCTGGTTCATCGCCGGCCCCCACGAAACCGCGAGATTATTTGCGACGTGCGTGAAGAGGCAGACATCCACGTCCTTGAACATACCGGCGCGTACGAAATATGCCTTCGTGCCCACCAATTCCTCGGCGACTCCCGGCCAAAGCTGCAGGGTGCCCTGCAGATGTTCGCGCTCCATCACCTTCTTGACCGCGAGGGCGGCCAGGATATTCAAAGGCACGCCGGAATTGTGGCCTTCGCCGTGGCCCGGGGCGCCTTCGATCATCGGCTCGTGCCACGCGACTCCCGGTTTTTGCGAGGCTTGCGGGATGTCATCGATATCGGAACCCAGCGAGATGACCGGCTTGCCCGATCCCCAAGTGGCCACCCATGCGGTTGGGATTCCGGCGATGCCGCGTTCGATCTTGAAGCCTTCCTTCTCCAGAATGCCCGTCAGATACTTGGAGGTCTCAAACTCCTGGAATCCCAGCTCGCCGAAGCTGAACACGCTGTCCACCATCACCTGGGCCTGCTTCTTCATGGCGTCGATCTGTCCCACGAGGTCCGCCTTAATCGAGGCTTCTTTGTCGGGAGCGATTTTCGGCTGGGCATCGAGCTGTACCAGCGCACAGGCCGCGGCGGCCAGGGCAAAAACGATTCGTCGCATTTCTCTCTCCTGAGAAGACTACTCCGGGGGTCTTCTATAAGAGAACAGTGTACGCTGCCGGGGGGCGCTCATGGGGAACCCGTCGTTTGCAGGCGCGCGTGGCGCGTATCGGACTTATCTATGATTACCCGGCAGGCGATTCGCACCCGTTATGCCAACCGGAGAAGGCCCGCGACGTATCGCCGGATCGCTTGCTAACGCGCGCGGCTCGTAGACGTGTCGGCGGATCGCTTGCTAACGCGCGCGGCTCGTAGACGTGTCGCCGGATCGCCTGCTGACGCGCGGCGGCTCGTAGCGTGTGCAAGAGCACATTGCATCGGTGCCTTGGGCTGGTACGATCATCTCCGTGGAACCCAGAGTGCTTAGTTTGAATTTGGTTTAGGAAGGTAAAGAAGATGAGAGATTTTGGCAAGAGTGTGTTGATGTTCGCTGCGGTATCCATTCTGGCGGCGGCTCCGGGTTTTTCGTTCCAGAAGGAAAGAGACCGGATGATGCCGCCCAGTCAGGACCGCATCACGCGCGAGGTACGTCACGAACTGGTGATGCTGCCTTATTACGGTGTGTTTGACAACCTGGCGTATCGGGTGGATGGCACCACCGTAACATTGATGGGCGAAGTGACGCGGCCCACGTTGAAAAGCGATGCTGGCAACGTGGTCAAGCGAATTGAAGGCGTGGAAAAGGTGGACAACCAGATCAGGGTACTGCCTCTGTCACCCATGGATGACCGGACGCGACTGGCAGTCTATCGCGCAATTTACAGCCAGCCGGGTCTGGACCGATATGCATTGCAGGCAGTTCCGCCGATCCACATCATCGTGGAAAACGGCAAGGTGACGCTAGTCGGGGTGGTCGGCAGTCAATCGGATAAGGATATGGCTAATGTCCGCGCGAACGGCGTTCCAGGCGTTTTCTCTGTGACAAACAATCTGCAAGTGGAAAACAACAGCAAGTAATTAGTGAGCGCTCCTGCCTGCGCCCCAGGGGTCAGGCAGGGCGCTTTGTTTTCTGGACTCCCTGGGGTTCTCGATCACTTTCCCGCATCTCCCCTGCAAGCCACGCCGATGGGTGTGGTATCTGGAGTTTTTGACTCAAGCAAATTTCCCGCGAATAGCCAGAGTTCGAACTCCTCTTCCGGGGCCATTCGAACGTGCCTGCCGACAGATTCCTCTACAAATCCTGTGACGGGGCCTATTTTTTCGCCGCCAGCCAGTATCCGGGGCGGGTCTGCGTTCGCTTCACTTCTGGGTGCCCGGTAACATCTACGGTAATGTGATGGAAACCGCCCTCCAAGGTGTTGTTGGGCGAATAGCTGATCGTGTACTCGCTGTGCAGTTCCTCGCTGACGTGGAGCATGGCCTCTTCCAGCGTACGCTGGCTGTGAAATCCGAATTCGCTCCCGCCCGTACCTTTGGTGAATAGCTCCACCGGATTGTCTACGAAGATCGCCTTCACGTCTTTGAAGATCTCCACCATAAGAGGAATGAACTCGGCGCGGCCGGCGTTGGCTCCCGTAGCTTGCGCCACCGTAGTCGGGGTGGCAGGGACCAATCCCGGCATGGAGTGGAGCGCCGGCGGATTATTATCCGGGCGGCCCACTGGCGGCGGCGCGGTCAGCGTCGTGAGAAACCGCGACATATCTACAGAGTAGAAGATGATGTTGTTCACCTGCAGCCCGATCAGCGCCTCCCGCGCGCGGCTTTCACTGCCGACGTCGCGAGTCTCGCCGATTACCAACATGATGCGGCGACGGTCTTTGGGACGGCTTTGCAGCATTCGCGTGCCCTCCACCACCGCATCGATCAGCCGGTTCGACTGGCTGCCCGGATAGATGCCCTTCACCTGTTTCGTAATCAGGTCGGGATCGTGCGTGAAGGGCTGGAGAACGCGAATTCGTGCGTCGTAGGCGATAATCGCGGCTTCGCCCTGATCGCCCAGAATCAGTGGGCTCAGCAGATTCCCGATCTTCTTCACCTGGGGCAGCAGACCCTCCACATGCGAATTTGCCTGGATGCAAACCACCAGCGAGATGGGGACGAACGTCTCATCCACGTTGATGTTCTGCTCCTTGCCGTTATCGAATAGGCGGAACTGATCTTTGCGAATCCCCGACACGTACTGGTCGTCGCGATCGAACACGAGTGTCGGTGCGACGACGTATTCGACGGTCGTGCCGAAGCGCGTTACATCCGGAGGAGGCTGTTGGGGCGGTTGCGCCTGTGGGGAGGATTGCTGACCGGTTTGCGGCGATTGGGAAGGCTGCTGTGCGACCAGCAACCCGGAGAGAAGCGAAATAAGGACGAGTCGTGTCATGCTACTCCTGCCGGACAGCCGTGTGCTCTGTCTGCCCAGCGAGCAATTCGAGCACGTGAGGCACCAACTCCACAATAGCATCCAACGACTCGACAGCGCCCCGCGGCGATCCTGGAAGGTTGACGATCAGAACCCTGCCGCGTGTGCCGGCGAGCGAACGGGATAGTACCGCCAGTGGCGTGGACTCGCGGCCGCGCGCCCGCATCAATTCGCCCAATCCCGGAATCTCACGGTCCAGCACGGCACGAGTGGCCTCCGGTGTGACATCGCGCAGAGCGACCCCGGTTCCGCCGGTGGTGAAGATGGCCGAAATCTGACCGCCATCGGCGAGTGCGGCGAGACGCTCGCGAATCTGTGCCGTTTCATCGGGAATCGCTTCCATCACCGTGATATGCCAGCCCAGGCGTTCCAACCGTTCCCGCAGAGCTGGGCCCGAACGATCGGCGCGGCTTCCGGCGCTCACCGAATCGCTAATCGTCAAGATGGCCGCCTTAGTCATGATGGGTCGGGCGGTGATAGTCGCCGCTTTTACCTCCGGTCTTCTCGAGCAGATACAGGTCCTGGATTTCGATGGATTTATCAAGCGCCTTCAACATGTCATAAACCGTCAGCGCGGCCACCGAAGCGGCCGTCAGCGCCTCCATTTCGACACCCGTCTGAGCTGTGGTGGCCGCGCTCGCAACAATGCGGATCCCCTCCGGTTCAAGCGTCACGTCGACATCGGCATGCGTCAACATGAGCGGGTGGCACAGTGGAATTAAATCCGAGGTCCGCTTGGATGCCGAGATTCCGGCAATTCGTGCGATCTCCATCGGATTGCCCTTGGGATTGTCTGGAATCTTTGCGAGCGCGGCTGGCGCGATGCGCACGAATGCGTGGGCGCGCGCGCTGCGGCGCGTTTCGTTCTTGGCGGAGACGTCCACCATGCGCGGAGTCCCCGCGGAATCGTAATGCGAAAGTTTGCTCATTTCGGTAGCACCCGAATCCATTCGCCACATGGATACTCGGCCCGGTCGCTGTCGGCGACGAGATAGGCATTGGCCCGGGCAATTGCCGGAATGTCGCCAGAACCGTGCCAATCCACCGGAGTCACCTGGGCGCCATCGGCACTCAGGCGCGCGGGCAGGAAGCGCGTGAGGCCCGTGCGATGGCGAAAGTCGCGCGTGAGCCGCGCAGACGGCATGTGCAAGACGGTCTCCCGTTGTCCGGCGACCAGTTCCAGTGCGGCCCGGGCGAAGATCTCGAAGGTCACCATTGTGGACGCGGGATTGCCTGGAAGGCCAAAGAAGAATCTTTCGCGGGCTTCGCCAAAAACCAGCGGCTGGCCGGGCTGAATGAGCACCCGGTCGAACAGGAACCGGGCATCGAATCCCGCGAGTACGGTCTCGACGACATCGTATTTCCCCGCGGACACGCCTCCTGATAGCAGCACGAGGTCGGCAGCGAGACCTCTGGCGATCACCTCGCGAGTATGTGCCACCGTGTCGCGCGCCACGGGAAGGATTTCGGGAATGCCGCCTGCCCGTCTCACCTGTGCCGCCAGCGCCCAGGCATTCGAATTGCGGATCTGGAATGACTCCGGGTTCTCGTCTACTTCCACGATCTCGTCTCCGGTCGGGATGATGGCAACGGACGGCCTGCGATAGACCGCCACCCGGCTGTGTCCGAAGGAGGCGAGGAGCGCGACACCGCTGTAGTCGACTCGGCTGCCCGTCTGCAGGACGACTTCGTGCACTGCGGTTTCGCATCCTCGGGGATTGATGAACTGCCCTGGCTCTGCCCCCCGGTCGATCGCCACACGGTGGTCGCTGCGGCTGGTATGCTCGATCATCACGACCGCGTCAGCGCCTTCCGGGATTGGGGCGCCGGTCATAATTTCGACAGCTTCTCCCTGTCCCACGGAACCGGCGTATCGTTCACCGGCACGAACTTCGCCGACGATCTGCAATTCTCCGGGCAGATCGGCCGCACGCACGGCGTATCCATCGCGGACCGATCGGGAGAGTGCGGGAGTGTCGCGGTCGGCGGCAAGATCGAATGCGAGAACGCGTCCGGCGGCTTCGGCCAGCGGCACCTCTTCGATTTCGGGAATTCGGCGCGCACCACGTACCGCGGAGAGGACGGTCTCGCGTGCTGCAGTGAACGTCAGAGGGACCACAACTCTATTCTAGCCGTGCGCCAATGCGAGCCGCGCGCGTAAGCAAGCGACGCCCGATCGCCCGAAAAACACTCCCTTACGGTCGTGGCTCGTTGCGAGCCGCGCGCGTCAGCAAGCGATGCCCGATCGCCCGAAAAACACTCCCTTACGGTCGTGGCTCGTTGCGAGTCGCGCGTAAGCAAGCGATGCCGGATCGCCCGAAAAACACTCCCTCACGGTCGTGGCTCGTTGCGAGCCGCGCGCGTAAGCAAGGGATGCCGGATCGCCCGAAAACACTCCCTTACGGTCGTGGGTCGTTGCGAGCCGCGCGCGTAAGCAAGGGATGCCGGATCGCCCGAAAAACACCCCCTCACGGTCGTAGCTCGTTGCGAGCCGCGCGCGTAAGCAAGCGATGCCGGATCGCCCGAAAAACACTCCCTCACGGTCGTAGCTCGTTGCGAGCCGCGCGCGTAAGCAAGGGATGCCGGATCGCCCGAAAACACTCCCTTACGGTCGTGGGTCGTTGCGAGCCGCGCGCGTAAGCAAGGGATG
>Ga0070734_10004501_pt1 | contig 13171 bp, 4 predicted proteins | sample Coa_R1_8_FD_66444 | JGI IMG/M metagenome (GOLD analysis project Ga0070734, IMG submission 66444) | Surface soil microbial communities from Centralia Pennsylvania, which are recovering from an underground coalmine fire - Coalmine... | ecosystem: Environmental > Terrestrial > Soil > Unclassified ...
CCTCGGTAGGAACTTTGTCAAATGGGGTTTATACCGCGCCTGCGACCATCGCTTCGGCTCAGACCATTACGGTGAAAGCCACCAGCGCCGCCGATTCCACCAAATCCGCCAGCGCCATTATTTCGTTGGTTCCCCCGACTCCGGCGGTGACCATTTCGATGACGCCTTCTTCAGCGTCGCTCCAGGGCGGACAGTCGGCTACATTTGCGGCTACGGTCACCGGTTCCAGCAATACGGCAGTGAATTGGAGCGTTTCGCCATCAGTCGGAACGATATCGAACGGAGTTTACACTGCCCCTTCGACGATCCCAACCGGCCAAACAGTCACAGTCGCCGCTACCAGCGCGGCTGATCCGACCAAGATCGCGACGGCGGTGGTCACACTTGTTCCCGCAATTTCGGTGGCGGTCGTCCCGGCGAGTGCCTCGCTCACGTCCAGTCAATCCGTGCAATTCAACGCGTCGTTAAGTGGAACTACGAATCCGAACGTTTCGTGGTCTCTGTCCCCGTCGGTAGGGAGCTTGTCTAATGGACTTTACCAAGCGCCTGCGACGATTAACTCCCAACAGAATGTAACGGTTACAGCAGCAAGTTTAGCCGATCCAACAAAAACGGGCAGTGCTACAATCACCCTTGCACCTGCGGTTGGCATCGCGTTAACGCCCTCTTCTACTTCTCTTACTGGCGGCCAATCGACCCAATTCAGCGTCACCATTGGCGGAACTTCAACCACGGCGGTTACGTGGTCACTGGCTCCCTCCGTGGGGACCATCTCGAACGGAGTGTATACCGCCCCAGTGACCATTAATACTCTTCAAACAATTGTACTTACCGTCGCGAGTATCGCGGATCCAACGCAAACCGCGACAGCGAACATAACGCTAAATACTTCCACGTCGCCGGCCATTAGCGTAACCCCGAGCATAGCCAGCCTCAATCCCTCCGGGACACAACAGTTCACGGCAACAGGATTGGGTACAAACCCGAAATGGACTCTCAGTCCAACAGTCGGAAGCATCACCACTGGCGGACTCTACTCTGCTCCGAGCAGCGTGACGAGCCAAACCGCAGTGACGGTTACCGCAACCAATGCGACGGATTCCACAAAGTCAGCTTCCGCTACGGTGACATTAAATCCAGCGGCGAGCCAAACTCCACCTCCTACCACCATCACGCTGCCTATTGAAGTAATTGGTCCGGATGGAACCACAGCCTCGGTCTCTTTCAATATCCCGAGCGGCACCAATCTGAGCGGCTTGAACTTATGGCTGAAGATTCATGGCCTGCGAACGCAAACTCAAGCCAGTCTTCAGCTCAACAGCGGCAGTTGGCAGCCAATCAGTGAAGGCAACGTTACCCTTTTGGGGTTGGCGAGCGCCTACGGAGGAATCGGTGGCGGTTACCATACAATCCAGATGACCATGCCGGCGACCTCCCTGACAACCGGAGCCAACACGCTGACATTCCGCTTCAACGGCACCGATGGCCGAGTGAGCGGATTCAGAGTGCTGGGTTTCAATGTTCAGGACCCCAATGGGAATTCGCTGATCCCAACCAGCAACTTCGTCTGGGATGATCCGAATGCTTGGACTGCACCCTCGACGAGCTCGTCGGATATAACGGCCGGACAAACGCTGTGGCGGACGGCGCCGTTAACCGTCCCCGGAACAAGCGGCGCCTCGCCGATCAAAGCTCATTGCATGGACTGTCATGCCCAAGACGGTCGCGATTTGAAATATTTCAACTATTCCAATAATTCGATCCAGGCTCGATCCCTTTTCCACGGCCTCACGGCTCAGCAGGGCAACCAGATCGCCAGCTACATCCGTTCGTTGAACTTGCCCAACCCCGGGCGGCCCTGGAATCCACCGTACCAACCTGGTCCGGGCCTTGATTCGCGACCTGTTTCCGACTGGTCGGCGGGTGCCGGAGTGGATGCCGTGTTGGACTCCGATGCGGCCATCTATGATTACCTGGCGCCTGGAGGCAATACAGCCGGCTGGGCGGCCACTCAATATCTCAATCCGCGGGAGCTTCCCATTGACTTGCAGTTACCGGACTGGAACTCATGGTTGCCGATAATTCATCCGATGGATGCTTTCGGCACCGTCTTCACGAGCAGTAGATTATGGGCGCTGTATCCACAGATTCGTAGCGCGTTGGTGCCGAACGACGCGACTAGCTACCACAACGCGGCGGTGAACGAACTCCGCAACTGGGATGTTGCGTCGGCGGATTTCTTGGGGCCTATCAATCCGCAAGGTGTCAACTGGACACCCCAGCTCCGGACTGCAGTATACTCTCTGGCGCTCTGGAACAATATCAAGATTTGGGAGTTGAACCAGGAGTTCGGTTTGGAAGGCATGCCGCAGGCTGTGTTTGGAACAAAGGCCAATGTCAGGGGTTGGTACACATCGCACCTCTTCGCGACTTCACCGAGCATTCTGCGCATTTCCGCCGGCCCAGGTCTAGGCAATGGTTCGACAATGTCGCTCGTTTATGACTCCAACGCCTGGTATCAGACGCAATTAATCCTAAATGATGGACAGGGCCAAGAGTCGAATCACAATCCCATCGATTTTGGCTACGTATTCGGGAGAATCAAGGATCTCGCGTCGGCTTCTGCTACCCCGGAGATCATGCTGCAACTTACCTGGTTAATCAAGTGTCTTCAAGAAGAGACTCTAACCGGCGCCGGGCCGGAACTTGGGACCGATGCCGGTTGGCATCCCAACATCACCATACCGGAGCTTCTGGTGGATTTCAATTACTCAAAAGTCTGGGGCGCCACGTCGCCTTCTCAGCGTGTGACCATGACACAAGCGTATTTGCAGGCCTGGTTTGCACAGGCGCAAAAATATACTCCGCAACAGTTCTACACAGGTGGATGGGCGAACCCCAATGACGATCCGGCTAAGCTTTTCTTCTCACAAGATTTTGGCGGTCAAATGTGGTTCATGCTGCCACGTATGCGATACTTCGGCATCGACCCGAATCTAACCTACCAAGTTTCGGCTTGGGCAGCTAAGATCTGGCCCAAAGGGAATTGGAGTTTGAATAATTCGGCAACATGCAGCAGCAGCACAACCTGCACATCAGGTTACTGATCGTCGCAGCCGCAAAGCTAAGACTGAACTCGAGGGTACCACTCTATAAGGCGTGGGCCCTCAAGTTACTCCGACTGACGGGGGTCCTCGGGCTTTAGCACTTCCCAGCCAACGGATTGATCGCGGATTAGCGATACGGTTCTGGAATCGGCGGATTTCCTGTTATGCTCTTGGCGATGACGAGATTCGTTCCTGGCAGGCAGTCCGCCGCATTCGTAGCCGCTTGACCAAGGTGCGTTCCTATCCATGGCCACAACCTACACCAACACAACGTGCCTGGTTCTCTGTGCCCTTCTGATCGCCTGTTTGGCGAGGCATGCTAATCACCGTGAGCGCGACGCTGCCGGCTGGCTGACGAACCTGGTTCGATGGTGTTCGCGATCACGCCTGCTCTGCGCCGTTTTATTGGCCGGCGGCGCGGTGGGCATATCAAGCCATGTTCTGGTGGGCTACCTCGGCCCAGGCGATCTATTCCAGGACTTTGTGGGCGCCAAGGAGTTTGCGGCTGGACGATCCATCAACCCGACGGCAACGATGAAGGATCGAGTCGAATACTGGCTGCGGCAAGAGCCGCTTGTACTGCCCGCCGCTCTGGACTGGCCGGTTCTTCGGAAATTACAGGTGGATTCCGTCAACAGCGGCGCTCGTCAACTGGTGGTGCAAGCGCACCCGCCCTTCCACATCCTGTTGGTCTTTCCGATAGTCGAGCTTTGCAAGACGATACAACGAACCTATCTCGTCATGACTTCCATAAATCTGGCGTCTTATGCGGCATTGTTGTTCCTGCTGTGGCGCAGCATGCCCGCCGCCGTACATTCTGCGGGAGCCGGCGTGCTCCTGTGCATTCTGGCTCTCGATTGGCAACCCCTCCTGGCGAATTTGCGCCAGGGGCAAATCGGCATCGTGGTTGCGCTTCTCGTCGTTGGCGGCTGGTACAGCCTATCGCGCGACCGGCCTGGAACGGCCGGAGTGCTCATCGGTTTGGCGGCTTTGATAAAGATGTTCCCAGGCCTGCTCATTCTATGGCTTCTAGCACGCAGCCGGCGAGCTTTTCTGGCCGCATTAGCAACCATTTGCGGTGCGGTGCTTCTGGTGTATCTGCTTGCCGGACCGAGCGCATTTCTCGATTTTGTAAGCGCTGCGCGGACAATCGGGAAGGAGTTCGGCCGGTCGCGCTTCAATTACTCTCTGTCCGCTGTTCTGTCTTACGCAATCGCCGGTTCCTCCGATCGATCGTTATGGGCGACAGCCGTGGTTCTATTGGCAGTTGCCGCTTTAGCGTGCTATTCGGCGTTTTTCGTGCTCCGCAAGGCTCGACCTTCTAAATGGGACCTGCAGTTGGAATTCAGCACCCTGATTGTACTAGCGTGTTTAGTCTCGCCGACCTGCGAGGCGTTTTACTATCCCATACTTTTGTTGCCCATGGTTACGCTGGCGGGCACCGTTCAACCGGGAAACCTATGGCGCGCCTGTTTAGGCCTCTCGGCAGTTTTGCTTTGCCTCTCGGTTCCGGACCAAGTCATCTGGCGCCCCACGCAGTATCTTACTCCGCTCCTTGGCGATCGTCTGGCTTGGGTGCTCTGCTCGTTTCCGACTTTCGCAATTTTGGGGATGTGGTATTGGACGGTCCGTCAGCAGCGCGTCGAACAGATATCGGGACTTTCCGGTGTCTGAAGCCGGGCTACATCGTCACTGTCGAACACCTTCCAGAGCCTGCGGCTTAGCGGCGATGCGATGTTCAATTGTCAGCCAGGCGGGGTCCGACGGCAAATCCGCCACTCTCCCGATCCAACGCGTACCGTCCCATTGGAACCGGCTGGCCGGATAGAGCTGGCGGCAAGGTTGATTGAATTGCGTTTCCTTAAACTGGCCTACAATCGGAAATGCGTCGGGCGCCAGCCTTCTGACCGAATTCAGGAGCGCGTATTCGATCCCGAACCCGAACACGCGGCAGCTGAGTACGAAAATAGGGATCTCGAGTCGATCCGGCATCCGGTCCACGCGCATCACTCCCACTACGCCCATAGCTCCGAATTTGTCGGCGGCTTCCGCAGTGATGACCCAGTGGTTCGCATCGAGTCCGTCCTCGAGCTCCCGTGCCGTGGTCCGGCTGCCGGAAAGATTGAACTGATTGGTGCGATTGATCAGCTCGGCCGCGCGTTTTAGCGCCGGCTTCCCGGCCTGTTCAATCTTCACCGAAAGCTTGAGCGACGCTAGCGCTTCTGTTTCGTCTTCCAGCACCGTGGCTTTCGAGAGGTTGGTCAGGAATTCTTCGCGCTTCACCTTTTCGTGATACAGCTTGGTGCGATCTTCTTGCGGATCCGATGGCAGAATCCGCAGCCAGTGCGAAAAGAAACTCCAGGTCTCCGCTTGCGTCGCATCCAGGGCGAGAATCTCAGGAAACGTATGGCGCATCCGATCGAGTTCGTCTGGCCGGTCGTCAATGAAGACAAAATCTTTCGTTTTCAGGTTCAACTCGTCGCGAATTCCGGCCATGTTGGCGACTTTGGAATCCCAGTTGATTCGGGGCGCTACAAAGTCCTCCGCCTGCAGCGCTGCGCCTGAGAAGTGGACATTCTTGGCATCGTTCTTAGAATTGATGGATAGCAATACACCTCTGTTCCTCAACTGTTTTAATAGGGCCTGTCTCTCCAGGTGGTGCGACACGGCGCCTTCACCGATGACGCCGTCCCACAACGTATTGTCCAGATCGCACACGATCACTTTCTTGGTTGCCAGGAAAGTGGCGGCATAGAGGGCCTCGAAGTAGAGAGTACGGCCCAATTCCACCCCCAGCCGGGTGGGATGAAAGGCGTGGCTGTTGAGATAGATGTGACCCAACTCCAATTCACTGCGCTGGGCGAGCAGCGCGTTTTCGTCCAGTAGATGCACGCGCGACTCATACTGTGGAAGTTTGATGCAGCGCGCGATGCCCGCGTTGACGGCCTTCCGCGTCTTTCCGCGGGTCCGCCTCGAGATCAGGTTCTTTATCAAGCCCGAAACGTTTCCGAAGGATTGCGTGATTCCGGCCGTGTTGTGTACATAGATCGGACAGGTGAACTGCTTGGCGAGCGCGTCCAGCGTAGAGCCTACCTCGGCCAGCATGGCGTCTACCTGGCGCTGGATCCTCGCGGCCGGCCACGCGCAGCTTTCTGGTTTCAGCAGTGCTTCATATTCCGGTAGGTAGCTGTGGCTGAAAGGACTGAAAAAAACCAGATCAAAATCATCCGGGCCGAGAGCGCGAATCCGGTTTCGAACAACCGGCTGGACATGCTCGGGGATAAAGCTGGGCTTAATGCTGATCCCGGTTCGCGCGCACGGACCGCTGAGCGCGGTCATAATTTCAAACTGGATGCAATCGCCGATAAACAAAATTCTCGGTCGCTTGAGCGCCGGCTGCGCCAGCAGCGCCGCGGTTTGATCGAGATCGGCTTCAAGAATCGAAATCGCCTCCAGCGGAACCTTGCTTGCGAGATGCCCGGCCCAAGACACCTTGGCTAATGCGATAGCCTGGTCCGGCTTATAATCGCCTGGAGCGCCCTCTTCCGACAAATCGGCGGCGAGCCGGGAGTGCGCCCACCCGGCGAACAGCTCCTTGTACAGCGGATCACCGGTTTCAAACCACGCCGCGAGCAGATCGATGGCGGTGGAAAGCATGGAGCGGCCCCACTCTTCCACCGCGTCGAACTCCTTGGGGATCTTCCAACTTGCGCAAGCCTCATTTCGCACGGCAAGATACAAATCCAGGATGAGTTCCGCTTGATTCTCGCGTAGCGCGGCAGCCAGTAGTTTGCCGTATCGATCATTCGGGGAAGGAGGTTTCATGAGGTATAGCCGTGCGGCCAGCGAGCGCTTGAAATGAGTATACAGCGCCAAAACTGCGGGAGGCAATACGCAGCTACCAGTACCCTTTGGCTAAGGACTGCTTACTAGTCACAGATTTCTAACTCTTGTAAACTATTGGTTGTTAAAGCCGTGGGGGTCGATCCGTGGCCGGAGCTTCAGTGCCGCGTGCTAAGACCTTTTGTCATGAGAGGAACTCTAATCGGTCTGGCCGCCCTGGTAACCCTGGGAGCGCAATCTATCTCCATCACGGCACCTGCGCTGGGCGGTACGGTGAGCGGCTTCAGCGGATATTTGTTCAAGGTGGCGCTAATGAGCGCCCCTTCGGTTAGCCGTGTTTGCTACACCATTAACGGGTACCCTGCCACGAATCCAGGCTTCGGGCCGCTTGGAGCCGTCGGTTGCTCGATTACACCACCGTTCTCCTACACATGGAATACCTATTGGGTGGGAAACGGCCCAGCGAGCGTGGGTGCCACCGCTTACGACTCCTTGGGAAATGTAGTTGCCACCAGCGCCTCCGTTCCCTTCGTCGTTGCCAACAACCAGCCCGTCCCCTACATCCCCGTAGTCAGCATAACGACTGGAACTCCACTGACGTCGAACTGGGCCGGTCAAGTCAGCATCACCGCCACGCTCACCGGATCGGGCTCCGACAGCGTGACGTACTATTTCTACATCGATGGCGTATTCCAGCAGCTAGCTACAAATACCAGTGGATCGGCGACGGTGAATCTCGACACCACGCAGTTTACCAACGGCCCACACGTCGTCGCGGTTTCGATAATAGATAATGCGGTTGTCGCGGCTCCGGATGACAACGGTTCGCCCGACGCAGTAGCCGGGGAATGGTCCAGTCAGGTAGCATTCGCCAACGGAGCAACGCCGATGGAAACCCGCACTAACGCGCACGACATCTACCTCGCTCCGGGAGCAACGTTCAACCTGGGCGGCATGCTCGTCAATACGGACGGCTCTCTCGCCAGTTCTGCAATTTTTGATTACGCGACGAATCCGTCTATCAGCGGCGCGACAGCAGCAACGGTCAACTCCTCCGGGCTCATAACGGCCGTGGCTAACGGAGCGCAGCAGGTGACTACGATGGCAGAAGGCTGCGCGGCTAACGATCTGGCCACCAACACGGTGACGCAAATATCGTCGGTGACGTGCGCATTCACTTCCGCATCCGTCGGTAACAATGTGGTCATCAAGGGCGGGACCGGCTGGACGCCTGGGACGTACACCATCAAGAGCTTCTTCACGTCGTGCGGAGGGGGCATCTCCAGCCCTTGCGTGTCCCTCACCACCACACCCACTGGAGGTTCCGCGGCTTCGGGCGGCCACTTCGCCACCGGCCCAACCCGTACCTCGTGGGTTTTCGTCTGGCCTGACAATATAATGCCGCACTTCGGCACTGATAACAGAATTCACACCTCCTACGACCCGGCGCATTCCATATACATCCACGAGATGTTTAGTTCCAGTGACAATTACAACGATCAGGTCTACACAGCGCCCTGCAACACGTCGCTCTACGGCTTCACCGCCGACATCAATTGCAGCGCGTTCAACGCCCTGGAGTTTGGAGTGCCATATATCACGCTCGACACGGTCACTACCCAGTCGGCATTTCAGGCCGGGCAAGACAACGCACTGAATAAGTTCGTTGCTGGGCTCACTGGCTATACCAAATACCTGTGGTGCTCAGCGGACAATTTGGCGCGTCAGCCGAATTACGTTTGGGGTGCGACGCGCGGACCCGGCTCTCCTATCGGTTCTTGGAGCAATTCGGCTATTGAGTACCTGTTCACAGACTTGAATGCGCTGTCCCCTTTAAATCCGTTCCTAGGCTGTTCCATGTCGGACGAATTCAACATGTCGAGCCATCCGCTGCAAGGCCCGATCACGCCGAGTAACAGCGGAACGAACCAGAGTTGGTTAATTTCAGTAGCCTCTAACGGTAGCGGAACCTGCACCGTGGCCGGGAGTATCTCCCAGGCGCAAGGCCCCACGAATCTCGACATGGCTTTCAACTACTTTACGATCACCGGGTCGGGAGTAACGAACCTCGACTCGGTCGGCGGCGTGAGTTACCATGCCTCAGCGGTTACACCGTCTAGCTTCACCTTCCCATGCCCGGGCGTGGCCGCAGGGACGTATGACGCCTCCAATCACCCTGGCCTAACCATTGACCCGCTCTCACAGAACTATGTTGCGACTGGCAACGACACTATCCAGTACGATGCTTTCGCCGTCATCCAAGAGCAGATCAACCTCTCGACAAACCCACCTGCTGCGATAAGCTGGACTGTGGCGGCGGGGACAAACTGCGCTCAAACCGCCAACGCACTCGGGAATAGCTCCCAGTCCATTCGTGGGATAAACAACATTTCCACCTACGCCGATCTGTACCAGTCCCACGGTTCGGACACTTACCTGATAACGCGGCAAGCGGCAAATTCGGTTCCGGAAGCCAACGCGCTCGGCGTCGGGCATTGGACCCGGGCGCGCTACGGCTGCTTTTCGCCGGATAAGCCGATCACGAATATCATGGAGGGGACGCCGCACAATCGCGGATATCAAGGATACAATATCGCGGTCGCGAGCTTTGCGGGAAACACCATTACTACCGCGGCGCCTCACGGCTTGGCCAATATTCTCCCGGGCATTACCCGCTTGTCTCTTTCGGGCCAATCCAGCCCGGCGGACAACGGCAACTACTACGTCGTGAGCGCGCCCACGCCGACTACGCTAACGGTTGCGAAAGCGGCCACGAGCGTGGCCTGCACGGGAACATGCGCTACATCCACTACCGGAACGCTGACTTTCCAGAATGGCGACACTCTGTCGCTGAACGAGGTTAAGACCACCGCTCTCAATGATGGATACGCCACATTTTTCGGCTACAACGGATCCGCGAACGACAACGTGAACCGGCATCGAGGCCAGACCTTTACGCTTAACGTCGGCGGCCCGCAAGCATCTTATTTCAATAACACCACATTTCTGTACACCAGCGAAAATCTAATCCATGCGACGCGGGACGATGGTTCTAGCTCCAACATCTACAATTTCTTTCGCGAGATTCCAGCCGGCTCGTCTACCGGCGGCGCCGCCAACATTATTCCGCACAATAGCTTCATCCCGGGCATGTCCGCCTTCAAGCGTTTGAATAACTACGCGACGCCCGGCTCTGCTTACGCCCAGATGATCGAATGCGCCGTGGTTCGATGCGTGGGAGACCGGCTGTATAAAGTGGATGCGTCCGAAAACGGCTACATGGATCACTTCTACCAATCCGGATCGTTTACCAGCAAGGGCAACTGGAAGGGCTTCAATCTCGCCTACGGACTTTGGTCGATATTCAACGATTCCAGCACCAGCGGGCAGATATTCTCGAATCCTCACTTCGAGTCGGGGCTAGTGGTCCCCATGTTCCACGCCAACAACATGGCGGCCCTGATGCTTTCGGCAATGAGGAAATACCTTTTTACACCGGCAACCAACCCGCCGGATTACGGACCGCTGATCTCCTGCGGCGCTAGGTCGCAATTGCTGTTCTGTTACAACGCCTCGGACGGTCCCCAAACACGCACGTTCTCGCTTACGCCCTATCTGCAATCCAATCAGAAAGTCCTTCGGTACACCTCCAATTGGAAAGGCTCCATTATTCTCACAATGCTCAATCCGGGAACCAACACGGATACTGTAACGCTCAATGATGCCGGCGACACCGTCTGGTACGCCTTTCCCGCCAACTTCTCCGCGGATTTTCAGCAGCCTACCGTTTCCGTACGGCTGGCAGACGTTCCGAACGCCGCCAAGGTTGTGATGCGGTACGCTTACGATCTGTATTGGCTGGATGCAAATGCGAACACGGCGTTCGATTGCGGGACCGGAACGTGCGCGCCGCCGTGGGACCGTAATATCGGCACCGTGTACTACCGGCTGATTTATGTCGACTCGAATTCGAAAGTCCTGGCCACCTCCGACGTGCAAACGTTGTAGCCAACTGGGGCTCGATCAGCGGCGATCTCATCGTGTTCTCTACCTTCGATAAGGCCATTCAACCGCCGTTTTGGCGGTCATCGCAGCGATCATTTTTCAGCTATCGATCCGGACCGATTACCTTTTTGTCCTTCTTCCAGTCGGTGATAACGATCCGTACTGAGTAGGCATACTCGCGGAATTCTGGCTCTAAGGATTGCGGAAACCACTGCTTAGATCTCCTGGAACGCGAAGTGTTCAGCGACCGGAGAGACCGGTTATCAGCCCACCCAATTGATGCGCAACACGAATGGGAGTCAAAGAGACAAAGGAAGACCAAAGCCGATTTCAAATCGCAGAGTAGAGCCCGCTGTCTAAGAATCGGGACTGGCCGAGATTGGTCCTATTTACTCTATTTGTTTCTGCCGCGATCGTCCTTGGTACCCACCGATTCTCCACATCTTGTGCACCTTGCCGAGGCCATCGTATTACTTGACGCGCAGTTGGAGCAGGGCTTTCCCTTGGGCCCAGTTCACAACTTGGACACTACCCCCATCTTCCAAGACTCGGTCGGGAACCCAGCCAAGGCCAGCTGTGAAATAGAGAAAAAACTCCTTTCCCGATGTGGCGAATTCCGCATAATTGACTACGGGCACGCCAAACTTCTGGAAGGGCTGCATGATGTCATCGATATGCGAGTACTTGACCGAGGAGCCCTCGTCCGACAGATAGAGTAGACGCGAGCGAACATCTTCTGGTGCGTAGTACCACAGTTGCAGGTAGGAGACGTAATTGTTCACCACAACGGGAGCCTGCTTGATGGCCGCTGTTAGTATTGGCTCTTCTTGGAACGGGTTCTCCAGCCGGCGCCCGTGGGTCATGGTGAATAGGAAGAGCAAGAAGACGGGAAATGCGAAGGCCATCCCCAGCGCGCGACGCTCTCCTGCAAAATGGTCCGCCAGAAACACGGTGGTTAGCGCAAACCCTCCGATCGAAGGGAGGGCATAGCGGTCGAAAAAACTGTGGGGTGGGACGATGAGAGCAAGCGTGATCGCTGCGACGGGAATCAGCCAGAACAAAGCAGCTGCCAGCAACTCGTAGTCCGGCACCCTGGGCGGACCCGAAGCCAACGGAGGCTTCTCCTCGTTGCATCCCGCCGCCAGCCACGTTGCACACAAAAGTAAGGCCGGTATCAGAAACCACAACGAGGGGCCAAAGACAGAGAGGTAATAAACGAGATAATCCTTCCGGGTAGCTTGTGCTACAAAGTGCGGATTCTCCCTCGCCACACGCATAACCCAAAGCATCGTCCAAACGACTGGGATCAAAGCCACGACAAAAGCGCCCCAGACCGCTTTGTCGATCTTGCGCAACCGGACGCTTCGAAGTGCTTCGGCGCCAACTAGAGGCAGGTAGATCAGGACTGCGTAGGAGTGACAAACGACGGCTCCCCCAATTCCAAGCACCAGCCCGAGAAGGGACACCACGCGATTCTGTCCGAGTCCGGCGGTCTGCCAAGACCACAGAGCAATTCCACAGAATCCCAGCATCATGCCGTAGCTCCTGGCCTCAATTGAATAGGATTCGCCGCTTGTCACGAAGGGCAAAAGCATTGCCGAGAGCGCAAAGACCATGTTGACCCGGCGGGCAGCGAAGCCAAATAGACACAGGCAGAAGGTCCAAAATCCGACCATGGATGGAAGGCGGAACACCACTTCTCCGCTGCCCGCAACTCGATTCACAGTGTGGGCTACAAGATCGGTAAACGGCGGCGTCAAGTCCAGTTCCCGAGCAGCTTGGATTGTCGCCGAGTAAGTTGGTTGGCGGGCCGCGAGGACGGTTAGAATTTCATCGAACCAAAAGGGTTTGCCTCGGGCACGGAGCATGCTACCGCCAAAGTACACCACGCTCAGTACAACGATAACGGCGAATTTGTGCCGTTGGAGGAACTGCTCTACCGACTCGGCGTAACGTTCCAGCGTCGGTTCGCGCGAGTTAGCGATATTCGATTCGATATCCCGCACTTGAGGTGTTCTCTTGAATTATCGCATCACGCGTTTGGAAGTCCAACGAACACCCGGTTACGCGTGGTAAAGCCGGATTGAGAGGGGCCGCTAGCTCCGGCTCATCGTAGCGCGGCAGCGTTCAAGGTCACATTCCCGGTGCCCGGACCGGACACCATCTTCCAGGTCACCGTCAGGGTCTGTCCCGCACTTGCCGCGTTGTAGGTCAGG
>Ga0070734_10004503_pt1 | contig 13166 bp, 10 predicted proteins | sample Coa_R1_8_FD_66444 | JGI IMG/M metagenome (GOLD analysis project Ga0070734, IMG submission 66444) | Surface soil microbial communities from Centralia Pennsylvania, which are recovering from an underground coalmine fire - Coalmine... | ecosystem: Environmental > Terrestrial > Soil > Unclassified ...
ACCTCGCTCTGGTTCCGTTTCTTTTTGAGCTCGCAGAGCCTTTCGATTTGCTTGCGCTCGACGGAGGGATCGATGTGAAGTACGTCGATGGGTTTGTCCTGCGTGTCCGTGAATTTGTTTACTCCCACGATCACGCTCCGGCCTTGCTCCACGAAGTGCTGATAGCGGTAGCTCGCGTTGGCGATTTCGGTTTGCGGAAAGCTCTGTTCGATGGCTTCGATCATACCGCCCATTTGATCGATGCGGCGGATGTAATCGTTCGCCGCGGCTTCCATTTCCGCTGTCAGCTTTTCAAGGAAGTAGCTACCGCCCAAGGGATCGGGTTCGGCGATGATTCCGGTCTCATACGCGATCACTTGCTGGGTTCGCAACGCAAGCGTGGCGGCGTGCTCGGACGGCAACGCGTAGGCTTCATCGAGCGAGTTGGTGTGCAGTGACTGGCAGCCTCCCAAAACGGCGGCGAGCGCTTGGATGGCGGTTCGCGCGATATTATTCTGCGGCTGCTGCCAGGTGAGCGAGCATCCGGCCGTCTGCGCGTGGAAGCGGAGCTTCCAGCTGCGTTCATCGCGGGCTCCATAGCGATCGCGCATCAAGAGGGCCCAGATTTTCCGGGCCGCGCGGTACTTGGCGATCTCTTCGAAGAAATCGTTGTGCGCGTTGAAGAAAAAGCTCAGGCGAGGGGCGAAAGAGTCGATCGGAAGGCCGCGCTCGAGCGTCCAGTCCACGTATTCGATCCCGTCTCGCAGCGTGAAGGCGAGTTCCTGCACAGCAGTCGAGCCCGCTTCGCGGATGTGATAGCCGGAAATGGAGATCGGATTGAAGCGCGGAACGCGCTCGACGCAGAATGCGATCGAATCGGTAACTAGCCGCAGGGACGGCCGCGGCGGATAAATGTACTCCTTCTGCGCGATGTATTCCTTCAGAATGTCGTTTTGCAACGTGCCGGAGAGGCGTGCCCAAGCGACGCCCTGCCGCTCCGCGACGGCAAGATACATCGCCAAGATAACCGGCGCGGGCGAGTTGATGGTCATGGAAACGGTGACGTCGCCGAGAGGGATGCCACGAAACAGAGTCTCCATGTCCGCGAGAGACGAGATCGCCACTCCACACTTGCCGACCTCTCCCAGCGCGCCGGGGTGATCCGAATCGAGGCCCATCAGCGTGGGGAGATCGAAGGCTACCGATAAACCCGTCTGGCCCTGACCGAGGAGATAACGGTAGCGGGCGTTGGTTTCTTCGGCCGAGGCGAAGCCCGCAAACTGGCGCATGGTCCAAAGTTTGCCGCGGTACATGTCGCGGTGAATGCCGCGCGTGTACGGGAATTCGCCTGGCGCGCTCATTTTTTGGCCAACAGTTCGAAGTTACTTCCCAGTGCCCGCAGGAGCGGGATTCGGATGAGAACCTCGTCGGCCAGGCGAGCCGCGCGATACCCGGCGCGCCAGGACTGGAAGAGTCCGGCGAACGGCGTCGACAGAAAATCGTAGCAGGAAGCGCGCGCGTCGAATCCCGCGGTTTGGAAGAGGTCTACTATTTCCGATGGCTTCAGCTCGCGTTCGTCCGGGGTTTGGTAACGGCTCATGAGCTTCGGGACCAGCAACGATCCGATCGCTCCCGACAGGCGATAGCGGCTGGGATCGAGCCCGTAAAAGACTCCTCCAGGATCGAGCCAGCCGTGAATACGCCGCGCCATCCGGGGCAGTTCATCGTCGGTGACGTGATGCAGGAAAAAAATCCCGATGACGACATCGAAACGACGGCTGTCGAGAGGAGCGGCGCTGGCGCTCGATTCCAGAAATTCTACGTTCTTCAGTCCGGCCTGGGCCGCGTCAGTGCGGGCTTGACGGATGGCGGCGGGGGACAAGTCGATTCCAGTGATGGAGCCAACGTGCGGAGCGAGCAACAGCTCTGTGTCGCCGATGCCGCACCCGAGGCTCAGCACCCGCGAGGCCTTCGCCACTCCGGTGGCGTGAAGAATTCGCCGCACCATGTGTTCGCGCAGCGCACGCACGGCCGGCGTCGCAAAGATGCGCTGCGCGTCGCCAGCGTAGAGCGCTTCGTGGTGAGCCAGTTCGCGGTCGAGAGCTTCTTCGGGCAAATTCCAGTGTAATGCGACGGCTTGGCTTCCACGGGCTAAAGGCCCGCGCTACCGGTCATGCATGAACGATCTGACCAATAGCCAAGCTGTGACAGCCCACGCATACACCAGGATGGCGACGCGGGCTTTTTCCGGATCCATCCGTTTGACCAGGCGCGCACCCCAGTAACCTCCCGCCGCGCAAGCAAAAATCATGGGCACACCGAGCGGCCATTGAATGATGCCGCGAGCCGCGAATACCAGCGTCGCGACGGTGTTGGACGTGGTTCCGCAGAGCAACCGCACGCCGCTCGCCTGATGCATATCCAGGTGCGCCGCCACGAGGTACAGCGCGAGCATCAGCACGCCCATGCCCGCTCCGAAATACCCGCCGTAGAGGGCGATCAGGAACTGTCCGCCTACCAGCGGCACGTAGTGAGTGGTCCGCGCCGCGTGTGTCTGTGCCTGGTTGCGGAGCTTTCCCGCAAAGCTAAAGATCAGAGTCGCGCCGAGCATCAGATAGGGAACCAGGCGTGCGAATCCTTGCTCGGAAGTGTGCAGAAGAAGCTCGCTCCCAATCCAGGCGCCGGCCACGGAGGTCAAGGTCATCCCGGTCTGTAAGCGCCATCCGTGCAGCAAGCGATCGCGATACACCCAGGTGGAAGCGTAGCCGCCAGGAATCAGAGCGAAGGTCGCGGTGGCGTTGGCCGCAACCGGCGCGACACCGGAGAAGAGCAATGCCGGGAATACGAGAAACATCCCCCCGCCGGCCAAGGCATTGGACGCGCCGCCAGCGATGGACGCTCCGGCAAGCACCAGCCAGGTGAGGAAAGAAGTGTGCGGCGGCAGAGGTTCCATCGTAACGTAACATGAAGCGTGGACGACAAAGCTTTTAACGAACCCCGTCTCGCGCTGAACCGGATTTACACCAAGCGCGGAGACAGTGGAGATACCAGCCTGGTTGGCGGTCAAAGGGTCGCGAAGGACGATCCGCGGATCGAAGCTTACGGCACGGTGGATGAGCTCAACGCCTTTGTAGGACTCGCGTGCGTGTCCTGCCAGGATGCTGGCACGAAATTGAGCCTGCTCGCGTCGATTCTCCGGCGCGTGCAGCATGAGCTGTTCAACCTGGGCTCGATTCTCGCGACCCGGCCCGAGGACGTTCACCCCAAGCAGGCGCGCGTAACCGAAGCCGAAGTGGAACAACTGGAGCGGGAGATCGACGCCATGAACGCGGACCTCGCACCGCTACGCAGCTTCGTGCTGCCGGGTGGGACTCGCCTCAATGCCGAGTTGCACGCGGCTCGCACGATCTGCCGGCGCGCGGAGCGTCTGGTGGTCGGGCTCGGGCGGCGCGAAGCTGTGCCTCGGGAGGCCGTACACTACCTCAACCGGCTGAGCGATGCGCTCTTCGTATGGAGCCGCTGGGCCAACCACGTTCTGGGGGTTGCGGAGGTTCTGTGGGAACCAAATGAGGCTGCTTCAGCGAGGCAGACGACGAAACCCGATCGTCTGCCTCACGCCGAAGACTGAGCTAGAAGCCGGACTTCGAAAGACCCGAGGAAAGAGCGGAGCTTCTCGACGGCATGCGCGGCGGGTTCACGTCACGGCGCAATCCTTCCGGCCGGGGTTGCTGACGCCCCGCACGCGATACCACCGAATGGGCCTTCACGGCCGCGCCTGAGGTGGTGCTCACGGGGACCAAGACCTGTGTCGTCTCAGCAAAATCGGTCTGGATATCCAGGTAGACGTCTCCAGGTCCGACTCCCGTCGGAACCTGGACGTTGATCTGGTACAGCCCGGCATAGTTGGGAGCGAGTCCGGCAAATGTGACGGTCGCCGGCTGGAACGCCCCGCTGTTGGGATCGTAAAAATTGAACACCAGATTGTTGGCGTTGAAGACGTCCGCGTAACTCAGCGGATTGAGCGGTCCCAAACCACCATCCGCGACGGTGGGAGTCACGGTACCGAGACCCGTCAGGTACACCTGGAGATACTCGCCGGTCTGGGCCGGGTTGCTCTCCGTTACCAACGCGCTGGTCGAGTTGTGCAGCACGGCGGCCAGACCGATGCCGCTCTGATTCTGGGTGAAGACTCCAGGCAGGGCGTCGGTAAGATACACCGTGACGGGATTGGAGAGGCTGCCGTTGTTGTTGACCTGAATTTGATCCACGGACTGCGTGCTGGAGGGACTCAGCGCGTAGGGAACGATCGCGGAGATTTGGGTGGGACTTACGTAGAAAACGGGGGCAGGGTGTCCGTTCATCAGCACCTGAACGCCTCCAAGCGACGTTGGAACCGGTCCAGCCGGGGCGGACGCGGATGTGCCGGCCGGCGCCATACCGGTCCCGAATAGGGTCAGCATTTCGCCAGGAGCGACGCTGGCAGTGATCGGCGCGTAGCTCGCCGAGTTATAGATGCCGGTCGGGTTCAGGAAGGTCCCCGATCCGGTGAAGACGGGGGCTTTCGTCCCGACGACCAAAGAAAACACGCCGCCGGTTCCAATGGCCACGAAGGCCTTACCGCTGTCTCCAAACGCGTACTGGTAACCGAAATAGTCCGGCGTGGTGGTCATTCCATTCGACCCAAGATTCGTAGCGTCGTCGCTCACGTAGTCGTAGGAGTAAAAGCCGAAATACTCGAGCCGGTGATGAAGAATCTCGCTACCGTTGCCGGCGGCGGAAAGAATTGATCCGTAGTAGGAGTCCACGCCATTCCCGCTCGGAGTGTCCTCCAGCGAGGAGAGATAGTAGGTTCCCTGAAAAGTGGAGTTGGACGCGGACGCCTTGAGGGTGCTGACTCCGAAGAAAATGTCAAAGCCAGAGTTGGTCCATCCCAAAACAAAATTTCCATCGCTCGAGACGTACATCGATTTCGAGCCCGTGAACAGCGCGTTTACCGTGGTTGTGCCGGCTGGAAGCGGAATCGTCATGCTGGCATTGCCGTCCGCAGCGAAGTTGTAAGTCGCGCCCGTCACCGTCTGGGTAATGGTCGCGGCGCTCTGATTGGCGGCTTGGCCAGTCAGGGTGATGGTGCCCAGCCCGCCCGATCCATTGGGAGTTATGTTAAAAAGCGCATTCTTCATCGCAGCACTGCTGGCGCCGGTGAAATCCAGCACGCCGGCTGTGTAGGCCTGGGTAAACGTCGAATTGGTGGGGGGAGTGCTTACCGGAATGGCAATGAAGATGTCATCGACATAGCCGTCCTCGGTATCGCTTCCCGTGAACACTCCTTGGGCTACCGCCCCGGAGACCAGATTTGTTGATGACGTATTCCCAAGGACCACGTTCATGGGACTGGTCAGCAAACCCGTCCCGTTCGACCCGATCGCGTACGAGCCTGTGAGGTTGGCCGGAAAGTTTTGCGGAGCTCCGCCGGAAATGGTGTTGTCTACGAACCCGCCCTGGATCGTGAAGGAACCGACGCCGTCAAAAGTGATCACTCCGAAAGCCGCGCAGATCTCGCTCGGCGCCCCGGTAGTGGTATTGATGTTCAGGACCGCCACCTGGCGAAATCGATAAGCCCCTTTGAGCATGCTGCTTCCGCTCGAATCCACGGTGGTCTGACCGTTCAGAGCAACTGTCCCTAGGGCCACTACTGTAGCGATTTGAAGTAAGTTTTTCATTTTTGTAATTTGATGCGCTGTAGTTTGGATGCACGAAACGGCGGATTCCGTTCCAAGAAGAAAGACGCTCCCCTAATACCTTATACCTTCCAGAAACAGCCCGGACGCCGGCGCAGTCCAGGCCGCGATGTCCATTTTGCGATGGGATGGCCTCGGCGCTTCCCCTTTTATAAGGGCACCGAACTCCGCCACGCTCACGTCCCCCTTACCGACCTTGACGAGTGTGCCCGCCAAGCGTCTTACCATTTTCCACAGGAAATGCGACGCCTCGATGCGGAACACGATCAGGTTCTGGTCGATCCCGACTTCGGCCGACTCCACCACCACGATCGGGGAATCGTCCGGTTTGGAGGGGTCGGCGGCGCGGAACGCCGTAAAATCGTGCCGTCCGGCGAGCAATGCCGCGGCCTGCTGCATCCGTTCCACGTCCAAGGGTTCTTTCACCCACCACACGTAGCGTTTCGCTAAGGCCGTCTTGCGCGTGGAAATCTGGTAGAAATAAGCGCGCGAGCGGGCATCGTGGCGGGCATGAAAGCGCGGCGGCGCTTCGATGAGTTCCACCACCGCGATGCTCGAAGGAAGACGCTCATTGAGCTGATTCAGGATCTCGTTGGGCTTCAGATGTGACGGCTTACCGCGCAATTTCAGGTGCGCGACTTGACCCAGGGCGTGCACTCCCGCGTCCGTCCGGCCGGCTCCTTGCAACTCGACTTCGGTATGAAACACCTCGCTAGCCGCCTTCTTTAACTCACCTTGAACGGTCCGGGCATTGATCTGCTCCTGCCAACCGGAAAATTTAGAGCCGTCGTATTCGAGAGTGAGTTTGAAGGTTTGCATGGGAGGCGGCGGCGCCTGCTACTGACCGGGCTGCTCGTGAAGTAGGATAACCATCATGGCACAAGAATCGCAATCCCTTAAGAATCACACGCGTTTTGATCCCGCGTTCCACTTTTTCCTAACGCCGGTGGCACTGTTTTTTGTCATCGAAACAATTGTGCGGCTGGTGCGCCATCCTGACTGGGAGAGCGCAGTGCATGTGCTGGCCGCGATTTGGGCCTTCGTCGCGCTGTTCCTGATTCGGGTCTATTCGCTCAAGGTTCAGGACCGTGTGATTCGCCTGGAAGAACGCTTGCGATTAAGGGATTTACTCCCGCCTTCCCTGCAAAGCAGAATCGGCGAACTGACCGAGGATCAGTTGGTTGGCCTGAGGTTTGCCTCCGACGGCGAGGTCGCCGGCTTGACCCAGAAAACTCTGGACGGCAAATGGAAGCGGAAAGAAATCAAAGAAGCCATCCAGACGTGGCGGCCGGACTTTTGGCGCGTCTGAGGTGAGGCGTGAGGCCGACTGACCATCGGCAGCCGGTTGGCAACCGGCCCCACATTCACGGGCTGGTGGCGGAGTGGCCTTCTGCGCTAGCCTAGCATCTAGTGAGCACAGCTACTGAAGCCGTTTCCATCGTCACACCGCACTGCGAACCTGGAATCGGCCGGATTATCCGCACGCCGGATTCCCGCGATCGAATTGATGGAGTCGAGGTCAAGGCCTACGACCTCTGGCCGGACGATCGCGGGTACTTTCTGGAGGTGGTGCGTATCCGGCAGGGACTGGCCGCCGAGTTTCCCGTCGAGACCACCCAGGTTTCCGCAGCCCTGAGCTACCCGGATACCATCAAGGCCTTTCACTTTCATCAATACCAAACCGATCTGTGGGTGCCGACGCAGGGTATGTTTCAGGTGGCGCTGGTGGATATGCGGCCGGGCTCGCCTACTTATGGGGTGAAGAACACGCTGTACGCGGGTGCGTTGAAGCCCTGGCAGATTCGGATCCCGCCCGGTGTTGGTCATGGCTATAAGGTCATCGGAGAGGGACCGGGCCTGCTGGTTTACGTGACCGACCGACTCTACAATCCCAAGGACGAAGGGCGCATCGCCTACAACGATTCCTCGATCGCCTACGACTGGGAGACGCAGCACAAATAATGAAATTTCTCGTGACTGGATGCGCCGGATTCATCGGCAGCGCCTTCGTGCGTTTATTGCTGGGAGGCCAGCGGGCTTCCGCGGTGGTGAATTTGGACAAGCTGACCTACGCCGGGAATCTGGAGAATCTCGCCTCGGTGGCGGGGGATCCGCGTTATCGCTTCGTGCATGGGGACATTTGCGATTCGAAGCTAGTGGCAGAGTTGGTAGAGGAGACGAAGCCGGACGTCCTGGTAAATTTCGCCGCCGAATCGCATGTAGACCGGAGCATTTTGTCGCCGCTACCGGTGTTTGAGACCAATCTTCGCGGCACGCTGACGCTGCTCGAAGCGGCCAGGCAGCACAAGGTCCCGCGCTTCCTGCATGTGTCCACCGATGAGGTCTATGGAAGCATTGACGAACCGTATGAGGCGGATGAAAACTATCCGCTCAAGGCCAGCAGCCCGTATTCCGCTTCGAAGGCAGGATCGGATTTATTGGCGCTTTCCTATTTCGTCACGTATAAGCTGCCGGTCACGGTCACACGCGCTTCCAACAACTACGGCCCCTACCATTTCCCCGAAAAACTGATCCCGTTGATGATCTCGAACGCGATCGAGGATAAGCCCTTGCCGATCTACGGAGACGGCATGCAGATCCGCGACTGGCTGTACGTGGACGATCATTGCCGGGCCATCCTGGCGGCAATCGAGCGCGGACGTCCTGGGGAAATTTACAACATCGGCGGAAGCCGCGCCTTGCCGAATGTCGAAGTCGTGCGGAAGATTCTGGCCGCCCTGGGAAAACCAGAAAGCCTCATGCAGACCGTCAAGGATCGCCCCGGCCACGACCGGCGCTATGCGCTTTCCAGCGAAAAGCTGCTGCGTGAAACGGGGTGGAAAGCGGAAGTCCCCTTCGAAGAGGGGCTGCGAACAACCATCGACTGGTACAAGGCGCATCCCGATTGGGTTGCTCGCGTCAAGTCGGGCGAGTATCAGCATTTCTACGAGCGCAATTACGGCGGGCGCGGATAGCGCGTTTACCGGAACATCTCGCTGCTACAATGGTTCGCGGCACCAAAAATAAATGAACAACGTGATTGTTCTCGGCGCCCAATGGGGTGACGAGGGTAAAGGGAAAGTCGTCGATCTACTGGCGGAGCATTTCGACATTGTGGCGCGGTATCAAGGCGGCCACAATGCCGGACACACCGTGTATATCGGCGAGAAGAAGTTCGTCCTCAAGCTGATCCCGAGCGGGATTCTGCGTGCCGGAGTGACGGCTGTAATCGGCAACGGCGTGGTGGTCGACATGGGCGCACTTCTCGAGGAGATGCGCATGTTGCAAGCGGCCGGCATTGATGTGGCCAACCGGCTCCGCATCAGCAACCGCGCGCACGTGATCTTTCCGTTCCACCGGCTGGTGGAGAAAATGTCCGAAGCGCGGGAAAATCGCATTCCCATCGGCACCACGCAGCGCGGCATCGGGCCCTGTTACGAAGACAAAACGGGACGCCGCGGCATTCGCGTCGCAGACCTGTTCGACGCCGAGAGTTTTCGAGCGCTCTATGACACCCTCGCCGAGGATAAGCGCGTGCTGGCCGAGACCTTCGTCACCGACGAACCTATCGACTATGCGGCCATCCGGCAGCAGAGCGAAGAGTACGCCGCGTGCATCAAGCCAATGGTCTGCGATACGGCTGCCCTGCTGCGCGACGCCATGGCTCAGGGCAAGCGGATTTTATTCGAAGGCGCGCAGGGCGCGATGCTGGATATCGATCACGGGACGTATCCTTTCGTCACGTCGTCCAGCGCAACCGCGGGCGGCGCCGCAACGGGAACTGGCGTTCCGCCGACCCGGATTAATGGCGTGATCGGCGTCTCGAAAGCCTACATCACGCGAGTGGGTTCCGGCCCATTTCCAACCGAAACCGACGCCGACGCGGGCGACCTGTTGCGCCGCGAAGGAAACGAATACGGGGCTGTGACCGGCCGGCCGAGGCGATGCGGCTGGTTTGACGTTCCCTTGCTCAAGTACACGGCGATGGTGAACGGGTTCGATACGCTGCTGATCACCAAGCTCGACGTTCTGGACAGCTTGGAAGAAATTCCCGTTTGCGTGGGCTACAAGCTAGATGGCGCGGACACGTCCGAAATGCCCGCGACCTATCGCGCGATGGAAGCGATCCGGCCTGTTTACGAAAAGCTGCCGGGCTGGCACAGTTCCACGCGCGGGATCACCAGCTACGAGAAGCTTCCCGAGCGAGCTCGTACGTATTTGCGGTTTCTGGAAGAGAAGACCGGGGTAGAGATCGGCGGCATCTCGACCGGGCCGGAGCGCACCGAAACGATTATCCGGCCAGGATCAAAGCTTAAAGCATTGATGGGCTGATTGTTTTAGTAGGTTTTGGCAGACGACAAAAACCGATCGTCTGCCCTCACGCCTTCCGCGCTACGAGATCTTCACTAAGCCCGCGGCTGCGGCGACTCTGCGTTGACCCGACTTCGGCAGACAATGATCGAACTCACGTGGGACTCGCGGCTGGCCCAGTTTGGAGCCTTTCCCTCGCACGAACAAGCGCCCAGCGAGCAGATCGAGCGGCCGAGGAATCGCGGAAATATCCCTTCGCGCGACGCCGTGAATGATTTTCTTCACCAGGCCGAGGCCGCCGATCAAGGCCCCCAGCTTGGGATACTTTTTCATCGTGATGGTGCGGTCGCCATAATCGCGCTTTAAGACTCGATTCAACCAGAACTTCGGAACGGGAGCGATGTTGAAGAACGCCAGGGTCAGGTTTAGCTCCGTCGGCATGAAGTTCACGTAGGAAGCCAGCGTGATCTTCTCGGCGTTCTCGGTAAAGCCGGCGTCCTCACCCATGCGATGAATCGTGGTTCCAGGCAGCAGCGTGAGCGAGTTGATCGCAAACGTGAGCGGCCGCTTCAGCGATGCCGCCAGACGGATCGTGTCCTTCAGTTCCTCCGGGTGCTCCCATGGATTGTCGACAATCAAGTCGTATTGCACGGCCGCCATTTTGCGGTGATTCTTGTGCGCAATCTCCGACCCCAGAATCAATTTCTGATCGTGCCGCGGGCGCACGAAAACCTCTTTCATGATCCGCGCATTGCCGGACTGCACGCCGATGCGCAGCTTGATCATCCCCGCATCGATCAGGGCCTGAATCTTGCGCTCTTCAATCGAGGCCGGAATCACGCCGGTGACGAATAACGGGATATCGAAGTGCTCTTTGTACCGGTTCGAGAACTCCAGGATCGTCGAGAGCGGCAGGAACATGAACGCATCGTCGTCGATGACGATGTTGTGAATGTGCGGGTACTTCGAAAGGATGTAGTTGAGCTCGGCCACGAAAAACTCGACCGAGTGCTTGCGAAACCGGCGATAGCCCTTATCCAAATCGATCAGGACGTCGTTCGAGCAGAAGGTGCACTTGTAGGGGCAGCCCTGGCTGAACATGGTCCACAGCTTGCCGCCGTAGTACTTCTTCATCAGCGCCAAATCCATGCGCTTCAGCACGCCGCCGTCGTTCAGGAAATGCTGTTCGAACTCGAAATCCATGAACGGGATTTCATCGAGATTCTCCACCAACGGCTCGCCGGGATTGCGAATGACCGTATCCCCGTCGCGGAACCAGAAACCCCCGGTTTGGCGATAATCCCTGCCTTCATCCACGGCTTGCACCAGCCGCAGGAAGCTGACGTCGCCCTCGCCCATGCAGATGCCATCCACGGCTTGGACCGCTTCCTCGGGATAACTGGTGGGATGAATTCCGCCCCAGACCACCACGGCATCCAGTTCAGCGCGGAGGCGATTGGCGACCAGCGTGACCTGTTCGGCCTGATGCGTCCAAACGCTCATCCCGATGACAGCGCTGTCTTTACAGAGCGTTAGCAGTTCCTGGTAAAGCGACTCCGGCAGGTCTCCATTGTCGTACTGAGTGCTAAATCGCTGACGAGTCTGCCCCCAGAAGTCTGTCGGACGCAGGAAAATCAGGTTTACGCGGAAGCCGTGGCGCTTGAGTTGTGCGGAAATGCGCCGGGGACCGATGCAATAGATGTCGTCTGTGAAGCTGATGAGGCTTACAGTAGTGGGCGACGGCGCCTCGCGCATACTCTTAAGTTATCGCACGTTAATGATGCCGGAAGAAACCGCCAAAGTTTCGGCAGCATCCACAACTACAGGCAGTATGATTGGGTTGAATACAAGAGGATCCATGAATAGAAGATTCCTGGTACTGTTGGCGGCGGGGGTGGTGGTCGCTTCTCGGGGTTGGGCCGAAGATGACGATCCCCCTGGCCGCGCGGCCCGGCTGAGTTTGGTGACCGGAACGGTCTCCTTCCAGCCCGGCAGTGTGGAAGATTGGGTGCCGGCGACGCTGAATCGCCCCATGACAACGGGCGACCGGCTGTGGACCGAGGCGAACTCCCGCGCTGAGATGACCATCGGTTCGGCCGCCGTGCGGTTGAACTCACGCACGAATTTCACGTTTCTGAATCTGGACGACCGCACCGCTCAAATTCAAGTGTCGGTGGGCTCCGTGAGCGTGCGTCTCCGGCGCCTGGATGAAAACGAAACTTTCGAGATTGATACGCCGCAGATGGCTCTTACACTGCTCCGTCCGGGCGAGTATCGCGTGGATGTAAATGAAGAGGGCGATGCCACTGTGGTGGGCGTTCGGGGAGGGTCCGCGGAAGCGACCGCTGGTTCGCAGGCCTACACGATGAAGCCGCTCGAACAGCTGCGAGCCAGCGGAACGGATCAGGTGGTTTTCGATGAGAGACCGATTCCGCCCGCCGATGCGTTCGATAATTTCTGCGAAGGCCGGGACCGGCGGGAGGATACGTCGCAATCGGCCAAATATGTTTCGCGCGATGTTCCAGGCTATTCGGATCTGGACAATTCAGGCACGTGGCGTCAGGATCCGCAGTATGGATCGGTGTGGGTGCCCGCCGGCGTGCAACCGGACTGGGCGCCGTATCATTACGGCCACTGGGCCTGGATCGCGCCGTGGGGCTGGACTTGGGTCGACGATGCCCCTTGGGGCTATGCGCCATTCCACTACGGGCGCTGGGTTTTTGTCGCCGGAGCGTGGGGCTGGGTGCCGGGTCCGATCGTTGCTCGACCGGTTTATGCACCCGCGATGGTGGCCTGGGTCGGCGGCGGAGGGTTTTCCGTTGGAATTGGAGTGGGCGTCGGACCCGCCGTGGGCTGGTTCGCGCTAGGACCGCGCGAAGTTTGGGTCCCCTCGTATCATTACAGCCCCGCCTATATTGAGCGCGTCAACGTGACTAACACGGTCATCGTGAATCGCACCGTGTTCAACAACGTGAACGTGACCAACGTGACCTATGTGAATCGCAACGTGGCGGGAGCCGTCACTGTGATGCCGCAAAATCAGATGGTAGCGGGACGTCCCGTAGCGGCGGCCGCGATTCGGGTGCCTCCGGAAGCGATGGCTCGGGCGCAGGTGCAGACCACCGCCGCCGTGGCTCC
>Ga0070734_10004505_pt1 | contig 13164 bp, 12 predicted proteins | sample Coa_R1_8_FD_66444 | JGI IMG/M metagenome (GOLD analysis project Ga0070734, IMG submission 66444) | Surface soil microbial communities from Centralia Pennsylvania, which are recovering from an underground coalmine fire - Coalmine... | ecosystem: Environmental > Terrestrial > Soil > Unclassified ...
CCTTCGGTCGGTTCGTATAGTTGTATCTTAAATAGAACGTATCGCTGTCTTCATCTTCACTGATTTGAGCAACCGTACTATAGCTTTCAGATTCCTTAGTGAACAAAGCGCAACTAATCGTTGAAAATGTTTGCCGGATCACAAGTTTTATCGGTACCGCTGTGATATGGTTTCCCGTCGCCGGATCCTTCCAATTGCTATTTATATACCCAGCCCAAGTACCCTGCAAATCAGGCAAAGGTACCAACCAGCCCCGAAATATTGGCCACCGCCAAAACCATTTTGTAAAGCTAAATGACAGGATTACATAGACCGTTATTACGTCCGGCAATTTCCGTACTGCCTCCCAATTAATAGCCAACTGGGTCTTAGTCAAATACAATATCACCGCCCAAATGGCGATGAAGCTACTGAGTTGAAGCCACAATAGTGCCTCTTTTTTGACGTTTTTCATTCCTCACTCAAGGCCTAAGTAATCCCAGGCGGCAGAAATAAAACTGTGTGTGCGCTCTAAAGTCCACGGCTGAACCGACCGAAAAAGGTATTTCAGTTCATTTATTTCACCCCATTCACTACAGTCATCAAACTCAATCGTGTTATTAAACAAAAATGCCAGAGAACTTCGCACATCGTCACGGTAATCGGCATGACCGAAAGCAGTAGCTGGGACATTCCACACAAGGCATTCGATAAGGAATGACGGAATGTTTTTTGCTGCCTCAATACCTTCATCATTCATCCTAATCTGAAGGCGTTTGAGAATTCTCACCATGTCCTTGAATCGCCCGCCTGTTTCTTTGTTCTTGCTGACACCATTGTCGTAGTTTTGCTGCGGCCAATTTATCACGAGCGCGCCTTTGTCAGGGATAAAGGCTGTGCCTTCCAGATATGAACCATCGCTGTAGTAGCGCCGATATTCAAAAGCAGCAACAGCATCAGCATCTATCCTGTAGGTGTTTTCGTGGATGTCAAATGCTTTATTGCCTCGGCTGACACCTTTAGCAAGAAAACGGCCGACAAGTGCTGACTGCACGTCATTCTTATATTCGGCAAAAGAATATGGCGCCGGAACAGTCAATCCAAAGTTGCTTGATTCCTCGCCTTGCGGAAGATCGAAGAAAAAACTGTCTGAGCACATAATGCAAATATCCACATCGCTATTCTGTCGCACATTCGTGCGATTGCAGTAAGAACCTTGAGCAAACACACGAATGGTTTTGTCAGCTAGGTCTGCGCTCGCGTCAATGGCCTTACGTACTGCCGACACGGCATTATCACATTTTGTAAGCTCGGTTTCCCCAGGAGGTTTCGCCCAAAATTTGAAGGTACCTTCCCATGACATATTCTTTCCTCAAGTGGCCAAATGGATTGGGGTGTTGGCAGATTCTAACCGACAACACTGGGCTTAGCAATTCTGCGAGTGGTCGATTCTCGACCGCAACTCACTTACCCATATCGGAGATCATCGTTGCAAATATCTACAGGCGCTTCGCTACTCTGCGCCTGGCCTTCGGCAGCCCGGAAGGAATCTGTTTGTTCTATTTCCGGGGATTTTCATTCCGCGACTACAGATTGTTACGTCCCAAGGGACTGGAAGAGTAGAGACAAACTTTTCCCAGAGTCTCAGCAAGAGATTGGCACAAGCGTGCTGGGAAGAACTACCTGGATCGGCAAGGCACAGGACGAATTCTCGGGGCCCTTCGACTACGCGCCCGTCATTGTCGGTATGAAGAGGGATTAGCTGGCGCTTCGCTCAGGGAGACAGGTGGGGCAGGCAGCGTCCAGAGAGCCACGCTTTGATTGAAGACCCACAAGTACTCTGACCGAGTAGATTCAGGATTGGGATGAATCCCTTGTTTCTCGCCCCTATAGTTATCGAGCGCAGCCCGGGGCGCCTCCACCCCATCGCGTGCAAAACCGGCACGCTCTGGGGACCCCGGCGGCTGCGGTCCACAATAGCTTTTTTAGGCGGACCCTTCAAATACCATGCGGTCAAAGCACTAGCGCATATCCACATAGCGCATATCCAAAGATTGGAGCGCATCGAGGACATGGCCAGACGAAAGGCTGATCGCGTCCAAGCGGGTTATTTGTGGAGTGACCACTTTCGTACTTGATTCGCTTTATGGATGCCGTTATACTCCAGCAGCGCCCAAGGGTGCGAAGGTGGAAGGTCTTTGAAAATCAAGCAAATAGCGGAAAGGCAGGTACTTGGTTCTTGGTATTTAGTAGTTGGCCAGTAGCGAAAGAAACAACGCGATTGGAGGCCGAAAAAACGCAAAAAAGAGAGGTCGACAGCCTTTCGACAGGCCTTTCGAATTGGGGTTGAGCCTGTGTTATCAACAAAACGTCTATAGGGGGTGGGGGGCTGGCTGAAGGTACATCGGCAGAGGGCCGTGGAAATCGCCGTGATCGCCGACATGGGAAAGGCAAAACCTACCACTGAGGCACGGAGACACTGAGGCTAGAGAACACCGCCGCATCCGGGGATGCCACGGGTTATCCCCGGGGTTGATTTGTGTAAACCCTTTAGATTCCTAATTGGGGTAGAGGGGGGAGGGGGTACTGAATCGGGTGATCGGTAGATCGGGTGATCCGGTGATCGGAAAACAAAACCTCAACCACTGATCACATTGATGACTGATCGGAAAAGCTAAAGGCTAAGAGCAAGAGCTACAAGGCCAATATCCAAAAGCCAGCGGCTAGAAGCCAGCAGCTAATGGCTACTTATCGTCGTCAGCCGCCTTTGTGGGATTCACGGACTGCGCCATGTAGCGCGTGCCTTCAAACGTGGCGCGGACCAGGACGTCACGGCCAACGCCGAGCTCGTTTCTGTTGGAAACAGCCGACGGAGCAAAGTGGATTTCGTAATTCTTATCGTCAGTTGAGTTCTGTACCGCCAGCAGGCCGCGATGGAGATCAAGGAAGGTGACTTTGCCGGCAAAGGTAAAGGTCGAGCCGGGCACGGCGATGATGCTGACTTCACGCGCCAGGCCGCGGTTAGGGCTGGAAGCGGCAAAGCGCACGTGGACGAGCGTTCCGGGCTTTACGTCCTTAAAGGCCGCGGGGGTCTGGCCGTTGCTGATGCGGGTTTCCGGATCGACGGCGAAGCGCACCGGCACGGAATTGAGCGTGTCCCGCAACGTAAGTTCGTTGTGCCTGGCATCAACGGCGATGATCTGGCCGTCGGCATCAGCGGGCAGCTCAGCCACGCCAACGCGGATGTTGCGGGCAAAAATATCGTGCTTGTTGTTATCGAGCTGGGTATCAACGTAAACGCGCTCGCCTTTTTTGAGCGCAAGCTGCGTGGTTTCCGCGCCGTTGTGGAAGATGTGCGTGCGCTCGTCAAAATTGACGGTCCAGTGGCCGCCGCCGAAAACGTGCACCGTCATCTTATTGCGCATGCGATCAACGCCGCTGATGGTGCCTCCGACCATGGTTGTGGTGGTGCGCGGCACAGGAGCGGGATCAAGAATGGGATCGTGCCCGTCTGTTACCAGCGCGCCGGACGTGGCGGAGCTATCAAGAATGTCTGTCTTTGGTTGCGCCTGCGGGATAGGAGTGGGCGTGGCGGCAGGCGCAGGCGTACCGGTTTTGTCGATGCTCTTTTCGTCCGCCGATTTCTGATCGGCGACGCGTTGATCCGCAGCTTTTTGCTCGGCTGTCTTGTGGACGGTTGAATCTGTTGAGCCTGGTTCTGCTGAGGCTGGGTTTGCTGAGGCTGGTTCTACTGAGGATGGATTGGCGCTAGAGTTGTTCTGGTCAGTAGCGGCAGGCTGGCTCTGCTGAGTTGCAGGTTGATCCGCCGACTTTGGCTGGTCCGCTGTGGCAGGCTGAGCGGGAGCAGGTGCAGTGGCCGCAGGCTGCGAGGGAGCAGTGTTCGGCACAGGAGTTTGCGGGACGCCGGAACCAGGGTTCGGCGTGGCCGGATTATTCTGTGCCACGGCGGCAAGGCCAACCGTCATGAATATAAGGAGAATTGCGAGCGACGCTTTGGGGGAACGATGCATAGAGTTCAAAGGGACTCCGGAGCCTAAGGTTCTTGACAATAAAGCTCTGAACAATCCCTTGGATGCAAAGAGCAGCAGCTCAGATGGCAGCCCAGCATAAATCTGCTCTGCCCAACCTGAGAGAGGGTTTTGCCATCCAACAGACAAGCAGAGCTACTGCCCTGCGGCCCTACCTACGTGTAAGTGAGGGGCCAGGGTTCTGAAGCGAGGATTTGAAAAAACTCATGCGTTCCCCATTCGCCCATGTTCTAGCGTCTTCCGTTCTAGCTTTGTCACTTGGTTTGTGTTTGATGACTGGCGGAGTTGTCGCCCAGGCCCAGCAGGTGCGTATCCCGCTGCCCAAGAAAAGCAAGTTTACGCCGGTACAGCAGTTGAACCGCGATGGCGTGGCGGCGCTCAAGAAACATGACATCAGCAAAGCCAAGCGCCTTTTTTATAAAGCGTACCTGATTGATCCGAACGATCCGTTTACGCTGAATAATCTGGGATATGTCTCTGAACTGGAAGGCAGCCTGGAACGCGCGCAACGCTATTACGATCAGGCCAAGGCCAACACGTCTGAGGCAGTGATTGATCGCTCAACCGCGCAGGAGGCCCAGGGCAAAACCGTGGCCAGCGTTGCCGGACGCACCGCTGAAGGCCAGATGAAGGTGAACGAGCTGAACAGCGAAGCGCTGGGATTACTGAATCGCGATCGCGCGCCGGAAGCTGACGTGGTGCTGCAATCGGCGCTGAAGCTGGATCCGAAAAATCCCTTCACGCTGAACAATATGGGATTCGCCAAGGAAAAAGAGGGCGAACTGGAGTCGGCAATACGATATTACGATAACTCCGCCGCCACGGGATCACGCGAGCCGATTGTGATTGCCTTTAACAAAAGCTGGCGCGGCAAGCCGATCAGTGAAGTGGCGCAGCAAAACGCGGACAAGAGCCGCAAAGAGCTGAGCAAAGCGCAGGACATGCAAGCGCGCGTGGCGCGGCTGAATCTGCGCGGCGTTTCCGCCATGAACAGGAATGACCGCAAGTCCGCGCGCGATAGTTTTGAGCAGGCTTACAAGATGGACCCGAAGAATTCTTTTGCGCTAAACAATATGGGCTACCTGGCCGAATTGGAAGGCGACACGGAGACGGCGCAATCGTTTTATCAGCAGGCGCAGCGTGCGGAACGCGCACGGCAGAAAGTAATGGTCTCAACCCGGCCTGAGGTGGAAGGCCAGACTGTGGGCCATGTAGCCGAAGAGAGCACAACACTGGTGGAATCAAGCTTTGAGGCAAAGGCGGAGGCCAGACGCCGCAGTGGTGCGGCTCCGGCGCTAAGAACACGCGACAATCGAATTATTATTGAACCAAAAACTCCGCCGCCTACCACGAACACTACGCCTCCGGAATTTCGCAATCCTGCGCCGCAAGAAGAAGAGCCCGCGGTTGCAGCGCCGCAGTCTGATCAGCCACAGCAAAATCAGGCTCCGCAAAATAGTAGTGAACCGCAGTTAAAGACGCGGCCGGCGCAGCAGCCTCCGTCGAACTCACAACAGCAGAATGCGCCGCAACAACAGAATGCGCCACCATCGAATAACCAACCGCCGCAGAATTAGCGCAAGCTTGAGCAGAAGCAGCAACGGTCTGATAACGGTTTTAGAATTAACGATCTTTGACATCCGAATAAGCAAACAGCAAAGGCATGAAGCTTGAGCTAGACCACGGGACCAGTTCCCTTGCCTACGGAGAGCGCTTTGCGCATAGAGCTCTCCACGTAATGCTTGGCTGCCCTGGCGGCCGTGAGCAGGTCATTGCCTTTGGCCAGAGAGCACGCCAGCGCTGATGAAAAAGCGCAGCCAGTGCCGTGCGTTGAGTCGCCAGAAATTTTAGCGCCTTCAAGCACAGTAGCGCGACGGCCTTCTCTGCTCACCAAGTCGTGCGGCGGATCAAGATGTCCGCCGGTGATAATTACGTTGCGCACGCCCATCTGATGCAGTCGTTGAGCAGCAAGCTGCATTTGGTCCATGGTGCTCACGGTAAGGCCGGTAAGCGCGGCGGCTTCATCGATATTAGGCGTGATAACGGCCACTTGCCCCAGGATGCGGTCCTTCATTACCTGCAAGCCTTCGCGGGTGATCAGTTCAGCGCCGGAACTTGAGTGGATAATAGGATCAAGCACTACGTGCCGCAGATAATAGCGCTTAAGAAAACCCGCAACACACTTTGCCGCTTCCGCCGATCCCAGCATGCCAATCTTTACCGCGGCAATTTGCATATCATCCATCAGGTGTTCCAGCGTTTCTGTGATGATTCTGCCCTCAACGGGATCAATGCGCTTTACGCCGCGCGTGGATTGCACTGTAAGAGCCGTGATGCACGTAACGCCATAACACCCATTTGCGGCCATGGTTTTCACATCCGCCGTGACTCCCGCGCCCGACGAAGGATCATGGCCGGCGATTGAAAGCACCACCGGAAGTTGGGCCTTTTTGTGCAGCATGTAGTAATGAACCGCTGTTCGTCTCCGCAAATATTTTAATGGCCATGGTGGCAAACATAAACATGGCGTTGGAAATTTTCGCTCGACAGAACATGACAAGATAAATTTCAGAATGGGAAACGATGCCGCCACTTGTGCGCAGTTTCGATTGCTGCAACACTAGAAGCTGGCAATCATTCTCCCTTTTTGATGATTATCTTTGGCATTCATGCTGTAGAAGAAGCTTTGCAAGCGCGGCAGCGCGCATTCGACTATGTGGCTGTGACGCCAGGACGCGGCGATGCGCGAGTCCAAAAGATCGCGCAGCTCTGCCGCAGCGCCGGAGTTCCACTGCGCACCATGCCGCGCGAACAGCTCACGCGGCTGGCTCGCGCTGCGAATCATCAAGGCGTTGTCGCGGTCACGGCGGAAAAGCAATACAACGATGTTGACGATATCCTGGCGGGCAAGCGTGGCGCGCATAGTTTTGTTCTGCTGCTGGATGGCATTGAAGATCCACACAATCTTGGCGCGATTATCCGCACCGCGGAGGGCGCAGGCGCTGACGGAATCATTATCCCTGAACGACGTGCCGCTGGCGTTACGGGAACTGTAGTCAAGGCTTCCGCCGGAGCGTCAGAGTATCTGCCGGTTGCCCGCGTTACCAATGCGGGCCGCGCGCTGGAAGAATTGAAGTCGCGCAATATATGGACTGTTGGTCTGGACGAGCGCGGCGACAAACTCTATGACCAGATCGACTACAAAATGGATTGCGCGCTGGTGCTGGGCGCTGAAGGCCACGGATTGCACGAACAGATCCGCAAGAAATGCGACTTTCTGGTGAAGATTCCGATGGCGGGAAAAGTGCCTTCACTTAATGTGTCTGTAGCAGCAGCAATCGTCATGTATGAAGTGGCGCGGCAGCGGCGCAAGTGATTACGCGCATATATTTGCGAACAGCTCATGGCTTCGCTGCTGGCCGCTTCTTCGCCTTGATGACTATTGCCAAATCGCCGTTGCGCGTATTGGTAAAGCGCAGCTTGATTCGCCCTTCTTCATCCAGCGTGATCACCGCTGGCGTGTTCACTTCAGTCAGCATCCATCCCGCTGGAAGCGTCACGTAGTTCAGCGGACGTCCCAGCGTTCGTGTCCACGTTAGCTCTCCATCTTTCACGACATAGCCAATAGGATCAGTGTACGTTTCCTGCACGCGCACGCGCGTTGACTGGCCTTCGCCTACCGGATGTTCAAGGTCGCCTTGCACCGCCACAGAATCGGACTCAACCGGCTCAGGATAATAACCCAGCGCGTTTACATCCTTGCCTGCGACGGTTGACGTCTTCAGCGGCCTTCCTGTATCGAGATCGGTCATCTTCGCATCCGGCGCAACCACGCTTCCCTTGCGAACAAAGCTGTGCACCGATTTCTGCCCAACGCGCGTAACGGTGAAGTCATGTGAGATGCGGAATTGATGCGTTGAAGGTTCAAGCAGCCAGTAACTGATCTCGCGGTCTTGCTCCGCGCGATGAAAAGATTCATCCTGCGCCAGCATTGCAGCCGCCAACAGTAAGAGACACCCTAAAGCGATATGCTTCATGGCAGCCTCCGCGCAACGATCTTCACTGGAAGCTGATCGTCGCGATCATTAAGGAAGCTGACTTTAATTCGTCCATCCGCATCGGTTGAAACAATTCCGGGCGACGCGCACTCCACCAGCTCCCAGCCTTTGGGCAGCAACACCACATTGCGCTTGATCCCGAGCGGACGCGTAAACACCAGCCTGCTATCGGTAAGCGTGTAAGAAGGCGCATCGGTGTAAGTCTTGAAGATTCGGATGCGTGTCTCTCCGCCCTTCGGCACCGGTCCCGGCAAATGGACTTTGATGAATTCCGCTTTGTCGGATGTATCGGGCGGAACAAGACCAGTTACTTTCGCATCTTTGCCGTTCACCGTTTCAAACTTCAATTCTTTGCCGCTGCTGCGCTCAATCACGCGTTCTTTCGTCGCAACGGAACCTGGCCGGATGGGATTGAAGAAGAATTGCGCGCCTTCGCGCGTTGCAGTCACGTCATAAGTAATCGCGAATTGATGTGTTTCCGGCTGCTGTAACTCGTACAGAGTGAACTCATCGGCAGCGAGCAGTGGCACACTGAACAGGCAGAGCATGAATGCGATCTTTGGCAACATAGCGGGCGGAGTTTATCACATCAGCCGCCGAAAATGTCGGCGATTGCAGATTGCAATGCCAGAGCAGGGCGCGACTAAAGCAGTTATTACAAATCTGCAATGTCATCCTTCTGCATATAATTAAGGACGAATGGCTCCTAACAGAATCTGGCAGGCAACAATGTGCGCTTGGGCACTGGTCTGCCTTGCTACCGCACTTTCCGCCGAGCCAATCAAACAACTCAAGCCCACGGGATACGTGAATGATTTTGCCGGCGTGCTTGACGCGTCGTCCTCGGAGTCAATTCGCAACATCTGCCAGCAGATTGATCAAAAAGCCAAAGCTCAAATCGCAATTGTTACCATCCAGTCGCTGGATGGCGCCGATATTGAAAGCTACGCTTCTGATCTCTACAAAGCCTGGGGAATCGGGCCAAAATCCAGCAATCGCGGCGTTTTGATCCTGCTGGCAATCAACGATCACAAGCGCCGCATTGAGGTGGGCTATGGCCTGGAGCCAATCCTTCCCGATGGGAAAGTAGGTGGATTTGGCCGTGAAGCCGTTCCTTTGCTCAGGCAGGACCAATACGGCCCTGCCGTTCTGCTCATGACACAGCGCGTTGCGGGCGTGATCGCAGCCGATGCCGGAATAACCCTTGAAGGCCCTGAACCGCCGCGTCCACCACCAGATGAGCGTCCGGCGGATGGACCATCTGCCGGAGCCATTTTTTTAGGAATAGTTATAGTCCTGATTGTCCTCGCCGTACTATCCAGGACAGGAGGCAGCGGCCTGATTTGGTTCTTGCTCGGCATGTTCCTGAACAGCGGAGGCCGAGGTGGTGGCGGCAGTAGTTGGGGTGGTGGCGGCAGTAGTTGGGGTGGTGGCGGCAGTAGTTGGGGTGGTGGCGGCGGGTTTGGCGGCGGTGGTGGTTTTGGTGGGTTTGGCGGTGGCAGTTCTGGAGGAGGCGGCGCAAGCGGCGACTGGTAGCCGCGAAGACGCCTATAACTTATGGAAGCAGAAAAACAGATCACGGATTTTGTAAATAGTCTCAAACTGGCCGCGGGTGCGAACCTGGAATGCGTGGCGCTCTTCGGCTCGGCTGCATCCGGAGAATTTCACGCCGATTATTCTGACATTAACATGCTTTGCGTCATGCGCGACCTTTCCGCTCCGGCGCTTGCAGCATTAGCGCCCACGGTCCTTGCCTGGACAAGAAAGAAGTTTCCTGCGCCGCTGATTTTCTCACGCGCTGAGTTAGAACAATCGACGGACGTTTTTGCCATTGAGATGCTCGATATCTGCCAGCGCCATCGCATCCTGTACGGCGAAGATATTTTTACCGGCATGAACGTCCCTATGGATCGTCATCGCGTTCAACTGGAACACGAACTGCGCACCAAACTGCTTACGTTGCGGCAAAGTTATGTTCAGGCCTCGGGCGACGACAAACGCATTCGGCGGTTGATGCTTGATTCCATTTCCGCTTTTAGCACGTTGTTCCGGCATACGCTTATTGCCATGGGAGAACAACCTGCGCCACACAAGGCGGAGAACATCAAACGGCTGGCGGCGCGGACCAATTTTGATCCAGGTATTTTTCTCAAGTTGTTGCAGGTGCGCCAACGGACGGCAAAGGAAAATGAGATCGACCCTGCTTCCGCATTCGCACAATATCTGGATGGGATCAACAGAGTGGTCCAGGCAGTTGATGCGCTGTAATTGAAAGATGGTTAAGGCTCGAAGTATAAAACGGAGGAGAAGATGAAGGTTTGGATAGCAATTGGAATCATCGTACTGCTGCTGATTGTGGGCTTCAGCAGTTATGTGGGCGCAAAAAATCAGATGGTAACGAAGAATGAGACGGTAAAGGCCGCATGGTCGCAGGTCGATATCGTGCTGCAACGCCGCGCTGATCTGATTCCCAATTTAGTCGAAACGGTGAAAGGTATTGCGGCGCAGGAACAAACGGTGTTTGGGGAGATTGCCAGGGCGCGCTCGCAATTACTTGCTTCAAATACACCCGCCGAAAAAATCGCAGCCAACCAACAGCTGGACGGTGCCATGGTCAAGTTTCTGGCGATCACAGAGAGCTATCCCCAGCTCAAATCCAATGAAAATTTTCTTCGATTGCAGGATGAACTGGCCGGAACCGAGAACCGCATCGCCGTGGAACGCAAGCGCTACAACGACGCCTTGCAGGACTACAACACGTTCATTGGCCTGTTTCCCAACAGCGTTTGGGCCGGCATGGCTGGATTCAAGCGCAATGATGCGTACTTTGCCGCGAGTGAAGGCGCAAAGACTGCGCCGAAAGTAGACTTCTCCGGTGTAAAACCTACACCGTCCGCGCAAGCCACACCGCAACCGGCACATTAAGCGTCAACTGGGCCGCGGCAACTGCTGCGGCCCAACTCATTATCTGACGAGTCCAATCCTCCGTATCAAATCCTGGAACCTGGGATCTGATCGCACATCGTCCAGCATTGGCTCGACGTTGAGCCAGGTCAAACCGTCAGCACGATCGTCATAGGCCTTTTCCAGCCACATCATTGCTTTGTCTTTGTCTCCCAACCCGGCAAAGAGCATTCCAAAATATGTTGGCGGTATGTAACGCTTTTTTGCCGCTGCCTTAAATGCCTCGGCCAGTTTCATCGTCTCAGCTTTCTTTCCGCTCACGGCGTATGCCAGGCCCAGCGCGGCATCCATCAGCGGCATCTCTCCTGTTTCGGTTCTTGCCTGCTTCAGATGCGCAATGGCCTTGGCATGGTCATTCAATCGCATGTACGCGCGTCCAGCGATAAAGTGGAGCATAAAATACTCGGGATCCAACTGCTTTGCTTTCTCGCATTCGTCCACGGCGCGCTGGTATTCACGGCCAAAATAATACGCGGCCGCGCGCGTCGTATGGACAGCCACCAGCCGGTGCGGATCTGTTTCCTGCACAATACTCATCGTCTGCTCAATTTCATCAAACGCTGCGTCGCGTCTTCCCAGCGCCAGCAGCAGCCATGAGTACCACAGATGTGTGTCCGCGTGGTCCGGGTTCAGCTCGATCGCCAGCTCATATCCGGCCTCGGCTTCTTCCCATTTCCAGTGGTAATGGTGGTTCACCAGCGCCAGCGCCGTGTGTGCTTCCGCAAATGAGCTGTCCAGTTCCAGCGCCTTGCGAGCCGCCTTCTCTGCTTTTGGCATGGCTTCACGCGGAGGCAGCAGGTCAAACGGCGCTATCGCCAGCAGCGCATACGCGCTCGCCAATCCGGCGTATGCAGGCGCATATTTTTCGTCGAGCTGGATGGCGCGTTCAAAGTCCTCAATGCTTTTGCTGATGGCCGCAGGAGTCATCTGGTGCAGGTTGTAGCGCGCTTTGAGGTAGGCATCGTAGGCGGCCGGCTGCACCTGCCCATGCCCTTTCTGCAGATCAGAAAGGCGCGTGCTCTGGGAAAGATTCAACGCCAGGTTGATTTCCCGCGCAATCGCCTGGGCGATGTCAGCCTGCACGCTCAAAACATCACTCAGGTCGCGCTCGTAGGTTTCCGCCCAGAGCTGTGTCTGGTCTTTCAGTTGGATCAGTTGCGCCGTGATGCGAACTCGATTGCCACCGCGCCTTACCTTCCCTTCCAGAACATAACCCACGCCCAGGTCTTTCTTCATCTGGTCGAGTGACTTGCTGCTGGAATCGTAGTGTTCCGCGGTGGTTCGCGCGATCACGGCCAGCTCCGATGCCTGCAGCCGCGTGATCTGCGTAATCATCTCTTCAGTGAGTCCATCGCTGAAGTAGTCGTCTTCTTTCGCGCCACTCAGATTGCCAAAGGGCAGCACGGCCAGCTTGATCTTATCTGCAGGCGCTTCATCGCGACTCCCGCTCGCAACCTGCGCGCCGTATTGCTGGCGCGTTGTGAACCAGTCTGTCAGCTCATTGCGGTAGGCGTAGATCGACCCAAGCTTGTCATGCAGATGGCGGTAAACGGGCAGCCCCTCTTTCTTCTCCCAGCGCTGCACGGTGCGGACGTCCCGCCGCAGATAAGAAGCAATCTCTTTCCAGGAGTCTAGTCGGTCTGTCGGATTGCCGGATGTCATGGTTTGCGTTCCGCCCTGTCTTCTTTTTGGTGTCGATATATTCCGCACGACATTCAGCGGCATCGCTCCCCTGCCGCGCCTTGCCGCTTGAGAGCCAATTCTACCGGGAGATAGAGTCACATTCGTAGTGAAAAGAGAGAGGCCATCATGATCAGGCTTGATGCGAAAAAGACTTCCCTGCTTCTTGCAATCGTAATGCTGGCCAAACTCGCTTCGGCCCAAGGCTTGCCCTGGCTTGACGATCCGCCGCCGCGCACCGATCTTGCGCAAACCGCCGCACCGGAGCAAACGCAACTTCTTCAAACTATGGCGCCGCCGGTCGCAACCACAACCGATCCTTCCACGGTGACCATACCCGCCGGGACCCGGGTGCTCATGGTCCTGAAGAGCCCGCTGCATACCACGTCGGGAACAGCGGGCTCCGGTCTTTACCTTGAAACTCTCTACCCTGT
>Ga0070734_10004507_pt1 | contig 13161 bp, 18 predicted proteins | sample Coa_R1_8_FD_66444 | JGI IMG/M metagenome (GOLD analysis project Ga0070734, IMG submission 66444) | Surface soil microbial communities from Centralia Pennsylvania, which are recovering from an underground coalmine fire - Coalmine... | ecosystem: Environmental > Terrestrial > Soil > Unclassified ...
ATCATCCGCCGGTGGTGCGGTTCGTGGGCTACGACGCCCACGCTTCGGAAATCCCGGTCGATCATCCGATCGTCAAGGTCGTCAGCAAGAACTATAAGGAGTTGACCGGCCGCGACCCCGAAATCAGCGGCCGGCAAGGCGCGGCAGATACCCGCTTTCTCAATCTCTATGGCAAGACGCCGACCGTGATCTTCGGGCCAGGGTCCACGGCCGTGATGCACTCGGACGACGAATACGTCAGCATCGACGATTACCAGACTGCAATCAAAGTGATGGCGCTCAGCATCTACGACTGGTGCGGCGTCAGCCAATAAACACCAAGTTTTCAGCAGACGAAGCGAGCGGCGGCCCAATTGTTCAGGCCGCCGTTTGACTATTACTGGCCAGATAGTAAATCGCACTTTGAGTGCTTACAAGGACCAAGCGGTGGCCAAGGAAAGCCGCCGCGGATTCACAACCGCGCCTCGCAGGATTTTCGTTTATGGCTCTTTCGATCGATCCGGTGGTCCAAGACCGTGGGCGCCGGGATGCTGCAATCAAGCGCTTACGCGATGTTGGCGGCCATCTGCCGACCTGGAGCCAGTTGGCGGCACCGCAGAAGCTGCTGTCGGAGAAGCTCAGCGGCGTAGGGCCTGATGACGCGGATCCACGCAATCTATGGCGTGTGCATTGGTTCAACGGCGTCGACCGCAAAACGATGGTCGACACGCCGGACCATATCGTACTGCCGCCAGAACTGACGGGCGTGAAAGCGCCGATCGTCGTCCTGCTGGGATGCCGCTTTCCGATGATCAGCGCGCACAAGGTCCTGGCCGCTTATGCATGCCTGGTGCCGCGCCTGGTCACCGGACAGTTCGACCCGTCGAGCGACCGCGCGGTATGGCCATCGACCGGAAATTACTGTCGCGGAGGCGTGGCGATTTCACGCATTCTTGGTTGCCGTGGCACAGCCGTGCTGCCTGCCGGCATGAGCCGCGAGCGCTTCGATTGGCTGCAGCACTGGGTCGTGGACCCAACCGACATCATCCGCACACCGGGGACCGAGAGCAACGTCAAGGAAATCTACGACAAGTGCGCCGAGCTCAAGCGCGATCCGCAGAACGTCATAATCAATCAGTTCTCGGAATTTCCTAACTACCTCATTCACTACTACTGCACCGGCGCCGCATTCGACGCCGTGTTCAAGCATCTCAAGAGCAAGAACAGGAATTATCGGCTTTCCGGATTCGTATCCGCGACCGGTTCGGCCGGCACGATTGCCGCAGGCGATCGCCTGAAGGAACTGCACGGTACCAAGATCGTGGCGGTCGAAGCGTCCGAATGCCCGACAATGCTCTGCAACGGTTATGGCGAGCACAACATCCAAGGCATTGGCGACAAGCACATCCCGCTGATCCATAACGTCATGAACACCGATGTCGTCGTGGCCGTCTCCGATGCCGCCAGCGATGCGTTGAACTTCATGTTCAATGACGAGGTCGGACGCAAATATCTCACCAAGCGGAAGAGGATCGCGTCGGATCTTGTGCTGGCGTTCAACAACGTTGGAATCTCTGGCTTCGCCAATGTTGTCGCAGCTATCAAGCTTGCGAAGCATTTCGACTATGGCGCTGACGACGTAATCATGACGGTCGCCACGGACAGCGCTGCGATGTATGGCAGCGAACGGGAATCATATAGGGCACGGCACTACGCATCCGGTTTTGACGAGGTCGATGCCGGCGAGCTGTTCGGCCGCTACCTCGGCGCGATTGCCGACGATCAAGTGCTCGATCTCACCTATCTAGAGCGCAAGCGGATATTCAACCTTGGCTACTACACATGGGTAGAGCAGCAAGGTGTATCGGTCGAAGACTTCGATAGCAGGAAGGATCAACGGTTTTGGCGCGACCTGGCGGATACCATCCCAATCTGGGATCGCTTGATCGAAGACTTCAACGCTGAGGTCGGTATCAAGAATTCATAATTCAGATGACTGCCGCTCTCAGGACCTCGGCCGGGTTTGTGCCAATCAGCTGCCGGTAGCGGTCAGGATCCGTTGCCCCTTCCGTGTTGATCAGTAGCACCCGAGACGACTGATTGAGCTCGAGCATCTCGCGCATATGGTCGTCTCGACATGCGCACAAAAGCCCGGCAAGGCCGGCGCCCCCGCTTTCGCCAGCGACAATAGGTTGATCGCCTTTTTGCGGGTTCGCGAGTGTGCGCATCGCCTCAATAGCGTCCTGCTCCTCGACTGTCATGAAGACATCCGCGCAACGAGAGAGGACCCGCCAAGCCACCAAAGACGGCTCGTAACATTCGAGCATCGCCATGACGGTTGGTTCCCCGTGGGCGATCTTGATAGGATGGTTGACCTTCGCGCTTGATAAAACGCATGCCGCGCGAGAAGGCTCAACAACAATGAACTTGGGACGCTCCTTTCCGAGCCTCGCGGTCAGATGACCGGCGACTGCCGCCGCGAGCCCACCGACACCGGCTTGAATGAACGCATGGGTCGGCGGCGCCTCACTTGAGCGCAATGCTTCGTCGACCATGACCGTGTAGCCCCGCATGACAAGGCCTGGAATCCGCTCATATCCGGGCCAAGACGTATCCGAGACCACGATCCACCCGTTGGCAGCGCATATGCGAGCAGCTTCCGCCACTGCGTCATCATAAGTGCCACGCACGCGAATGATTTGGGCGCCAAATCTGGCAATCGCCGCGACCCGCTGCTCGCTCACGCCTTCATGGACAAAAATAGCGGCGCGCGCCCCGACCATCTCTGCGCCTGCCGCAACGGAGCGGCCATGATTGCCGTCAGTTGCGCAACCAAACGTCATTTTGTCGGCAGCAGAACGCACCTGCGGCTTGTCAAGATCGGCAAAGTCGAGTGGCACTTGAAGCTGGTCGCGCGCCGCGTCGAGCACCAGGTTGAGGACGGCGAAGGCGCCGCCTAACGCCTTGAAACTGCCGAGCCCAAGCCGCGTACTCTCGTCTTTGATCGTCAGTGTCCCAACGCCGAGACGAGATGCGAGCGCGGGCAGGGAAACCAGAGGCGTCGGCCTGTCGTCTTGCCGATACGCCAGGAAACGTCTGACGGCCGAGACCGCTCCTTGGCCAAGCACCTTTTGGTCGGCGGGATCGAGAGGTTTGCGATAATCGGGATGCCGATTTTTCGAGAACATGCGGCATCTTATTGCGCCGTATGCCGAATTATGGCTCTATTCTTGAGTCATCTTTGCAAAATTGTTGCATTTGAGCCATGGCCACAGGTCGATCCGCACAATCCACCGATCTGGATCGGTTTGACCTAGCGATCCTTGAGATCGTGCAGCGCGACAACACGACTCCCTTACGGACGATCGGTGAGGCGGTGAACCTCTCGGCTGCCGCCGTGCAGCGGCGCATCAAGCGGATGCGCGAGAATGGCATCATCATCGGCAATGCTTCGGTCGTCGATCCAGCCAAGGTTGGCCGCGCCATCACGATCCTGGTCGAGGTCGAGGTCGAGAGCGAGCGCATCGACCTGATCGAGGGCGTCCGCGAGAGTCTGAAGGCGGCGCCCGAAGTGCAGCAATGCTATTACGTGACCGGAGACTCGGATTTCGTCGTGGTCGTCACCGTCGCGACCATGAGCGAATACGAGGCCCTGACTCGTCGGCTCTTTTTCACGAACCATAATGTGAAACGCTTCCGCACGTTGGTGGTCATGGACCGCGTGAAGGTTGGTCTGTATGTGCCACTCGAAAATTCATCATTATCCGCCGAGCCGCCACCAATGGCACATCGATCTGCCAGCACAAACCGCCGGCACGTCGGCGGGCAGACGAAATAACCCACCACGCCGCATACGCTCAGGCACATCCTGAAAAGATTGGTGGGCCCGGCTGGACTCGAACCAGCAACCAGACCGTTATGAGCGCAGACACTACGCAAGAAAAGCCTGAAAAATCAAGAGAATCTGATGATATCTAAGTGCGCTCGTTCGCCTTCGGTTTCGTCATTTCATTGGCGAAACGTTGGCAGTTGTTACAGCCAAAAATCGACATAGACTCTCGCCCATTATGCACGCGAAAGAACCGAAGGACGTAACACTGCAGCCCAGGCTGCTGACCCGCAAACAGGCTGCGCAATATTGCGCCCTGTTGGCGCAAGGCTTCAGTGAATGGGTCAAGCGAGGCCGACTGCCACCCTCAATACCGGGAACGACGAGGTGGGATTTGAAAGCGATCGACGCCGCACTCGACACCATGAGCGGGCTCTCATCTTCTGCGGAGAATACCTTCGATCAGTGGAAGACAGAGCGCGCACGCAAAGGGAAAGGTCAATCGCCTCTGTAAACCGACTTAGAGCGGAGACGTAAGCCGCTGATGCAATGCTCCAAAGGCAAGCGTGACCCGCTGATTAAGAGTCTCATTCTTTCGGGCGAATTGTGCACAATTAGGTGTAAACGATGCCAAATTGGTCCTTTGCAAATCAATCACTTGCAGTCGAATTGTAAACGCCAACCGAAGCCTGACCATATTCTGATTTGCTATTCAGCAACAGATTGCAGACGAGATGACGGACTATGCGATCACCCCATCTGAATAGCTCTCCGACGCTGTTCCTGCTGATTGGCACAATTTGGTGCTCAAACCGTCGTACCATTAGACGCTGTCTGCGCCGCCTTCTTTGCGCATCTCACCCCCGAAAAACTCGTACGCAAGGCACTTCGGGGTGATATCGCCCTGCCCATCCTACGCATCGAGAGGAGCCAAAAGGCCCAACGCGGAGTCCATCTTTCCGACCTGGCGGACTACATCGATAAGCGTCGCGCAATGGCGATCAAGGAAAGTCGGCAATTGACGGCTGAACTCTGAGTACGACGGAAATCCTACAACGGTACAACAGACCGCAGAATGCTGCCCGCAAGCTTCTGTTATTCCAGGCAGCATTCTTCAGTCGACACCATCATCAAGCGCGAGTTCGGCACGCCGCCTTAGGATTGAAAGCAGGAGTCGGTCAATGCGATAGGCATTTCCGTTAAGGGCCAACAAGCGACATCGCCTAGCGCACAAAAATCATAGCCCTTCGAAGCCTTTCGACTTCATCACAGCCTGGGCCGGCGCCGAGGTCAGGAAATTCACAAAGGCCTTGCCGCCGACCCGCTCTTTGCCTGCCGTGACCAAGCCGCCTGCGTAGTTCGTATAATTATGTAGCTCGGATGGCAGCGAGCCCAACGACTCGATTTTCGGGTTGATAACGATGTTGCTCATCTGATCGAATCCGAGGTCAGCATCGCCCTTGGCAACCGTTTCGCCTTTCGCTCCCGCGGCGACGAGCTTTGCTTTCGACTTCATCTCGGCGGCAATACCCAGACGCGCAAGGATTGCTTCCGTGGCGACACCGCTGGAGTCACCGAGTTTCGGATCGCCGTAAACGATTGATTTCTGGGCAAGCAGTGTTTTCTTGAACGCATCGAGTGAGTCAATTGTCGGCTTCGGTTCGCCTTTGCGCACGAACACGCCAAGGCCGACTTTGGCGACGACAGCTTGATCATCCGCGGAAATTAACCCCTGTTTTGTCAAATCCGGAAGCTGCTTGCTGGTGACGATCGCCACATCGAGCGCGTCGCCTGCCTTGAGGCGCGCGATGATTGCGCCGACCGTTCCATACTCCATATTGACCTTATGTCCTGAGCTCTTCTCGAACTGTGGAATGAGCTCGGCCATCACAGTTTTCATTGCGGCCGGAAACATGGCTTTGATTTCGGCTGCCATCAGCTCGTTTCCCGAGAAGAGAAAAAGAGCAAGCATTGCAATCGTTGCCCGCTTCATGATGATCCCCCATTAGGCGCCACCGAAATTGCCCCCCAACGCCGATGTTACCGAACAACCATGCGCTTGAGGAAGGACCAAAAGTACGGACAGGGCTATAGGGTTTGTGTCGGCGCAATCCGCGCGAGGTAATCGTTCCAAGGGGCACTGTGTCGCAGCCCCGATGTCAGGATTGAGTCAGGAGCAGTCGTTGGCAATCAGTGGCGCTAAGGTCGGTTGAGGGCCATAAGCGGAGATGAAAAAGGCCCCAACTAAGCGGCCTCTGGACACCGGATGCGATTGCCACAAGTAATCGCCGTGCTCGGGTATTCGGCACCGAGCCGCGCAATCGGATCGCGGCCATCCCGCGTGAGCGCGCGGCGGCTGAGGCGCGGGAGGTACAGGCGCGGCTAGAGCACCTTGACCGCCACATGGCGGAGATCGCGCGGGAGACGAGGGCGGCGGTAGTCGGTCAGTTTGATTCAGGCCGGGAATTGAGAGGGGACCTTTGACGGTTCAAAAATCGTCCCATGCGCTCGCTGGTCTCGTAGCTCCGAGCGAGCGACATCCACTTGGATTCAAGCTCGGCATAGACCTTGCGCATTTCTGGACTGGGGGCGGTCTGGGAGAGACGCCGACAACGCTCGGCTTCAGCCAGGCACTCGGAAATGTTTTCGCTTGGCTTTGAGAGCATGACGCGCATCCTCAATGGTTCTAAAGAGCATATATATTATTTGAGTTCCATCGCTTTAAAAAAGACAGTCTCGCTCTCCGGCCAATGTGGAGACTAAGCGGCGGAAGAAAAAAGCCCCCACAGCTCTGACTAATTTTTGCGCACCGCGCAGGTGTTTACGCTGGGAACCCCGCCCAGCGACGGATCGAGACACTTACGAGCGGAAGATCACTCAACGTTGGTCGTCAACAAGAGCTTGACCTTGTGGTGCCTGCGCCAAAGACCGAGCCAGTGTTGCCGCCATCGCCGGGACCATTGTTTGAGCGCCCCCAACGAAGGAGGCCGCCAACTGAGGCGGCCCTACTTCTTCTCATTTCGCCGCGCCGTAAGTTCGTCCTCAAAGAGGCGAAGGGAACGCTCGAACGTGCCTAGCAGGGCTTCGGCATCTACCGCGTTGGTAAGGCGACGCCGATGAGCCTCCACAATCTTGCGTTGGCGCTCAACGATCCGGCGCGCTTCCGCTACGCGGGCCTCCGCGATCGCCACCCGTTCCGCATGTGTCGTCATTCGCGACATGGCGGAGCGGACCTACTCTCAAAGAGGCAGCCCATCAATTCAAAAGGGGCCCGGCCACAATTCAAAACGACCCATTACCCCGCCAATTGAGGCTGCCTAACCGTCACTGCGAGGGCGCGTCTGCGGCCAGTTGGGAAAGTCGGTCCGCCAGTTCAAGAAGGGTCGCCCGGGCTTCCGGGATGCCGGTTAGTTGAGCCGCCTCCCGACAGCGCTTCGCCTCATCTAGGAGGCTCTGCCGCTTATTGGCGATGAGCTTGGTCATGCGGACCCACAATGAACGACAAGTTACAGAAGCCCGCTTTCGTTCCAACGCGGCATTCGGCCTCGCCGCGGCAGTCCTCGCCTAGCTAGCGGCGAGATGCGGTTCGTCGGCCGGTCGGCGTGCGCAGCAAACGAGCTGATCCCGGCCATTCAAGTCTTGCGTGAGATTTTCTGCCGAGCCGGCGCCGCGTTCGCCGCTGCATCGCGATCGACGGCTTCCTTGGCCTCGCGCAGCTCGCGAAGCCGCGCCGTCTTTTCGCGCATGGCGACGGCAACGGCCTCGTATTCAGCGGTGGCGAGTTGACCCTCTCGCTGCCGCAGCTCTTTGCGCTTGAACGAGTTCTCGGCGCGGGCCTGCGCCGCCTGCTTGGAAGAATTCAGAGCCATCGTATCCCTCTTCTCTCGTACGAGGCCAATGATCGGTCGCCCTACGCGCGATGCGACTAAGTGCGCCCACGCCGGTCGCAAGAACGCAGGGCGCCCGTCTAGATGATGCCAGGTAGCAAGCGATCGAAGATGCCGAGGCTCTTCTGCGCGCTTTCGGGCATATCGCGGACCCGCACGGGCCTGCCCATGAACGTGACCCAAGGCTTTTCGGCGATTGGCTGCAAATGGGCGAAATTCCAGAACTGGCGCTCGTTCATCTCGATCTCGGTGACGCCCTGATCGAGCACCCAGTTGCGAAGCATGCTCAATCTGGAGTGTTCCGGATCGATAAACATCTTTTCGGGCAGCGCAACGCGCATGGCACCTCTCGTGCTTCCCGCGCACCCTTACGACGCCAAAACCCGTCGCGACACGGTCGAGAACGACCCTACATGCTTGCCCTTAATAAGGCGTCACCTTGTGCAAAGAACCTGCGCCGCGCACCGCAGCCGATGTCAGCTCGGGCGCCGCTTCAGCGGAAAATCGGCGCTATCGTAAAGCTCGCGAATATCCTTGTGCCCCAGTCTCTCTTCGTCCTGCTCCGTCTCGATGCACGCTCCCAACAGCGCCGGTGCAGGAAGCTCCTCCACGGCGAAGCGGATTGCATCGGCAGCGCTGTCGAAGCGCTTGTACCTGAACGGGCGGGCAATCTTCCGGTTAGGGGACTGAAACAATTCGGCGGGGGCGTTGTAGTTGAATTTCGACATTTTCGTTCCTGGTTCGCGTTGGAATCGGAGTCTCGGCGTTCAGGTTGCAGCGCTGCCAGAAATCCGAGGCCCTGCAGGGCCCGAAGAAACGGCAGGCGATACGTCATCCGCTTCCGTTTCCACCGCCTTGTATACCCGTTGTGCTGCGTCATACACCGCGACCTTGATAACCGGATAGCGCTGCTTGAGCTGCACCGCCGCCGTCATCGCCTCGCTCGCGCGCTCGTATCGCATTTTCAACTTGCCATCGACCGACAAGACATATCCGTCGATCGGCATCACGTTCGAACGCTGATTTTCCGCTTTCTTCGAGTCATCCCGCATCAGTCATCCCTCTAGACCTTGTTGGGCTGCACGTCGGCCGCACCGTATCAGGGCGCGTTTGCCGATCCTGAAATACCTTTGACGGCCGCCGCGTCGCGCTGCAACGCCGCCGCGAGTTCGTGCGGATCAACGGTCAGCATTTCGGTCGTGGATGCGGGAGAAGACGCTCCTGGAGCCAACATCAAAGTAGCGACATGTCGATAAACGGGAAACGACAGCCCTTCGATCAACTCCTCGTCCGTGATGACTTCGTAGTCTCCGGCAGGCAATACCCGCTCGAGCCCTTTGATCGAGAAAGGATTGCCGAATGTGACGATCTTGCGGGTGGTTCGCATGCTCATTCAGGTCCGACAGCCTTCCTGTTGGCGCGACGAGCTCAGGTAACGTTTCGGATCGCGAGTGGTCAGAGCCCGACGAGGTAGCGGTAGAGCACCAGTGCGCCGACGCAGACGAGCAGACCGACCGGCACGACCACCGGCGGCACAAACCATCGGACCATCATGACCCGACCTCCGCAAAATATACGACGACGGACGACGAGACCGCCTGTCGGCGGCCCCGTGCTTCGCACGTCCAGATCAGATCTGGCGGCCGTTCATGACCGAGTCCACATCGCGCTGCGCCTGCGCCTTTTCGATGCTGTACTTGGCGACGACCTGGGTGACGAGATCATCGTTATTCTTGAGGGCGCCGAGTTCCTGCTCGGAGAACTTGCCCCACTTGGCGCCGATGTCCTTGAGAAGGATCTGCTTGCTCTTCGTGGAATCGTTGTTCGCTGACGGGGCGTTCGAGCCCGCGGTGCTTGTGGTTGAGTTATTCATGAGCATTATCTCCAAAATATCTCTTAAAAACATCATCTGAATGGATTCATTCAAACGACAACGACCGTAGATGGGGACAGCCGGCGATGGGCACAAGGGACGAGTTGTCGTTCGTTTGAAAATAAGTTCGATTCATATCGGCGCGATGCGAACGCTGCTTGCTGCGAAAGTATTCGCAATCGAGCGGAAAGCGCGCAGGAGCGCGCTGCCGTCAGACAGGCCATCCGGTCTGTGGAGCACGTGGCAGTCGCGTTGCTGCAGGCGCTCGCTCCGATCCGCGAGCCGCCGATTTGTCTCGACTCTGCGCCGATAAAGGCGCACCGTCCGCATATTCGAGACGCTATCGCAAAGCGTTCACACACAAGCCAATCAATTTGACGAACGGCGATCCATCCGGACTGCCGCATCGCGCCGAATCATGTCGGCCGAAAGGACAATCCATGTTCGAAGTGCCCGCAATTCTCAAAGGCGAGTCGCTGCGGCGCCTGATGCAAGGCGCGTGCATCGGCGCGATCGGGGCCGCTGTGATCGGATTCAACTGGGGCGGTTGGCTGCTCGGCAGCACTGCCGAAAAAATGGCAAAGCAGCAATCGACGCAAGCCGTCGTCGCGGCGCTGGCGCCGGTCTGCGCGGAAAAATTCAGAGCCCTCCCAGATGCCGAAGCAAAGAAGGTCTCTTTGAGCAAAGTCGAGACCTGGAAGCGCCGGGACGAATTTCCCAAAGACATCGTGACAATCCCGGGCGAGTCTTCTGCGAACTCCGATCTTATAGACGCGTGTTACACGATCCTAATTGCGCCGAAATCGGCCGAGGCGAAATAATCGGCGCTTGTCGTCACGGTTTGCCGATGCTGCGGATTGGAGCGCCGGGCTGCGGCGTCCATTCTGCGACTGTGTGCTGCTGGCGATGCGACCGCGCCCGTCGAATGATGAAGTATTTCCGGCTTGCGGAAACCCTCAGGGCGGATGGGCAAGAATCGTGCAGTGGGAACCTATCGGCTGAATCTCAAGGCCTGGCTATGCCGGCAGTGCGACCGCCGTGTTGGATAAAACCATATCCCTTGGTGGGATTGAACCACTTCACGGTAGCGCTCGCCATCGTCGCTCTCCGGGTTGAACAGGCAGTGATATCGGACGGGGGAGGTCATGGATAGCCAACAGCTTCGCCTGGCCTGATCCTGCAGGGCCGTGAGTCGACGTCCTCATATCTCATTGCTTTTCCGCTCAAGCATTCGCCACTCCTCCGACTACTCAGCAACGCCCGCCGTGAGCCGCGCCAAATCCTCGAGTACACTGGCGATCAGCTTTTGTCGCCGTGGGTCGTGCGCCCACGGCGTAGCGGCAAAAGCATTCAGCAAATAACGGGCCTTGTCGGCGGCCTCGCGCCAGTCGCGCGACGGCAGGGCGAGGAGTTGGGCTTCGAGTGCATCCTGACGCGCCCGCAGCGCCTTCTCATTCGCTTCAACCTCCGCGACCAGCCGGCGCACATCGGTGGCCTTCTGCGCGGCCATGCCGCGATGCGCATCGAGCTTGATCGTCTCGTCGGTCATCGCGCTGCCGCTATGGCCTGATCGCGCTGATGCGCGGCTTGCAGTTCCAGTGGATCGACATTGATCATCTCAACCGATGATTTCCGGTGGGCTTGGGCGGGCATGAAAATCAGCGTGGCGACGCGGCGATAGACCGGAAACGACAATTCCTCGATCAACTCGTCGTCCGAAACGACTTCATAATTTCCGGGCGCCAGCTGCCGATGGATGCCTTTGAGTGAAAACGGATGGAGAAACCTCAGCTTCATCCGCTTCGTGCGCGTCATCACACCAGATCTGCCTTTCTGCGGCGCACCGCGCCGGCTACCAAACCAGCGCCGCCAGGATGATTCCGCTCAGGATCAGAAAGGCGAGCGCCCAAAAGGAATAGTTGATCGCCGCATTCATCGCCGCACCGTGCACCCTTACTGCGCCAATAGATAGAGAAAAAACGCGAACCGCTGAAGGCCGCGATACCGCGGTCGTTCCCCTGCGGAAGGGGCGACGGCTGCCCCGGATTGTTGATCCAATGGCTTCTTGCGCGTGCCGGGATCCCTGGGACCCAGACGCAGGTGTTCGGCGAGTTGTTCAAACTGGTGGCGCGCGTCGACTTGCTTCACGTCCCGTATCGCAACAGCTTTCTGCCCGATCTGCTCAGCGAGCAGGTGCAGGTGCAGGTCGTGTTTGGTCCGATATCTCAGTCTCTCAAACTGATCCGCGCTGGCAAGCTGCGCGCCCTTGTGGTCACCCCGGCGACGCGCCAGGCGACGCTGCCGGATGTTCCGACCGTGGCCGAATTCTTGCGGGGCTATGAGGCAGCTCCTGGATATGGGATTGTTGCGCCCAAGGACACGCCGGGCGAAATCATCGACAAGCTCAATCACGAGACTAACGCAGTTGACGGCGCGGCTGGCTGAAATCAGCGCTGTTCCGACAGCGGCGATCACTAACCGGCCAGCGCGCTCATCCCCTTGAACAGATCCGACTTCTTCTCAAAGCCGATGCCCGGCAATTCCGGCATGGTGATGTATCCCTGCTCCACGCGCACGCTGTCGGGAAAGCCGCCATAGGGCTGGAACAGGTCGGGATAGCTTTCATTGCCGCCAAGGCCCAATCCCGCGGCGATGTTGAGCGACATCTGATGCCCGCCATGCGGGATGCAGCGGCGCCGCGACCAGCCGTGCGCCTCGATCACCTGCAGCGTGCGCAGATATTCGCAGAGCCCGTAGGACAGCGCGCAGTCGAACTGCAGCCAGTCGCGATCCGGCCGCATGCCGCCATAGCGGATGAGATTGCGCGCGTCCTGATGGCTGAACAGATTTTCGCCGGTGGCCATCGGACCGGGATAGAACTCGGCGAGCGACGCCTGCAGTGCATAGTCGAGCGGATCGCCCGCCTCCTCGTACCAGAACAGCGGATACTCGCGCAGCATCTTGGCGTAGGCGATCGCAGTCTCCAGGTCGAAGCGGCCGTTGGCGTCGACGGCGAGCTGCGCGTCACTGCCGATCTCCTTGAGCACCGCCTCGATGCGCGCGCGATCCTCCTCGAGCGGCGCGCCGCCGATCTTCATCTTCACCACGGTGTAGCCGCGATCGAGATAGCCGCGCATCTCCGCGCGCAGCTTGGCGAGGTCCTTCCCCGGATAATAGTAGCCGCCCGCGGCATAGACGAAGACTTTGGGGTCGGCGGTTGTGCCGTAGCGCTCGGCAAGGAGGCGGAACAGCGGCTTGCCGGCGATCTTCGCCACCGCGTCCCATACCGCCATGTCGATGGTGCCGACCGCGACCGAGCGCTCGCCATGGCCGCCCGGCTTCTCGTTCGACATCAGCACGGCCCAGATCTTGTCCGGATCGAGGTTGTCGCCACTGGCATCGAGAAGCGACTTCGGATCGGCCTCGAGCATGCGGCCGCGAAAGCGCTCGCGGATGAGACCGCCCTGGCCGTAGCGGCCGTTGGAATTGAAGCCGTAGCCGATGACCGGCTTGCCGTCGCGCACGACGTCGGTGACCACCGCGACCAGGCTCGCGGTCATCTTGGTGAAGTCGATATAGGCGTTGCGGATGGG
>Ga0070734_10004508_pt1 | contig 13160 bp, 14 predicted proteins | sample Coa_R1_8_FD_66444 | JGI IMG/M metagenome (GOLD analysis project Ga0070734, IMG submission 66444) | Surface soil microbial communities from Centralia Pennsylvania, which are recovering from an underground coalmine fire - Coalmine... | ecosystem: Environmental > Terrestrial > Soil > Unclassified ...
GATCGGAACCGGTTCCGAGGTCGACCACTCAAACGCGCGATCTTCGGACCGGCCGAGGTTGCGCCAGATCGAGCCGTAGTTGTACTCGCCGATATGCCCCATCGGCTGGTCGAGCGGATATCCCCAGGTGCGGCCGCCGTCATTCGAAATGCGGAGGTACGCGATCGGTTCCGAGCCGGCTGCATTGACGCCGTCGCCGTCGCCGGTCTGCTGGTACACCGTCAGCCGGTTGAAATACTGCCAGCGCCGCTCCTGAAACACCGAGCAGCTCCGCAGCCGGCGGATCGGGCCGCCGAAATCGGTATAAGTATCGAGCGACTGCGCGTAAATGTTGCCGCTCATCCAGTCGCAGACCAGGTGTTTGTTGAACGCGTAGGCATGCGTCCGCGCGCGGTGCATGTGATAGCCGCCGTTAACCGGATCCCACCAGGCGCGCTGGTGCCAGAGCTGGCTGGCGCAGTCATAGACCCAGGTCGCATCCCCGCTCGGGAAGTTCAGCACGTAAAACGTGTGCCCTTCGTCGACATACAAGTGCGCCTCGGCGTCGGCGAGCGTGGAATATTTCGCCCATTGCTGCTCGACCCCGTGGGTCGAGATCCGCACCGCGTCGTAGCCGTTATTGCGGTACGCCATGCCGGCGCCGTGCTCGCTCTGGCCGAGCCAGAACACGCCGGCGTCGCAGCGCTGGAGCGTGTGGATCGCCTGCAGGCCGGTTTCGATCGAGGCGCCCTGGATCCGCTCAAACGGCACGCCGCCTGAGTTACCGGCGTCCCACCAGACCTCGCCGCGCTCCGAGCCCATCAGCCAGAGCTCGCGTTTGTTCATGATCATGCCGATCAGGTTGTCGGCCCAGGAGCTCTTGGCGGCGAAATTAAGCGCTGCCCAATCCTGGCCGTCGTTCACGAATGAGACGAAGAACTGTTGCGTTCCCGGATTCAGCGCCAGAAAGTAGGTGTCGAAAAACTCGAACTCGCCGGCGCCGGGAAAGCCGGCCGCGCCGGGCTGGTTATTGCTGATGAACGGAAAGTTAGCCGCGTTGATCTGCTGGAAGGTGTTGGTCGCGAGCGTGAACAGGTAGCCGGCATTGTTCGAGCTGACGACGACCGCCGGCGTCCCGCCCTGGCAGCTCCGCATGGAAACCCGGCCGGTGAGCCCCGGCGGCTCATTGAACGTGCCGCGCGCCGTGACGGTGCCGTTACTGTTGACCTCGTAGAAGGTCTGGCCCGCGGCCGCGAAGACGCGGCCGGTGTTGGGCTCTTTCCAGATCCGCCGGCCGGGATAGCCGCCCGGCATCGTGGCGAACAGCGAAAGGCCCGGGGTGCCGAGCAGCACCATCGAGCTTTTCCCTTCCGCCGTCTCGACCTTTTCCGGGAACAGGTTGATCGACTGCTCGGCGGCCGCGATCTTGGTCCGGCCGAGATAGGCGCCGCCGACGAAACCGAATTTCGCCATATTACCGGACCGTGCCCGTCATCCAGTCGAAATCGGCGTTGCGATCGTCGTTCTGGGATCCCAGGCCCATGTCCTGGCCGGTGCGTGGCGGCCCTTCGTCGTTATCGGCCGCGATCGCGGCGCGCGCCTTCGCCGCCATGCGGCGGATCCGCTGCACGTTGGCGTCGGGCCCGGCGAGATATTCCATTTCCTCGCAGAGCGACCACGTGATCGCGCGCGCGTAGCCGTCCGGAAACAGGTAATCGGTGACCAGGTCGGCGAATTGCGTGAGTTTGACCGGGGAGCGGAAACGCAGATTCGGCAGAGGCGCGGCGGGATACGGATTCAGGTAAATCGTGCCGAGGCCGGCCGTCGCCGACTGGCCGCCGGTGCCGGGAGTCGACACAAAGCCGCGGTCGAAATAGAGCTTGATCGGGATGTTCGTCGCGACCAGCGGCACCGCGATCCCGAGATACTCTTCAGAGCGCAGAATCGTCACCGGGCAATGGACCGGCGGCGAGAGGCTGGTGAGCACGATGTCCGCCCAGGTGATGCGGTTCGGCTTCAAGATCGCACCGCCGTTGATGTCGGTCGCGAGATCGCCGCCGGGGCCGATGGTGTAGCTCTGCTTCGAGCTCGGAAAGGTGACCTCGGTAATCTGCTGCGCCCAAACCATCCGCCGTTTGCGCGACCAGGCCTCGAGCATCTGATTGAGCGAGTCGAACCCGTCCGCGGCCTCGGCGCCGGTCGGATCGCGGCCGAGCTCGATCGCGTTGAGCATCCGCATCGCTCGCTTGATGAAATATTGCGCGGTCATCGGAGGAGGCTGTTAATCTGGCTGCGAGGTGTTCAATGGCAGAAACAACGAAGAAATCCGCCGGGAAGGCGAAAAAAGCCGCTTCGCGCAAAACTAGAACGACGAAGCGGAAATGAGAGGTCGGGCCCGCTCGGAGAAGGGTGAGCGGGCCCGATGCGCGCCGGCGGGTAGGGCGTGCCACTAGGACGCACGCAGGAATGAAAGCCGGCCGCGCGAGCTTGCTAGTTCGGGGCGCGTCTGCTAGCCTCGCCGATCCGGTCGAGGTCGCCTATGAGCAGATGGCGAACGCGCCCAAACTTCGTTAGCTTTGCGAGTCGGCGGGCTTGTCTTTGGCCGGCTTCTTCTTACTGATCAGATCGGCGACCATCGCCTCGAGCTGCGTGACGCGATCCTCGAGCTCGGTGATCCGTTCGTCGGCTTCTTGGCTCAGCTCGCCCGAGCCGGCGTCTGCGGCCTTGGGCTCCGCCGGCTTTTCATGGCCGACATGATTCCACCCGTCGCCGAGCGAAGCGTGTTCGTCGGCCGACTTCACGAGCTTCTTGCCTTTGGCGGGGTGATGGACGATGCACGGGTACTGGTTGTGTTCCGGCCGGTAGGGCAAAGCCGGCTTGTCTTCCTCTTCAAACGCCCTGCGGAATTGCTGGGTTTCGTGTTGCAAACGATTTCTCCTGATGTGGGGTGGCGCCGGCGCGCGAGGGCTTGCCGGCGCGGTTTTTGCGGGGGCGTTTAATACGTCGACATGATCGGCCCTTTGTTGGCCGTAAATGTCGTGGTCGGGGTGATGGCGGCGACGGTGCCGAAGGTGCCGGATTGGGTGCCGGTGCCGTACTTGGTGGGAGCGCCGCCGGCCGGGTAGAGCGCGAACGATCCGGCCGTGGTGCCGTTGCCCTGGATGCCGATGAAATACGTCTGCGGCCCCACGACGTTGACGGTCGCGGTGAACGCGGCGCACTGGAGTTGCGAGGTGCCGGACTGCGTCACGCCGGCGGTCGCCGAGTTGGCAAGCACGTTGCCGGCTTTGTCCCACAGGATCACGATCACCTTGTCGGCAAGCGTGCCCGATCCATTGGTCCAGCAGGCGCCGGTCAAGGTGCTGTTGGCGCCGACCAGGAGCTGGCTGAACCAGATCTGGCCGTTCACGTCGGTCGCGTTATTGAAGGCCGGCTCGTTGGGCGTCGAAAACGTCGTCCATTGCGTATACGGCTGGTCGTAGGTGACTTCGGGATCGCCGAAGCCGGGGCGGTTGGTGGATTGGACCACCCACCGGCCGTTGAGGCAGTCTTCGGTGGTTCCGGTCGAGAGGTTGATCCGGGGCGTGTAGAGGTCCTGGCCGGTGCCGGCCGTGCAGGCCGTGCCGGCGGGAATATCGAAGTTCCCGAATTTATCCGGAGTGCCGATGTACACGGTCGCGCCCGAGACATGCGGCGCGGCGGTGGTTCCGTCGGTACCGCGCAGCACCTGGGTCGCGCACGTGGTCGCGTTGAAGGACTGCACGTCGAAGGCCTCGAAATCGATGAACAGCTTTACCGGGCTCGACACGCGGTTGAAGTTCGTCATGTCGGTCTGGTTGCAGGCGGCGAGCACGAGCGTGACGTTGAGGCTGTTGGTGGATCCGCCGACCAGGCCGAAGACGCTGCTCGAGGGATCCGGGCCCGAGATCGCGGCCGACAGAGTCGTGATCGAGAGCTTAGTTTGAGCGAAGAGCGAGCCGGCCAGAGCCAGCAGAGCGAACAGCGAAAGGAATCGCTTGAAGGTATTCATGGTTAGATTTGGTCTCCTAAGTGAGATGGACCCACTCAAACGGAGTGGGTCCGTCATCGCTGTTACGCCAGCGACAGCACCCGCACGGCGCAGTTATCCGGGTACAGGTTGCCGAGACCGATCACGGTTTCAATGCGATTGGTCATCATGCCCTTATTCGGATCCCAGGCCTTGACGATGCGGATCGACAGGCCCGTCACCGGATCGCGTTTTTGCGTGGAATACTCGACGGCCTTGGGCGTCTGCAGCTTCACGCCGACCAGCGCGAACGCGTCTTTGTTGAGCTGCAGGCCGTTGACGCCGGCTTTTCCGTTGGGCGAGCTGGTGCCCGGGAATAGCGTGATCGTCGCGTTATTGAGCGGCAGGGCGTCGACGTTCTGGTACGGATCGCCGGGCCCAATAATAGGCGGCGAGATCTGCAGCACGTCGGCGCCGCCGCCGGCCGCGGTGAAGCCCTGCGTCACGACGAAATACTTCTGTTCTCCGGTCGACCGGCGGGTCACCGGATTCACGTTGAACACCTTATTGTTCGCCGTGATCGCGAAGACGTCGCCCTGGTTGACGGTGTCGCCGGCCGTGAGGTTCACGGTCAGTGAGGAGCCCTGCTGGTTGGCGCCGTTGACGGTCGGCGAGGTCCAGCTCCCGGCCGTATGGCTGTAGAGCTGATTGGACTCGTACCAGTCAAACCCGCGGGCTTTGCCGAGCGAACCCTCGCGGTAGAACCGCGAAATGTCGGAGCTCGGGTTGAAGTTGGTGACGACGTTCTCGCCGAGTGTCTCCATCATCTGCGGCGACAGGATGAAGCCGCGCTCGCCGGGCGTGCACGAGTTCACGTTGAGCAGCGTGCGTCCGTGGTTGATCGTCGACATGGCGGTCGGCGTGGTGCCGAGTACGCCGGTGATGTTGTTCGTGTTCTGGTACGCCCACAGAGCGCAGCGGGCGTCGATTTCGGCCGAGATCTGTTTGATCGCCGGCGCGACATACTGGTCGTACACCTGCTCTTTGGAGCGCTCGAGCTTTAGCGCCGCCTCGATGTCGTCCCACTGGAAATGCACGCCGAACGGCTGCCCGATCGTGACCGTGGTGTATTTCCGTTTGATCGGCTGCGGCTGATACTGCAGGCCGTTGGTGATCAGCCAGCGCTGCGGGAGCTTCACGCGAACGGTGTCGCCGACCGCGTACTCTTCTTCGAATTCGTCGTTATGGTCGGTGTTGAAGAACTGCGCGACCTGAGAGCGGTTGATCAGATCGGCGAGCGCTTTCATGCCGATCCAGTCAACAACCTGAAAAATGTTAGCCAAGGGGTCTCCTGGAGGCGCCCCCGCGAGCACTTAGTAAGTGGAGGGGGGCAGGTTATTTTTGCAGCGACGCGGTGGCCCGGCGGGTATCCAGCTCGTAGAACTTGCGGAAATCGTCGTTTCTTACGGCCGCTTCGAGCTCATCCGCCGGGGCGGAGTTGCGGCCGGCGATGTCGACGGCGGGGTCGGGCGTCTTGGTGGGTTTCGTTCTAGAAGCACCAGGTTGAGCGGGCGCGGCCGCCGCGGCGCCGGCGGGTTTGCCTTTGCCGTTGGCGAGAGCGTTCTCGAGAGTGACGAGCACGCGCGCAGTCGTCAGAGGATCCGCGCCCGCGAGCTGCTGCGCGATCTGCGGATTTCTCTGCAACGTATACAGGATTTTGGGGCCTTGCTCCGACGTATATAGAAACGCTTTCGTCGTCGGGTTGATCATGAGGCCCTGCTGAAAGGCGACGGTTTTGAAATCCGGCATGTCCGGATCCTTCTCCGCCGTCACACAGCGCTCGGCCCAGCTCGCTTTGAGCTGCTGCTCGGCCTGCTGCTGAGTGGTCGCCGCGTCCTTTTCGACGCGCCGCGCTTCGGCCTGGCGCGCGCCTTCCCGGATCAACCAGGCGTCTTTCGCCTCTTCGTACTCGTTCCAGTCTTTCCACTTGGAACCGTCGGGCTTGCTGGCGCGTACCGGCTTCGGATCCTCCGCCGCGGCGGGTTTCGCCGCCGGCGGGGTGGCCGCCGGTTGCGCGCTCGGTTGCGCCGGCTGCGCGACGGCGGGCTGTGCGCCGCGGAGTCGCTCGTTTTCGGCGAGCAGCTCGCGGATCCGTTTCTGCGCGGGGGTTTCCTGTTTCGTCCGCTTGGCCTGCTGCTCCTGCTTTTTCACCGGCTGCGAAACCGGGGCAGGTTTGGCGGCCGCGGGCTCATCGCCAACGCCGCCGGCAGGGGTTGCTGCTGATTCGGCGTCCTCATCCGAGGGGCGCGAGCTCTCGGCAGGTGACGCGCCGGCGAGCGGGATCTCGCCTTTGAGGAGCCAGTTGTCGCGCTCGGCAGAAGTCATCTGCTCGGGCGTTTTGTATTCGGGGATCTCACCCGATTCGATCGCCGACGATTCGATCTGTACGTCGTCCAGTTCTACGGGAGGCATTGCTGCCTTTCTGCCCACTGACGCGGGGCGTGCGAAGGGTGCCCACTAACGCGGGGCGTGCGGGGTGTTGCTAAACTTAGTGCCAGACGTTCGTCTGGCGGAGCCGGCGCCCATCTCGAGGGGGCTGTGGCCGGGATGTCCGAGTAAGCCTGTCAGGCCGGTGTTATGACGCGAGCGCCGCACCAACGGCAGATCAAAGCCAGAGAGCGATCGCGGAGCAGACCGGTCTCAAGGGATGTGAAAGGCGCCTGGTGCCGGCTCTTATACTGAACAGTGGCGCCGCGGTCCGAGGTCCTCTTCGAAAGGAGAGAATTCCTGGAGAAAAATCCTGCGGCGTCTTTTACGCGGGCACCGGCTGCGGCGCTGGTTGCGGCGGCGCGGCCGCCTGGCGCTCAAGCGTCTGCTGGTGCGCCATCTGCGCCATATCGCGATCGCGCGCCGCTTCGGCGTCGAGCATCAGGCCTTCGTGGGCTTTGTCCCACGCCGACATCGCGGCGGTGAGCATGCGCTCGACCTGTGCCTCTTCGGCGGCATAACCGGCCTTGATCAGCGCGGTCGCGATCACGCCCATGGTCGACATCCGCTGCTTCTGGAGCTGCGTCTGCTGGTCCATGTTGGCCTTTTGCAGTTGTCCCTGGACCTTGGTGGTTTCGCGGATCCGCTCGGCCTGGAGCTGGTTGACCATCTGCTGCAGCTCCTGGATCTGCTGCGCGATCGCCGGCGGTATCCCGTTCGGATCGGGCGCAAAGCGCTTGGCCATTTCGTCGCCGAGCGGCCCGAGATTCCGCAGTTTGATAATCAGATCCATGACTTTGCCGGCGAACGCCGGCTCTTTCATGAGCTGCTCGGCGAAATCGGCGGCCGCCATGGCCTGATTGACGGCGCTCGGTCCGGTCGAAATATCCACGTCGTGGTCGCCGACGTCGGTGTGAAATCCGGTCGGGTTGCCGGCCGCATCGAGCGCGTTGATCGTTTCCTGGCGCTGCTCGCCGGCCAGGGTGCGCATGCCGACCTGGCGCGTGCCGTCATAGACGGGACTGAGCAGCTCGTTCAACTGCCGGCCGCCGTTCTCGAGCGCGATATCGAGGTTGTCGATGAAATGAAAATTGCCGGTCGATTCCTGCGCGTCGAGCGTCTGTAGCGCGATTCCGGACTTGGCGTCGCTGTCGCTGGTGCCGTTCAGCAGGCCCGTGATGTTCATCGCCGACTGGATGGCGCGGCGGCAGGCCTCGGCCGAGATCTCGAGCGCCTGGATGCCGGCGGCGTCAAACGTGATGCGCTGCGGAACCGGAAGCTGCGGGCTCGCGGCGCCGTTTTCCTGCGCCGCCTCCATCGACTGATCGGTGGTGAGGTTGAACTCGACGAACGCGGTCGGCACTTTGTGGACGTTCTTGAAGTCCGTCGATGTATCGAACTGGCCGACGAATCCGGCGAACATGGCCTTGGGCGACTGCTGCGCGATCTCGATCTGGCAGGTCCGGATGTAGCAGTACGCCATATAGGGCGACCGCGCCAGGCGCACCAGCGAGAGCAGCTTCCGCATCGCTCCGCCGCCGTCGTCGACCCAGAGCTCGCGCCCGAGCACCGGAATGATCGGAATATGGGTGCCGGGCCAGATGTGCTCCTCGAGGATCTCGACGCCGTTGGTGAGGTATTGCCTGACGGTGCGGTTTTCGGTGTTCCGCCGTTTCAGGAAAATCAGCGGGTCCTGGCCATCGCCGAGGTCGATATAATTGCCGCCGACTTTGACGTTTTTCTTCCCGTAGCGCTCCTGGAACACGCTGAGCTTTTCGTCGGCGCCGTTTTCAAAGTGAAACAGCACGTCCTGATCGCGCGTGAGCTTCCAGTAGCTGGCGACCATGACGCGGTCGGCCTTGACCCAGGCCGGCGCGATCCGCGTAAACTCGCTCGAGAAAAACTGATACTGCGCGCCCTGGTATTTGCGCCGGTAGGCCTTCTTCGGCATCGTGTCGAATTCGAAGGCATAGGCCATGTCCGAGCAGTCCGCCTCGCGCGTGTCCCAGTCGATCAGGATGGTGCGCGGGTTCGGGACGCGGACGTACCGCACCTCCTGATCCCAGGAGCTGTCGGAGACGTAGGCGGTTTTGAACTTGTAGAAGCCGAAGCCGCGCTGTACGGCGCCTTCGAAGGCGGTCCGGATGGCGGCCTGCGCCTTGGACTTGTACTCGATCTCCCGCATCATGTCGCCGCGCTTTTCGGCGGTGTCGGCGGTCGCGCCCAGGCCTTTCGGCACGACGCGGACGCTGCGCGGGTTCTGGCGGTAGTTGTTCACCACCTGGTTCACGTACTGGTTGATCTCATCGAACGTGAGGATCAGGCGGTCGGCATTCTGGCGCGCGCGCCGCTCTTTGGGATCCCAGGGGTCGCCCGAGATGTAGCGCATGTCGACGTCGCCCTCGTCGTAGATCGGCGCCCACTGCTGCTCGAGGTAGTCGAAGTTTTCCCGGATTTCCGTCAGGAGCGGGGAGTCGTAATCGTTTTTTGGCAAGTGGTTAGCGTGCAATCGCGCGCGGACCGGCTTATGCTGAGCGAGTGCGCGTGGCGATTCCGAATGCTTTTACAGCCGCGGAGCTCGAGCTGCTCCGCCAGGTCGCGGCCGGGGCCCGCGTGGTCGAGGCGGGCGCGTTGCTCGGATTTTCGACCGTCACGATCGCGGAAGTGGCCCGCGAGGTAGTTTCGATCGATCCGCATCAGGGCTACCCGGCGGCCGCGCCGCGGTCGACCTGGGAGCAGTTTTCGGCCAACCTCCGGGAGTACGGCGTCGTCGATCGCGTGACCGCGATTCGCGGATCCGCCGAGGACTGGCTGCCGGCCATGCGGGCCGACCTGGCGTTTTTCGATCTGACGGGCGAATACGACGTGACGGCCGCCTGCCTGAATCGGGCGCCGCATGTGCCGCGCGTGGCGATGCACGATTACCAGCGCGCGGACTGCGCGGGAGCGACGCGCGCCGTCGAGGAATTCATCAGCCGGCGCGGCCGCGCCGTCACGCGCGCCGGCACCCTGATCGTGATCGACCAGGTTCCTATCGAAAGTGAAGTGTCAGGCTGCGGCGCCGGTCCGTTAGGCTGAAAGCATGCCCAACCCCCGTGAGCGCCTGGATGCGCAGCAGCGCGCGGAGCGCGACGCGCGCGAAACCATGGACAAGTACGCGACCGTGGTGAGCGACTGGTCGCCCCTGCGCGAGACAATCGAGTCCCAGCAGAGCCGGCGCTTTCACCCGAGCGAGCAGGCCGCGCGCTACTACGCGCAAGACATCTTCCGCCGGCGCAAATGCGACGTGCAGGTGCTGGCGCCCATGAACAAAGGCGGCGCCGTCCTGCTCGATCTCCGGTTTGATCCCGTCGAAGAACAGGCCGAGCGCGAGGCGCGCGCCGCCGAGTCGCACGAGGGGTCGCCGGCGGTGGTGACGGCCGGCGCCGGCGAGGAAGACGAGCGCGCCGCCTAAGCGGGGCACTTGGGACACACGGTACCGCCCCCGAGCTGCAGTTTCCAGCCGGCCGCCTGCGCGCGCAGATCCGCGATCGCGCGCCGGTCGGCTGCGAAACGGGCAGACTTCCGGCACTTGTCGCACACCACCGTCAGCCAGCCCCCGCCCGGTGGTATCTCGATTCCGTCTGCTCCTGCCGGCGGCCGGACTTCTACGGCCGCCGCTTTTTTCATTGAATCGGTTTGGGGCAACGGGGGCAGCGGGCTTTTCCTTTTTCGAACCACCAGCCGCGGTCCATCATCGCGAGCAGCTCGAGCGGCCGGTCATCGGCGTTGATCACGCTGGTCCGCCGGCAGACGCTGCAGACGACGATCGCGATCCCGGGCCCGCGCGTGCGTTGCGTGCGATCGTGGAGCTCGTCGCGCTGGTGTGCGGTCATATCGGGCGGAATCCGGCCGAGCCGGGCCGCGGCGTCAAGGGCGAGAGCGTTCGAGGTCATTGCGATAAGCGATCGTCTGTTCGGGGTAGCGGACGGTTCCAAAGATCTGCGCCAGCAACCCGGACCGGATCCGCTCGGCCGAGCTGCAGTCGCGGCATTGCGGGACGGTGCAGGCCGTGCGGTGCCACAGGAGCCAGCGCACATGCTCGACGAGCTCGTCGTCGAGGGTACGCGGGGCGCACCAGAGCCCGGTCACCGCTCGGCCGGATCCTTCTCCCTCACCGGCATCGGAAACGCCTGGCCGGGCCGCCGGCCGAGGCCCTGCGTCCAGTTCCAGTTGAGCCGTACTTCCGGGTTGCGGAACGTCCAGCACTCGAGCGTATCCTCCACAAAGCAGACCCAGAGCAAATCCGTGTCGCGCGATTCCCAGATCAGAAAATAAGCGAGTGCGTGACCGCGCGGGGTTTTCAGGGGAATCGGCGGCTCGAGGCGCTCAATCACGCGTGAACTTTCCGTCATGCCCGCGGCCGGCGCGCTGGCGCCAGTCGTAGGCGTGCGTTTCGCCTTCCGGTTTGGGTTTCGCCGGGGGTTTCGGCGCCGGCGTGCGCTTCTTCGGCATCAGTGCCGGCGGCCGACTTCGAAGCCAATCAGGAACATCAGCAGAGCGAGCAAAATCGTGAATTCCATATCAGTAAGTGAGGGGTTGCGCGATATCGAACCCAGTGACCGTGATCGACTCGAGCAGGTTCGTCGCATTCGCGCTAAAGGCGATCGTCCAAACTTCGCCCGGGTTCGAGGCAAGCCCGAGGCCGCAGATGTTTCCGTCTGCATAGACCAGGCCGGCGGTCGTTTGGTAGCTGAGCGCTTTGTTGAACTTCGTTCCCTGCGTGCCGCCAGTGATCGTCAGATTCACGGTCGCCGCGGACGCGATCGCGGTCCCGTTGTTCGCGAGCGTGTAGCTCAGACAGTCGATCACCGCGATCCCGTTGGTCGCGGTCGAAGAGAACGTAACCGAAGCGGTCGCCGCGGATCCCGGGTTTGAGGTCACCGCGCGCCGGGTGCCTTTTTCCGCCACAACGGCCGGGTTGGTCGCGTTCCGGTTGCCGGTGAGTTTCGGCAGTGCATCGGTCTGGACCGTGAGCGGCTTGATCACGATCGCGACATTCGCCCAGGCGGCCGAGCCTTGAGTAAACGGCATCGTCGCGGTAGCGCTCTCGCTGAGCAGCACGGACTGTGCCGCCATGTCGACGCAGTTCGCGGCCGACGCCGGCGCCTGGATCCCGCTGTCGGCGACGTAGAACGTGCCGCCCGCTGAGATGGTGCCGGCGGCGCAGGTTCCGCCGATTACCAGGCTGTTAGGGACGGTGTTGCTGATGCCGATCGCGAGCGCGATCGCGGTTCCGCTCGAGGCGCCGGATCCGTTCGCTGTGTCGACGATGTCTTGCACTGTGGTGCCCACGTTGCCGACGTCATACGCGACCAGGCCGGTCGTCGCGTTCGCCGAGTTCGATCCGGCGATCGTAAACGTCGCGGTCGTGACCGCGGTTTCGTTGGGGCAGACGTATACGCCCGCAAATTGCGTGGTCGAATTGGTACCGCTCGCGATCAGGGTACAGGTGTTCAGCGCGGAATCAGTGACCGTGCCGGTCCAGTTCGCCGAGTTAAAATTTCCGCTGAACGCCACAACCACCAGCGCGTCGCCGGCTTTGACGGCCTGGCTAAATGTGAGGGTCGTCGTCTTGGCGGTGTTCGTCGAATTGAAGCCGAGATATGTGCGGGTGATGCGGTTCGCGTTCGTGACGCCGGCCGCGCTCGAGGTGTTGAGCGGAGTGGTGAGCGCCGGCTGGTCGATCGGGATATAGGCGTTACTCGCGCCGGCGACCGCGGTCGTCGCCTGAATCGTGAGGTTCGCGGTGCCGGAGCCGGTAATCGGGGTCGACAAGCGCGCGCGGAAATTCAGCACGCCGGCCGCGGGACATTGCCAGATCTGGCTGCCAGTGATCAGGGTATAGGTCGAGTCCGCCGAGGGCGTCGTGCCCATCCGGTAGCAGGTCGCGGTCTGCCAGCCGGAATTTCCATCTGCGGCGGCCGTCACCTCGAACGTGATCGCGCCGCCGGTGATCGTGCCGCTCGCGCTGTAGCTCACGACTGCCGTCGTGTAGCCGCCAGTCGTGACGAATGGCTCGACGGTCGCCATGGGCTGCACCAGGGTCACGCCCGAGGCGCCGGCCGTCGACGCCGACGTCCAGGCGGCCGTTTGCTGCGAGGTGAGCCCGTTGGTGAGCGCCTGCTGCCCCAGCGCGAGCGACGCTGCGGCGAGACACGCCACGAATACTCTAATTAGAGTGTTGTTACTCATCGGAACTGGTGTCCTCTTCCCCGCCCTGTTTCGGCTTGCGGCCGCCGAGCCCCATGTGTTCCGCGAAATGCGCGAGCGCTTTCGCCTCTTCGTCGGGCCCGAACGTGTGCTCTTCGGAATCCTTGTAGGGCCCTTCGCCGGTGTTATCGAAGCGATGCCGCATGATAATCCCGCCGTTGGCGGAGCGCTCGCCTTCGATCGACTTCACTTTTTTGTTTTTCAGGGCCTTCGCGCGCGATTTCTCGCGTTGGCGCCAGTCGGATTCTTGGGCCGTCCGGATTCCTTCGACCATGCGGGAGTACTGCCTTTCCTAGAGAGATTGCGGGATATGCAACGCGCCGGCGCCCGGGTAGTATCGGGTCATGGAGGTCTGTAGCCTCTGCTGGGCGGATCCGCGCGGGTTGCGGCTCGGCGCCAAGTGGCTCAAATGCCCCCGCTGCCGCGGATTGGGGCTCATCCCCACAAAACGCCA
>Ga0070734_10004509_pt1 | contig 13160 bp, 12 predicted proteins | sample Coa_R1_8_FD_66444 | JGI IMG/M metagenome (GOLD analysis project Ga0070734, IMG submission 66444) | Surface soil microbial communities from Centralia Pennsylvania, which are recovering from an underground coalmine fire - Coalmine... | ecosystem: Environmental > Terrestrial > Soil > Unclassified ...
TCAGTCGGGGCGCGGCGGATCTCTCCGTCGAGCTGGCCGGCGGTCGCTGTCGGATCAACTTCTTCAGGACGGTCCGGGGCATCGCGCTGGCGGTGCGGCTGCTCACCCCTTCGGTCAAGGATCTGAGATCGTGCAATCTGCATCCCGATGTGAGGCGACTGATCCAGCCGACGAGCGGTCTCGCCCTGATCTCGGGTGCGACTGGCAGCGGCAAGTCAACGACCCTCGCCGCGCTGATCGAGGAGATCAATGCCACCGACGCGCGCAACGTCATCACGCTCGAGAGTCCGCTCGAATACGTGCATACGAATCGACACTCGTTCATCCGCCAGCGCGAGATCCCGACCCACTCGCCGAGCTTCGAGCAGGCGATCACCGACGCCCTGCGGGAGAACCCGGATGTGCTGGTGATCAGCGAGATGCATACGCCCGAGGTCATGCGGCTCACCCTGAACGCTGCGGAGACGGGACACCTGGTGCTGGCGACGATGCACTCCGCCACTTGCGCGGAAGCGCTGACGCGCATCTGCATGTCTTTCCCCGCAGAGATTCAGGCCAGCATTCGCGCTCAGCTGGCGGATTGCCTGGTGGGCGTTCTCTGCCAGCGCCTCGATTTCCTGCCCCAGCGGCGCCTGCGAGTTCCGCGCTGCGAGCTGCTGTTGGGCAGCATCAGCGCCAGAGGCACGATTCGGGCGGGCACATTCAGTCACCTCGCCAACGTCATCCAGTCGGGCGGTGAGGACGGAATGTGGTCATTCGATCGCTACGGCCGGTGGATCGAGCAGCGGACGGACTGGTTGGGTGCCGATGCACCGAGCGAGCCCGCCGGCACCGCTCCGACCGAGGCGGCGATGGATCTGGCTGAGCTGACCGAGCTCGTCGACAGGCTCGAGAAACGCGGACACTAGCTTCGCCGAGCGGTCGCGGGCGTCAGTGTGCGTATTTCGCCGCCATTCGCTCGATGATGCGTGAGGTGTTGACGACGCTGCGCTCGTGCGTTCCGGTACCGATCTCCTCGTCGCCGTCCATCGCCCACACGCGGAAGAAGATCTTGCGGCCGTCGGTGCCCGTGACCTCAGCGTGTCCGACGACTTCCCGTCCAACCGGCGTCGCGACGAGATGGCGGACGTCGATGCGCGTCCCCACGGCGCTCTCGCCGCTCTCGAGGTACTGCTTTATGGCATTGAGGGCGGCGTTCTCCATGATGAGAACAAGGTATGGAGTCGAGAGCACCGGCGGCAGGATACTGTCCTTGAACTTGTTCGCGAGATGCCCGGACTCGACGCGAAGCACGTAGCTGCCCTGAGCGCCGTTCGGAACGGGTTTCATGGAGCGAGATGCTAGTTTGCGCCGAGCATTGTTTCAAACAGTTCGTGGAGGACATCATGAATATCGATGGCAAAAGCGGCGAATCGACTGTCATGAACCATCGCGTCGTATCGCAGGAGCAGTGGCTCGCCGAGCGCAAGAAGCTGTTGGCGCGCGAGAAGGAACTGACCCATCTGCGCGATCAGGTCGCCGCCGAGCGACGGGCGCTTCCGTGGGTTCGCATCGACAAGGTCTACGCCTTCGACGCACCCCAGGGCCGGCGCACGCTCGCCGATCTTTTCGAAGGCCGCCGCCAGCTCATGGTGCAGCACTTCATGCTTGGCCCCGGGTGGGAAGAAGGTTGCCCGAGCTGCTCCTTCATGGCCGACCACACCGACGGCATGAACGTCCACCTCGAGGCGCGCGACCTCACCTTCGTCGCGATCTCGCACGCGCCGCTCGGTGAGATCGAGCGCTTTCGCCGGCGCATGGGCTGGAGGTTCAAATGGGTGTCTTCCGCCGGCAGTGACTTCAACCACGACTTTCACGTGAGCTTTACGCCACCGGCGCAGCAGGGGCGCCCGAGCGAGCCGGTCTACTACAACTACGCGCCGCAGCCTTTCGAGTGTGAGGAATTACCCGGAATCAGTGTTTTCTACCGGGACGACGCGGGCACAGTCTTTCACACCTATTCGACCTACCGGCGTGGGGTCGAGGCAATGATGGGCACCTACAACCTGCTCGATCTCACGCCCAAGGGCCGCGACGAGCGTGAGGGACCCATGGCTTGGGTGCGCCATCATGACCGCTACCAGCCTGCCTCAGCGGTCGAGGCCGGGCCGGGGGCGGGCTCCTCTTGCCATGAGTAGATCCGCAGCGGGCGGCGCGATGGAATAAAACCGGCCGAGGCGGAGTCTTCTTGCGCGTAACCGCCATGGGAGATTTCGTATGGCCGATGATTCACCGCGCTTGTCGCGTCGCCGCGCACTGCAGTGCATGGCTTTTGGCGGTGCCGGAACCCTGTTCGCCCTGTCGGGGGGTGTGCTGGCGCCAATCGACCTCGCGGTGGCGGCTGCCTCCGGCGATGCCAGGCCGAAGGGGAGCAAGCCGCTGTTCGTCCAGATCAGCGACACGCACATCGGCTTTCACAAAGACGCGAATCCGGATGTGAACGGGACGCTGGCGACAACCATCGACCTGGTGAACGGCCTGCGCGAGCCGCCGGCGCTTATCCTGCACACGGGCGACATCACACATCTGTCGAAGCCCGAGGAGTTCGATGTTGCCCAGCAGATGCTGAGCCGGCTGCATACCAGCGAATTGCACACGGTGCCGGGTGAGCATGATGTGGCTGATGCCACGGTCACTGAATACTTCGACCGCTTCGGCAAGGCCTCAGCGCGGAAGGGCTACTACAGCTTCGATCATGCCGGCGTGCACTTCGTGGCGCTGATCAACGTGTTGCAGGCAAGGGACGGAGGTGCCGGCTCGCTGGGTGACGAGCAGCTCGCGTGGGTCAGGGCAGATCTCAAGGCCCGCTCCTCGAGCACTCCGATCGTCGTCTTTGCGCACATGCCGCTGTGGAACGTGTACGAGCCATGGGGCTGGCGCACCAGCGATGCCGACCAGTTGCTGGTCGAGTTGCGCCGCTTTGGCTCGGTCACGGTGCTGAACGGGCACATTCATCAGATCGTGCAGAAGGTCGAGGGTCATATCACCTTTCATACCGCCCGCTCCACGGCATACCCACAGGCGGCTCCCGGCGAGGGGCCAGGTCCCGGACCGCTCAAGGTCCCGGCAGATGAGCTCGCGCATCGCCTGGGGATTACGACCGTGTCGCTGCACAAACACCCGCACTCACTGCTGCTCAGCGACACGACGCTGGCGTAACCGAGGGACGACCGTGACGCTACGCGCATCAGCAGTGTTGGCTATTCAGGCCGGCGCGACCGTTCTTGCGATAGCCTCCGTCTATATCGCGGTTGCGCCCGTGTCCGCGTCCGAGTCCGACAAACCTCTTGGCGACCCGACGCGCGGGAAGACGGTTTACCAGGTCTGCATGGGGTGTCACTCCCTGGACGACGACGACGTCGGACCACGGCACCGCGGTGTGGTCGGACGCCCGGCGGGAACGGTGGCTGGCTATGCGTACTCGCCGGCCCTGAGGAACTCGCACATCGTCTGGGACCGCGATACGCTCGACCGCTGGCTCACCAGTCCTCAGGCTCTGGTGCCCGGAGCGAAAATGTTCTTCGCGATGCCCAACGCTCAGGACCGGGCCGACGTGATCGCGTATCTGTCCGAACAACGTTAATCCACGTATCTAGACCACGAACGGCAGCAGCATCCTGGTGCGTTTCATGTAGGCACGGTAACGCTCCGGGAACTGCTCGCTCAGGCGTCTTTCCTCGCTTCGCGCGCCAAAGATTAAAGCGGGCCCGTACAGCATCAGCGGCAGTATCCACAAGACACTTTGTGCAATGGCCGACCCCAGCATCGCAAGCAGCATTCCGCCATAAATCGGGTGGCGGACCCAGGCGTAAGGGCCGGTCGTTACCAGTGCAGTGCCATCGCGGGTGAGCCAGGCACGACCGAGGATGGCGAGGCCGATGCCAAGCGCGGAGATCGCCAGGCCGATCAGGCCGGTGAGCGTGCCGGTGTTGAATACATACGGGGGCGTTTCGGGCAGCTCGTGAACGGCGATGGCCGTTCGCAATAAGAGGAGCAGCAGCGCAAAGAAGCCGAGGCGCAGCGCGATCTCACGTCGCCACTCCCACGCATCGCCAACACCGCGCTTGCGGATGCTGGCCTGCACCCAATAGACGACGAGCGCGAGCCAGAGCGCGAAGACCGGCCAGCCGTAGAGGCTCACGGGCCCGCTGCCGACCGGGAGGCGGGTCGCCCAGCGGTCCGGGAGACCTGCATGTGGCACCTCTTTTTGAACATACGTAAAGGATCACTTACGCCGGATGCGAGTGCTGGAATAAAGTGGGTGCAATTCATAGGCATACGAGGCGGCCCTGGATTCAGCGCAAGTGGTCGTTTACCTATCGAGAGTTTGGAGCTCATCGCGCCCCTGTCGGGTGAGCGCCCCGGAGCCGAACAAGCAGGCTGCTGCGAACAGCGGGGCGCTCAAGCGCCCGCAGTGTAGACTCGCACACCTCCGTGGCGTCGGTCAGTACAGCGTGGGAGATCGCGCAGGCGCTGGGTCTTTGCGCGGTTGCCGGTTGTCTCATTCTCTGCGTGCTCGCGGTGCGACCGCGCGGCGGCGCCGCAACCGCTTTCCCGCTTCGCGCGCATGAGTTTCTCGGCTGGGTGGTGCTTGGCGCTGCTGTCTTCCACGTCGGCCTGCTGTTCGGCGCCGATGCCACCGTGGTGGAGCACATCAAGCCGACCGCTCCCCTGTACGAATACACCGGGATAATCGCGCTCCTTTCGCTGCTGTTTCTTACCGTGCCGGCCGGCAGCGCGCTGCGCTCGCGGCTGTGGCCGCGCCACCGGATATTTCAGGCCGCGCATGTCGGCGCGGCCTGCCTGCTGGTCGTCACTCTGGCCGTGCATGTGATCGGAACCGGTCGTTACGTGCGGGGGCGGGCGCACGCAGCCGCCTACGTACTGCTCTCGATCGTAGTGCTGCTCGCGCTGCTGCGTACCCGCGCGCGGCGAGCCCCGGCGCCACGCTCGCCGCACCTCCCTCGTTCTGCTGGTGGGCTGGTCTTTGGACGTCACTCTCGGCTCGTGCTGGCGGTCGTTCTCGGCTCGCTCGTGCTGCTGCTTGCACAGCTGCGCGCTGGCACGGCGCTCGCGCTTCGCGAGCCGCTCATGCGGCGCAGTGAGCGGCTGCCCCTGGAGTTTCCCCACGACAAACACCGCCAGGTGAACTGCGTTCAATGTCATCACGACTTCGCCGATCGGAGCGGGACGGGCGCGTGTGTCAGTTGTCATCGCAGCGGTCGCGCCGATCTTCGTATCGGCGCAGAAGCGCGCTTTCATGACTTCTGTCTCAGCTGTCATCGCGAGCCGCCGGCGTACCTCAGCGGTCACGGCCACGGGCCTGTCACCGGGTGCGACACCTGCCACGTGCCGCAGGTGATCGTGCGCTAGAACTCCGACCATTCGTATCGCCCCGGATCGTTTGGCCACCGGGCGGATCGTCTCTTATACTCAAGGCAGACAGCGGCAGACTAGCCGAACAATGAACTTCTGGCCTCTTCTGCGGGGCGCGCTGATCGCGATCTCGCTTGCAGCCGGGCTCACGATTGCTATGGCCGAGAGCGCATCGGCGGCAGCCAAGGGCGTGCTCGGGGTGGCCGTTACCAACCCGTCGCCGCCCTGGCAGGGTGCGCTCATCGCCCGCGTCATTCCGGACGGCGCCGCCGCAGGAGCGGGCCTGCGCCTGCAGGATCTGATCGTTCAGGCCGACTCGCAATCGATCTCCTCGGCCTCGGATCTGACCGCCTATGTGGCAACCCGTCACGCGGGCGATCACATCGCATTTACAGTGTTGCGCTGGAACGGAGGCTCGTCGCCGGGTCGCATCGAGCTCACCGCCACGCTCGGCGCCACGCTCGCAGCGGGGGCCGCCCCGGGCAATTCCAGTGCCGCCAACGCGGCGGCCGGCGGATTGACCGAGGTCTCCTGGATCACCTTCACCGATCCGTACGAGGATGCATTCACCATCGACGTGCCGCGAGGCTGGCGAGTGGCCGGCGGCGTCGTGCGCAAGGTCTCGTTGTTGCCGAACCTGGTGCTGCGGGTGCTTTCGCCCGACCGGCGCACCCTGCTGGCACTCGGCGACCCGGACAGTGCTCCCTATAACTCACCGATCGACGCTCGCGATTACGTCCGCCGCTTCACCGAGCGCGCCATGGGCGAGGCCTGCACAGGCCTCAAGATAGACCGTGTCACCGATCTGCCGGATGTCGCACGGGCCGCCGGTGCCAATTCGCTCGGCTCGTTCAACAGGTGGAGCGCCGCTCAGGCCGATTTCACCTGCAACGGCGCCCGACAGGCTGGCATGGCCGGAGAGTCGATCGCCGTGCTGCACTACATGACTTCGCTGCGCAGCGGAAATGCGCAGATCCTCGCCGCGTTCGTAACGACGACCGGGCAGGAGAGCCGGGCCGATGCGCTGTTGAATCACATCGTCGCCAGCCTGCATGAGAATCCGCAGTGGGCGGCTCGCCAGCAACAGATGGCGCAGCAGCTTGCCGCTGGCGCAATGGCCCGCTGGCGCGGCGAGCAACGGCAATTCCAGCAGATGGACGACGCGCTCACCAACACCGGCCATTTCCTCACGCCCGACGGCCGGCGGCTCGACCTCGACTCCAGGCCCCGCTACCAGTGGATGGTCCCTGACGGGCAGACGGTCGGCACCGATACGCCGACGCCGCCGGTTCCGGGCGCCACGCAGCTGCAGCGACAGCCCGAGTAACTGCCGCTAGCCGTGCGCATGGCACGGATTATCCTGCGGCTGTGCGCTGCCCTTGGGCTGGGCGGGTGAGCCGTCCGACCAGCGACGCACCGGGATGAATAGCACCGTCGGCTCGTCTTTGCCGCCGTCCGCTCCGAGGACCGGCGAGCCTTCGAGCCCCGCTCCCCAGGCCCGGGCCTCTCCGTGCGGCAGGAAGAACATCACGTGCGGTGCCCAGGGGCCCCCTGCCTCATCGTTCAGATACCCCTGCTTCGAGAGCATGAAAGAGAACGAGCCTGCTTCCGCAACCTTGAAGTGGTGGCTTGCCATCGCCAGGCGATTCCTTTCGATCAGCTGTGCCCTGCCGATGCCGGCGAGTACCCAATTGGTTCGCTCCAGGTACTGCGCCAGCACGCTACGCACCGCTGGCGGGTTGAAGCAGTTCGGCGCGCGCACCCTGGGATTCCAGAACTCGCCATCGTCGAAACCTGCCGTCCAGGAGCGCTCGACGAAGCACACGAAACCGTTACTGCCTTTGACGGCGGTCTCGTAGCCGTGCCTGCCGAGCACGAGCACGGCGGCCGCGGCAGAAATCGACGGCGGCGCTGCGCTGCGCGCCAGCGCGATCTCCTCGTGCGTGTTGGCGATGAGGTATTGCTCGACCGGCGCCATGCGAGGATAGGGCGGGGCCTTGCCTTGCTGCGCGTGACCCTGGACGCAGAAGGCAAGTACCAGGAGCGTCGATGTCAGCACCGTCTCGTTCATGGTCGGTCTCTCAGCTTCAGGTTCGCTTCCGCCATTACAGCCACGACGAACGAAGGTCGGTGGAATCGACGCAGCCGAGGAATTCGCAAACGCGAGCATGCTCTATAGTGGTCGCACGGGAGGCGCCGAAGCGAGAAATGGCCGTCGGGGGGTAGTGCATGTCGAGCGTCGCGCCAATCGCGCCCGCCGGTCGCGGCCTGCTCCGGGCCGTGGGGCTTGCCTTCGGCATCGCGGTGGTCGTCGGTGATACCGTGGGTGTCGGCATCATGCGGACTTCCGGCCCGACAGCAGGTCGACTCGGTGGGCCGCTCCCCATCTACTTCGTCTGGTCGGCCGTCGGCCTCTTTGTGCTCATGGTCGCCAACACCCTTGCCGAGCTTGCGACGGCCATTCCGCGCGCTGGCGGACCGTACATCTACGTGCGCCGCGCATTTGGTGAGTACCTCGGTTTCGTTTCCGGCTGGGGCAGCGTTGCGATTCAGGTGTTCGCGGTTGCTTACCTGGCCATCGCGTGCAGCGAGTTCCTCATCGAGCTGTGTCCCGCTCTGGCCGGACACGCGAACTTGCTGGCTACCGCGGCGATCGTGCTGTTCGCCGCATTCAACTCGGTGGGCCTGCGTGCCAGCAGCGCGGCGCAACAGCTGTTGAGCCTTCTGAAAGTATTGATGCTGGCGGCGCTGGTGGCGGCTGCCTTCATGAATCACGGGTCTGTCTCGTCCGCGCCGCACGCCGCAGCTGCGATTCACGCCGCGGGGTTCGTTGCCGTGGTCGTATCGATGCAAACGGTTCTGGAGGTCTACGAGGGCTTCAACTCAGCCTGTTTCTTCTCCGAAGAGACCACTGACCCCGACCGGGCCATACCCAGAGCATTGCTCTACGGTACCTTGCTCGTCATCTGCATTTATCTCGCCGTCAATGCCGCCCTGCTGCACCTGCTGTCGCCCGCGGAGCTCGGCGCCTCGAAGCTGGCTGCGGCCGATGCGCTCGCGCGGGTATACGGACCGCAGGCGCACCGGGCCGTCGCGCTGCTGGCGCTGGTTGCGAGTCTCGGCGTGCTCAATGTGTCCATGCTGTTGGCTCCGCGCATTCTCTACAGCATGAGTCGCGATCACCTCTTCATCTCCATTGGCACCTACGTAACCCGCCATGGCGTACCGCTCACGAGCATGTGGCTGAGCGCGGTGGTCGCAATCGTGATCGCGGAGTTCGGCGGCTTCGACACGCTTTATACGGCTGGAGGGTTCCTGAGCGCCTGTGTCTTCCTGCTGTGCGGTGGTTCCCTGTTCGTACTCCGCTGGCGCGAGCCCGCCCTGCGGCGTCCCTATCGGGCTTTCGGGTATCCGTGGATACCGGCTGCCGCGCTGGTGATTTCGGCCATCCTGCTGGTCGTATTCGTGCTCGGGAACACCTGGCCGAGTCTTCTTGCGGTGGCGGTCGTGGCTCTCTCCTACCCGCTCTTCAGATTCGTGCGGCGCCGGCAGTCGGCGCGGCCCGACCGGAACCGTACGCGGGTCGTCAGATCGGAATGAGGCCGGGCACTTTCTGCGGTGATCCGGGATCTTTGCTTCAGTGCAGGACGATCATCGGGGTAGCCGCTCTGACGCGACTGCGCGAGTCGGCGCCCTTGTTGCGAGGCGGCACCCTGTTTCAGGGTGCCGCCAACAGCCGCTCGTGACGGACTCGCTTACTGTGCCTGACTGGGTTTCGAGTTATCTTTCGCCGCCGCTACCCGCTCCTTGACGGTTTTCAGGTGCGCGTTGGCCTTGTCTTTGCACTGTTGCTGCGCATCTCCCTCCAGCGCTTCGCATTTGGCCAGCGCAATCTTGTTGGCGCCCTGAGCTTCCACGAGGGCCGCATCGGCGACCGCTCCGACGCTCTTGTCGGCAGCTTTGGCCTCGGCATCGGCCTTCGCTTTGGCCAGCTCGTCAGAGGCCTGGGCTTCAGTCTTCTGCTGCGTTTCCTCAGCTTTGGCGTTGTTCTCCGCCGCTTCCTGACTCGCCTTGGAGACGTCCGCCTGCACCTTATCGGGTGATGTCGCCTTGTTACATGCGGTGAGGCCCACCGCACCGACCAGCAGAGCACACACGATTGCAAACCTCATCTGGATTCTCCTCTGTACCGCATGATGGCAGAGCATACGTCCGCGGTTAGGCAGCCTCAGCCGCCAGTGAACTGCTCTTAGGGTAGGAAGCCGCCTACAATCGGCGTTGAGAACCGCGTGAATCCAACATCAACCGCCACCTTTACTCCGGGCGGCCGTGTTGGTAGAGCAGGCGAACATCGCGCCAATAGTGTTACTGTCACGATGCTGTTCAGGCTTTACTAATCGGCGGAGCGATAATCGAATGTCGCCGGGGCTGGTAGCAGAGCGACCGGCGACGGGGGCGGTAGCCCCCACAATAGAGGAGGCAACTAATCATGGTGGCAACTACGACAGAAGGGCCAGAGTCGCTGGGCTCTCACAACGGCAGAGGCGAGTTGCGTGATGCACGAGCGGCCTCGCGGCAGGCGCGTGCGGCTGTCCGCGAGGAGGTGCAGAAGCTCATTGTCGACGTGGAGGGTTTGATTCGTCGTCTCGGCGATGCGGCGGATCCGGAGCTGCGCCGCATGCGCGCCGAAGTGCAGAACGCCATCGCCGCAACGCGGCAGGCACTTGCCGAGCGTGCCGACCAGGTGCAGCAACGTGCGGAGGAGGTATTCGAGGCGAGCGACAGCTACGTACGGGCGCAACCATGGCAGACGATCGGCGTAGTCGCGGTCGCCGGGCTGTTGCTCGGCTTTCTCATCGGGCGTCGATGAGCGGCGAACAGCCGGGGGCGTCCGCTCTCTCGTCGCAGGATCTCTATCACTTCAGGGAAGGCACCTTTTTCCGGGCGTACGAGAAGCTCGGTGCTCACCTCACCGCCGCGGACAACCGCCGCGGCACCCGCTTCGCCGTGTGGGCGCCTGATGCCGCACAGGTCAGCGTGGTGGGAGACTTCAACGGCTGGAGTCCCGCCAGCCACCCGATGCAGCCACGCGACGATGACTCGGGAATCTGGCAGCTCTTCATCCCGGATGTCGCGGCCGGTGCGCGCTACAAGTACCACATCCGCTCGCGGCACAACGGATACAGCGTAGACAAGAGCGATCCGTACGCGTTCTACACGGAGCCGCCGCCCCGGACGGCATCGATCGTTGCGGACCTCGCCTACCAGTGGAAGGACGCGGAATGGCGCAAGCAGCGTGCGCGCGTCAACGCGCTCGATGCGCCATGGTCGATCTACGAAGTGCACCTCGGCTCCTGGCGACGCGTTGCGGAAGAGGGCAACCGCTCGCTCAAGTATCGCGAGATCGCAGTGCAGCTTGCCGACTACGTCATCGAGCTCGGCTTCACGCACGTCGAGCTGCTGCCGGTCATGGAGCACCCCTTCTACGGCTCCTGGGGTTACCAGGTCACGGGTTACTTTGCGCCGAGCGCCCGCTACGGCGCGCCGCAGGACTTCATGTGGCTCATCGAATACCTCCACCAGCGCGGGATCGGAGTGATTCTCGATTGGGTGCCTTCACACTTTCCGAGCGATGAACATGGTCTCACGTACTTCGATGGCTCCCATCTCTACGAACACGCCGATCCGCGGCAAGGCCATCACCCGGAATGGAACAGCCACATCTTCAATTATGGCCGCGCCGAAGTGCGCGATTTCCTCGGCAGCAATGCGAGCTTCTGGCTCGATACCTATCGGGCGGATGCGCTGCGGGTAGATGCCGTCGCCTCGATGCTGTATCTCGACTATGCGCGAGGCAGTGGCGAATGGGTGCCCAATCGGCATGGCGGCCGTGAGAACCTCGAGGCCGTCGAGTTTCTGCGCTCGCTCAACCAGGAGTTGTATCGCTCACATCCCGAGGCGCACACCATCGCAGAGGAGTCGACGGCGTGGCCGCAGGTCTCACGGCCGACGTATCTCGGCGGGCTCGGATTCGGGCTGAAATGGAACATGGGCTGGATGCACGACACACTCAAGTACTTTCAGACAGATCCGGTGTTGCGCAAGTATCAGCACAGCGCGCTCACTTTCTCGCTCTGGTATGCGTTCAGTGAGAATTTCGTGCTGCCGCTCTCACATGACGAGGTGGTCCACGGCAAGGGGTCGATTTGCGGCAAGATGCCCGGCGACGAATGGCAGCAGTTCGCGAATCTGCGCTTGCTGTACGGCTACATGTGGGCTCATCCCGGCAAGAAGCTGCTCTTCATGGGGTCGGAATTCGGGCAGCGCCGCGAGTGGCAGCACGAGGAGAGTCTGGAATGGCACGTCCTGCAGTACCCGCTGCACGCGGGGGCGCAGCGATGGGTTCGCGACCTGAACCGTTTCTACCGGCGGACTCCTTCCTTGTTCGAGCTCGACTTCTCGCCCGAGGGCTTCCAGTGGGTGGACTACGGCGATGCGGAGTCGAGCGTCCTGTCGTTCCTGCGCAAGGACCGCGCCGGCACGCCGGTGCTGGTAGTGTGCAACTTTACCCCCGTGGTGCGCGAGAATTATCGTATCGGGGTTCCACGGCCGGGAATGTGGCATGAGCAGCTCAACAGCGATGCGCGCGAATACGGTGGAAGTGGACAGGGAAACCTCGGAGGTGTCGATGCCGCACCGCTCCCGGCGCATGGCCACTTCCATTCACTGAGCCTGCGCCTGCCGCCGCTCGCCGCGCTTTTCCTCACACCTGCATGAGCGATGCGCCGCCGGAAATCGCAGACTTCCCGCTGCCGGCGGAAGGCCAGCGCCGCGTCATCATCCATAATCTCTCGCCCGCCGTGGAGGGTGGCCGCTTCGCCGCCAAGGGCACACTGGGTGAGGCGGTGGTCGTCGAGGCGGATGTCTTCACCGACGGACATGACGCGGTGGTCTGCGATCTGCTCTATCGCGCCAGGAGCGCGAGCACCTGGCAGCGAGTGGCGATGGAGCCGCTCGGCAACGATCGCTGGCGTGGCAGCTTCGTTCCCGATGAACTCGGTGCGATGCTCTACGCGGTGGCAGCCTGGGTCGATCCGTTGGCCACCTGGCGCAAGGATCTCGCCAAGCGGGCGGCCGCGGGTCAGGATCTGCGCATCGAGCTCCTCCGTGGCGCAGAGCTGGTGAAGCGGGCCGCGGCGCGCGTCGCCGGCGAGGACGCCGCGCGCCTGCTTGGATGGGGCAAGGCGCTTGCCAACGAACGCAAGTCGGCCGAGGGACGCGCTGCGATTGCGCAGGACGAATCCTTGTATGCGATCGCGCGGCGTTACCCCGATCCCGATCACGTCCTCGAGCATCCGCACCTTGTCGTCGAGATCGATCGCGCCCGCGCCCGCTACTCCACCTGGTACGAGATGTTCCCGCGCTCGAGCAGCCCGCAGCCTGGCAGACATGGGACCTTCGCGGACTGTGAGTCGCGGCTGCCCTACATCGCGGCCATGGGCTTCGACGTGCTCTATCTGCCGCCGATCCATCCGATCGGCACTTCGGTGCGCAAGGGACCGAACAATGCACCCTCGGCGTCCCCGGAAGACGTTGGAAGCCCCTGGGCCATCGGCGCCGCGACCGGCGGGCATCTCGCGGTGCACCCGCAGCTCGGCACGCTCGATGATTTCCGCCGGCTCCTGGCGCGCGCACGCGAGCTCGGCATCGAGATCGCGCTCGACATCGCCTTCCAGTGCAGTCCG
>Ga0070734_10004510_pt1 | contig 13159 bp, 13 predicted proteins | sample Coa_R1_8_FD_66444 | JGI IMG/M metagenome (GOLD analysis project Ga0070734, IMG submission 66444) | Surface soil microbial communities from Centralia Pennsylvania, which are recovering from an underground coalmine fire - Coalmine... | ecosystem: Environmental > Terrestrial > Soil > Unclassified ...
ATTCTTGACAGATCGAAGGGCTGCGGCCGGCTGTTAAGACATATCTTAGAAATCATGTTCGCCAGGACTCGTCTCGTGAATGTTCTCGCGTCTGTCGGCAACGTACCTCAGGGGCTAAAGCCCACGTGTTGACTAGGCGTGCGTGGCGCGGCTGAAGCCGTGCCCTCCCCAGACGTATTTATGGGACCTGTTCCAGACTGCGATTGCTGCGGCGGGCTCGGGAGGTTACATGAAACTGTCGGACAAGATTGCCTTGGTGCTCGAGAGCAAGGAAAAGAAAGAGATCTACTCAGTTGGACCCGACCAGTCTGTATATGACGCAGTGAAGAGCATGGCCGAACATGGAGTCGGCGCATTGGTCGTGCTTTCCCAAAACACACTTGTCGGTATTGTGTCGGAGCGGGACTACGCGCGGAAGGTGATCTTGAAAGGGAAGGCATCCACAGACACTCCCGTGAGGGAGATCATGAGCAGTCCTGTAGTTCATGTGACCAAAGAAAACCGAGTCGACGAATGTATGGCGACCATGACGGAGCACCGTTGTCGTCACTTGCCTGTGGTCGCGGATGGCGTTGTTGTGGGAATGATTTCGATCGGGGATCTCGTGAAGTGGATTATCTCGGGGCAGGAGCAAACGATTCGCGAGTTGGAGTGCTACATTGCGGGGGAGTACCCGCGTTAGCTCGCGCTTTGCTCCGCATGATCCGTGGTGTACGGCGGGGAGATCAAAGGCTTTCACCACAGGTGGCACAGAGAGTCACAGGGGAAACTCGCTGAATCAGACGGCACGTTGAGAAGCGTATTCCGATTCAATCGGAACGCGAACGTGGATCGTGGTCCCGCCCATCGGTTTGGATTCGATACTAATTGTCCCGTTCACCAGACGAACCCGCTCGCGCATACTGATGAGCCCGAGACCAGTTTGTGGGGTGGGCTTATGTGCATCAAACCCGATCCCACGATCTGAGACGGTTAGGTGAAGCTGGTTGCCTGAGGAACTCAAAGCTACTTCAAAGTGGCGCACCTGGCTGTGCTTCGTGGCATTCTGCAGCGCTTCCTGCACGATGCGGAAGAGGCATAGGGAGACATCGTGCGGAACATTATTAGGGACATTCTCAGTTATGAAATTAATCTCAACATTTGTGCGCGCAGAGAATTCCCGGCAGAGGGTCCTGATGGCCGCAACGATTCCCAAATACTCCAATTGAGGAGAGTGAAGCTGGTGCGAAATGGATTGGACTCCGTTGGAGACAGCAATCAGCTGCTGCCAAACTTCCGCTAGCCGGTGCTGTAACTCGACGGTGGAAGCGGGCGGGTTCTGTTTCAAGTTTTCAATGTCTGTTGCCGCTAATGCAATTCTCTGATTCACGTCATCGTGAAGATCCCGCGCAATTCGGGCGCGTTCTGCTTCCTGTGCCTCAACGAGCCGGCGATTGATGCTCGCGATTGTCTCCTCTGCTTCTTTGCGCCTCGTTATATCGAGGACTTCGCCGACGAAGTATTGAGGATCACCATGGCTACTTCGAATCAAAGATCCGCTGCTCTCGGTGTATACGATGCGTCCAGTCTTATGGAGGCAACGTTTCTCCACCCTGTGGAAGCCGCCACCCTCATTGAGCGCGGTGCGCAACTTCTGTGAAAACATTGGCCAATCTTCGGGTAGCGTAACGCCTTCAACGTTCTTGGTGAGAAGCTCTTCCTGGGTATAGCCGAGAGAGTCGCAGAACGATCCGTTCGCGCCAAGGAATCGTCCTTCGGGTGAGACGATTATCATTCCGATTCCGGCGTCCTGAAAAACACTGCGGAACTTCTCTTCGCTTTGTCGCAGCGTTTCCTCGGCCCGCTTGCGCTCGGTGATGTCCTCGACCATGGCAACGACCAGTGGGGATGGTCGATCGCTCAATAAGGAAACGCTCAAGCGTCCCCAAATGAGGGAGCCGTCTCGTCGTAAGAAACGCTTCTCGATCTGATAGTGGTCTATCGACCTCCCGCGCAACTGTTCAAAGAGGGCCCAGTCTCTTTCGGCATCTTCCGGAGGGGAAAAGTTGACGCAGTGTTTCGTGCACATCTCCTCTTCGCTGAACCCAAGCATCGAGCAAAGTGCGGGGTTCACGAAGACCGGTTGGCCCTCCATATTCTCAAGTGCAATACCGATTGGAGTGGCGTTAAAGGCGTCATAAAAAAGACGATTGTCTACTCTTTGTCTTTCCAGCATTTCCTGTCTCACAGCAGGGTGTATAGCATCGTTAAGGCAACAGGTGCAAGGCTTTACCGTTAGCAGCCGGTTATTGCAGTTATGACGGTGTGAGGGTCGAATGAGCCAATATGGTTCTATCGGGCCTGAAACGGGTTGCTGTCGAGCCAAAAGCGGCATCAAACAAGGTAAACGTAGGTGGGATGGCGGCTGGTTGCTAATCAGTAATCTATTGTTCACGATGTAATCGAAATACTGGCAAATGTGCACGCATTAAGCGGGTTTGGATAGTCTTGCGCCTTGCCCGCGCAAAAGCGCGGAAGTTCTCTGTGGGGAGTCTGGGTGATGGAATCAAACCTGGGGGTTCTGGTGGTGGAAGATTTCGAGCCATTGCGGAAATTGATTTTTCACAAACTAAAGAATGAATTGCATCTGAACAATATTCTGGGCGCAATTGATGGAGAGGAAGGAGCCAGGTTAGCCGAAGAGTTGAAGCCTGGGCTCGTCATTCTAGACGTCGGGCTTCCAAAACTGAATGGACTACAAGTGGCCGAACGAATCAGCAAGTCGGCGTCGCGACCCACAATTTTATTTGTGAGTCAGGAATCCTCGGAAGAAGTCATCGAAGAGGCCTTCCGAGTGGGTGGTACTGGGTATGTGCTCAAAATTGATATGGAAACGGATCTGGCAACGGCTATATTGAGAGTGCTGCGAGGTGAGAAATATCTGAGCCGCAGCCTAGCATCCGGTGAGATGGCGTCCTTATTACGTAGTTCTTCGCCCGTATAGTGGTGCTTCACAACCGGACGAACAAGCTTCGTTCCGGTACGCAGTTTGACGCAACTGTCGTTGCATTCTCTTATTGAAACTACGCCTGATTCACATTCTCGATTCAGGATTTCCGCAAGTGCGCAAGAAGTTCGCGGTGTTTCTCAGCAAGTTCCTCGTCAATGCTGAGCCGATTCTCTACTGCGCGCAAAATGTATGCACTGATCGTGCGATCCTCTCTCTTCGCCGCGGCACGAATCTGCTGAGCTTCATCCACAGAACAGTTGATGAGGAGAGTGGTTCGGGTCCGAGTACGCATTGGGAGATCATACGACGCAAAAGCAAATGATATCAACTGATATCAGCCGATTGCTGCTCAGGGGAGTTTCGCAGTAGGCTTCGCGAAGAATTAAGGAACGAGTCAGGTGCGTCTCTGTGGGGCGTTATTTGGAACAACCTGGATTTCTCGTCCTAGTCGCAGACGACTTTGAGCCTTGGCGCAACTATGCCTGTTCGGAGCTCCAAAAATGCGACGGTACCTATTCGATTCACGAGACGGCTGACGGATTGGAAACCGTGCAGAAGGCGCTGGACCTGCAACCAGACCTGATCCTGCTTGACATCAGCATCCCCAAGATAAACGGAATCGAGGCCGCACGGCAGATCCGCAGCAAATGCCCGAAGATCAAAATCCTTTTCGTGAGCGAAGACCGATCGTTGGACGTCGTACGGGAAGCGCTGAGTACCGGGGGGCAGGGCTATGTAGTCAAGTCAGATGGAACTCAGTTGCTGGCCGCAGTGGAAGCGGTTCGCCAAGGGTGTTTCTTTGTGAGCAAGAGCCTCGCTAAGTATTCTCTTGCCGCCACCGAACTGGACCCGAGTTCGAGGTAAGGCGCGAGACTTGACTACGGCGCATGAAAGGGTAAAGGATGGCGGGTGTAAGGGAGCACGGACGTCGCGTTACGGCGGGGCCGTGCACGGACATTGCGAGCTCCCCCCGACGGCGAGGAAGTCGGTAAAGCCAAGAATTGCCCTGGTATTTTCCTTTGTATTGCTCAATTGGTTGAGTTGCGATCGAGATTCTGTCTTCGGATCGCTGTCGCGCAGGTGATAGAGTCACCATGAGAAGTCAGCGCGCTGACACAACCCAAACGCCCTTCCAGCTGAATTCGCTTTTTCGTCTGCTGTTGGCTGTCGTGTGCGTATTTGTCCTTTCTTATCTTGCCGCGAGGCTTGGTGGTTTGCTTGTTCTGCGCCCGCAAATGATATGGCCTCTGTGGCCGGGGAATGCCTTCCTGGTAGCGGTTCTGTTGCTTACCGATCGAAAGGCTCTTTGGCCTGTTCTCCTGGCCGTCGGCTTGGGCGGATTCGTTTTGTACGACTTAAGCACCGGTTTGTCGATCCGCTCTATCGCTTTGTTCCTTCTCTCGGATGGCATCGAGGTTCTGGTGGCCTCGTTTGGGTTGAGATTTGCATTCCGTGGTGTTCCACGGCTGAATAGTGTCAAATCACTCGCCATTTACTGCGTGTTCGGAGTGTTTCTGGCTCTAATCACCGTTGCTTCGATTGCATCCGGCGCGATTGGCGAATCTTCATGGCTCGCATGGCGGGTCAGTTTCTTTACCGAGGCATTGGCTTTACTGACGATCACACCGGCTGTGTTGAGTTGGACGGCCGTGGCAATCGTAGGGTTTAAGAAATCGCGGATCTACTACTTCGAAGCCGCGCTGATGTTGATTGGGCTGGTGACGCTATCTTATTTCGCGTTCGTCGCGGGCGGGGAGGGGAATCGTCCCGCCCTTCTTTATTCTCTGGTGCCATTCCTACTGTGGTGCGCGTTGCGTTTTGGCGTCACTGGTGTGAGTAGTTCGATGATGGTGGTGGGGTTCCTTTCGATTTGGGGGACCATTCACGGTCGCGGGCCTTTCTTAGGGAACACACCCATCGGCAATGTTCTATCCCTACAGCTTTTCCTTTTGTTTGCGATCGCTTCATTCATGCTTCTGGCCGTTACCGCTGAAGAACAGAGACAGGCGCAGGAGCAAAGTCAGGAGAGTGAAAAGCGATTCCGGTTGGTTGCCGATACGGCTCCTGTCCTGATCTGGATGGCGGGTACGGACAAGCTCTGCAACTATTTCAATAAGCCTTGGCTGGAGTTTACCGGACGGTCGCTCGCGGCCGAGTTCGGCAGTGGTTGGGCTGAGGGAGTGCATCCCGACGATCGCGAACGGTGCATGGAGGTGTACACACAAGCGTTTGATCGTCGGGAAGAATTGCGGATGACGTACCGATTGAGACGGAATGATGGGGAATATCGATGGATTCTTGATGTAGGAGTTCCGAGGTTTGATCCGAGTGGAACTTTTCTCGGCTACATCGGGACTGGCCTTGACGAGACCGAGCGAATGCTGGCCGAGGACGTTTGCTCCCGTTATGCCGCGATAGTCGAGTCGTCGGACGATGCCATTATCGGCGCAGATCGGAACGGGGCAATTACCCACTGGAACAAAGGAACCGAACGTCTTTACGGATACTCGGCGAGTGAAGCAATTGGTAATGATATTACTTTCTTGCAACCGGCGGACCAGTCGGATTCGAGGCAGATTTTGGCCAGAGTTCTGGATGGAAGACAGTTGCGAGAATATGAAACGGTGCGTCAGAGGAAGGACGGTACTCGGGTAAGTGTGGCGCTGACAATTTCTCCAATCCTGGATTCCGAAGGTCAGATTACCGGAAAGTCGGCAATTGCGCGGGACATCACGGAGCGCAAGCGAGCCGAAGAAGTTCTCTCAGGAATGAGCCGAAGGTTGATTGAGGCGCAAGAGCAAGAGAGAACTCGGATCGCGAGGGAGCTTCATGACGACATCAATCAGCGGTTGGCTCTGCTGGCAGTAGAACTGGAGCAGGCCAGGGAGAATCCGGCTGAGTACGAGCAGCGAATGCTCGAACTGCAGAGGAAAATACAAGAAATGGCGAACGACGTTCAGGCGCTGTCGCATGAGTTGCATTCGGCAAAGCTGGAGTATCTGGGCGCAGTTTCGGGGATGAGAAGTTGGTGCAGGGCTGGGACTACAATCCATGTTCAGGTGCCGTTCAGGTTAGAGCAGCTTTCACAACGGGCCGTCGGATAGTCCACTGCGTTAATCGCTTGTCGCGTGATGGGTTTAGGGTATGATTGCACGACTGTGTTTAATCTTCCCCAATGAGAGTTAGTCAATGACCAATTTAGGTGCCGTCCTACAGCAGTTAAAGCAGGAAAGGTCGCGTTTGGATAAAGCGATCGCAGCATTGAGCGAAGTAACAGGGGGTGCTAACGCGTCCATAGACGGAAACCGTCCGAAGCGCCAGCTTTCAGTGGCTGCTCGCAAGAGAATTGCTGCTGCCCAGCGAGCGCGTTGGGCCAAAGTGCGCGCAGGCAAGAAGGCAAATTAACCTCAACAACGACAGGGACCGTGCGGCGGTTCCTGTCGTTGCCATTTTTCAAGTGTCCCCAGCCGGTAAAAACCGTCAACCGATCTCACGGATATTTGGGCGAGGGGCCTAGATAGGCACTTAACACCTTTCTTCCGTTTGGAATGTCTCCAGGTTTATTGGTCGGCTCCAGTGTTACGTAGACACTGTCGATTCCAGCCAAGATCTTCGGATCGTTGAATTCGAGAATCCAGCGTTTTTGCGTTTGATCATCCGTACGAAGAGCGCCTAGACTTTGTGGGCGATGCGGGTCGCTCTGACGGGATCCCCACGCATAGAAAGTCTGGTTCGGCTTGGTTTTTGACAGGTCGTACGCGAACAGGATCAGCGATTTGCCCCGTGTATAAAACACCCGCCCAAATGGTTTGGGCTGGCTGTCTGTTGTGTTGACGTCGGATACATCTGCGACATGCAAGTTTCGGGCAGCGATCAGATTTCGCAATTCGATCGCTGAGGGCATGGCAATGGAACGCCCGTCTCTGTTGGCGAGGCCCTGGTTGGGCAGACCACGCTGCTCAGCCAAGTCTCTTTCGAGCTCATCCAGCCGATAACGCGTGGCGATGAGTTCGGCATCTCGCGAGGCTCCCGCCTCTTTTAAGGATCGCAACTCAGCCAGAGCAGAAAGCAGAGCTTTCTCATAGTGTTCAGCAGTCTCTTCAGAGGTTGCAATTGAATAGACCTTGCGGCTTCGCTTCTTTTGCAACGCAACGATCTGCTTCTCGTCCGCAGCAAGTAGTTTCTGAAGATGATGCTTGTGCGCCTGCAAGAGGGCAAGTTTCTTTGCCTTGAGCAAATTGGCATTATGCCCATGTCCAGCGGTTACTCTGGTCCTTACAGGTTTGCTCGGCAGAGGCTTGCTGGTGACTGGCGCAGATTGCGGAATTGCGGTGGAGAATTGGGGCGTGAGGTTTCCCGTGAGAAACCCGAAGATTCCTGAAACGATGACCAGGGTTGCCCAACCTGCAATGGGAAATTGGGCGAAGGCTCGTAACAATTTGGTAAGTCGAGATGGCTTTTCATCTGGTAAGTGGAGTCCGACCTGATATTGAATGCCTTCTGCAACTTCTTCCGGAGCTGGCGAGGGCGCAGAGGACGGTTGGGCTGAGTGGTCGTTGGATGGTACACAAATGCCCTCGCCCAGGAAGACGTCACCGCGAAGCACGGCCTGTATCGCTGGCCACAGTTCACTGGCGGCATTGGACTTAGTGATGTAACCTTTAGCTCCGGTGCGCAAACCTTCCGCCGCAATCTCCGGGGAACGGTCTTCACTGACGAAAAGGATTTTGGAATGCGGCGAGGTCTGCCGAATGCTTTGGGCAGCTTCAAGGCCATTCAATTCGGGCAAGCCAACGTCCAGCAGGATGAGGTCGGGTTGTAGTTGGGCCGCTCTGTGTACCGCTTCAAGTCCATCGCGTGCTTCAGTTACGGTGGGGGAGTCGAGCCACTCTGGCACGATGGAGCAGACATAGTCACGCCAGGGTTGATAGTCATCGACAACCAAGATTGAGATGCCAGACGTTTTCACACCACCTCCCGCTGAGCCCGCAAGTCTCTCAGCCGAGAGAACAAATGCCTAGCCCGCCGTGTAGGCGTACTAGAATTTCTCTTAATGCATTTGGATGATTACAGTGCGATGTGCGTGTACAGAACTGTCATTTATGACAGGACCCTGTGCAGATCGGTATTTCGGCAATCTTGCGGTTCTCGCTTCGCTATCGACCGTTTTCCCGTTTAGATTCGTGCAAATGCTCGGCACAAGAGCGGTATTCCTTTATGCCTCGTGATCGGAAGAAGCTGTCACGACGGATTCCAGAAACCTCAAAAGGACTGTTATTTTAAACAGTTGGAGATCAGTCCCTTCGCCTTTACATTCGAGACTCTAATCGAGATTGTTATTCAGTGAAGCCTTGTGTGGCTAGAGTCGGTTTGTTTGCACAGCCTTATTAGTTTTCCGGGAGATCGGGGAGCAGTTAGCCCGCCGACTCGGGTTTTACCCAAAATTGAGCTGGAACCGCGGAATACAGGGTGAAGCCAGGCAACAAGCTCCCCGCCCGGAATTTATTACGCAATATTCGGTCTAACCAAAAGCGACGATCAGAACGTTTGTCCTGACTGATCGGCCTGCGAGACTTAGATCCACCAAGAGTGTTGAGTGGCAACGCTGCGGACCGGTTGGAGCGATTTCCAAGTTAATCGCGAAGTCCGCAACGTTTTTCTAGTTCACATTCCACCGCTCAACCTCTACCGTGCGGCTGCATCCTTTTTTGAACTCAGGAGAGTGGAATCTCATGCTCACAAGCAAGGTTAACCAGGAGTATGCAAGATGGTGGCAGTTCTGGCTGTCGAAGCTTCCTCAAAATAATACGAGCTCCGTGTCCAAGGTAAAAGCAGCCGCATTACTGAAGGGCCATTCGCTCTCCGTACTCGAAGATCGATTGCGTTTCATACGAAACGCGGAGAGGAGCGTCAGTCCGCCAAGATGCGCAGTGGGAGGAATTGGCTCCTACATAGATGAAGAGAGTTGAGAGTGGAATCGTTTTGTATGGTTCGACAGTCAGTATTGTCAGTTTGCAATCCGCTGGGTACCACCTACAAGAGAGTGAGGCACGCTTGCGTAGGTGGACTCATTATGGAGAAGCGACCCAGCGATTGCCAATTCGGTTACGCGGCGGACCTGACGACAGGATATGTGTGGGCCGCCATTGTGTATCTCGATTCAGCGACGGACTACCGGGAAGAGATTTCAGGTAAGAACGCGCTTGCGAAAAGCCTCGGGCACTTTACTGTCCTGGACAAGAAAAGCAAGGGAGACAGCGTCCTGTGGTTGGTGATTGCCGTACTGATCTTCGTTTCACTTGCACTGCTGGGCATTACAAAGTTGGTGGGAATGGTGTTTTGAGGTCTTATCCTTCCGACTTTGCTCCCGAGTTATCCTGCATTGAATTCCATCTTGCCGAGCCTTAGAGCCGGCTGTTTTCGTCTCGTAAGCATTTCATCGCCGACCTTTGTGCCGGCCAACATCTTGACATTGCCTCAGTCACCAGGTGGAGGGAGTCTGACCGGTGAGGCCAGTCTGAAAGTGAGTACTGACTCAGCGGGAAGCTCGATCTGCTTGTTGCCGGTGACGGCGCCTCCCACCAACCCCGCTGCGCCACCAACGAGCGCACCGATTCCAAATCCTTTTGCGCCTCCTGCGATGCCTCCGATGAGCCCGCCACCGGCCGCACCGCCGCCCGTGGTCACCGCGGTCCTTTTTCCTTTACCTTTCTCAGTGTTTTCCAAAATCCGGGTAGAGACAGGATAGGCGCGTCCCCTCACGGTGATGCTGCTTAGTGATAGGTCAAGTATGGCTTCTCCTTTCAATTTGCCCCTACTCTTGGCGTCTACAACGGTCCCAACGACTGTCGAGCCGGCGGGAAAGGCTGTTCTTCCTTTGACGTTCAGCGGGCGAGCGAGTGTTCCGAGGAAGGTCTGTCCAGTCCGGCTTGTACCAGAGCTAAGACTGTTGCTGAGACGGATCACGAGCGGGGATCCGGCTGGCACAACCATAGGCTGAGCGACCGGTTTTGGCACTGGTGCAGGCGGAACATCCGCCATGACGCTCATTGGTGGGGGTGATGGCTGCGGAGCGGAGGGGACGTTCGCCGACGTTGCATTCGGCGCAGGTTGAAAAGTCGCGGTCTCAGGCTGAGAGACGACCGTGTCGTCTTCTACCTGGAAGGTGCCTGGTTCCGCTTTCGCGATCTGTTCAATTCGTGACTTTGCAGCGGCTGTTGTCGCCGTCCCAGTCAAAGTCACCTTTCCTGCTTTTGTGTCGACTTCGACTCGGGAATCCTTGGTTTCCGGATCGACCGCGATCCTTTCTTGAATGTCTGTCGCGGCTTTTGCGTCATCACGTTTTCGGCTACATCCCAACTCGAGTGTAAGGAGCAAAGTCAACGACAGGGTTGAAACTCCAAGAAGACGGATACCGATCATAAAACCTCCCTGACTTAGTCTTTAGGCAGTTCTCTGACGGATTTTCAGGCCAGCCCGTGTGCTGACGCACAGGGCGTACCAGACTCACTGCACAGTGGTCCTTGAACTGGAAGATAGCTAAGTCAGATCGAATGACTTGAATGGGGAGCTACGCTACTCCACACAAAAACGATAGGCGGGTACAGCTTTACTTTCCACTGCTAACAGTCCCAGCTTGGCCTTAAAGAGAAGAGACTGAGGGTTAAGCGTTTCAAGTGCCCGGAAACAGGCGTCCCAAGGTGTTTGTCGATGCGCAACGACCCCATCCGAATACATTGCTAAACTGCACCTCAAGTTGCACTTAGCTGGCCATCAGCCATTCCTATCGTGATCCGCTTCTGCGGCGGTATGAGGTTCCCCTGTCCGGCCAGGGTTAGGAATTGCACACGCAGTGATCAAGCAAGTATTTTTTCCTTATTTAACTAGTTCTTTTCTAGCGGGTTTTCTGGTAGTTTTTACAGCAAAGCAGTTCGAAGTCGGCATGATTTCTTTCTTAGGGCCCGTCTCCAAGTCAATCACGCGCACTGGCCAAAGGGTTGGTTTGTGCGCGCGTTTCCGGGTTGTATCCTCGCGCCAATCTCGTTCTCTTTTGTTTAGCACGTGGTTCTCAAAGCGGGCCGCGTTTCTGCGGTCCCGGCTATGCGCTTCTCTGCTCATGGTGTCTCTGGCGGCGTGTGCTGTCGCCCAGAAACCGGGAACCTTACAACCAGTCAAAGTCAAGGGTTCGTTTGTAATCGCCGCGATCTGCCGGGATGGAATCATCGTGGCTTCCGATTCGCGCGGGATGTTGAAAGACCGTGTCGGTCGGCGGATTGGGTATTACGACACCAATCAGAAGATTTATCCGATGCGGGATAAACTGATCGCCGATACCGGGTACGCCTCTCTGAATGACCCCCGGATCTCGTTCCTTTCGGCGCTGATGTCACGCTTCGCCAAAAGCGAATCTTCTCGCGTCGAAGTGGACCAACTACCTACCTCTTACTTCAAATACTCTTCGGACCTTCTGTCGAATGCGGGAGCGAACTCGGCAAAGCTGCAAACTTTGTTTTTTGCCGGCTTCAAGGCGAAGAAGCCGGAGATTTGCATCTACCAAGGGCAATCCAGTCATGCGGTGCATTGCACCTTCCAAGGTTATTTGTCGAGTCCGGGGCAGCACATCGACGAACTGCGGAATTTACGAGCCATGACTTTCGCGCAAGCCGCAGCGGTGATGCGAAAAACGATTGAGGACTATGCAGCGGCGGTCAGGCCCGGCTTGGTAGGCGGTCCTGTCGTAGTCAGGACACTTACTCCGTCTGGTTCGGAGTGGTTCGGAAGTCATCCTGATTGGCCACAATGGGATTCGTTCAGCGATCTGGAAAAGGATTACGACAGTGGACGGGTGCCGTTCGAGCTGATGCCGGGCGTCGCCAAGGCCGAATTGGATTCGTTGATTGTGGCAGGTGCGGCCTGGGCACGGTTCGGGCAGTCACAAACTGAAGGAAGCGTCTCCAGTGCCGGACTAAGTATGGATTCTCTGCATACGGCGCAGTAAGGGCAGTTACGTTTACGAAAGTTAGACGGCCTTTATTACGATCTAAATCTACTGACAGGCACAAGAGCGCGTAGAATCAACCTGTACGTGTTCGGTCTCGGGAGTATGTTCTTCAGGTTATAGCGATGAGATCCATTCGACGGATTGTGACTTCCTTCGGAACTTGTCCGGTGCGATACCTCGTCGTTCCGCTTTGCCTCGTTCCTCTGTGCCTGCAAGCTCAAACGGACGAAGTCCACATCCAAACACGGCAGGTACAAAAGCCGGCAGGGCAGGTAACTGGTCCGATCGACGAAGCGGATCGAGAACTAAGAAATTCCTCTAAGCCCTTTCGCTCTGACGTTAATCTCGTTCTGGTTCCCGTAACGGTTCGAGACGATTCGAACGAACCGGTAACCACTCTGAAGAAAGACAACTTCAACATTTTCGAAAACGAACAGGAACAAAAGGTTGAAGAAGTCTGGAAAGAGGATGGTCCGATCTCAGTCGGAATCATCCTGGATTTCAGCCAGAGTATGACCAACAAGCTCGACACGGAACGGGTAGCGATCAAGGAGTTTTTCAACAATGCGAATCCCGAGGACGACTATTTTGTCGTAGCGGTATCCGATCGCCCGGAGGTGATTGCGAATTCGACCGACTCGCGAGAGGACCTTGAGCGGCGATTGGCGGAGGTCGTTCCGTCCGGAAATACCTCATTGCTTGACGGGATTTATGTGGGTATCCGAAAGATGAGCAAGGCGCGCTATCAGCGGCGAGCGCTGCTGATCATTTCCGACGGTGGCGACAATCACAGCTACTACAATGCCAAGAAAATCAGGAACATGGCGAAAGAAGCGGACGTGCTGATGTATTCCATTGGAATCTTCGACAACATGCCGGTACCGGTATTTAAAACGATTGAGGAAAAACTCGGACAACGGTTGCTGACGACAATCACCGAGTTGACCGGCGGGTACACACTCGCGGCGGATGATCGTAAGAAGGTGCCAGAGATGGCAGCTGAGATTAGCCGGCAGTTGAGGGAACAGTATGTGGTTGCGTACCGCCCGAAACAGACTGTGCGTGACGGCAAGTGGAGAAAAATCAAAGTCCAGGTCACATCTCCCGACAACTCAGGACGTCTCCACGTTGACCACAAGAAGGGGTATTTTTCTCCGTCATAGCGCATT
>Ga0070734_10004511_pt1 | contig 13158 bp, 10 predicted proteins | sample Coa_R1_8_FD_66444 | JGI IMG/M metagenome (GOLD analysis project Ga0070734, IMG submission 66444) | Surface soil microbial communities from Centralia Pennsylvania, which are recovering from an underground coalmine fire - Coalmine... | ecosystem: Environmental > Terrestrial > Soil > Unclassified ...
CGGCTTCTTCCTTCATCCCTAATTCGTTGGCCAATCCAATCGCATCATAGAAAGCGTCTTTCGCACTGCTGTAGCAGCCATTGGCGCCGTGACGGCTCTCATACATCTGGTCGTAATATTTTTCGCCCAGTGCGTTCAGTTGCCGCAGGCGATCGCGCTTCAATTCCTCATCACTGCGCTGGAATCCCACTTCAAGCGGTGAGCCTTTCATTGGAAGCGCGGTCCATATCGAGCGATTTTCCGTGAGCCGTATCCCGCGAAAGCCAGGAAGTCCCTGCGGGAACTCTTTTTCCGGCAGTATGAAGAAATCGGGGTACAGCGGCGGACGCATCAGAGACTGCCAATCCTCATCCTGCAGCCACGGATCGGCGACAGGAAATGCACAATAACGCGCGCCGATCACGCTTGAGAGGTTCATCAGAACGCGCGCTAATGACATGGCCGGCTCCGTTGTTACAGTCTGCTCGGCATAAGCGGCATCTCGTTCGTGCAGAAAAATCACTGGATCCCCGCGCCCCCGCAGGCGAAATTCCAGATGAAAGCGCTGTCGTCCGGAAAATGCCACCACGCATCCATCCCATGCGGGAGATGAAGTGACAGCCAAGGCACCAGTGGGATCGGTGATCTTCTCGCCCCACTTCCACCAGCGATCGTTGCGATCGTAAGACAGCCGCGCGACATTCGGGCCCTCGCGCATCAGGAACCCGCTATCGAGCAGAGAGTTGATGGCCAGTTCCACCAGCTTGTCACAAGGTTCCTGCAGCGCCCAGAAAACGGCCGTCCGAAAAAGGAGGGATTGCTCAATGACCAACTCCACATCGTCGAACGGCAGGCTGACGTTCACTGCTTCTCCGTTGCGATAAAAACGTATCTCGACAGTGCGAGGCTCGCCTTCAATCGGCGGCGGAACGGCGGTCACTCTGCCTTCCTTGTACTGCGGCAGAGCGCGTTCCGGCAGTTCGCTCAAAAGCCGCACGGTATCTCCGGGATATAACAAGTTTTTCCTCTTGGCAGCAGGTTACATGGAATACGTTTCCCTCCGCAATCAGATTTCTGGTAGAGTGCTGGGCGCATCACACGCACATTTGCGGAGGAAGCTGCGCAATGCCAAATGGTGGCCCTGATAATTGCGGGACCTGCGGGTTCAATCGCCGCAATCGCGGCATTTGGCGAAATCCGGAGCCGGATGAGACACAAACCCCATTCTGCGAGATTCGTGGCGTCGCCATGCTGGCTGACCATTGGACCTATTGCCAGAACTGGCACACTCGCACGCGCAGTCCCATTGGCCCTATCTATTCTTCGGGCGTTTATGAGGGCGGATACCGGCGGATTCCCTGGCATGGACTTGTTGCGCCAGAGTTCGTCCAGTCTGGCGTGTGCAGTGAGTGCGCGGCATCCATCGACGATGGGATTTCCATTCCCGCTGTGGAGAGCGCACCTATCGCGTTCTGCTGCAACCTGCACTACCTGCACTGGTGGAAGCGGCAACATCCGAACGAAGAGGCGCCGATGAGCGGCGATATCTGGGAACGCTGACATGCCGGGCCCTCAGGGTGTCGCTGATCCTGTTTGTAGACATGAAACTCGGCGTTAGATTGTTTCCCATGAATAATCGCATCGCCGCCGTTTTTGCCTTTTGTCTTCTTGCGGGTTGCTGCGCGGTCGCCCAGAACCCCGCGGCCCAGCCCTCACCCGCGCCATCGATCAAGCCGCCGGCAACCGCACCTGCATCAACAACGCCAAGCTCAACTGCGCCCAGTGCAACTGCCCGTCCGGGTGACGTGGATTCTATCGATCACATTATTGCGGCGGTATATGACGTGATTTCCGGGCCTGCCGGTCCGCGCGATTGGGACCGTTTTCGCAGTTTTTATTATCCCGGAGCGCGCATGATCCCCAGCCGCCGCGATGATAAAGGAGTTGTAACTGCGCGGGTTTCATCGCCAGATGAATACGCTACCCGGGCCAAGGATTTCTTTTCCAAAGAAGGTTTTTTGAGAACTCAGTCGCCAACCGCGTGGAGCAGTGGGACCACATTGCGCATGTGTGGAGCACGTATGAGTCGCGCCACGCCAAAGGTGAGAAGCCCTTTGCGCGCGGCATCAACAGTTTTCAGCTTTTCAATGACGGCACACGGTGGTGGATCCTCACCGTCTACTGGGAAGGTGAAGATCCATCACACCCATTACCGGAAAAGTACTTGAAGTAGCCGGTTTCAGCTTCCCGGTTTTGCGTTCCAACTACTACTTCTTCCCAACCACCAGCAGCGTAAACGTGCCGGGCTTCATGGTACGCCGAGGACGTTCGCCCTCTTTTGCCGGAGGTGCTTCCTCTATCTCCGCGGTAACCAGATAAACGTCGTGGTTCGTGGTGTCCAGGGCCATGGTGCGCGCAAATTTCTGCGTTGGGGCATTCTCAACCACGCTGAACTTCGCTGGTGAATCTTCATGGACAACCGTCAGGTTGCCATCGCGTCCATTGGAACTGAAGGCGAGTTGCTCATCGGCATCAAAAGCGTTTGCATCCACACCTTCGCCAATGGCGGGTGTAGCGAGCACTTTTCCGCTATCCGCATCTACCACAGCCATCATCTTATTGTCGCAGCCGGCAAAAAGCCTGCGGTGTTTCTGGTCCATGGCAAGTCCGCTCGGCTCCTGGCAAGGAGCCAGCGGCCAACTCTTGATCACTGTAGCCTTTTTGGCGTCAATGCTGGTCAACTCACTCTTGTCTTCAATATTTACAAAAACTCCACCCTTACCGTCAGCGACACCAAATTCCGGCTTGCCGTCGAGAGGAATAGTGCTGACAACCTTGTCGTTGGTGGCATCAATTACCGTGGCATTCTTGCTGCGTCCATTAAAGGTAAAAACGCGCTTGGACGACGGATCGTAGAGGATGGCGTCAGGATTTTCACCCTCGATCTTGATCTTGTTTGTCTGCTTCAAAGTCTTCAGATCAAACACCGTCACGCTGTTTTCACGACCATTGCTGGTGAACCCCTTGCCCAAATCCTGGGCCAGGGCTATCCCGTGGACTCCGGGCGTGTCAGGAATATCGCCGATCACAGAACCTTTATAAGGATCCACAACCATGACATGCGTACCGCGGGAGATGAAAAGCCTCTTTCCTGCCGGATCAAAAGTCAAATAGTCCCAGCCGCCGTCGCCGCCGAGAACGTATTTCTGCTTCACCTGATATTGTGCCGGCGCAAAAGCCTTTACCGGAACTGCGCCGAGGCACGCCACTGCAAGTAGTATTGCGATTTGTTTCCGCATCTTTCACCTCATTTTTGTCGTGATCATTCTAATAGGAACACCACAAACTGTCTTGCGATTCGAGATCAGCCAACTAAATTGTTATTTCCCGGCCGCGTCAGCCACCAGCGTCTGAGCGCCACCACTGACCAGACAGCTTCCACCACGCCAAAGGGCCACACGCCTTGCAGAAAACCATAGACGGAAGCCAGCGCGCAGGCGAGAGCGAAGGCAAAGATAAACCATGGGCTGCGTTTTTCAAGCGCGTAAAAGACCAGCATGGCTGTAACTGCAAACAATCCAAAAGCTGTGAGTGGAGTCATTGCACGGCGATTGTAAAGGAAAGCTGCGCGTATGAGATTTGCAACATGCACTAAGAATTTTAGCAGGCAGAGCTCTACAAATTATTTTGCAAACTTTTCCGCGACCAACGTTCTATCAACAGAAGTACTCCCGTTTCCTCCAAGGGAGAGCCCCATTGCTCAAAGAGCGACGGTCCTTCCCCGCGGGATGCTAGCGGGCTGCGCAAACGCAGCAAGCTATCATCCCGGGACCGCGCAGCATGCCTCCTCTGGATGAGATGAACCAAACCTGCATTAGGGAAATTTTATGGGATCGGGAGGCGAGAAGTGAGAACTAACGGACTGGGCAGGCCTGTGAAGGTGCGGTCATGATGCTCTGGTCGGGAAAGCTGAAAGCACCTTCAAACGCGTCAGATGTCGCCCCACGCTGAAACCATTGCATTAATACCTGGTTCTGCGGATGGTAAGTATATCCATCGATCAAAACCGGGTATCCGGCATTCGGCACCAGGGCCAATGGATCGCCTGTCTCAAGATTGCTCTGGCATCCGGTCGAGTTCGGCACTTGCCAAGCTGGCACGGCATTGCTGCCGAATGGATTATTCATCCATTCTGAAATTTCGTGACTCATGGGCGTAACATCCGCCAGAGTCGAACCAAGAATGCCCTGATCCACCCAACTCGCCCAGATGAAGGTCTGGATAAACCTGATCTGCGTCATCTCGCCTACGTCGAATGATGTGTGAAAACCAAGCACGCAGCATTTCTTGATGTCTTTCTGCGGCGCAAGAAAGACATTCGACGTGAGCGCGATGGCCAGCGCATCCGGCGAAAGATTCGCCATTTGGATCACGGTATTCAGCTGCGAAAGAAAAAAATCGGTATCCACAATCGCATACACCACGCCGGTGCTGGGATTGCGGTAAACCCTGGCATCGCCTCGCGGCACGGCGATCCTTAATGGCTTCAGGATTTGCGGAGCGCCCAGCAGCGTATGCCAATCCTTGCCGGCAATGGCATTGAATTGTGCCCTTTGCACGGCATCGGCAAATTGCGTGGTCCCCGTTGCATATTGAGCATCGTGGAAATTGGGAGACGCCTGCACTCGCGGAACAATGGCACCGGGATCGAGCACGATTGGCGCGCCATTCTCATCCACAAACTCTTCAAAGAACAGTGAAATAGGAATGATCTGCACCGGAATTTGCGTCGTCGAGTTCGATTGCGGCTTTACGCCGACCATCGCAAAGGGATAAGCCTTGCCCTGCGATTCAAACGATCCTGAAAAGTGGGGAACACTAAAGATGCGTCCCTGTGTAAGGGCCGCGCGCGCATCGGGAGAAAGTTTGCTGGCGCCTTCAAACTTTGGCTGTGCGCCTTCTCGCTGAAGAAAGCCGCCGGTCGCGTCAATGGGCTGGGAAGTATCGGGTGAAGCGCTTTGGGCAAAGATGTTTATGGAGCACAGACAAAAAAGTGCCATCGCGCCGCAAAAAACTGAGACACGCCGACCCAGCCGACTTGGTTTGAAAGACACTTACCCGAGCTCCGGAAGCGATACCCTGCTATTGTCCTATCACCGCATTGATTTGTCGAACAAAATTCTTGTAAGTACCTGATAAAAATAGGCTTTTAAACCTAACTCAGGATGTATTCATTAGACTTTCCAACAATACATATATTAAGGATGCGAGCAGCAGCTCGGGAGTGGGATGATAGCTGGCTGCGATAAATCGGATATTTGCTGTTATAGTTTTTCGTCTCACATGAAGCGTTCCGCCAAACAAGAGCCGGTTAGCAGCGCGTTGATCGTGGCCGTGGTTCAGGCTGCGTCCGTGGCGTTTGACCGCAAAAGAACACTAGCCAAAGCGCTGGACTTAACTCACGACGCCGCGAAGCAGGGCGCGAAGCTTGTGCTCTTTCCGGAAGCTTTTATCTCCGGCTATCCTCGCGGGCTCGACTTTGGCGCTGTTGTGGGCTGGCGCACGGACGCCGGACGCGAAGACTTTAAGCGATACTTTGAGAGTGCAGTAGATGTTCCCGGTTCAACGGTCGATGCGCTGAGCAAAGCGGCGCGAGACAACCGCGTCTACCTGGTGATGGGTGTGATCGAGCGTGAGCGCGGAACGCTTTATTGCTGCGTCCTCTTCTTCGCGCCTGATGGAACATTTCTCGGCAAGCATCGCAAGGTAATGCCGACGGCCTCTGAGCGGCTGATCTGGGGATATGGCGACGGATCAACTCTGCCAGTCTTTGATACTCCGCTGGGCAAGCTGGGCGCGGTAATCTGCTGGGAGAACTACATGCCGCTGCTGCGCACCTTTATGTATTCCCAGGGCATTGAGATTTATTGTGCGCCCACGGCTGACCATCGCCCCACATGGTCCGCCACCATGCAGCACATTGCCACGGAAGGTCGTTGCTTTGTCCTGGGCTGCAACCAGTTCAACCGCCGTAGCGACTTTCCGAAAGATTACGCCACGGCTTTTGGAGAAGATCCAAAAACTGTGCTCTCTCGTGGCGGAAGCTGCATTGTCAGTCCTTTTGGTGAGTTTCTTGCCGGCCCGAACTTTGAAGATGAAACAATCCTTATAGCTGAACTGGATCGTGGTCTGCTGCCCAAAGCAAAATTTGATTTCGATGCGGTTGGCCATTATTCGCGACCGGATATCTTCCGTCTGATGGTGGATGATCAGCCCAAGCCGCCAGTCGCCACCTTGAGCAGTCAAACCAAGTCACGCAAAGCCGAATGATCTCTCGCACTGAAATTCAGGATGCAGGGCGGAGGATCGCTACTCACGTCCGTCGCACGCCGGTGCTTGCGTCGGAAGAAAAGGCCTTCGGCATCGATGCCAGAATTTTCTTCAAGCTTGAATGCCTTCAGCATACCGGTTCGTTCAAACCACGCGGCGCGTTTAACTGCATTCTAAATTCCAAGATTGAGAAAACCGGCGTGATTGCGGCTTCCGGCGGAAACCACGGCGCGGCTGTCGCTTATGCAGCCCGCAAGCTTGGACATCACGCGGAAATCTTTGTTCCTGTAATCACGCCCAAAAATAAAGTTGATCGATTGAAGCAGTACGGCGCTGCCATCACTATTACCGGCAACAGCTACTCAGAGGCGCTTGCCGCAAGCCGTGAACGTGCTGAGCAGACCGGCGCAGTGGCGATCCACGCGTATGATGACGCGCGTGTGCTTGCCGGACAGGGGACGCTTGGCATGGAACTGGAAGAGCAGGTGCGCGGCCTGGATTCTGTGCTGATCGCTGTGGGCGGCGGCGGACTGATTGGCGGCGTGGCCGCATGGTATCAAGAACGCGTGCGTGTGGTGGGCATCGAACCGGAGCGCGCGGCTACGTTGCATAAGTCGCTGGCGGCCGGTCAGGTGATCGATGTTGAGACCGGAGGAGTTGCAGCAGACTCTCTCGGCGCTCGCCGCGTGGGTGAGCTAATGTTTCCCATCGCGGAGAAGTTTGTGTCACAGTCACTGCTGGTCACCGACGAGCAGATTATTGAAGCCCAACGCGCCCTGTGGCAGCAGTTGCGGTTGATCGCAGAGCCCGGCGGCGCTACCGCTTTTGCGGCCCTGCTTTCCGGCGTTTACAAACCTCATTCAGGAGAAAGGGTTGGCGTAGTGCTTTGCGGTTCAAACGCTGACCTTTCAAGTTTTCCTGCATAGTTTCTTGCCGATGTCGACCCGATAAGACTGAATTAGACTCCTAAATCTGCTTGCTTTCATGCACAAATATCGGGTTTCGAGTGCTTCTACCCTGACCCCGACACAGGCAATCTTTTGCATACAGAACTGTGAAAACATTCGCGCATTTCTTTCTTATTATTTTGAAACATTTTTCAAATTCATTGCACTACATGATTGCCAGCATGGTTTGGCCAAGTTAAAGTGATTCTCCCCCAAGATTTTTTTCAACTACAACTCAATAAGCGAGAGGGAAAGCGATTATGAAAATCTGTTCTTCCGGGTCCAAACTTCTGTTCATCTGTCTATTGGCTGTTCTTTTGCCGTCGAGCTTGGCATTTGCCGCGGGCGCCACCGTGGATTGCAGCGGCACTACGCCGGGCGCTTTCACAACCATCACCGCAGCTCTGGCTTCGCTGCCTGCGGCAGGACCAAACAGCATTTCGGTCGTCGGCACCTGCCATGAAAATGTGGTGATGTTTGGTCGTACCGACCTGACGATCTTCGGCAATCCAACGGCGACAGTAGTGCCCGGAAATGCTAATGGACATCTGCTGGCCATCGATGCGTCACAGAGAGTGGAAATCCAGAACATCACGTTCGATGGCGGCCGCGGCGCGCTTGTCAATGACAATTCCCGCGTCGATTTTACCAGCGTCACAATTCAAAACAGCCTGGGCATCGGCCTCACCAGCATCGATTCACTGGTCCACATTGCGGATAGCACAATCAAGGCGAGCACTCGCTCCGGCATCAGCGTAGGCGGCGGAACGTTTTATGTGGATAGTGACGTCACCGGCACCACAGTCACAAATAATGGTCGCACCGGCATCAGCGTTCTTACCGGACATCTCATTCTGAACGGCGGCGACGGCGTGACTCCCGGAACTGAGAACGTAATCAGCAACAACACTGGCGTGGGCGTGGCTGTAGCAAACAGCGCTGAAGCCGATATCAGCGGGGACAACCGCATCATCGGAAATCAGGGCGCGTTTGGACTTGAAGTGATCCACACCAGCACCGTAATCATGTCGGATGGCTCCATCACGTCCAATGCCGGAACAGGTGTGCACTGCGGCGAAACCAGCCATTGCGAATGGGCAGGCGCGACCAAGATCGACAGCAATGGGAAAGGCGGAATTGAAATTACCGACCACTCTGACGCTTATCTGGATGGAGGAATCGACATCTCCGGAAACACGGGAACAGGTGTCCTGGTTGATCTCAGTTCCCTACTGAACAGCCTGGGCGGAAATACCATCAACAACAATACCGATGACGGCATTGTTTTGAATACCATGTCCGTTCTTAAGTTCGCCGCTAATGACACCATCACAGGCAACGGAAACCTTGCGCTGGAGTGCAACAATAACTCAATGGTCTCTGGCGACATCAGCACGTATAAACCGAAGAAGTGCGGAGCTGCTTTTCAGGCAAGTCCGATTAACTAAGCTGAAGAGGGCGGACAAAATGGGCCGCGATAAACGGCCCATTTTCATTTTGCCTATTGCGTCCCACTTGCCCCATTCTGCTGGCCCAGAAGAAATTGTTGTACAAAAAGAATCGTTGAATAAAAGAGAAAGTCCTGGTTCTTCTTTTTCGCGTATCCGTGGCCTTCGTCATTTGCCATCAGGAACCATGTCTGGATTCCATTATTCTTCAGCTTGTCCAGCATTTGGCGAGACTCCGTCCAGGGCACGCGCGGATCGTTCTTTCCCACCACCGCATACACAGGCTTGCGGATCTTCTCTGAGTTGTTGAGCGGCGCGGTCTTTTCCAGGTACTCGCGGATTTTTGGATCGCGTTCATCGCCATATTCCACGCGCCGGAGGTCGCGGCGATATGCTTCCGTGTGTTCAAGCAGCGTCACCAGATTCGATGGACCAACGATCGGCAACGAGCAGCAGATTTTGTCGTTATATTCATACGCCACGGCCCATGTCATGTAGCCTCCATAACTGCCGCCTGTAATCATGATTTTGCTGGAATCGAGCGCGGGCTTCTTGCCGATCCAATCCAGCAATGCGCCGATGTCTTTGTGCGTGTGGTCACGATTGATGCCGTTATCGAGCTTGAGAAAAGTCTTGCCGTAGCCCGTTGACCCGCGTACGTTGGGAAAAATCAGCGCCACGCCCATTTCATTTAAGTAATAATTATTCCTGCCCAGAAATCCGGGCCGGTACTGGCCTTCCGGGCCGCCATGAATGTTCACCATGACCGGGCGCTTGCCGGGAAACTTATTTGCGTCCGGCATATAGAGGAAGCCGGAAATCGTCTTGCCGTCGAACGTTTGCCACTTGATGAGCTGCGGCTCGGCGAACGTCGCGGTGTTCAGGCCGCCGGTTTCGCTGGCTGTCCAGCGTTCAAGTTTGTTTGCGGTCACGTCAACAGAATAAACGTCCGCAGTAGACCGAGCGCTGGTAAGCACAAATCCCAGGTCACGGCTGTTCTTGTGAAAATTCAGGCCGCCGATCTGACCAGCAGGAATGCCGGGGACAGGGCGATACTTGCCTGTGGCTGTGTTCATCAGATAAAGCTTGCTGATGCCGTCTTCATTCGTCACGAACGCCAGCGTCTTTCCGTCCTCGCTGAGATCGACTTCATCCACGTCCCACTTGATGTCCGTGGTGAGATAGGTGGGCTTCAATGTGGCCAGGTCAAAATATGCCAGGCGTTGGAATTCAGAATCGCGATCAGTAGTTGTGTAGAATCCCTTGCCGTCTTTGCTGAACGGGCCGCCGCTGTAAGCAACCTGAACGTCGCCAGACTTGGGCGTCAGCATCTTTTTCTCACCCGTGGCCACATCCACCAGCCACAGATAAGTTTCGTTCGCAGAAACCTCATTCACCACCATCAGCTTCTTGTTATCGGCTGACCAGCTTGCCACGCCCCATCCGCCACCTTCTACCTGCAAAAGCAGTTTGTCTGTTTTGGGATCGGTCGGATCCATTACATAAATGTCATTATCATGGCCTGTGCGCCGCGTGGATGAATACGCAATGCGATTGTCATTGTGGGCGAAACTGCGTCCGGTGTTGCGGGACTTGCCATCAGTCAACAGGGTCACGTTGCCGTTAGCAAAGTCATAGCGATAAATCTGGAACCATTCACCTCCCCCGATGTCCTTGGCGAACGTGAAGTAGTCACCTTTGGGACCAAAGTGGCCGCCACTGACGCGATCTGGAAAGAACGTAAGCTGCGTGCGATCGCCGCCGGGCATCTTGACTATATGAATCTGCGGCACATCGGCAAAGCGCGTTCCAATGAGCATCTCGCGTTTTGCCGGGTGCCAATCCTGCAATGTGGCGAACCGGAACTCGCCATATTGGTTTGCCTTTTCAGCAATTGCCGCCGGCACTGGAGGAATGTTCTCTACCACTAGATTGTCGCCCGGTTTGAGTACGGCAGGCTGTGCCGGCGGAGCGCCCTGCGCCACGAGCGGAGAAACTGCCATGAAGATGGACGCAAATAAAATCGCAGATCGCAGAGGTGCAGAAAGAGAAAGCACTCGTCTCACAAGTCCTCCAAGGAGTAGCGCAAAGAAAGCCTAATCGTGCTGTCTGGTATCGTCAAGAAGAGTGACGTTTAGAAACAGATGCGGTTAGCAACAAACTTATTCACTGGTCAGTGCTATGCAGCAAGCGTTACGATGGGATCGAACTCATAAATCAAGATCCCGGTCTTGCCGGATTTTGCGGCTGCCGCCATTGCTTTGCCGGCGATTTCAGCCTGCATGGAATGATATTTTCTCAACGGCCCAAAGGTGAGCAGGTCCAGCACGGGAGCAATCTTCATGCCAATGGCTTCACCCAGCCTGAACTCCGCGCGCTTGCCGATCAGCAGACTTGGACGCAGAATATGCAGCGCCTTGAAAGGAAGTTTAGCCAGTTCCATTTCCATCTCGCCTTTGGTGCGGAGATAGAAATTCTTGCTGGCCGGATCAGCGCCTACCGAAGACACCACAACGAACTGTTCCGCACCGGCCAGAACTGCTTGTTGAGCAGCCCGCAACGGCAGTTCCATGTCAACGTGACGAAAAGCTTCCTGCGATCCGGCTTTCCGTATCGTCGTCCCCAGCGCGCAGAACACGTCCTGGGCGCCTTGAAAATCTTCCACGGAAAGTGTCGCCAGATCGGCCACGCGTTGCGCGACCTTGGCCCGCGTAAATGAAGGCAGTTCCCTGCGTCCGAACGTAAGCACTCGCGTGTAATCCGGGTCATCGACCAGTGCGCGCAGGCAAAAGCCGCCAACTAATCCTGAAGCGCCTAGAACAACCGCCGTCCGCGAAGTCATGCGGGCTGTCCTTCACGATTTGCTTTGCTAAAGCTCATGCCTCTACTTTATCAATTTTTAGTTTTCTAGGGAGAGCGCCAGCAGGATCAGGGGCATGTCTTGCGCAATCCCGCTTCTTGCGCCGTCCCGCTTCTTGCGCCGTCGCGTTTCTTTGACACAGGCTTTCTGCCACTGCTACTATCAAATGGCAGTTCAGCAGGTTACCGTCAGGTGCAAAAACCAACCGCATTTGCAAGCAAGTGGTTGATCTGAACCTAGCCACGCTGGATTCGAATGCGGATGATTCACTCCCGCCTGCACGCGTCCCCGTCGTCTAGCCCGGCCTAGGACATCGCCCTTTCACGGCGGTAACACGGGTTCAAATCCCGTCGGGGACGCCAACTTGACACATCTCAAGCATCATATCGACAAAACTGTTGATAATGCTTGATTTAGACGGTTCAAAGAACCCGTGTTTAGTGGAATACGGCAAACCTTCGGGAAATACGGCATTTTGTAGCTCTTGGCGTTCGCTGATTCCAGCAGCCCGCCATGTTGCCACAAGGTTTAGCGTCTTGCGTTCCGTTGCTTCGATAAACGCGGCCATCGTTCCCGACTCCATTTCTAGTGCCTTTTGTGATGATTCAATCTCTGCGATGGCCTGAGCGATGCTCGGTTTTACCGCGTCAAAATCAGCTTGGGAAACTTCGCCGCGTAGCTTTGCGAGAATCAGATTTTGGTTCAAAGTCTGCTGCTCTTGTACTTTGAAGCAGTTGTTAGGGCACCAATGGATTATCGTGGCGAATTAGGAAAAAACTGGGAGGTGCAGGCCGTTCAAAAATATGATGGCAAGTAGGTCGATTTTGCCGTCAAAGCCTCCTTCAACAGCTTTCAACAACACGCGAGAATTTTGCCAACATGTCTCAGGCGTGTTCACGCCGGTGCTTGCCAAGCACACCAAGAGCTTCAATCTCATTGATACGCTCTCGGTTGGCGTGGACAGAATTCAGAGGAACTTCGAGCCTCTGCGGCGCCAGGTGGAAGTGTGGAGAAGGACCCAGATCACCGACGACACGGCGAACACGTTCGGGGTTCACTCCAAGTCAAAACAGTCAAGAGGAGCACGACTGTCCAGCCCTGACTTCCTTCCCACTGCTTCATTTCGGAGGCATAGCCCTAGGGTCGGTCGCCGGGCGCACGTAGATACCGATAATTTTCGTAAGGGTCTTATCGAAGGCAAGCTCCACGCGGACCTGGCCTGTTCGGAATTGGCAATATGCCGCCACAACATCCTGGTTTGAATCTTTTTCAATCTTCAACACCTTGTCAAAAGGGCCGAAAAGCTCGATCTTCCGGCGCCAGTTATTGCGCAGAGTTTCGGCTGTCAGGTTACTCGGCATCTGCTCGCTGTACATGGCTCTGACCACCTCGAATTGGTTGCTGGCCATCCACGTAACAATGTACAGCGCCAATGTTTCCATGCGAGCTTTGCGGATTAGCTCTTCCGATGGCGCTTGCGGACCCGGGACAGGAGTGGGAGCCGGAGCGGGCAGAGTTTTTGGAGAGTCGTGTTTGGGCGGCGCCGCATCTGTTCGTGGGGGAGACAAGGGCACGGTGCTTCGGATGAGCCCGT
>Ga0070734_10004512_pt1 | contig 13156 bp, 11 predicted proteins | sample Coa_R1_8_FD_66444 | JGI IMG/M metagenome (GOLD analysis project Ga0070734, IMG submission 66444) | Surface soil microbial communities from Centralia Pennsylvania, which are recovering from an underground coalmine fire - Coalmine... | ecosystem: Environmental > Terrestrial > Soil > Unclassified ...
GTATTCGATGCCAGTTGCGCATAGGATTGAACCGATTATACAACCGGGTCTTCAGGGAAACTCACCGGCGCGAGGCCGCCGGAGCTAGGGTATGATTGGGAGTGATGTCCCAGCGGGAATCAGCGCTGGCGCCGGCTGGATTCTCCCCGCAGCCCCTGCCTAAGCTGGCCGAACTCGAAAAAGCCCTCGGCTCGGTCCTTCGCGGAAAACCGGAAGCGGTGAGGCTGTCGCTGGTGTGCCTGCTGGCGCGGGGACACCTGCTGATCGAAGACGTTCCGGGAGTGGGCAAGACCACGCTGGCCCAGGCGCTGGCGCGCGCGGTATCGTGCAGCTTCCACCGCCTGCAATTCACCAGCGACATGCTGCCCAGCGACGTGCTCGGAGTGACGATTTATAACGCGCACGCCGAGGAATTTGAATTCAAGCCGGGTCCAATATTCAGTAATTTTCTTTTGGCTGACGAAATCAACCGGACGACGCCCAAAACGCAATCGGCGCTGCTGGAGGCTATGAACGAAACACAGGTGACGATCGACGGCAAGTCGCATCCGCTGCCGCGCCCGTTCATGGTGATTGCCACACAGAATCCGGTGGAGCATCACGGCACGTATCCGCTGCCCGAATCCCAGCTCGACCGGTTCCTCATGCGCTTGCGAATCGGCTATCCGGATGCCGCCTCCGAGCGGGAAATCGTGAGGCAGTCGGAGCGCGCTCTGCCGCAAGTACTGGCATCGGCGCTCACCGCCGCCGACGTGCTCGATCTGCAGGCGACCGTGCATCGCGTCACGGTGGACGAGTCGCTGGTGGAGTACATGCTCGCGATTGTCGAGCGGACGCGGAACCACGAATCGCTGGCGCTGGGTGTGAGCCCGCGCGGCTCACAAGCCCTGTTCCGGACCGTACAGGCGCTGGCCCTGGTGGAAGGCCGCGATTACGCGATTCCGGACGACGTGAAGCGCCTGGCGGTCCCGATCTTCGCGCACCGGGTGGCGATCAACACGCGAACGACGCTGGTGCCGCGGCGCGCCGACACCGCCGAGCGGATCATCGAAGAAATCCTCAGCCAGATGGACGTGCCTCTGTAAGTCCCCGCTTTTATGAAGACTGCAATCATCGGCCTGCCCATGGTGGGCAAGACCTCGTTGTTCACGATTTTGACCGGCGTCCATCAGGAGACGCACATCGGCGCGACGGCCGCCCGGGTCGGTGTCGCCAAAGTTCCCGACGGGCGCCTCGATGAATTGGCGAAGCTGTTCGAGCCGCCGAAGATCACGCATGCGACGGTCGAGTACGTGGACATGCCTCCGATCTCGAAGGAGAATCTCCGCGACCCCAGCTATCTCGCCAGCCTGCGCGTGGTGGATGCATTCGCGCACGTGCTGCGCCTCTTCGCGGATGAGACCGTGCCCCATGAAAAGGGCTCGGTCGATCCACTGCGCGACATGGAAGACGTGGAGACCGAGCTGATCCTGAGCGATCTGGTGGTGGTCGAAAAACGCCTGGAACGCCTCGAAAAAGATCGCAAAAAGATCAAGAATCCGGAGCTCGATCACGAATTCGCGCTGCTGGAAAAATGCAAGGCGGCGCTGGAAGCGAACCAGCCGCTGCGGCTGCTGGAGCTCGATGCCGAGGATGAAAAGCGCATTCGCGGATTCCAGTTCTTATCGCAAAAGCCGATGCTCTACGTGCTGAACCTCGGCGAGAACGAAGCCGGCAAGCTGCACGAGCGCGAGAAGGAATACCGCGAAGGGCCGTTGAAGGGTCGGAAGCACACGTCGGTAGCGGCGGTATGCGGCAAGATCGAAGCCGAGCTGGCCGAACTGCCGCCCGAGGAGCAGAAAGATTACCTCGCCAGCTACGGCCTGCGCGAATCCGGCCTGGAGCGCCTGATCTCGGCGACGTATGCGCTCCTAGGCCTGATGAGCTTTCTCACGGCCGGCGAAACCGAAGTGCGCGCCTGGACTATTCCCATGCACAGCACGGCCGTGAAGGCCGCAGGCGCCATTCACTCGGATTTCGAAAAGAAGTTCATTCGCGCCGAAGTGGTGAACTGGAAAGCGCTGATCGACCACTCCGGCTATCCCGGGGTCCGCGAAAAGGGGCTTTTGCGGCTGGAAGGCAAGGAGTACGTGGTGAAAGATGGCGACGTGCTTGTGATACGGCACGGATAAAAGAAAAAAGTCAAAAGGCAAAAGTGATCAGGGGGGCGGCCACGACGCCGTTTTGTAAGAAGTGTCGAGGCGCAGGCGACGGGGACCAATTTACTTTTGACTTTCTTCAGCGGGTCGCATATGACTCGCTGTAGCCGTTCCGGCCGTTCGTCACGGTGAACTTGCCATCCCGCGTTACTGAGGCCTTGAGCCAGTTGCCCTTGCACTGATCCGTGGGCTCCAGGTTCGCGATGCGCTTCTCGTCGGTGTTGTGCTGCTTGTCGGTGGCGAGCGCCAGGTGCGATTGCCACACGCCCTGTAGTCCCTGAATCTTCGCGATGGTGTCCCACGCGGAAACCTGCAATCCTTTGCGAGGCCCGTCATTTACAATCACCACCTGCGGCTTCAACGCCCAGTAGAGCGGCGGAAAGCCGGAAAAATCGTTTACGAACCCGTGATGGGTGGCTTGCAGCAGCGTCACCGTGCCGATCCGGTTGACCGGGCAGCCCAGTTCGGTTTCTTTGTCCCACGTGAGGTCGCCCACGTCGAAGAATTTGAATTTGCCGAACGTGAGCAAGATGCCGGCGCTGCGCTGGTTCTCTGTTTTGTCGGCATCGTGGTGCGTCGCGCCTTCGCAGAACGAATTCGGCCCGCCGCCTTTGAGCGGCTTGTCCAGCAGCGCGCCGTTGGAGGAAATCACTTCGACGCTGACGCCCGCCAGCGGGATGCGGTCTCCCGGTTTCACCGTGGTGCGCCTGCCTTCCGCTACTGCTTTGTAGGCGTTAAACAATTGGACGGCGCCGGGCGTGGTTTCGATGGAATCGCCGTGGTCGTAATAATGCTCGATCGGGATCATCCTGGAAAGCGCCGGCGTACCGCCTACGTGGTCGCCATGAAAATGCGTGGTCAGCAGCATGTCGATTTTCTTGAGCCCCGCCATCTGCGCCACCGCGAAGACACGCTTCGGATCACGATCATCCGGGCCCGGATTGCCGGTGTCCACCAGCAGCGATTGCCCGCCGGGCGAAACGATCAGGGTGGAACCGCCGCCCTCCACGTCGATCCAGTAAATGTCGAGAGTGCGCGATTGCGCGGACAGCAGCGCCGCCGCGACTGTCATCAGTAAAATCGTCCGCATGATGGGTTGCCTCCTGAGAGATGGGCCTTTTGCTTACTCAGCGATTCTTCAGAATTCTCCGGTATACTTTTTTATCATGAGAGCCTCGAGTTCGCGCGGGCGGAGTGTGTCTTTATTTTTTGCCACTGTGGGGCTGATGCCGCTCGGTGCGGCCCAGGCCCAGACGGCGCAGTATGCCGGCTCGGCCGCCTGCCGCCGCTGCCACGCCCAAATCTACGATCGCTGGTCAAAAACGAGGATGGCGAATATCGTCGTCGACCCCGCCACGCATCCGGATGCCATTATTCCCGACTTGAGCAAGCCGGACCCCCTGGTCAAATTTACAAAAAAAGATATTGCATTCGTCTACGGCAGCAAGTGGAAGCAGCGCTATTTCACCAAGGTCGGCAACGATTATTTTCCGCTCGGGGCGCAGTGGGACGTGAATCATAAAATCTGGCGGGCGTACATGGTCCAGCCGGGAACCGACTGGTGGGTGCAATACTACCCGGCCGACAACATGAAACGACCAACCGGCCCGACCTGCGACGGGTGTCATTCGGTGAACTACAACATCGAAACCAAGATTCCCACCGAGTGGAACGTGGGCTGCGAAAAATGCCACGGGCCCGGCAGTGAGCATGTGAACCGCCCGGCGTCAGCCAATATCGTCAACCCGGCGCGCCTCGATTTCGTGCACGCCAGCGATGTCTGCATCCAGTGCCACTCGCAGGGGCGCCCGCTCAAAAATCCGATTGAAGGCAAGTATTACGACTGGCCAGTCGGCTTTGTCGTCGGCCAGAATTTACGCGAGTACTGGCAACTGGAGGATCACAAGGTCGGCGAGCTTTCGTTCACGCATTTTCCGGACGGCACGGCGCACAAAAACCGGATGCAGGGCAATGATTTCGTGCAGAGCGAAATGTACATCCACGGAATCACGTGCTTCAGCTGCCACGATGTCCACGGCACGGGCAACAACGCGGACCTGCTGAAGCCGGCGAACGTGCTCTGCCTGCAATGCCACGGTCCCACGTCACCGAACGGCCCGCGCGCCGCGACGATCGAAGAACATACGCATCACAAGGCGGGCTCTTCCGGCAACGAGTGCATCGCCTGCCACATGCCCAAAATCGAGCAGACGATCGCCGATATCAATGTGCGCAGCCACACATTCAAATTCATTGCGCCGGCGGAAGCGGAAGCGGTGAAGATGCCGAATTCCTGCAACTCGTGCCACACCGACAAGAACGCCGCGTGGGCCATCGAAGCGCTGAAGCAGTGGAAGAACGAATCGCCCTGGCGGGTCGCGAACTAAGCGTGCTCGAGCAGGATTAGCCGCTCGCTTCGGCGGCGCGTTTCCCCATACGGATACAATCGGGGATTCCAATTCCCTCGTACGCATTGCCGGCCAGGTGCAATCCGGGGATGGCCTTTACGCGCGCCTCGATTTCGGCGAGGCGCTGCGGATGGCCGACGGTATATTGCGCCATGGAGCGCGGCCAACGGGAGATGCGCGCGAACCTCGGCGTTGCGCGGAAGCCGGCAATCTGCTGCAGTTCATCCAGCACGGTAGCGGTGACTGCGTCGTCGGACTCGTCGAGCACGGCGGCGTTGCCGGAGCCGCCCAGGAAGCAGCGCGCCACCAGCTTGCCCTCGGGCACGCGATAGGGAAATTTCGCGCCAACCCACGTGCACGCCATCAAACGGCGGCGCTCTTTTTTGGGCACAAGAAAACCATGGCCTTCCGGCAGGCGCGGCAAATCGGAGGCGGCGAAGCCGAGCGCCACCGTCATCGAAGAGCTGTAGCCGACGGTTCCGAGCAGTTCCGCCAACCTGCCGTCAACCTCGCCCAGCAGCGCCGCACCACTGTGCGCTTCGCACGCGATCACTACGCGGCCGGCATCCAGCCAGTCGCCATCGAGCCGTACGCGGAAACCGTGGCCGGAACGCTCCACGGCCTGCGCGCGCCCGCGCCGCACTACTGCTATCCCTTCGATAGATCGAGCGATGGCGTCGATCAACTGGCCCAATCCGCCTTTCAATGTGCGGAACAGCGGCGCGGGCGCGCGATGATTCGTACTCGCTTTGGCCCGCTCCGCGAGCACACCGCGGGTCAGGCTGCCGTACTGGCGCGACAGGGTGACGAACCGCGGCAGGACCGCCGTCACGCTCATTTCGCGCGGATCTCCGCCATAGATGCCCGAGAGCAGGGGCTCGGCCAGGTAGTCCACCGCTTCTTCGCCATAGTGCTCGGCGATGAATTCCGCCACCGATTCATCGTTCTCATGCAGCTTGGGCGCGTGAAGCAGTTCGAGCGCCATCCGGACTTTAGTGCCCCAGCTCAGCAGGCGCGTCGACAGGAGCGGCATGATTTTTGTGGGCACCATCATCATCAAGCCGTCCGGCAGAGGAACCAGCTTCCCATGCTTCCAGACGAACGTCTTGCGCGAGTAATCGTTGGAGCCGATTACCTGGTCGGCGAGCCCCAGCTCGCGGATCAGTTCCAGAGCCGCCGGTTTGGCGGAAATGAAACTGTCGGGTCCGGCTTCGACCGTGCAGCCGTCGATATGTTCGGTTTCAATCACCCCGCCGAGGCGCGGGCGCGATTCGAGGATGGTGGAAGCGATCCCTCGCCGGCTCAGGTAATAGGCAGTAGAAAGCCCGGAAATGCCGCCGCCGATGATGACTACGCCAGGCATCGCTTGGCCACTTCCGCCAAGGCGCTGATGAAGGTGGGAGAGTCGTTCAACGTCTCCGGCCGGCTCAACTCGATGCCGCGCTCGGCGGCGTACCCACGGAAGAGGATATCAATATCGTACAGGATTTCCACGTGATCGCAGACGAACCCGATCGGATCGACCACCACCTCGCGGACACCGGCGGCGGCATAACGATCGAGCATCGATTCGACGGTGGGCCCGAGCCACTTGTCGCCCGTCATTCCCTGGCTTTGGTAAGCGAAATCCCAATTCACGAGTTCCAGAACCTTAGCGACGGCGGCAGCGGTGGCGCGCGCTTCGCGATCATAAGGATCGCCGGCGGCCAGGATCTTTTCCGGCAGTGAATGCGCGGTAAAAAGCACGTGTGGGGCAGGCCGCCGGCCCGCCAGCCAAGCCAGCCGTTCGGCGAAGGCCTGGATCAGCAGCGGCTCGTCGTGAAACGTCTTCGCCCAGACGATGTCGGCGGTCAAACCGGCGGCTGCCTTCGCCTCTTCCGCCCGCTTGATGTACAGGCCGACGCTCAAGTCGGAATACTGCGGCGCGAGGCAGATGGCCGCCAGTCGCTCGATGCCGGCTTGCTTCACCAGCGGCATCACTTCGGCGATGAACGGATGCCAGTTGCGCATTCCAAAGAACACCGGGATACGCAGGCGCGCCGAGAGCGCCTCGGCCTGGCGCCGGGTCCACATCAGCAGCGGCGAACTGCCGCCGATCTCCTTGTAGCGGTGGCGGACTTCCTCGACGACCTGCGCCGAACCGGGCCGGCCGCCTCTAACATAGTCCAGGTATTTTTCGACGTCTTCGACCCGCTCCGGCGCGCCGTGCGCCAGCAGTAGAACGCCCTGCTTCACGGACGGTATTCGCGTATCATCTCGACCACAGCCCTCACATTCTCCACCGGAGTCTCGGGAAGAATGCCATGGCCGAGGTTGAAGATATGGCCGGGCCGCGCGCCGGTACGTTTGAGCAGCTCATGTACCTTGGTGCGCAGTTCGGGAAGCGGGGCGAACAAGGCAACGGGGTCGAGGTTGCCCTGGATGGCGGAGCGGTAGCTGATATCCATCCAGGCCTGGTCGATATTGATGCGCCAATCGCAGCCCATCACATCGCCGCCGGCGGCATGCAACTCCTTGAAGAAACCGGAGGCTCCGGTGCCAAAGTGAATTACCGGGACGCCGGTGGATCGAATGCGTTCGATCAAGGCGCGGGAATACGGCGCCGCGAAGCGCACGTAGTCGTCGGAGCCGAGCGCGCCCACCCAGCTGTCGAAGACCTGGATCGCGCGCGCGCCGGCGGTGACCTGCGAGTGCGCGAACGGGGCCAGCACGTCGACAATCTTGCCCATCAGCCGCCGCCACAAGGTCTCGTCGGCGTACATCATCTTCTTGGTACGAATGAAGTTACGGGACGCCCCACCTTCGATCATGTAGCTCGCCATGGTGAACGGCGCGCCGACGAACCCGATTACCGGGACCTTGCCGGCCAGCGCCCGCACGACCTGCTGGATCGCCTGGCCGACATAGCCGAGATCGTCGGTATTGGCCGTGGACAGCGAATCGACGTCGTCCGAAGTCCGCACCGGGTTATCGATGATCGGGCCTTCGCCCGCTGCGTACCGCAACTTCAGGCCCATGGGCTGAACCGGCAGCAAAAGGTCGGCGAAGATGATGGCCGCGTCGACATCCAGGATTTCCACGGGCTGCAGCGTGACGGTGGCCGCAATCTCGGGCCGCTTGCACATTTCCAGAATGCCGTGTTTCTCACGAATCTGCCGGTATTGCTTCAGGTAGCGGCCCGCCTGGCGCATAAACCACACCGGGCGTACATCGGTCGGACGGCGCCGGCAGGCGTCTAAGAAGCGGCTCGTCATAGGGGCCACGCGCATGGGCTTGTTCAACTAAAACAAAACTAACACAAAGTGTTTGATTTTAGGGCTGATTTTCGATTTTCCCGCGAGATTTTTTCGCTCGCTTCAGGAGTATATCGATGCGGCTATCCACATCCGGGTTGCGATCCTGCTCGAAATGCAGCTCGGGAACATGCCGTAGGCTCAGGCGGGCGGCCAATTCGTGACGCAAATAATGCCGGGCGCGATCCAAAGCCGCCAGGGACTCCCGCTGTTGGCGCTCGTCGCCCCCGAGGGCGACTTTGACGTGCGCATAGCGTCCGTCGGGGCTGACGCGGGTCTCGGTAACAGTCACTTCGAACAGCCGGGGATCGTCCAGCTCGAAACCGACGATCTCGGTCAGTTCCTCCCGGACCGCCACCGATACCCGCTGCGTCCTGCGCTCGTCCATCTCTCCGGCCTCCGGCCCCCCGGCCCGCGGCTCCTCAGGAAAGCCATTCGACGTTCGTATCTGTCAGCGCGGCGCCCAACAGCGCCGCTGCTTCATCCTCCACCGACCGCAGCACCTTTTCGGCGAAATCATGGCTGGGCGAAACCGTAACCGCCGCCACGGTGGCGCGCTGCCAGAGATCCTGCCCGTCAATCTCCGCCACCGCCACATTGAACTTGTGCCGCAGCCGGTCCTTCAGGCTCTTGACCACGTGCCGTTTGTCCTTGAGCGAATGGGAGTGTTCCAGTCGCAGTTCCAGTGTCAGAACGCCAACCGTTGCCATGTTTGCCGATCAGGCGAAGACTTCGTTTGCGACGCGCTCGGTTACGAACGCTTCGATGATGTCGCCCTGCTTGACGTCGCTATAGTTCTGCAGCGTCACGCCGCACTCCATCCCGCTCTTGACCTCGCTGACGTCGTCTTTAAAGCGCCGCAGCGAAGCCACTTTCCCGGTGTAGATCACCACGTTATCGCGCAGCAGCCGCACTTCGGAATCGCGCGTCAGCAGGCCGTCCTGCACGATACAACCGGCGACGTTGCCGACTTTGGAAATGCGGAAGGTATCGCGGACCTCGGCCCGGCCTTTGTACACTTCCTTGAACACCGGTTCGAGCAGCCCGCTCATGGCCTTCTTGATCTCGTCGGTGACGTTGTAAATGATCGTGTGCAGACGGACATCGACTTTTTCCTGCTCCGCCAGCGCGGCGGCATTGCGTTCCGGCCGCACGTTGAACCCGATGATGATGGCGTTGGAGGTGGAGGCCAGCAGCACGTCAGATTCGTTGATCGCGCCCACGGCTGCCCGCAGCACCTTGACCTTGATCTTGTCATTGGAGAGCTTCTGCAGCGTCTCGCTCAGGACCTCCGCCGAACCGCCGACATCGGTCTTGATAATCAACGGGAGTTCCTTGACCTCGCCCGCCTGCATCTGCTGGTGCAGCTGTTCGAGGGTAATGCGGCTCGATTTAGCCAGCGACGCTTCGCGCGCTTTTTGATCGCGGAAGTTGACAATCTGCTTCGCCTTGGCGGTATCGGTAACCACCTGGAAATCGTCGCCCACCTCGGGCAGCGCATCCAGACCGATCACTTCCACCGGAGTCGAAGGCTCCGCTTTGCGCACCTGCAGCCCGCGGTCGTTCTGCATGGCGCGCACCTTGCCAAATACGGCGCCGCAAATGAAGAAATCGCCGACGCTGAGCGTACCGTTCCGCACCAGAACGGTCGCTACCGGTCCGCGGCCGCGATCGAGCTGCGCTTCGATCACGGAGCCCATGGCGGGCCGCTCCGGGTTAGCCTTCAGGTTCTGCAGGTCCGAAACCAGCAGGATCATTTCTTGCAGCGTCTCCAGGCCCTGATGGGTGCGCGCCGAAACCGGCACTGTGACGGTGTCACCGCCCCAATCTTCCGCCAGCAGGCCGCGATCGGCGAGCTGCTGCTTGATCCGTTCCGGCTGCGCGTCCGGCCTATCGATTTTGTTGATCGCGACGACGATCGGCACCTTGGCCGCGCGGGCGTGGTCGATCGCTTCCAGCGTCTGCGGCATCACGCCGTCATCGGCCGCCACCACCAACACCACCACGTCGGTGACTTTGGCGCCGCGGGCCCGCATGCGGGTGAACGCTTCGTGGCCCGGCGTGTCGATGAACGTGATCTTGCGACCGTTCAACTCGACCTGATAGGCGCCGATATGCTGGGTGATGCCACCGGCTTCGCGCGCCGCCACGTTGGCCTCGCGAATGGCGTCGAGCAGCGACGTCTTGCCATGGTCGACGTGGCCCATGATCGTGACCACGGGCGCGCGAGTCTGCAAGGCTTTGGTCTCTTCCTTTTCCTCCACCGCCAGCATGGTCTCTTCTTCGTAGGTGACGGTCGCGGTCGAAGCGCCAAACTCACGCGCCAGATCGGTGGCCAGCTGCGAATCGAGCGTCTGGTTGATGGTCGCAAAGATGCCTTTGTCGAGCAGCTTCTTGATAACCAGGTTGGCCTTCACGTCCAGCTTTTCGGAAAGCTCTTTGACCGTGATGCCTTCCGAGATGGTGATCTCGCGATTGATGGGAGGCGGCCCCGTTTCGATCTGCCGGCGTGCGGCCGGGCGGAGGATCTTCTCTTCCTCCGGCCGCTCGCGCACCTGGCGCGCAGGGCGCTTTTCACCGGCGCGGCCGCGCGGTTGTTCCATCGGCGGAGGCGCCAAGCCGGGCTCGAGACGAACGCGGGAAGTGGGATGCTGGGGCCGCGGTCCGCCCGGACGCGGCGGCGCGCCGGGACGCACACCGGTGCGCGCCACCAGGGGCTGACCGGGACGAATGGGGCCGCGATAAATCGGCTGGCCGGGTACGGGAGAACTGGGCGGCCTGGGGGCTCCGGGACGCGGGGCACCCGGCATGGCGGGAGCACCGGGCCGGGGCGTACCGAGCTTGGCCACCAGATCGGGGCGCGGCGGCACGACCGGACGAGCGGCCGGCTGGCCGGCTAAGGGACGAGCCGAAGGCGCACCAGGAGCACTCGCCGGTGACAGTGCCGGAGCGGCCGGCCCAGGAGTGGCGGCGCGAATGGTTTCTCCGGGACGCGGACGCGGCGGCGGCGGCGCGGTCGGCCGCGGCGCCGGAGGGGCCGGAGTTCCGGGACGCGCGGCTTCAGCCGGAAAGGGTTGACGCGGGCCGGAAAGAATCTGTCCGGGTTTGGGTCCAGCGGCGGCGGGCGTCGTCGGCAACGGTTTTGGCGCCGGCGGCGCGGGCCGTCCGGGGGTGAAGACGACTGCGGGCGGGGTCTGCCCCGGCGTTCCAAGCGGTGGATGTACGGGACGGCCGGTCGCGAGCGGCGGACGCACCGGCGCCGCCGGACGAGCCTCTTCCGGGGCGGGCCGCTTCTCTTCGACTTCCGCGGCGGGCGCGGGCGGTTCCGGCGTTCTGTCAACCGGAGCAGGCGCTTTGGTCGCGGCCACCGGGGCCGAGGGCGCCGCCGGCTTAGCGGGCGCAGGTTCTTCGGCAGCGGACTCTTCGGCTGCCGGCGGTGAAGCTACTCCGTACAGTGCCCGCAACTTGATTGCGACGTCTTCGTCGATGGAGCTGGAGTGCGTCTTCTTCTCGGTGACGCCCAACTCGGGGAGCCGATCGAGAATCTCATGAGCTTTGACTTCCAGCTCCCGCGCCAGCTCGTTGATTCGAATCTTCTTCATAGAAACGACTATCAGTATCTACCTTAGGCTCTGGAGCCCGCATTACTCGCCCTGCTCGCCCGCGTCGCCCGAAAGGGGTCCCGTGGCTTCCGACCCCGCTCCTGCTTCCGAGTTGTGAGTGGGGAAACCCGCGTCTTCTATCCTATCAGAATGTTGCTCGCCCGCTTGTGTTTCCAGGGCTTCGCCGCCCGCGGCCGGACCTTCCGAATTCTCGGCCGGCTCTGCTGGGCTGACGGCCGGCTCTTCTGAACTGACGGCCGGCTCTTCGGCCACCGGTTCCGCCGCCGCCGCGCCACCGGCGGCGGCCGGCTCAAACTGGCTGTAGTACGCGTTGACCGCATCCTGCAGGCGCTCGACTGCGTCGGGCCCGATGTCCTGGATTTCCTCGAGCTGCTCGGGCGTCATGCTGCCCAGCTTCTCGATCGAGCCGATCCCGGCGCCCAGCAGTTTCTCCACCACGTTTTCCGCCAAGCCGTATTCAATGAGCACCGAAACAGGCGCGCCCGGCGCGACGAGGGCGGCCATTTGCGACTCCACCTCCTGCCGCTTCTCTTCTTCGCTCTTGATATCAATTTTCCAGCCAAGCAGCTTAGCGGCCAATCGAACGTTTTGTCCTTTTTTCCCGATGGCGAGCGACAGCTGGGAATCGTCGACGATCACTTCCATGTGCTTCTCGAGCGGATCGAGGATCGTAATCCGGCTTACCTTGGCTGGGCTGAGGGCGTGGGTGGCGAAGACGACCGGGTCGTCGGAAAACTCGATGATGTCGATCTTTTCGCCGCGCAATTCGCGGATGATCGACTGCACGCGCATGCCCTTCATGCCGACGCAGGCGCCGACGCTATCAACATCGCGGTCGCGGCTCTGGACCGCGATCTTGGTGCGCTCGCCGGCTTCGCGCGCGCAGCCCTTGATTTGGACGGTGCCGTCATAGATCTCCGGCACTTCCTGCTCGAAGAGCCGCATGACGAGCTCGGGCGCGGCGCGGGAGACGAGGACGCCGGGCCCTTTGCTGGATTTATCCACCAGGCGAATGACGCAGCGGACGCGGTCGCCCACCGAATAGCTTTCCAGGCGCGATTGTTCTTTCTTGGAAAGCTTGGCCTCGGTCTTGCCGAGGTCTAGCACGTAATCGGGGCCTTCGATCCGCTTGATGGTACAGTTGACCAGCTCGCCGGCGCGCCCCGAATACTCCTGGTACACGGTTTCGCGCTCGGCTTCGCGGACTTTCTGGAAGATCACCTGTTTGGCGGTCTGGGCCGAGATGCGCCCCAGCGCGTCGGTATTCTTCTTGATCCGCACTTCCGAGCCGACTTCGGCGGCGGGATCGATGCGCCGCGCCTCGCCGAGCGTCATTTCGTGCGCCGCGTCCTCCACCGCTTCCACCACCTTTTTTACGGCGTACAGCGCAATGGCGCCGGTCTTGGGATCCATGTCGGCGACGTAATCCTCGTTGGTGCGATAGTGCTTGCGGGCAGCGACCAGCATGGCGTCCTTGACCGCGTCGAGCACGATTTGCGGATCAATTCCTTTTTCCTTGCTCAGTATCTCGATGGACTGAAAAATCGTTTCCAATGTACCCTCGTCTGACTCTAATGTTTGGGGGTGCGTGTTCCCGGCGGGCTACCACTCGAACTTGAGATGGGCCTTCTGTA
>Ga0070734_10004513_pt1 | contig 13154 bp, 10 predicted proteins | sample Coa_R1_8_FD_66444 | JGI IMG/M metagenome (GOLD analysis project Ga0070734, IMG submission 66444) | Surface soil microbial communities from Centralia Pennsylvania, which are recovering from an underground coalmine fire - Coalmine... | ecosystem: Environmental > Terrestrial > Soil > Unclassified ...
GAAACACGAAGTAGTCATTGCCGTAGAACGCGAATGCCCCGGCGGTCCGCGCGTGCTCGCGCAGCCGATCGATCCAGTCCGCGCGGCTCGCGTCGAACCGGCGCACATCCACGTTCCATCGGCCGCCGGACATCATGAACGGCCGCGGGCGCGTCGCGGCCGTGCGGACGGCTGCGATGAAGTCGTCCGCGAGCACCATGTCCGCGTTGACGTATCCGAGGATCTCGTGGTCCGCGAGCTCGTGCGCACGCGCGAACACATCGCTCAACAGCGGCGTGCCTTTGGCGTTCGTTGCCACGATCGCATCGTGCTGCACGCCGAGCGCCGCCGCGGCGGCGGCCACGCCGGCATCCGCGCCGAGCAGGATCACTTGCGGCCGCGGCGTCAGCAAGGTCCAGCTGCGGATCGCGTCGCGCTGGATGCGCGCGACGTGCGGATCCACGAACGGCTTCGGGCAGGCGAAGATCGTCAGCATCAGTGGAACGTCGGCACGCGGCGTTCGAGCGCGGAGACGACGCGCCGCAGCTGTCGGCGCGCCGCGAGCGGCAGGGCGAACTGCGCGGCGAACTCGCAGCGGCGGACATGGCGCCGCCAGTCTCCGGATTCCGCTTGCAGTCCGCGAACGAACGCGCCGATCGCCTGCGAGTACTCGCCGCGGCGACGGTGCGCGAAGGCCTTCGCGCGCCAGCGGTACGCGATGTGACGGCTGACGAGCTCGTGGTACCGCCCCTCGAAGTGCGCGTCGAACTGCAGCAGCAGCCGCAGCGCCATATCGCTCATCGCCTCGGGCTCGTCCTCGAAGGCGCGCGAGACGCCCCCCGCGTGCTTGCGGTGCGCCGCCATGCAGGCGTCGACGAAACCGATCGATCCCTCGTGTGCGAGCAGCAGCTGCAGCGCGGTGTCGCCGTTGAGCACGGCGACGAACCAATCGGGCAGCGGCTTCAGCGCCGAGCGTCGGAAGACGACGCTCGCAGTCGGAATCTCGGGCCACGGTTCGGCCCGCAGAAAGTCCTCGATCGTAATCGTGGTCGCCGCGCCGGCGCCGAGAATCGGCGGCCACAGCAGGCGGCGCCCGTCAGCGTAGCTGACCGACACCGGGTGATAGCAGAACGAGCACTCCGGGTGCCGTTCGAGGAAATCGATCTGCGTCTGCAGCTTGTCGGGCGACGTCCAGTAGTCGTCGCCCTCGAGCAGCGCGACGAACGGGGCGGTGCACCGGCCCATCACGGTCCGGAACAGCTGCTCCGGATGATGCAGCCCCTTGTGCTGCGCGTAGAGCAGCGTCGTGATTCGATCGGGAAACCGCCGCTCGTAGTCGCGAATCACGCTCGCGGTCTGATCCGACGAACAATCGTCGCCGACGATCACTTGGAACTCGAACGTCGTCCGCTGCGACAGGATGCTCTCGATCGCCTGCGCGATGTACGCCCCGTGGTTGTACGTCGTCAGCGATACCTGGACCTTCGGAGGCATGGTCATCGGGCCGCGAGCCGCGCGCTGATCTCGGCGCCGTGCGCGACGGCGCCGCGCAGCACGTCGGCGATGCGGCCGGCGTCCTCGCTGGTGACGTCGGTCCCATTCGGCAGACACAACACGCGATCGCTGAGCCGTTCGGTTTCCGGAAGGTCCGCGTCGGCGTACCGCGGCAGCGAGCGGTACGGCTCCATCCGATGGCAGCCCGGATGGAAGTAGCGGCGGGCGAGAATGTTCTCCGCGAAGAGCACGTCGACGAGCGGATCGCGGCCGATGTGCGTCACGTCGGCGTCGATTTCGGCAACCACGTACTGGAAGTTGCAGCGTTCGGTTTCGTCGTACGTCACAAGCCGCACGCCGGGAATGCATGCCAGCCGAGACGCGTACTCGCGGTAGTTGCGCCGGTTCACGGCGACGAACGTCTCGAAGCTCTCGAGGCCCGTCAGGCCCATGGCCGCGCAGACTTCCGGCATCTTGCCGTTGGTGCCGACCTCGACGACGCGGTCGTAGCCGGCGAAGCCGAAGTTGCGCATCAGCCGCAGCCGGTCGGCGAGCGCACCGTTGTTGGTGACGACCGCGCCGCCTTCGAAGGTGTTCAGGACCTTCGTCGCATGGAAGCTGAACACCTCGGCGGCGCCGAACGTGCCGACGGAGCCGCCGCGATACGAGCAGCCGAACGCGTGCGCCGCGTCGAACAGCAGCGGGATCGCGTGGTCGTGCGCGATCGCCGACAGGCGATCGACGTCGCACGGCCGTCCCCACACATGGACGCCGAGCACCGCAGCCGTCCGCGGTGTGATCAGCCGCTCGACCTGGGCCGGATCGATGTTGTGCGTGATCGGATCGACGTCGCAGAACACCGGCGTCAGGCCGAGCCACTGCAGCGCGTGGGCGGTGGCGACGAAGGTGAACGACGGCACAATCACCTCGCCCGCGAGACCCAGCGCGCGAATGAGGATCTCGAGCGCGACCGTGGCGTTGCAGACCGCGACGCAGTGTGCCGTGCCCGTGAGATCGCAGATCGCCTGCTCGAATTCGCGCACGAGCGGACCGTCGTTCGACAGCCAGCGGCGATCGAGCAGACCGTCGATGCGCGCGTGCAGCGCGCGACGGTCGCCAACGTTCGGCCGGCCGACATGACGCGCCTCCGCAAATGCCGGCGCCCCGCCGAAGATGGCGAACCGATCGAGTTCGGTGCTCACGTGCAGGATCGTTTCAAGAGCGGCCGACCACCGAGGCAATCCGCCGCATGTCGGCGGGGCCGTACCGCTGGTCGCACGGCAGGGTCAGGATCGTCTTCGCGAGCGCGTGGCTCGGGCCGAAGCGGCGCGGCACCACGCCGCCAAGGCGCCAATGCACCGGCGGAAAGATGCGCTCGTCGATGAGGTCGAGCCGGAGCCGTTCGCGTGCATCCTCGCTGGCGAGCCTGATTGGAAATCCGAGCGGCACGACGCCGGCCGGCAGCGCCGGAAACACCGCGCGCGGCGAGAGCGTCCGGAGCAACGTCGTGTAGTTGCGCCGTCGCGCGGCCGCGATCGCGCCGACATCGAGCCGGCGCAGGCACCGCTCGGTTTCCATCGTCATCGCATACGCACCCAACGGTTGACCGTGTTCGGCTTTCTGAAACAGCCGAAACCAGCCGGCCGTCGCGCGCGTGCGAGATGCGTCGAAGCGCGTCCGCGCGCGGATCGCGTCACGAGCCGTCCGCAGCCATCGCGCCGGCGGACGCGCGAGCGTCACGGTGGCGGAGCGTCCGCGCCGCAGCGCGAGGATGCCGCCCTCCGCGACGCCGACGAACTTGCGCGGGCTGTAAGCGACGAAATCGGCCCAGCGTCCGACGCCGGCGCTGAACATCGCCTGGCTCGCGTCCTCGAGGACGACGGCGCCGGCGCGGCGCAGCGCGCGGAAGATCGCCGGCGGATGCGGAAAGCCGAAGTAGTCGATGACGACAACCATGTCGCCGCGGCGGACGCGCGCGAAGGCAGAAGGCGCGATTCGCAAGTGGGCATCGACGGGATAAAACGCCGTGGCCGCATTGGCCGCGACGCACGCGTCGGCGACCGCGGCGCACAGATACGACGGAAGCCACACGGTCTGCGGACGGACGCTGCGCAGCGCAAGGAAGATCGCCGATCGCGCGTTGACCACGCGCATCGCGGGCTCGCGGAGAAACCGCGCCGCCCTGGCGCGCCGTCCGAGATGCTCGCGGCCGAACATCCCGCCGATCGGCCGTCGATCAGTCATACGCGCAGCGGTACGCCGGAAAAAAGGCCGTCGCCGATCCGCGGCGTGCGACGAGCGCGTGGTAGCGCGCGCGGTCGATGATGCGGCCACAGAAGTGGGCGGGCCGGCGCCCGGTCGCCCATCCAGCCTTGAAGGTCGCCAGGCCGTCGGCGGCCGATCCGTCGGCCTCGGCGCCAAGCGACAGCCAGCGGACGCCGACGCTCCGGAAGTACTCGATGGCGCCGGCATACAACGCGTACGATGCGCGGCTGCGATAGCCGCGCTCGGAGCAGCCTGTCAGGTGGCTGTACGCCACCGGCACGCCGCCGTCGACTGCGCCGCGCATCCAGAGCTGGGCCGCGACGAGGTCGCCGCCCATCGTGGCGCGAACGACCGTCAGCTCTGGAATCGCGAGCAGCCGCGCGAACGTCGTGCGCGAGAACGCGCGCAGGCCGGTAATGCGATGACGCGCCTTCAACGCGTCGTATAGCCGCATCCACTCGTCGAGGAAGCTGGCAGGAATGGCGTGGGGCGACGGCCAGACGTCGACGTCAACGGCGGCCGCCGCCTTGCGCGCGTAGTACCGATGATGCCGCGAAATCCACGGCGACGACTGACACAAGTCCACGACGAAGTGCTGCTTGTACTCGTAGCAGACGTCGGGGAACATGCGGCGAAGCGCGGCGATGTCGGTGACGGCGAGCGGGTCGGTCACCAGCGACACCGCGACCGGACGAGTCAGCGCGCGCAGATCGTCGTCGAGGCGATCCCATCGCTCGCAACAGAAGATCGGGTACGCGCAGGCCGCGTCGGTGTCGCCGGTTTCCGGCACCGGTCGCTCGAGCAGCCACCCGCGCGACGCAGGGAGCTCGATCGCCACGCCGAAGGCCGCGAGCGTCTCCGCATATGCGCGCGTCGCGTAGCCGCTCATGCGCCCGGCGGAACGAGCAGGTCGCCCGCGGTCAGGGACGACAAATCGCCCGAGAGCCGCTCGAGCAGCAGAAACGAATCGCGATGGCGGATCAGCAGGTTGTCGTCGTAGCGCGCGATGATTTCGAGGTGACGGTAGTTCGACCGCTGCGCATCGAGTAGATCGCTGCGGACGATCGCTGCACTCATCACCCGGATCCGGCCGCCGGCCGCGTCGAAGTACGCGCCCTGCGTCGGGACGCCGAACGCCCTGATGCGGCGCACGATGTCGGCGGTCGGCGCAGCGAAGTCGACCTGCAGGTCCGCCGGACGTCGCGAGTAATAGCTGCCGTGGCAGGCCGGCACATCCGCGAGCGGCGCGAACGCGCGGGCGTGCGCGCGACGAAACGCTTCGCCCTCCGCAAGGAACACGAGCTGATAGAGCAGTCCGGCGTCCACGTCGCCCGCGAGGCCGACCGGCACCTGCGAAATGATCGCGCCGGCGTCGACCGCATCCACCATGACATGGCAGGTGGCGCCGGCCGGCTCGTCGTACAGAATCGCCCCGTTCACCGGATGCATGCCTCGCAGCTTCGGCAACAGTGAGGGGTGCACGTTCACGAAACGCTGATCGCCTCGACGCAGCGCCGACACCGGCAGCACGTGCGGACAGCCGTTCGACACGAACACATCGAACTCGAGCGCCGCGATCGCGTCCACGAGCCGCGTTCGATCGCCGATCGGCGTGAACGCGATGCGGCGGCGCCGCAACTCGTCTTCGAGAAACGATCCCGCCGCCGCGAAGATGGCGGCGATCTCGAGGTGCTGTTCGATCATCGAGCGGAGGACGCCGAATCGATCGCCCGCGAAGACATATCGTTCAGGCGCCACTGCGTTAGACCGGCGCGGCGACGGCGGCGTCGACGTACTGGGTCGTCCACGTCAGGAGCGGCTGCACCACTCCCGGCTCCCGACCGAGCCACCCCTCGCGCCGCGCGCTGACGTCGAGCACGTTGAACGAGACCGTGCTCTCGTGGTTGAGGATCACCGAGCTGCCGTCCCTGACGACGAGCACGACGAGGCGATGCCAGCCGCTGTTGAGCAGGTTGCCCGGCACGTGACAGACGCTCTGGAACAGACCGGTCGGCATGGGTTTGCCGTACCACTCGAGATCGGCGCTGCTGCCGGTGGTGAACGCGATGACGCCCTGCTCGGTGTACAGATGCAGCGTCACGTGCAGTCTCGAGTCGACCGCGAGGTTCCAGAAGTCGACCTCGATCACGAACGGCGAGTCCATCGTCAACGGTTCGGACGCGGCGGCGCCGCGTCGAACAGCGACGCGGCGGAGCCGCACGCGCTCGTCGCCGGGCGCCGATGCGGGATCGGCAAACAGTTCTTCGTGTCGTTGGACGCCCTCGGCGATGTTGCCGAGATACTTCGTCACCGTCCGCGCCGCTGGACCATCGTCCACGACGCCGCCGTGGTCGAGGTGAATCGCGCGCCGGCACAGGCTCTGGACCGCCACGAGTTGATGGCTGACGAAGATGACCGTGCGTCCCTGCCGGCCGACCTCGCCCATGCGTCCGAGACATTTTTTCTGGAACGCGGCATCGCCGACCGCGAGCACTTCGTCGACGAGCAGGATCTCCGGCTCGAGATGCGCGGCGACGCCGAAGGCAAGGCGCACGTACATGCCGCTCGAGTAGTGCTTGACCGGCGTGTCGACAAACTTCTCCACCTCGGCGAACGCGACGATCTCGTCGAAGCGGCGCGCGATGTCCGTCTTCTTCATCCCGAGGATCGCGCCGTTCAAGAAGATGTTCTCGCGGCCGGTCAGCTCCGGATGAAATCCGGTGCCGACCTCGAGCAGGCTGCCGATCCGGCCGCGGACGACAGCGCGTCCTTCGGTCGGCTCGGTGATCCGCGAGAGGATCTTCAGCAGCGTGCTCTTGCCGGCGCCGTTACGGCCGATCACGCCGACGACTTCGCCGGGCTCGATGGCGAACGTCACGTCCTTCAAGGCCCAAATCGATTCGGATCGATCGGATCGCTTCGACTCGGCCGGCCGCCGCCGAAACGCGCGGCTCATCCGTTCGCTCAGCAACCGGTACCGCTCGCGCGGGCGGATGCGGTACCGTTTCCCGAGGCCGTCGACGCGGATCGCGCTAGACGACATCGGCAAACGTTCCTTCCATGCGGCGGAAGTAGTACGCGCCGGTGACGACCAGCGCCAGCGAGACGCCGGCCGAGACCAGGATCTCCGCGCCCGGCGCGGCCGCGCCGAGGAGCGCCCACCGAAATCCGTCGACGACGCCGACCATCGGGTTGAGGCCGTACACGGTCCGCCACGGTTCGGAGAGAAGGCTGCTCGGATACGCGACCGGTGTCGCGAACAGCCACACCTGCGTCAGAAACGGCACGACGTAGCGCACGTCGCGATACTCGACGTTCAACGCCGACAGCCACAGCGCGACGCCGAGCGACGCGACGACCGTGAGCAAGAAGAAGAACGGCACCAGCGCGACGGCGGCGCCGGGCGTCGTGCCGTACGCGAACATCATCACGATCAGGAATGCGAACGCGATCGCGAAGTCGACGACGCCCGACAACACGGAGGCGATCGGGATGACGAGCCGCGGGAAGTACACCTTCGTCAGAAGGTTGCTCGAGCCAATCAGCGAGTTCGACGCCTGTCCGAGCGCGTTCGAGAAGAAGCCCCATGGCAGCAGCGCCGCGAACGAGAACAGCGGGTACGGAACGCCGTCGGACGGTATCCGGCCCAGCTTCCCGAAGAAGACGCTGAAGATCACCATCGTGAACAGCGGCTGGATGAGCGCCCACGCGGCGCCAAGGACGGTCTGCTTGTAGCGGACCTTCAGGTCGCGCCAGATCAGAAAGTACGCGAGCTCGCGGTACTGCCACAGCTCGGCGACGCGGAGCGACGGCCATCCGCCCGTCGACGGCTCGAGCACGTGCACGGGGAGCTCTTCCCGGTTCGGCGGCCACTCTCGGCCGTCGGGCAGGACGTTTGGTTCAGCAGGCATGAAGTGGACGCGAGCCACCGGCCGCGCCGCCGTTTACGACGAGGCGGCTCGCACGTAGTAATCGCTGTACTGGCTGCCGTAGTACCCGGCGTACCGGTAGTAGTACGCGTTGCGCTCGACGTCGGCGCGATTGAGCACGGCGCCGAGGATGTGTGCGCCGACCGCGTCGAGCTGCTCGAGCGCACGTCGCGCGGCCGGCCGACTGACGCGTCCCGCGCCGACCACGAACACGACCGCCTTCACGTACGCCGCGGCGACGCACGCATCGGTGACCGGCAGAACCGGCGCGGCGTCGATGACCACCCAGTCGAAGTACTCCTTGAGACCGCTCAACAGCTTCTTGAAGCGCTGCGATCCGAGCAGCTCGGGCGGGTTCGGCGTGTCGTGTCCGGCGCCGAGCAGCCACAGATTCGCGATGCGGGTCGGCAGAATCACGTCGCTCGCCTTCGACTCGCCGACGAGCAGGTTCGACAGCCCCGGCTCGCGCTCCCGCTCGACGAGGCGATGCACCGCCGGCCGGCGCATGTCGGTATCGAGCAACAACACGCGGGCGCCGCTCTGCGCCAGCGCGACCGCCAGGTTTGCGGCGACGACGGACTTGCCTTCGCCCGGGCTCGCGCTCGTGACGAGGATCGCCTTCAACCCTTCGTCGGGCATCGAGAACATCACGTTGGTGCGCAGGCTGCGCACCGCTTCGACGAAGAGCGGCGGAATGTTGTGGTTCGCGATCGTCAGCTCGCCGATGTCTTGTCCGCGCTTGACCGCCGGCAGCAGGCCGAGGAAGGGCAGGCCGAGCTCCGTCCGGATGTCGTCGGGCAGGTTGACGGCGTTGTCGAGATACTCGAACCCGAACACCAGCGCGAGCGCCAGCGCAAACCCGGCCAGCACCGCCTGCGTCAGATCGCGCTGATGATTCGGCGCGATCGGCGCGCGCGGTACGTCGGCCGCGTCGAGAATTCGAATCTCGGTCGGCTTGATCTCCTTGGCGATGTTCGTCTCGCGCGCGCGCTGCATCAGCATCTCGTAGATCTGCCGGCTGCTCTCCGCCTCGCGCTGCAGGATGCTCGCCTCGAGCCCTTTCTCGTCGCGCGCCGACGCTCGCTGTTTCTGATCGTCGAGCGCGGCGCGGACGCTGCGTTCGGCCGCGCGCGCCGCGTCGACGTCGGCGCGCATCGCGGCCGTCACGCGTTCCATTTCGGTTTGCAGCTTCGCCTGCGTCGCCTGGATGTCGGCGCGCAGCTTGATCATGTCCGGATGGCGATCCTGCAGCTTCTCGCCGAGGATCGCGCGTTCCTGCTGCAGCTTCATCAGATCGAGCCTCAACCCCTGGACCACCGGATCGGCGGCCATCTGCGGCAGACGAAGTAGCGCCTCGGCGTCGTTGCGAAGCGCTTCAGCGCGATTCAGCGCCGTTTCCTTTTCGAGCCGCGCCGCGCTGACACGCGTCAACTCGGCGGTGACCTCGGTCGCTTTCGCAGTGATGGCGGCGCCGGGGTCGCCGACGGGCACATGGTTCACTTCGCGGAAGCGCTGGAGCGCGGCTTCCGTGGAGTCGACCTTCTCGCGCTGCTCGCTGACGCGTGCCGCCAGCCAGTCGCTCACTTCTTTGACGGCGGCAAAGCGGACCTCGACGTTCTCGCGGATGTATTCCTCGGCGTGTGCGTTCGCCAGCTTCGCCGCGCGCGATGGATCGCCCGATCGATACCGGATCTCGAGAAGCCCTTTGAGCGGCGGGACGACGGTCAGACCGCTCAAGAAGCCATCGACACGGGCGGCTTCGGGGTCTGGTTCCGGCGTGGCGGCCGGGGGCGACGGCGTGAAGGCATCGACGATCGTGCTTTTCCAGGACGCCACGGCTGACCAGACCCGCGCAGCGACGGACGGCGACGCCGCAGGGCCGGCCGCGGCGCGCAGCGCGTCAATCGAGCGAATCGGCAGCTCGCCAACCGATTCGAGCGTCTTCTTGGCCAGCCAGCGGCTCTGCAGGATCGCCTGCTGCGTTTCGGCGGTCGCCTGCTGTTCGACGACGTCTTCGATCTTGACGAGGTTGAGGCGCTCGGGCTCGACCAGCACGCGGACGCGCGCCTCGTACACCGGCGGCGTCGTGAAGCTCCACACGCCGCCGACGACCACGACGATCAGGAACGCGGTGATTGCCGACCACCGGCGCTTGTACACGCTGCGGAAGTAGCGATGGACATCAGGGGTCGCGGCCTCGGCGACCAGATCCTCGCGACGCGCATCGGGCAGCGGCGCCTCGACGATCTTCGGAATCGACGGCACGGTGGAACCTTTCTCGTTCCGATCGAGCCGGCCGGCATTCGTCTTCAGTGAGTCATCCATGATCAGAACCGTCTTCTCGGCACGACGATGGTGTCCGCCGGGCGCACGAGATCGTCCAGCTTGACGTCGAGCGTGACCTGCTTGCCGTTCACGAGGCGGAAAACGCGCACGCGTCCGAGCGCGGCGTTCTCGGTCGGTCCGCCGGCAAGCGTCATCGCCTGCAGGACGGTGGTCTTTTCCGGCACCGAATACGCACCCGGGCTGCGGACATCACCGGACACGTAGATGCGATTCGGATCGAAGCGCGGGACGTAGATCGTATCGCCGTCCTCGAGCACGACGTTGCGCGACAACTCGCCGGTCTCGAGGTCGCGCTCGAACTCGCGCAGGTTGACGCGGATCACCTGCGCGTTGTCCTCGGGCACGGCGGGCGGGGCGGTGCCACGGTTTCGCACGATCACGACCTCCGACGCGCCCGAGTAGCCGGCGCGCGCGAGGACTTCGAGCAGCGTCATGTTCGACGTCAGCTGGTACATGCCCGGCGCGGTGACGCCGCCGAACACGAACACTCGTTTCGGCCGCTCGAGCGTCACCTCGATCTTCGGGCTCTTGAGGTACACGGCGAGCCGCTGCCGCAGTTCGCTCTCGAACTCGTCCACGGTCTTGCCGGCCACGTCCATCGAGCCGACGAGCGGAATGATCACCGTGCCTTCGGACGTGATTGGATAGCTCTTGGTGAGGTTCGGCTGATCGGTGACGACAACGTTCAGCACGTCGTTGGCACGGAGCTTCAAGTCTTCGGGCGACTGCGAAGGCGCGGGCGTCTGCGCGCGGCCGATCGCGAGCGCCGCGGTCATGAACAGCGACAGGATTCCGGTTCTGGCGGTCATTGCAATTGACGCGTGGTGCGCTGAAACGCGCCGTAGCTGATCGAGATGCCGGCGCGCAGGGCGTTGTAGTTCTGCGCGGCATAGATCGTGTCGCGCCGCCAATAGCCGATGTTGAGCCCGACGCGGCCGCCGCCGGGGACGCGCACGCCGAAATCGACGACGTAGTACAGCGTCGGTTCGGTCGGCGGCACCGGCGGGTCTCCCGGTATCGGCGCGAGCACAAACTCGTTGCGATAGATTTCGTACCCGGCTTCGAACAGGACGTCGAAGGGGCCGCCGACGGCCTGACGAATCGAGCCGCCGAAGTCGTCCACGATCGCGTACGGCACCTCGTATCGGTACGACGTGCCGATCGTCCGGCCGACCGAAACGCCCACCTGCGTCGGTTCGGTAACGCGGGCCAGCAAGTGCACCGTGCCGATCGCACCGCGATATTCGGCGGCGGGCGTGAGCGTGGGGATGTATCGCACGTATCCGCCTCGCAGCTCGCCCTCCAGCGTGTCGCGCACGTCTCGCGGCTTGATCGTCACACCGAACATGACGTCGGTCTCGTCCGCGTTGCGCGTCGGCAGGTAATCGTACGTATGCCGCGCCTCGCGGCCCTCGACGAACAGTTTCGACGTCGGCGTCAGCACGTAGTTCACGTCGGCGGTCGCCGACTGAATTCGTTCCGTCAGCGTCTGCTGAAGGTTCACGCCGCGGAAGAATTCCGGGTTCTCGAACGCGTTGCTCCACTGCCGACCGGTCAGCTCGGTCTCGATCCGCTCGCCGAATCGGATGCGGATGCCCGCGAACCCCTCATCGACGAAACGCCGCGGCCGCGCGTCGACTTCCGTGCTGTACCGGTCGCGGGTGTTCTCGTGGCTGATGCCGCCGAGGAGCGACACCGGCGCGACCGGAATGATTTCCGCGCTGACGTGACCGTTCCAGTCCAGCGCCGTCTCGTTCGTGTAGATCTTGTAGTAAACGAAGTCCAGTCCGCCCCCGCCCTGCGCTTTCACGCGCAGCGTGTCGACCCGTGCCTCGATGTCCGGACCGCCCATGATCGTGAAATCCGTCGGCGTCGGAGACGGATCGTTGACCGCGTTCGTATCGATGCCGATCCGGTGAAGCGCGATGCTCGGATCGATGACGAGCCAGTCGCCGACGCGCATCTGCAGCGGCAGGCGGTTGCGCGTCGACAGCGCATCCGCGAGGACGACGGGGAACTCGATCGTATGCGGCACGCTGATCGTATCGCCGGCGTTCAACGCGTCCTCGAGCTCGCCGGGCAGCCGCTCGAGCGTGTTGCCGACCACCCGCAGGATCCGAATCCGGCCGATCGACGCCCCGTCGGTCACGCCGCCGGCGAGCGTCAGCGCCTGCCGCACCGTCGTGCCGTCCGTGAACGGATAGTCGCCCGGCTTCCGTACTTCGCCCGACACGTGGATGCGATTCGGATCGAACCGCGGAACGAACACGGTGTCGCCGTCCTTCAACCGAAGGTTGCCCGCCAGCGAGCCGCGCGTCAGATCGCGCTCGAGATCCCAGAGGTTCACGCGCTCCACGTTCGCGCTCGGATTGGGCGGCGCCGCCGTCGGCACGGCCGGCGCGCCGGCCGTGGCGTGCACGATCAGCACTTCGCCCGGACCCTTGTAGCCGGCCCGAACCAGCAGTTCGAGCAGCGTCGGATTCTCGGTCAGCGCGAACATGCCCGGATGCAGCACGTCGCCGGCGACGAACACGCGCGGCGTGCGGACGACGCGGACGCTGACGACCGGGTTGCGGACGAACTCGCTGACGCGCGTCCGCAGCTCCGCGCTCAGTTCGGTCGCGGTCATGCCGGCGACCGCGACACGACCGACGAGCGGCAGCGTGATGGCGCCGTTCGGATCGATCTCCGCTGTCGTGCTGAGCGCCGGTTGATCGGTGACCACGATGACGACGGTGTCCTGCGGCTGCGCGCGGTACGCGGCTGCCGGCGCCTGCGCGGCCGCAGCCGGACCGCACGCGAGCGACACAGCCAGCGTGGCGCGCACCACCAGTTTGCGAACGTCCGGAGCGGACAACGAGATCAGTGCGAAGATCCGCGGCGAACGGCCGCGGCGGTCAGCGCGATGCGCTGGCGGTCGGCGTAGTGGTCACCGCAGCGGCGACGCCGGCAGCGGCGGCCGCCGCGGCCACGGCCGACGAAACTCCGGCGGCGGCGGCACCAGCGGCAGCGCCCGCGGCGGCACCGGCGCCGGCAGCAGCGCCCGCGGCCGCGCCTGCGCCAGCCGCGGCACCGGCGCCGGCTCCGGCTCCGCCGGCCGCAGCGCCAGCCGCGCCTGCGGCGGCGCCGCCGGCCGCTCCG
>Ga0070734_10004515_pt1 | contig 13152 bp, 10 predicted proteins | sample Coa_R1_8_FD_66444 | JGI IMG/M metagenome (GOLD analysis project Ga0070734, IMG submission 66444) | Surface soil microbial communities from Centralia Pennsylvania, which are recovering from an underground coalmine fire - Coalmine... | ecosystem: Environmental > Terrestrial > Soil > Unclassified ...
CCGTCGACGTGCTATAATGTTCCTGATACATACACAGGACGTTCTCATGCGCGATATTTACAAGCCGATCTGCGCTGCGGTTGCTGTTTCCCTGCTCGTCGCGACCCCTGCGCCAGCGCAACAAGAGCAGGAACTGCCGTCCGAATGGACGCTGTGCATCAATGATGGCAAGGTCTATCCGCCCGATATAGCGGCGGACGGCTGCACGGCAGTGATCCAGTCCGCCGGTAGGACGCCGCGAGAGCTCGCAGTCGCATTCACGAATCGGGGCCTTGCCTACCGAGCCTTGGGGGATTTCGACCGTGCCCTTTCGGATTATGACTCGGCAATCAAGCTCGATCCGGCCTATGCTCTGGCGTTCAATAATCGCGGCGCCGCCCGCCGTGATAGGGGCGAGTATGATCGCGCCATAGCGGATTACGACGAGGCGCTCCGCATTGATCCGCGCAATGCCGTCATCTTGACCAACCGCGGTGCTGCGTACCGGGACAAAGGCGATCTCAATCGCGCCATTGCGGATTACGATGCAGCACTTCGCATAGATCCCAAATACGCGACGGCCCTTACTAACCGCGGCAATGCCTACCGTGAGATGGGCAATCTCGACCGTGCCGCCGCCGATTACGACGCCGCCATCGAGGCCGATCCGACCAACGCGATTGCGTTCAACAATCGCGGCGCCGCCTATCTGATCAGTGGCGATGTCGACAATGCCCTGGCCTATTATTCGGAGGCGATCCGGCTCGACCCCAATTATGCGCTTGCCTTCAACAATCGCGGCATCGTCTGGCGCGACAAGGGCGATCTCGACCACGCGGTCGTGGATTTCGGCGAAGCCATCAGGATTAATCCGCGCTTCGGTGCCGCCATCGTCAACCGCGCCAATGCGTGGCGCGACAAGGGCGATTTCGACCGCGCGCTGGCGGACTACAGCGATGCGATAAGAGTCAATCCAAGAAATACTTTCGCCCTCAATAACCGCGGCTTGGCACGCCTGCGGCGCGGCGAATTCGACGCCTCGATCGCGGATTTCGATGCCGCGATTGCCCTCAACGCAGGGCTTGCGGAGTCGCTTTATGGACGCGGCATCGCTAAGCGGAAGAAAGGCGACCTTGCGGGCGCTGCCGCGGATCTTGCGGCCGCAAAAGCGATTCGTCCCGGCATCGCACAGGAGTTCGCCTTATCGGAGATCCAGTGAGGGGTCGTCTCGCGGCCTTACGGCTGGACAGAATTTTCGCGCGGGCCTTCGGTTGCTTGTCGAGTTGAGCCGCGGCTGCCACCAGGTGGCGGCCGTGGCTCAAGAAATCCCCAGATTCAACGACGCAACGGACCTTGCCATTGCATCTGGCACGCGTCGATTTAGTTGTTGGCGTGCTTGGGATGACGACGGTGGACCGGTGTCGTCGCAGGCGTTGTCGCGGCCGTCGTCGCCGCAGCGTGCGGGCACTCTGTCCAGTAGCCAAAGAACCCCTCGTCGCTGTTCGTCGCTTTCTGGAAACAATGGCCGTTGGTTTCTTTAGGCCCGTAGTTCATGTCCGCCTTGGCTGTTGTCACAGCCAAGCCGGCACCCAGCAGCAGGGCAGCTGTAGTCATGATGATTCGCTGCATAATTCACTCCCTGAGTCTTTTCCGGTGACAGCGCAAGGCGCAGCTTGCGACCCAAGCTATAACATTTTGAAAACTCGAATTACATGATTTTCATAAGAAAATGAATAGTATATGCGTAAGTCCATATATAGTATTTCCATAGTCTACCGCGTTTATTTTTCATAGCCATGATGTGGCGGCGTTTATCGCGATGCTGGATTTTGACCGTCGTATGGCTCGGGGATGGCAGCGTCGGCGCGCTCTCCCTGATCAGCCATGTCGCATGAAAAAATAGCGGTTAAGCGGAACCGGCCCGACGTTGAGCTGCACGTGGGGGCGCTCCGCGCCGCGATGGGGCGCGCCCGAACTGCTTGCGTAGTTCGTCCTTGGCGCGCATCAATGTGCGGCGGCGCGCCTGCGGAAGATTCGCGCCGGCCCGATTGATGTAGAAAGTCAGCATCGAAAGCGCCGAGCGGAAAGAATCGGTCTTCTTTCGACGGCTCGCCTCGGCAGATCGCTTCAAAGAGGCTGCGATCTGGCTGGGATCGCTCAGGCTAAAAACGCCCGGCTCCAGATCAAGAGCGTTACTTTCCCGAGTGACCTCCGCGGACCAGAATCGTTGCGCTTGGCGAGGCGCTGCCCGCTTGCGCGGACTCTTATGCGGAGTCTTGGGCAATGTTCTGGCCATCTTCCCCGACCCGAATGGAACTTCCACATCGATAAACGAAAACGTCAGAAAGGTGGAAGCCGTTCCATAGCCGCCGAACATGGAACCGATCGAACTTTTCGTCTCATTGCCGGTTAGTTCAGGTGTGTTGTCGACAACCCGATTGATAGCTTCAGCGGCGTCGCCGCGACGGTGAACGCATGCTTAACTCACGATACGTAGTCGTCAGCCAGGAGTCCCGATGGCAGATCGTCCAGGGAGGGCGGCGATTTCCGGAGTCCTACCCGAGTAAAACGCAGGCCGTTTGCAGCGCAATCGCGTTTGCAGAGCGGGATGGTCGCGCCGGGCGCCGCGCGGAAGTGATGGTGTGGCACGAGGATGGTCATTTTATAAAAGAATGGGTATATGGGGAGGATCTGCAATCGGAGAAGTTGGCACGTCCCCCGCTGCTTCCGGGTGCGCAATGAACCAAAGCTCGTATAGGCTAATTGTTTCGATCTCGCTTTTTGGCGCAGGGGCGTATTGATGGGGCTCCAGTCTCGCCGGCAGCCCTCTGACCTCGTTGAAACGCGGAGCGCCCGGACATTTCTTCTTTTCGCCCAACGTGTCGCATATCCGACCTGCAATGTGACGGGTCCGACCTGCAATATGACCGGCGACCCCAACGCCTCCCTCATCTTCGATCGCGGCGGCAGCTGCCGCCGTTTCGGATAGGTTGCGGCGAACCGGCATTGCTATAAACCGAGTCCGAGGGCAACTTCGCGCCCGATTCGAGATTCGGCGGCGCCGATGATGTTACGCGACCTTCTGACTGCGGACGCCCGCTACGACGAGCGTTGGGCCACGCTTGCGGTCACCGGAATTTCGGCTGACAGCCGCGCTGTGAAGCGCGGCTTCCTGTTCGCGGCCGTGCCGGGCACGAAGGCCGACGGATTGGCCTACTTATCGCAGGCTGTCGCCGCGGGCGCCGTTGCGATCATGGCCGAGCGTGCACCGTCCGCACCATTGCCGGATGACGTTGCGTTCGTAAATGTGCCCAATGTGCGTCGCGCGCTGGCGCTGGCGGCAGCCAAGCTCTATCCGCGACAGCCATCCATCATTGCAGCCGTTACGGGAACCAGTGGCAAGACCTCGGTTGCCGCGTTCACGCGCCAGATCTGGACCGTTCTCGGGCATGCGGCGGCCAGCATCGGCACGATCGGGGTGGTTACACCGGCCGGCGCGGCATATGGCGCGCTGACAACGCCTGATCCGGTGGAACTTCACCGCATCGTCGACCAGATTGCCGGCGACGGGGTCACCCATCTGGTAATCGAGGCATCATCGCATGGGCTGGACCAGCACCGTCTCGACGGCCTTTGTGTCGGTATCGCGAGCTTCACCAACATCAGCCGCGACCATCTCGACTATCACGGCACGCTTGAGGCCTATCTCCAAGCCAAGCTGATTTTGTTCCGGAACCTGGTGATCCCGAATGGCATTGCGGTAATTGCAGTCGACCACGCCTTCGCCACAGAAGTGGTGGATGCAGCGCGTGGGCGAGGACTGCGCATTGTCGAGGTCGGACGGACGGCCCGGGACATCCGGCTCGTCGCCGCTGCCGTAGATGGATTTTCACAAGTTCTGACCGTCGAGCATGGTGGGATGAGACATCACGTGCGGTTGCCGCTGGTCGGCGCATTTCAAGTGGAAAACGCCCTGGTCGCAGCCGGTCAGGCGATTGCCGGCGGCGAGGAACCCGCCGCGGTTTTCGCTGCGCTTGAGGGTTTAGTCGGCGCCAAGGGCCGGCTCGAGCTGGTCGGCCGTAAGTCCGGCGCGCCGATCTTCGTGGACTATGCGCACAAACCTGATGCGCTTGCCAAAGCCCTTGACGCGTTGCGTCCCTATGTGAGCCGCAAGCTCGTCGTGGTGTTTGGCGCGGGCGGTGACCGCGATCCGGGCAAACGGCCGCTGATGGGGACGATCGCGGCCGAGAAGGCCGACCGCGTGATCGTCACGGACGACAATCCGCGAAGCGAGGACCCTGGCGCGATCCGGGCTGCGATTCTGCAAGCAGCCCCTGGCGCCGATGAGATCGGCAACCGCAATGAAGCGATCGCCAGTGCCATCGCGGCGCTCGAACCCGGTGACGTGCTGTTGATTGCCGGCAAGGGTCATGAGACGGGCCAGATCATCGGGCAAAAGACCGTACCGTTCAGCGATCACGAGGCAGTCCGGAATGCGCTCGCGGCAGGGGGGCATCCATGACGGCGCAACTGTGGACTGTCGATGCCATCGCGGCCGCCACCGGCGCGGAGCGTTCGGGGGCACTGCTGCACGCCGTCACGGGCATTTCGATCGACAGTCGCACCGTCGCGCCCGGCGAGGCCTTCTTTGCCATTAAGGGCGACACCCACGACGGCCACGATTTCGTCGCTGCTGCCCTGCGGCAGGGCGCGGCCCTCGCGGTCGTGGCGCGAAACCGCCGCAATAGCTACGGCAGTGATGCTGCCCTTCTCGTAGTGGATGATGTGCTGGAGGCGCTGCGTGACCTCGCGCTCGCGGCGCGCCGGCGCTCGCCTGCAAAGATCGTGGCGGTGACCGGGTCGGTCGGCAAGACCTCCACCAAGGAGGCTCTGGCGCTAGCCCTTGCCTCAAGCGGAGAAACGCACGCCTCCAAGGCGTCGTTCAACAACCACTGGGGCGTGCCGTTGTCGCTCGCGCGGATGGCCGAAACGGCGCGTTACGGGGTATTCGAGATCGGCATGAATCATGCCGGCGAAATCTCCCCGCTCACCCGTCTGGTGCGTCCGCACGTGGCCGTGGTGACGGCGGTCGAACCGGTGCACCTCGAGTTTTTCGCCTCCCTCGAAGCGATCGCGGACGCGAAAGCGGAAATCTTCCTGGGAGTCGAGCCCGGCGGGAGTGCCGTCTTAAACCGCGACAATCCGCATTTCGCGCGTTTGCGGCGGCGAGCCAAGGATGCAGGGGTGCACAACATCGTCGCGTTCGGCGAACACGCCGGCGCCGATGCACGCCTTCTCAAATGCGCGCTGCACCCGGACTGCGCCACCGTCGAGGCAAAGATCCTGGGCCAGCCGGTCACCTACAAGGTCGGCGCGCCAGGCCGGCATTTCGTCATGAATTCCCTTGCCGTGCTGGCTGCGGCAAGTCTGGTCGGCGCCGATCTCGCGCGGGCGGCGATTGCGCTAGCGCAGCAGGCGCCGGCTGCCGGCCGCGGAACCCGCATCACACTCGAAATGCCGTCAGGGCCGGCGCTGCTCATCGATGAAAGCTATAACGCCAACCCGACCTCGATGAGGGCTGCCCTTGCCCTTCTCGGGCAGGCGCCGCTCGGGCCGGGCGGTCGGCGAATCGCGGTCCTCGGTGACATGCTGGAATTGGGACCGACCAGCAAGGATCTGCACCGCGGCCTTGCTGATGCGATCCGCGAAAATGCGGTCGATCTCGTCTACTGCGCCGGGCCCCTGATGGCGGCGCTGTGGGAGGCGATTCCCGCCGCACGCCGCGGCGGCTACGCGGAAACCGCGACGGAGCTGGAGCCGCAAGTGGTGGCTGCGGTCCGTGCCGGCGATGCCGTGATGGTCAAGGCGTCGGCAGGCTCCCGCATGGGGCCGATCGTCAAGGCGCTGGTGCGGCGCCATTCCCTCACCACGGTGCCCGAACCGGCGCGAGCGCGGGGCTGATCGCATGTTCTATTGGCTGGCCAGTTTTTCCGACACGATCTCGGTCCTCAATGTATTTCGCTACATCACCACGCGCACCGGTGGCGCGATGTTTACCGCGGGTGTTTTCGTATTTCTATTCGGCCCCACCATCATCAACCGACTGCGGTTAAGGCAAGGCAAGGGCCAGCCGATCCGGCCCGATGGCCCGCAATCGCACCTCGTGTCCAAGACGGGCACGCCCACTATGGGCGGTCTAATGATTTTGTCGGGGTTCGTCGTTTCGACGGTGCTGTGGGCCAACCCCAACAATCCCTATGTATGGGTTGTGCTTGGGGTGACGCTCGGCTTCGGCTTGATTGGCTTCTATGACGACTATCTGAAAGTGACGAAGCAAACTCACGCGGGCATTTCCGCTCGGACCCGGCTGGTGATCGAGTTCCTCATTGCCGGCGCCGCGTGTTACGCGATTGCAATGCTCGGCCGCGCCCCGATGGCCACGTCGCTGGCATTCCCCTTCTTCAAGGACGTGTTGCTCGATCTCGGCTGGTTCTTCATCCTCTTCGGCGCCTTCATCGTGGTCGGCGCCGGCAATGCCGTGAACCTCACCGATGGACTCGATGGCCTCGCAATCGGACCCGTGATGATCGCGGCCGGCTGCTTCGGGGCGATTTCCTGGGCGATCGGCAATGCGGTGTTCGCCGAATATCTGCAGGTCAATTTCGTGTCAGGTGCCGGCGAGCTTGCCGTGCTGTGTGGCGCGATCTTGGGTGCCGGTCTCGGCTTTCTATGGTTTAACTGTCCGCCGGCCTCGATCTTCATGGGCGACACCGGCTCGCTTGCGCTCGGCGGCCTGCTCGGAACCGTCGCGGTCATTACCAAACATGAGATCGTGCTTGCCATCATCGGCGGATTGTTCGTGCTCGAGGCCGTCTCCGTCATCGTCCAGGTGATGTCGTTCAAGCTCACCGGCAAACGCGTGTTCCGGATGGCGCCGATTCATCATCATTTCGAGCAGCTTGGCTGGACCGAACCTCAGATCGTGATCCGATTCTGGATCATCGCGGTGGTGCTGGCCCTCGCCGGCCTGTCGACGCTCAAGTTGAGATGAAAATGAGCGGGGTGGGAGCCGCCCGCTATCCGCTCCCCCGCTTGCGGAGGAGGGTTGAGGATGGGGCCATCCGGCGGTATGCGCTCTCGGGAAGAGCCCGCTCCCCCAACCCTCCCCCCCAAGCGGGGGAGAGAGAAGCACGCAGGATCCACTGTGATTCCCGCCACCGCCTTTGCCGGAAAGAAGGTCGCCGTGTTCGGTCTTGGCGGCTCCGGGCTGGTCGCTGCGAGCGCGCTATTGGCCGGCGGGGCCCATGTGACGGGGTGGGACGATAGCCAGGACCGTGTCGCCCAGGCATCAAGCGCCGGAATTCCGGTCGCAGACTTGCGCGAACTCGACTGGAGCACGATCGCCGCGCTTGTCCTCGCACCCGGCGTTCCGCTTACCCATCCGGCACCGCATTGGTCGGTCGGCCTTGCCCACGCCATGGCGGTCGAGGTCATCGGCGATATCGAGTTGTTCTGCCGCGAGCGGCGCGCCCACGCGCCGGACGCGCCCTTCGTTGCCGTCACGGGCACCAATGGGAAATCGACCACGACAGCGCTGATCGCCCACATCTGCGCCCAGGCCGGCTTCGACACCCAGCTCGGCGGGAATATTGGCACCGCGATCCTCTCGCTCGCACCACCCCAGGCCGGCCGGGTGCATGTGATCGAGTGCTCGTCGTTTCAGATCGACCTTGCGCCGAGCCTCGATCCTTCGATCGGGATCCTGATCAATCTCACCGAGGATCATCTCGATCGCCATGGCGACATGGACAACTACGCTGCCGTCAAGGAGCGTTTGATTGCCGGCGTCCCACCAGACGGCACCGCGATCGTCGGCGTCGACGACAATCGCGGCCAGGCGATCGCCGACCGGGCGGAGCGCAGCGGACATCGCGTCATGCGCGTTTCGGTACGTCACCCGCTGGCTTACGGGATTTACATGGATCGCGAACGCATCCTTCAGGCCACTGGCGGCACTGCGCGGGAAGTCGCCCAACTCGGCAACATCGGGTCCTTGCGGGGCCGTCACAACGCCCAAAACGCAGCTTGCGCGGTCGCAGCCGCGCTTGTGCTGGGCGTCGATCGACGCACCATCCAGGCTGGCCTGCGTTCTTTTCCCGGGCTGGCGCACCGCATGGAGGAGGTCGGCCGCAAAGAGCGGGTGCTGTTCATCAACGATTCCAAGGCCACTAACGCGGATTCCGCCGCCCAGGCTCTGGCCTGCTTCGGCGATATCTTCTGGATCGCGGGCGGCAAGCCCAAGACCGGCGGCATCGAGTCGCTCGCCGGGTATTTTCCCCGCATCCGCAAGGCCTACTTGATCGGCGCTGCCGCAGAGGCGTTCGCCAGGACGCTCGACGGCAAGGTCGACCATGTGATCGCTGGCACCCTCGACCGCGCCGTCGAGGAGGCTGCGCGCGATGCCGTGGCGTCCGGCCTCGACCATCCGGTCGTGCTGCTGTCACCCGCATGCGCTTCATACGACCAGTTCGAGAATTTCGAGGCGCGCGGAACGATGTTCCGCAACCTGGTACAGAAGCGTCCGGGAGTCGTTGCGCCGACTCGACCGTAAATGGCGAATAACGGTGCACAGCAGCCCAGCGGCAAAATCGAAATTTTTTCTTAACAGGCTGGCAGCCATATTTGCGCAGAACTCTAGAGCGTTTTCGACAGCCTGACTTCATTGGTGTCATTGCCCGGCTTGACTGGGCAATCCCGTATCCCCGGTCGGTGGTTACTGGATCGCCCGGTCAGTCCCCGATCAAGTGCGGGGAGCGCGATGACAGTTAGAGAGAGGTCAAGCTAGTCGGAAACCCTCTGGCAAAATCCCGATTCCGCCTGCCACAAACCAGGAAGCCGAAATCATGGTCTCGCGCGTCGAACGAACGCCGTTTGCAGCGTGGTGGTGGACGATCGACCGCTTCAGCCTGGTGGCGATCGGCGCCATCATGCTAGGCGGCATCGTTTTGTCGCTTGCCGCGAGCCCTCCTGTGGCGGCGCGGCTAGGGCTCGATGCATTCTACTTCGTCCATCGCCACCTCCTTTACCTGGTCCCGGCGATTGCCGTCATGCTCGGTGTATCGTTCCTGTCGCCGCGTCAGATCCGCCGGCTCGCACTCATCATGTTTATCATCAGCTTCGTGCTGGTCGTCGCGACGCTCTTTGTCGGTGCCGAGGTGAAAGGCGCCCGCCGCTGGCTCGTTCTCGCCGGAATCAACATCCAGCCCTCCGAATTCCTCAAGCCGTCCTTCGTGATCCTCAGCTCATGGTTGTTTGCCGAGTCGGCGCGCAAACCCGACATGCCGGCCACCACACTCTCGTTGCTCCTGCTGCTCGGCGTGGTGGGCGTGCTGGTGATGCAGCCCGATTTCGGCCAGACCATGCTGATCGCGCTCGTGTGGGGTGCGCTGTTCTTCATGGCCGGCATGCGGCTGATCTGGGTCGCGGGTCTTGGCGGTGCCGCGATGCTCGGCCTCATTGCCGCCTATGCGACAGTGCCGCACGTCGCGCGGCGCATCAAGCGCTTTCTCGATCCCGCATCAGGCGATACCTTCCAGGTCGATACTGCAGTGGAATCTTTCTTTCGCGGCGGTTGGCTTGGTCAGGGGCCGGGCGAAGGGACGGTGAAACGCATCTTGCCCGACAGCCATGCCGATTTCGTGTTCGCGGTGGCGGCGGAGGAATTCGGTATCGTGTTGTGTCTCGTGCTGGTATTCCTGTTCGCCTTCATCGTGCTCCGTGCGTTTGGCAAGGCGATGCGCAATGACGATCCGTTTTCCCGATTTTCGATCGCCGGGCTTGCCATCTTGTTCGGGGCCCAATCCGCGATCAACATGGCGGTGAACCTGGCGCTTATACCCGCCAAGGGGATGACGCTTCCGTTCATCTCCTACGGCGGTTCCTCAATGATCTCCCTCGCTTACGGCATGGGTATGCTGCTCGCTTTCACTCGCGAACGCCCGCGCACCGCGCTGTTGGGGCCGCCTGGACTCTATCTCCTGCCGCCGCCGGTCCCTTCTCCGCAGGCGGGGCAGGGCGTTAGCGCGGGCCCGGCAGGGAGCGCGGCCTGATGGCGGACGGCGGCTCGCCTCTCATCGTGGTGGCGGCGGGCGGGACCGGGGGGCACCTGTTTCCGGCCGAGGCGCTCACCGTCGCGCTCGCACGGCGCGGCGCGAGAGTTGACCTTGTCACCGACGAACGCGCGAGCCGGTACGGCGAATTTCCGGGGCACGCGACCCATATCATTCCGAGTGCGACGTTCGCGGGCCGCGATTCCGTGCAGGTCGCGCGCGCAGCGTTCAAGCTCGTTCGCGGCATCGCTGGCGCGCTGTTGCTTTTCGCACGGCTGCGCCCCGCGGCGGTTGTCGGCTTCGGCGGGTATCCCACGATCCCGCCGCTGCTTGCCGCGATGCTGCACGGTATCCCGACCGTGATCCACGAGCAAAACGGTGTACTCGGCCGGGCCAATCGGCTGCTCGCTCGTCGGGTGCAGGCGATTGCCACGGGCTTTCGCGGCCTCTTGGCAGACGATCCGCACCTCGCCGCCAAGGTAACTCACACCGGAAATCCGGTCCGCCCGGCCGTCGTTGAGGCGGCCGCCAAGCCCTATCCAGAGGCTGACGGGCCGTTACGCATCCTGGTCTTCGGCGGCAGCCAGGGCGCCCGCATCATGGCGGACGTCGTACCTCCCGCTGTCGAGCTTGTCCCGGTGGCGGTGCGGGCGCGGCTGTCCATCACGCAACAGGCGCGTGTAGAGGACATCGCAAGGGCCCGCTCGGCCTTTGAACGGCTCGGCGTCGCGGCCGTGGTTGAGCCGTTCTTTCGCGATCTTCCGGCCCGCATCGCGGGGAGCCACCTCGTGATCTCGCGCTCAGGCGCATCCACGGTGGCGGAACTCGCGGCGATCGGACGACCCGCCATCCTGGTGCCGTTGCCCCACGCGCTCGATCAGGACCAGCGCGCTAACGCCAGCACGCTGGAGCGCGCCGGCGGCGCCATCATGATGGAACAGGCGGGCTTCACCCCGGACCGGCTTGCCGCCGAGATCGCGCGGCTTGCAGCGGCTCCGGAGAAGCTCACCGAAATGGCCGCGGCCGCGCGAGGCCAAGGCGTCCTTGACGGTGCGGATCGGCTGGCGGATCTGGTGATGGCAATGACGGCCATGAGGGTGAACTCACCCGAAAAAGCGGTCCAATGATCCGCGATCGCCGCGGGCAGGCGAACCGGACGCTATTGATTTCGTTGGAAATTCCAAAATCAGTTCGTTTCGACAAAATCCTCCACAAACAGCGCCCAACCCCTTCCCCGCGCGCAGAGGAGGGCAGCGAGGGCGTGGGAAGCGTGCGGCAGATCAGAGAGGAGGATTGATCGTCTGGCCCGTTCCGCATCGTCCCTAGCCAACAAGCACTTCCTTGGCTCTGTCCATGATCGTCGTGCGGCGCATGTCGCGCACGTAATTCGCTGCGGCGAAAGGCGTGGCGCGGTGCATGGTGCAGCGGTTGTCCCAGATCACGAGGTCGCCGACCTGCCATTTGTGGCGGTAGACAAACTGAGGCTGCGTCGCGAATTCGATCAGCTCGGTGAGCAGCTGCTGCCCCTCCTCGACCGGCATGCCGACGACGTGGGATGCGTGCGAGCCTATGTAGAGCGCGTTGCGCCCCGAGCCGGGGTGCCGCCGCACCAGCTTATGTCGCGCCGGCGGGTAAGACCTTCGTTCCTCCTCAGTCGGCACATAGCCGCCGCGCCTGGCTGTCGAGTGCCAGGCGGAATGCTCGGCGACGAGGCCCTCAAGCCTCCTCTTCATTGCGTCCGTCAAGGCATCGTAGGCGGCGCGGGTGTCGGCATACTCCGTGTCGCCGCCAGCAGGCGGAATCACCTTGGCGTGCAGCATTGACCACTTTGCTGATCCCTGCCGGAACGAGAGATCTGTATGCCAGAGCTGGGTGATCTGCAGGAGCGATTGGCGCGGGTCCCGTTCGCTGCGAATGCCGCCGTCTGCATTAAGATTGGAGATGTCAAATATCTCTGTGTGTGCTATCCGCCTCCTGGGACCGGCGGAGCCGGCCTTGTGTCCAATCTCCGGCTCGACCTCAAGCGGACCGTAGAGTCGCGAAAAGGCGATCAGTTCCTCATCGTCCAGATGTTGACCGGGCAGCACGCACACCGCGTGCGTGTCCATCGCCCTCTCGATCGCCCTCTGCGTGGCTTCGTCGATCTGGCGGCGCAGGTCGACTCCTATAATCTTCGCAACAAAGAGTGGATGAAGCGGCGTGATAACTGGACTCATCTGCGCCTCCTGGCTTGGGTAACATAGGTCGCGTTCGCCCTGCCGGCCGACACGGCTGGAATCCGACCGGGCGTACTGTGTCACTCCGCCTTGATGCCGGCGGCTTTAATGACGGGCCACCACTTCGCGATGTCGGCCTTCTGCGCAGCAGCGAGCGCCTCCGGCGTCTGGTCCTGGCGCGGATAAAGGGCCAGCCCAAGATCAGCGAACCGACCGCGTACCTCGGGCGTCGCCAAGGCCTCCACAGTTGCGGCATTCAGCTTTTCAACAATCGGCTTCGGCGTGCCCTTGGGCGCGAAAAATGCGAACCAGGATGCGAAGTAGAATCCAGGCAGTCCCGCCTGGTCCACTGTCGGAATGTCGGGTGCCGACGGGAGGCGGTTCCTCGCTGTGACAGCAAAGGCCTTGATGTTGCCGGCTCGCACGTGCGGTAAGGCTGTGACGGGTGCATCGGCGTCAATATCGATGTGCCCGGCGACCAAATCCTGCAGCATTGGGGCGCCGCCGCGATAGTGTACGAATTGAAATCGAGTGTTGGTAATCTGCTGAAAGAGAACCCCCGCGATATGCGGTGGGCTACCGACCGAAGCCGTTCCGAATAACGCTTTATCAGGGTTGGCCTTTAGCCACGCCACAAGCCCGGTTAGGTCGTTCGCTGGCACTGGCACCGCATTCTTGGCGAGTATCAGGACCGGGTTGCTGGCGAGTAAAGCGATCGGCTCGAAATCGTTCACAACGTCGTAGTGCAGCGTGTAGATTGCCGGGTTCACGACATGGGTGCTCGAAATGCCCATAGCGATTGTGTAACCATCGGGCGGCGCCCGCGCGACGCGGCCGACCCCGATGGT
>Ga0070734_10004516_pt1 | contig 13149 bp, 9 predicted proteins | sample Coa_R1_8_FD_66444 | JGI IMG/M metagenome (GOLD analysis project Ga0070734, IMG submission 66444) | Surface soil microbial communities from Centralia Pennsylvania, which are recovering from an underground coalmine fire - Coalmine... | ecosystem: Environmental > Terrestrial > Soil > Unclassified ...
GATTGATCAACTCGCCCGGATCCTGCTCAAGGTCGAAGAGCAGCGGCGGCTGGGCTGCAAAATGCACATATTTGTAGCGGTGGCCGCGCAGTACGGCGAGGCTGCATTGGTCGCTGGTGAGATGGAAGGCAGTTTCGCCCATCTGGCCGACGGGATCGCGGAAGTCGTATTCCCAGTGGGCTTCCCGGCGCCAATCCTGCGGGCTTTCGCCGTTGAGGAAAGGCATCAGGGACCGTCCGTCGCATTGGGCCGGCACTTCGAGACCGAGCCATTCCAGGATCGTCGGCATGAGATCGACGGCCTCGGTGAACTCGCCGATCACCTTGCCGCGCCCCGGGTCCGCCATCCGGCGCGGATCGCGGATGATGAGCGGAATATGATAGGCCTGATCGAAATAGCCTTCCTTGCCCCACATGTAGTGGTCGCCCAGCATCTCCCCGTGGTCGCAAGTGAAGATGACCAGCGTATGCCGGTCCTCGCCCGTCGCCTTCAGATGGTCGAGCAGGCGTCCGATCTGATCGTCGACCTGGGTGATCATGCCGTAATAAGTGGCGCGCAGCTGGCGTAGCTCGGCCTCGTCGATATCCTGAAGCACGGCCGGATGGTGCTCGGTATAGAGGCCGATCTCGCGCTGGTGGGAAAGCGCCCAGGCGAGATAGGGATGCTGGGCGCCCTCATCCGCCGGGGTAGCGGCGCGGATCGGCGCTGGCACGACCGCCGTATCATAGAGGGCATTGTAGGGCTCGGGCGCGATCACCGGCGGGTGGGGCCTGAGGAAAACGCCATGAAGGAACCAGTTCTGGTCCCGGCGCACCGAAAGCCATTTCAGCATCGCCTCGGCCATGAAGGTCGTCTCGCTGTCGGCCGCGGCGAAAATGGTCGGCGCGAAGCTGTGGCCGCGCCCTTCGGCACCGGGATAGCCGGCGCGCGGCTTGTAGACATCCTCGCGGCCGTCGAACAGGTAACCCTTGGCCTTCAGGTCGGCGATCCAGGCGGCCATGTGGTCGGGCAGTTGAAGGCCGACCGTCATCCCCGGGAGCACCCCTTCATAGGTGGTGAGCGCGGGATCGCGCGGATCCAGCCAGCGCGGGTCGGGACAGCTGTCGGTGTAGCCGAAGAGAGTGGGGTCATAGCCGCCCTTGCGGACCTCAAGCGCGATGTTGGTGTGGCGCCTGTCGAGCGGCGTGCCGTTCTTCACCGAGCGATGGTTCATCATGTAGAGCCCCGTCAGCATGCTGGCGCGCGACGGACCGCAAGGGGCGCATTGGGCATAGTGCCGTCGGAACAGCACCCCTTCGCTCGCGAGCCGGTCGAGATGGGGCGTCTTGACGCAGGCATGGCTGAGCGCCGACAGGCATTCCCCGCGCCATTGGTCGGCCGAGATGAACAGCACCTTGCGGCGATCGCTGGAAGTCATGCCAGGCGTCTCTGAAATCGGCAGGCCCCGACCATAACCCGGCCGCACCAGGCGACCAAGCCCATCGCCGCGTCGAAGAAAGCCGCAATGGCACGCACGGCCGGTTGACTTGCTGCGGCCAAACCCGAGAGACTGCGGCCCGGATCGAAACCCCGATCGGGACCGTCGAAAAGGACGTCAATTGCGAATGCCAAATGGACCAGCGCCGACGGTCCGCTTCAGCCGGCGCGGCGCGGGGAAGCCGGGCCGTCGCCGTGTCCTGAAGGCAATCGCGGGGGCGGCGGCGATGGCCGCATCTGGGCCATGGATCGTGAAGGACGCCTTTTCGTCTTCGGGCGAACTCGACCTGCTGCATTGGACCGAAGGCCTGCCGGATTCGATCGTCGGGGATTTCGAGTCCAAGACCGGGATCAAGGTCAACGCGACCAAGTTCGTCCGGCCCGAGGCGGAGATCGCGGCGCTCCAGGCGACCAAAGGCCAAGGCTATGACCTCTGCCAGCCGAACCGCGAGCAGGCCCGTCAATTCCAGGAGCTCGGCCTGCTGCAGCCCTACGATCTCGACAAGCTACCGGCTCATGACAGCGTGCTTCCGTTCGTCATGGAGGCGGCGGTCAGCGCCTGGACCTGGGACGGCAAGCTCTATCATCTGCCTCATTGCTGGGGCAGCGAGGCGATCGCCTGGCGCACCGACCTCTGGAGCCGCGGTCCCGCGGGCTTGAGTTACGGCGATCTGTGGGGTATCGGCGCCAAGGGCAAGCTCCTCTGCCGTCCGCGCTCGCTCCTCATCGGCATCGGCTTGTGGAAGGACGCGACAGGCGAGCTGCCCTCCAACCGCATGCTCGATGCCTTCAAGGACGAAGTGGCGGCCGGCAAGCTCGTCGAGCCCCTGGCGAACTTCGCCATCGCCCACCGGTCCTGGATCAAGCGGCTCTGGGTCGATGCCGACGACATCGCGACCGGCTTCACCGATGGCGGCTGCGCCATCGGCCAGACCTGGGACTGGCCGATCGATGGCCTCAGGCAGCAGGGCAAGCCCGTCGCGTTTGGCGCGCCGAAGGAGGGCGCGATCGCCTGGTTGCTGGGCTGGTCCATGCCATCGGCGGCGCAGAACGTCGAACAGGCCTATGCATGGCTGAACTATCTGCTGACTCCCGAAGTGGCTGCCCAACTGACGGACGGGTCCGGACACAATCCCGTCGTCACCGGCGCGGACGCGCTGCTGTCGCCGGGCGCTGCGGCGCTGTTCCGCCAGACCTATCCCGGCGATGCCTTGACCCGGCTATGGTGGCAGCCGCCGGAGCCGCCCTGGTATCGCGGCATCCTGGATGGCTTTGCCAAGCAGCTCGCCTCGGCCTGAGGGGCGAAGCCGGCTTTCAGAATTCCTCGGCTTGCAGGGCCAGTACGCTCGGCCCGCCGCGCATGACCTGGGCGGCCAGCGCCTCGGCCTGGACCAGAACGTGGTCGGCGTAGAAGCGCGCGGTGGCGAGCTTGGCCTTGAGAAAGACCGCGTCGCCCGAGCCCTCGCTCCTGCGGCGTAGCGCTGCGAGCGCGGCCATGGCCATGAGCCAGCCCCCGGCCACGGTGCCGAAGAGCCGCAGGTAGGGCGCGGCGCCGGCAAGCGCGAGGCTTGGCTCCCTGCCGTAGGTTTCGATCAGCCAGTCGGTGCTGCGGGAGAGCGAGGCGGCGCCCTCGGCCAGTCCCGCCCGCAGGGCCGAGAGATCCTCGCCCTTGGCGCCGGCGAGATCGCCGCTGGATGCGCGGATGCCTGCGATGAAGTCGCGGGCGGCGGCGCCCCGGTCGCGCATCAGCTTGCGCCCGACCAGATCGATCGCCTGTATCCCGTTGGTGCCTTCGTAGATAGGCGCGATGCGGGCGTCGCGATAGAGCTGTGCCACGCCGGTGTTCTCGATGAAGCCGAGGCCGCCGTGGACCTGGATGGCGAGCGATGCCGTCTCGCAGCCGAGATCGGTGGACCAGGCCTTGACCACGGGGATCAGCAGGTCGACCAGCCGCTGGCTTTGCTCGCGCGCCGCGGCTTCCGGCTGGTGCCGGGCGCGATCGAGAGCGCCCGCGGCGAAATAGGCGAGCGCCCGGGCCGCCTCCACATTGGCGCGCATGGTCATCAGCATGCGCCGCACGTCGGCGTGGCCGATGATCGGCGCGCCGGCCGGGGCACCCTCCACGCGGCCCTGGACGCGTTGGCGGGCGTAGTCGCGCGCCATCTGATAGGACCGCTCGGCGATCGCGAGCCCGTGGAGCCCGATGCCGAGCCGGGCGCTGTTCATCATGGTGAACATGTATTCGAGGCCGCGGTTCTCCTCGCCCACCAGATATCCCACGGCCCCGCCGTTGTCGCCGTAGGCCATGGCGCAGGTTGGGCTGCCATGGATGCCCATCTTTCGCTCCAGGGATACGACGCGCAGGTCGTTGGCCTGTCCCGGCGCCCCCGAGGCATCCACCAGGTATTTGGGCACCACGAAGAGGGAGATGCCGCGCGTTCCGGCCGGCGCGTCCGGCGTGCGCGCCAGCACCAGATGGACGATGTTCCCGGCCAGGTCGTGGTCGCCCCAGGTGATGAATATCTTCTGCCCGGTGATCAGATGATGCTCGCCGGAGCGAACCGCCCGACAGCGCAGCTGGCCCAGGTCCGAACCGGCCTGGGGCTCGGTCAGGTTCATGGTGCCGGTCCACTCGCCGCTGATGAGCTTCGGCAGGAACAGGGCCCTCTGCATCGGCGTTCCGTGGACGCCGATCGCCTCGACCGCGGCCTGGGTCAGCAGCGGGCAGAGAGAAAAGGCGAGATTGGCGCCGCTCCACATCTCCTGCAGGGCGGCCGACAGGGACCAGGGCAGGCCTTGGCCGCCATGGGCGGGATCGAAGGCGAGGCCGTTCCAGCCGCCGGACGTGAAGCGTTGATAGGCGTCCCTGAATCCGTTGGGCGTGCGGACGACCCCGTTCTCGAGCCGGCTGCCTTGCTGGTCGCCGATGGAGTTCAGGGGCGAAAGCAGCTCGCCGGCGAGCTTGCCGCCCTCGGCAAGGATCGAGGTCACGAGATCGCCGGTCACCTCCCCGAAACCGGGCAGCCCCGCCAATCCGGGCAGATCGGCGAATTCCTCAAGGCAGAATCCGATGTCGTCGAGCGGCGGGCGGTATTCACTCATGGGCGCAATGGTAGGCGGAATTTGTCGGGAGCGCCAAGGCGAGTGTCGCGCTAGAGCAAGATCGGGTCAGCTTCTCTCATGCCGACCCCCAGAATCTTGCTCTGCGCGTCAGGCACTAGCGGGCGTCCACCACCATGGGCAATTCGGCCGGGATCGGCTGCAGGCGGTCCCGGTTGAGCCGGCGCTCCAGGATGCGGAAACCGCGGGTCAGCACGAAGGTGAGGGCGATGTACACCAGGGCGGCGGCAAGGAGGGGCTCATAGACTCGGAAAGTCTGGACGCGAATGAAATTCGCCTTCCACATCATGTCTTCGACCGTGATCGTCGAAACCAGCGCGGTCGATTTCAGCAGCAGGATCGTTTCGCCGCCCAGCGTCGGCAGGCTGATCTGAATCGCGCGCGGAAGCACGACTCTGCGCAGGATCAGCCAGTGGGACATGCCGAAGGCGCGCCCCGCCTCGATTTCGCCGAAGGGCACGGCCTGGATCGCGCCGCGCAACACTTCGCCCGTATAGCCAGCGGTACTCATGCTCAAGGCTGCCACGCCATACCAGAAGCCGTCGCGCAGGAACGGCCAGATGAAGCTGTGCCGGATCGCCGGTTCATGGGCCAGCACGTCACCCATGCCGTAGTAGAGAAAATACATCTGCACCAGGAGCGGCGTGCCCCGGATGAGATAGATGTAGGTGTAGCTCGGCATCCAGAGCCAGGGGTTCTTCGACACCCGGGCCAGCGCCACGCCGATCGCGAGCGTATTGCCGATGGCGGCGGACACGAGCACGAGCAAGATGGTGATCCAGGTCCCCTCGACCAGCTGCGGAAAGACGCCGAGGAAGAAGTCGAGGGACATGGGCTACGCCTGTCGCGGCCCGCGCCCGACGGAGCCGACGCGTTCGCCGCCGGGATTCGACCGGGCTGCCATAAATCTGCCGCTCCGGCGTTTGTCGCCGCAGCCCGACCGCCAGAGATCGTCGACAAAGCTCATGTCCTATCTCTGGCCGGCCCAGCCCCCCAGGCTCATGACGCGGGACGCTGTCAGGCTGCCGGCCGCAGCGGGTCAGTCGCCGTAGATGTTGAAGTCGAAATATTTCTTGGCAATGGCATCGTAGGTTCCGTTGGCTCTGAGCGCCGCGATGGCCGCGTTCAGTTTCATGCGCAAGTCCGGATCATCCTTGCGCACACCGCCACCGACACCCTCGCCCAGGATCGGGTCGTTCGGCGCCGTTGCCTTCAGTTCGAAGTCCTTGCCCTGATCGGACTTCAGGAAGTCGTCAAGTGCGATCGAATCCGCCATCACCAGGTCGAGGCGCCCCGCCACCAGATCGGCGTCGCAGTTGTCCTGGGTGTCATACGTCTTGATGGTAGCCGCGCTGCCGAAGTATTTCTGTATGAAGTTGTAGTGGATGGTCGAGGTCTGGACCCCGATGATCTTGCCTTTGAGGCTGTCTGGATTGCTGAAGTCGACGGTGACCGATTCCGACTTGGGGCCGATCAGGATGGCCGGCGTCTTGTAATATCTGTCGGTGAAGTCGATCTTCTGCTTGCGCTCTTCGGTGATGGACATCGACGACCAGATCACATCGATCTTCTTTTCCTGAAGCGCCGGGATGATGCCGTCCCACGCGGTCTCGACAAGCACACAGTTGGCCTTCATTTGGGCGCAGACGGCATGCATCAGGTCGATTTCGAAGCCGACCCACGTGCCCGTAGCGTCCTTGCTGCTGAACGGCGGATAGGGCTCCGCGGCGACGCCGAACTTGATGGCGTCGTCGGCACGCGCCGCGACACCCGCCAGCGCTATCATCGCGCCCAGAAGTATACCCCCCAGAACGTGCGTTCTCATGGTCTGTTCCCCGGCTGTTGTCCTGCGCATTCCATAGTCGGCTGCCTGCTTTCCTGGCCTAGGCGCCTTCTGCCGGCGCGGTTAAGGCTAGGTGTCCGGCCGTTCATCGCCATTCCCCGTAGCCATTCCTATTAGCATTCCCCACGCCCTATTCCTAGCCTATCGCGGCCGCGCAATGGCATGATGGCTTTACTTCGCCGGGCTCGAATGCGCCATCAACCAGGGTCTTGAATGAAAGCGCCGCCCCTCGGCCATCTCGGAGTCTATCGCGTCCTGCCCGGCCCGGCCCACACGGCCGCCGCCGTGGGCAACGTGGGCGTGGCCGTGGTCGCCACGCCCGCTCTCATCCTCTATCTCGAACAGGCGAGCGCCCGCGGGCTCGAGGGCTTCCTCGAGCCGGGGGAAGCCTCGGTCGGAATCGTCGTCGACGTCGAGCATCTGGTCGCTGCGGTTCCAGGCCGGGCGGTCATCGCCGAGGCGCGGGTCACTGCCGTCGACGGACGGCGCGTGGTCTTCGCGGTCGAGGCGCGCCAGGGCGAACAGCTCATCATGCGCGGCCGGCATGAGCGACGGGCGATACTCCTCGATCGTTTCCTCGAGCGCCAAGGCCTGAAGCCGTTTTCCCGCCGGCGTCTCGACTTCTGGTTCGATTTCCACAGCCCCTGGTGCTACCTGGCCGCAAGCCGCATCGGCGATCTGGCGCGGCGGCACAATCTCGAAGTCCGCTGGCGTCCGGTGCATCTGGCGCGGCTGATCGAAGCGGTCGACGGCCGCCGGCCCCTGGAGGAGAACCGGCATTTCGTCGCCTGGTACCGGCAGGATTTGGCCGACCAGGCGGCACTGCTCGGCCTCCCCATTGCCTATCATCCCGCCTACCCGTTGCGTCCGGCCCGGGCTCTGCGTGCGGCACTCCATGCTGCCGACCACGGCAAGGCCGAAGCATTCGTTCCCCGAGTCATGGCCGGCTATTGGGCCGAGGGCGCCGACATTACCGATCCCGCATTGCTGGCGGCCTGGGGCGCGGAGGTCGGCCTCGGCGGCGTGGCCGAGGCGGCGTTCGATCCCGTTCGCAAGGCAGAGCTAGAAGTCAATCTCGAGCAGGCGCTGGCCGCCGGTCTCTTCGGGCTTCCGGCCGCGGTCCTCGACGGCAAGATCTATTTCGGCAACGACCGGCTTGAGCTGCTGGAGCATCACCTCGTGCAAGCGGAAACCGGAGCGGCGGGGCCTTCGAGGGAACTATGACGTCCTCGGGATCGGGGCTCTTATCGTACTCATGCGGCACGGCGTCCCTGTCGCCGCGCGGCACGTCTTAAGACGCGCATCTTTTCCTAGAACCGCCACGACAGAATGGGGCATCGCTCGCCCATCTCATATGTCGGCGTGTGGCTATCCAGGAGCGACAGGCCAGCGGCGCCCAGGGTAGCGAGCAGCTCGTCGCGAGTAGGAAAGCTGAGCCGCACCGTCTTGCCGCGAAAATGTGCGATGGTGCCCACCACGTCTGGGTGCCAGCCGTTTCTCTCCGACAAGTTCTCGATCTCGCAGTCGAGGCGGTGCCAAAGCCGCCAGATCTCGTCCAGGCTTACGCCCGCTTCCGGAGCCGGTTGGAGGGCCATAGCCAGGCGAAACTTGAAGGCGTGGAAGCCGCCGGCCTCGCCGGCCCTCGCGGCCTCCTCGAGCGAGGCGAGGCTCTCGCGCTCATTCGGGCGGGTGAATGTCCTCGTGATCAGCAGGGCGCGTTGGGCGGTCAGCCCGGCCAGCATGGCGAGCAGCCTGCGAAGCTCGGCTGGATAGCCCAAGGTGTTGAAGCTGCCGTCCGCCATGACGACGTCATAGGCCCGCGCGGGCTCCGGCAGATTGAACCAATCCACGCACAGGGCCTGGCGAAGGCCTGGACGATCGCCGGGCCAGACATGTTCGATCATCTCCGGCGATCTGTCCGCGCCCGTCACCATCGTTTGTCCGGGCCAGGGCATGGTGACGATTTCCGGCGTGACGCCGAGAACGAGCGCTTGCCTCGGCGCATCGACCGGTTCGGGCGCGTATCTGCGGATGACGCGCAGGAAGGTCTCAATGTCCTCCACGCCGGGCCGCAGGGGCGAAGAATACAGATGCCAGCACTGGGCGATCGAGTTCCAGTGCCTGCGCCCTGGCTCGCCGGATTGGGTCACCATCAGCCCTCCCGCGCAATTTGCTCGAGGGCAGCCCGATAAGCTTTCGGGTCCAACTCGGCGTCAGGGTCGGGATAGAAATCGGAATCGAACTCGAGCTGCTTGCCGCTGGGGCTCGCCTTGATCTGATCGACTTCGACGATCCGCAAAGGCGTGCCGGCGGCGCCGGGGATCTGGTCCCAGATCCGCTGGAGCCGATCGGAGAACTCCGGAGCCATCCCTCCGACGGAGCGGACGCGCAACTCGAAGCTGCGGTCCCGATACTGGTGGAGCTGGTATTGGCGCATGGGTTTCAGCAGCTCGACCGGCAGCGACTGGATGGCATCGATCAACGTGTAGTGACGCTCGCGCGTCCCCTCGGGCAGGTAGCCGAAGCGCCGGAACCGCCCCGCGATTTCGGACAGGGCCGGAAGATTCCGCCCGCAGGCGCATGGCCGAGCGGCCGCCCGCGCGACGTCGCCGGTGTCGTAGCGCAGGAGCGGCATTGCCGAGTTCTGCAACGCCGTCACCACGAGGCGGCCCAGCCGACCGGGCGGGCAGGGCATGCCTTCGGCATCGACGATCTCCACGATGCAGTGCTCCACATGGATATGATAACTCCCTTCCACGCAGCGATTGGCGACGGGACCGATCTCGTTCAACCCATAAGCGTCGTGAAGGGGCGCGCCATAGATCCGCTCCACCTGGCGGCGGGTCGACGGCGCCGTGCTCGAGGCGCTGCTGAACAGGGCCGTGATCGATTTGGCCGGGCTCACGCAGTCGTTCGCGTAGGCGAGCTCTTCGAAGGTGGCAGGATAGGCCTCGAGATAATTGGGCTCGATCTCCTTGATCCAAGCGAGCTGCTGGTCGATGGGATTCCACACGTTGAATCCGTAAGCCGGTCCGGTCTCGAAAAAAGCGCCCAGATAGTGCCAGTGATCCGTCCGCCACAGCTCGCCGTTCGCAAGAGGCACGCCATTCTTGGGCGGAAAATGGCTGGGAATCCTGATGGCGCAGACGGTCCCCATGGGGTCGACGCGCGCCCAGCGCCGGCGGCGATGGGACAGGATGCCGAACATCGCGGCACTCTGTCGCGTCATTGCGACCTTCACCGGGCGGCCGGTGGTGCCGGACGACTGGACCATTCTCGTTGGCTCTTGGCCGACCGGCGGGCCTTGGGCGAGGAGTTCGTCGAAATGCTCTATGACCTCCTGCTTTGAAAGGATCGGCAGGCGCGGAAGGTCCCTCTGCCCCCGGATGTCTCTAGCCTTCAGGCCGAGCGCGGAGAACCGGGCGCGATAGAAGGGCACTCGCTCGACGGCCATGGCCAGCACCTCGGATAACCGCCGGTCCTGGAACGCCGCAATGGTCGCAGGGGAGGCGAACTCGTTGTCGATCAGCCGGGCGAAAATGCGGCCGTAAGGGTTGCCGGGGCGCAGGCGCCAACGGGCCAGTTCGGCTTCCTCCTGGGCGCGAGTGCTCACGGAAAGCGGGCCGTTCGCGAGACGTGCGGCGCTGGGCCGGAAGGATCCCCGATCGGGATGTCGAAACTCATATCGCGGGCAACTCTTTACGAATGTGGGCGCCCAATGACGGATAGTTTTGCCTCACCAGCGCGGCGCGCCGGGGGACGCGACACGAGTCTGGCCCGCCGATCGTTCTATCCGAATCCCTGCGTGACCGCAGCAAATCAGCGCTTCATCCGGCGAATGCATGTCAAGACGCCCGCGCCGCGGCGCGGCGCAGGCGATCGTTGATGGCGCGCCCCAGGCCTCTCTCCGGCACCGGCATGACGGCAATGGCGCTGGCCCCGCTCTCGTCCAGCCGGTGCAGGAAGGCGAACAGGTTGGCGGCCGCCTCGACAAGATCGCCGGCCGCACTCAGGTTGAGCATTGTCCGGGCGCCTGGCGGGACCTCGCGGCCGAAGGCGAGCAGCGCCTCATCGGCCGCGACGGTCGTCGCGCCAAGACGCAAGGCCAGGCGCGGCGCGTAGTGGCTCGCCAGCATGCCGGGCGCCTTGGGCGCATGGGCAAGATCCGGTGGGGCAAGAGGGCCGATGACGGCCGCGATCTCCTCCTCGGCCAGGCCGCCCGGCCGGAGCAGGACGGGCTTGAGCCCGCTCAGATCGACAATCGTGGATTCGAGGCCGATCTCAGTGGGCCCGCCGTCGAGGATCAGCTCGACGGAATCGCCGAGCGCCGCGGCGACATGGGCCGCGGTGGTCGGGCTCAAGCGTCCCGAAGGATTGGCGCTGGGCGCGGCGACGGGCCGGCCGAAACGGCGGAGAAGCTGCGCCGCGACGGGATGGCGCGGGATCCTGACGGCGATCGTCGGAAGTCCCGCGGAAGCCAGGAGCGAAACGGGGCAGGCCGCGGTGCGCGGCAGGACGAGGGTGAGCGGGCCGGGCCAGAACCGGCGCGCCAGATGCTTCGCTCGCTCGTCGAAGCGGGCGAGCGCCTCCGCCATGGCGGTTTCGGCCACGTGAACGATCAGCGGATTGAAGCTCGGCCGCTGCTTGGCGGCGAAGATGGCGGCGACGGCGCGATCGGCGGTAGCATCGGCGCCCAGGCCGTAGACCGTCTCCGTCGGAAAGGCCACGAGCCGGCCGGCCTCGAGCGCCTCGACCGCCGCGGCGATGCCGGCGTCGTCGGGTTGGCGGATCAGCAATCCTGACACGCGCGTGCTGGGAGAAGGGGCCTGCTCACCAACGGCCGCGGGCGATGAAGTCGGGGTTGACGAAGTCCGGCTTTCCGTAGCGAAGCGGCTCGCCCGTGACCAGGCGCACGCTGCCGCCCGCCGCGGCGAGCACCGCGTGGCCGGCGGCGGTGTCCCACTCCATGGTGCGCCCGAAGCGCGGATAGAGGTCGGCGATCCCCTCCGCCAGGCGGCAGAACTTGAGGGAGCTGCCGGCGGCGATCCGCTCGGCCACCCGCTCGCCCTCGAGAAAGCGTTCCATGACGTCGTTCTGATTGTGGGCGCGGCTCGCCAGCACGATGACGCCGTCGGCGGGCTTCGGCCGGGCATGGATCGACTGCGGCGCGCCGCCGGCGGTGGCGAGCGTGGCGCCCTCCGGCCCGCCGATATAGGTGGTGCCGAGAGCGGGCAGATGGACGACCCCCAGGATCGGCCGTCCGGCCTCGATGAGAGCGATATTCACCGTGAACTCGCCGTTGCGGACCAGGAATTCCCGCGTGCCGTCGAGCGGGTCCACGAGCAGGAAACGTCCCTCGGGATCGATATCGGGAACCTGGCCGATGGAAACGGCCTCCTCGGCCACGCAAGGCAGATCGGGCAGAAGCGCGGCCAAGGCCGGCAGGATGATCGCCTCGGCCGCCACGTCGGCCGCGGTCACCGGGGTCATGTCGTCCTTGAGACGCGGTGCCGCGCCCGAATGGTAGTAGCGCATGATCTCCCGGCCCGCCTGCTCGGCGATCCGGCCGAAGGCGATTGCGATGTCGTCGCTCATTTCGCCCCCGCGATCGCCCGCCACACGCGCTCGGGTGTGGCCGGCATGTCGATATGGACCACGCCCCACTCGGCGAGCGCATCGACGACGGCATTGATGATCGCGGGCGGCGCGCCGATGGCGCCCGCTTCGCCGGCGCCCTTGATGCCAAGCGGGTTGGTCCGGCACGGCACATTGCGAAAGCCGATGTCGAAGCTCGGCAGATCCGAGGCCCGAGGCAGGCAATAGTCCATGAGCGAGCCTGTCAACAGCTGGCCGCTTTCATTGTCGTAAACCGTCTGCTCCAGCAAGGCCTGGCCTATGCCTTGGGCAGCTCCGCCATGGACCTGGCCGGCAAGCAGAAGCGGGTTGATGACGGCGCCGAAATCGTCGACCACGGTAAATCGCTTCAGCATCACGGCGCCGGTCTCAGGGTCCACTTCGACTTCGGCGATGTGGCAGCCGTTGGGATATGTGTTCGACCGGGGAAGATAGGCGGCCGTGCTGGCCAGGCCGAAGTCGTGTTCGCCGTCCGGGCGCTTGGCGCGGTAGGCGGCACGGGCGACTTCGTCGAACCCGACGGCGCGATCGGTGCCGACCACCCGGAAGCGACCGTCCGCCAACTCGACGTCCCGGTCCGCGGCTTCGAGGAGATGGGCCGCGATTCGCTTGGCCTTGGTCGCGACCTTCTCGGCCGCCGTCAGCACCGCGTGGCCGGCCACGGGCAGCGAGCGCGAGCCGCCGGTGCCGTGGCCGTAGGCGATGCGGTCGGTATCGCCCTGATGGACGCGAATGCGCTCGATCGGGATGCCGAGCCGCTCGAAGGCGATCTGGGCATAGGCGGTCTCATGGCCCTGTCCGCCCGTCTGGGTCCCTACCAGGACCAGGACGTTGCCGCCGGGATCGACGCGGACTTCAGCCATGTCCTCCGGTCCCCCGCCGCAGCCTTCGACATATGTGGCCATGCCGATGCCCCGGCGCCGTCCGCGGGCCTTCGCCTCGGCCTTGCGGCCGGCGATGCCGGCCCAATCGGCCTTGACCATCGCCTCTTGCATCAGCGCCGCGAACTCGCCGCTGTCGTAGGTCGGGCCGGCCGGAGTCTTGTAGGGCATGGCCTCGGGCGGGATGAAGTTGCG
>Ga0070734_10004517_pt1 | contig 13147 bp, 4 predicted proteins | sample Coa_R1_8_FD_66444 | JGI IMG/M metagenome (GOLD analysis project Ga0070734, IMG submission 66444) | Surface soil microbial communities from Centralia Pennsylvania, which are recovering from an underground coalmine fire - Coalmine... | ecosystem: Environmental > Terrestrial > Soil > Unclassified ...
AGCCAACCTGACGCTGGATTCTGAAGTGGCCGAAACCCCAGTCCAGGTTCGCGGGACCGTAAGCCTGAGTGACGGGCATTATGCCAAGGCCACGATCGACACGAAGCAGATACAGATCGAACGTTTGCTGGCGCTGTTCACATATCGCAAGACGAATGGCCCGCACGGGATCCTCGAAGTGCATGCATCCGCCCAAGGCCCCCTGGCGGACACGGCCCGGATGCAAGCAGAGATCACCATTCCAACTTTGAAAGCCGGCTATGAAAGTTTGCAGATCGGGAACACGCGCCCCATTCATGCCCGGTACGCCAGCTCGCTGTTTACGTTAGACCCCGCTGAGCTTGCCGGAACCGATACGGATTTAAAAATACAAGGCCAGCTTCCGCTAAAGGGTAACGCACCGATGACACTGGCCGCGGCTGGCAATATCGATATGCAGCTTTTGCGGTTGGTCCAACCCGACGTTCAAAGTTCGGGAAAAATCCAGGTGGATTTGCGTGGCACGGGATCCGCCGGCAATCCAAACGTCCACGGACAATTGCGGGTTGAGAATGTCTCGATGATCCCAGCGAGCTCGCTTGTGGGAGTTCAAAACCTGAACGGACTGCTCGAAATTAGCAACGACCAGGTGAGCATCACTCAACTCAGTGGAGAATCGGGAGGAGGTCAGATTTCGGCCGAAGGAACAATCAGTTATCGCCCGCAGATTCAAATGAATGTCGTCGCCCACGCCAAAAGCGTGCGCATACGGTATCAGGACGCGGTTCGCGCCGTTTTGGACGGCAATGTAAATCTAGTGGGCACAACGCAGGCTGCGACCCTGAATGGGCGCGTGTTGATTGACAATCTCAGCTTCACTCAGAACTTCGACCTTGCCACATTCGCGGGACAGTTCCAGTCCGAGACCGAGACCGCTCCCACCGAAGGCTTCGGAAACAGAGTGAAGCTGGACGTTGCGGTGCAAACCGGTCCGGGCCTGAACCTTACGAGCAGTGAAGTTAGCCTGCAAGGCCAGGCCAACCTGCACGTCGTCGGGACCGCCGCCGATCCGGTGATCGTGGGGAGAGCCGAGTTCAACTCCGGCGACATATTCTTCCTGAACGGGCGCTATCAGATCGAGCATGGGCTCATTCAGTTCCAGAATCCCCGCCGCACCGAGCCCGTAATCGATGTGCGGCTGACCACAACGATCGACCAGTACAATTTGACACTGACCTTTCGCGGACCGCTTGACAGGCTGCAAACGAGCTATCTTTCGGATCCAACGCTTCCGACCGCCGATATCATCAACCTGATCGCGCGCGGGCAAACCGCTCAAGCAGCAGCCTCGACCTCCAGTTTTGGCGCCAGTTCGCTTATCGCCAAGGGAGCCGCCAGCCGGGTAAGCAGCCAGGTCCAACAGCTTGCAGGCCTATCCAGTTTCTCAATAGACCCCACGCTCGGCGGAAACAATCCTGATCCGGGCGCGCGCATCGCGCTGCAGAAGCGAGTGACAAAGAATTTCTTGTTTACGTTCGCAACCGATGTCACCTCGACGCAGCGGGAGCTCATTCAAGGCGAATATCGGATCAGCAGCCGCTGGTCGGCCACGGCCACGCGAGACGAGAACGGCGGCATTGCCGTCGACGGGAAATACCACAAGCGCTTCTAAAAGGAATCGGCCGCCCGTGCTCCAGTCCGTGATGCTGCGCTAGGCGAGCGACGCGACCTCCGACCGTCTCCAGTTTCCTCGCCACAGATATAGGCCTAAATGCTTGCTTTCCTAAGGTGAACAACGTACGCTCGTTTATCTCGGGAAAGGTTGCACGTGCAGCGATGGATTGCCCCCACTGCAAGACGAGTAATCCCGTCGGGGCTGCAACTTGCGGATCCTGCCACACGCCACTTACCACCTCCGCGATAACAGCGGTCGCACAACTGACGCCCCCTGCGGATAGCGCTGTGACGATCGTGGACGTACCCCCGGACCGCCTTTACAAATCGGGCCAAACCACCCTGGACGGATTCGCCGCCTCCACAATGGAAATCCCGACGGCCTGGTCTGTGCCGCCCTCGCCGGAGGGGTACCAGGACGCGCGCGCCTCCCTCGCCTCTGTCAAACCCGGATCCCTGCTCGGAAATCGCTATGAAATCGTCAAGATTCTGGGCGAAGGCGGCATGGGCGCGGTCTACCAGGCGCGCGACCGCGAACTCGACCGCACCGTCGCGCTTAAAGTGATCCGTCCCGAATTGGCCGGCCAGCCTGAGATCCTGCAGCGATTCAAACAGGAACTGATTCTCGCCCGCAAAGTCACCCACCGAAACGTCATTCGCATTTTCGACCTGGGAGAAGCGAGCGGAATCAAGTTCATCACCATGGAGTTCATCGAGGGGCAGGACCTGAAATCGGTCCTGGCGCAGAGCGGCAAGCTGCCCCCCGAGCGAGCGGCCGGAATCGTCCAGCAGGTCTGCCTGGCTTTGGAGGCGGCCCATTCGGAAGGCGTCGTGCACCGCGACCTCAAGCCCCAAAACATCATGATGGACGCGCAGGGCCGTGTGGCGGTGATGGACTTTGGCATCGCGCGCTCGCTCGAGTTCGGCGGGATGACGCAGACCGGGGCGCTGATCGGCACGCCGGAATACATGTCGCCCGAGCAGGTTCGCGGGGAGCACGTCGACGCGCGTTCGGACCTCTTCACGCTGGGAATTATTTTCCAGGAACTGCTCACCGGTAAGCTTCCCTATGCAGCCGCTACGGCCATGGCGTCCATGTTCAAGCGGACCACCGAGCGCGCGCCGTCGGTCCGAATGCTCGATCCGTCCGTCCCTCCGTACCTGAGTGAGATTTGCGCCAAGTGTCTCGAGATCGATCCGAACGCGCGTTTTCAATCGGCGCGGGAACTGTACGACGCGCTGGAGGACTGGAACAGGGGTTCGGGCACCACAGTGCGCCTTCAGGCGGTGCGTTGGGTCCGCCAAGGCCTGCGCGGCTGGCGGTGGGTGGCGGCGGGTGCAGCGCTGGCGCTACTTGCAATAACCGCGTTTATCCTCCGAAACCGCTTCTCGCTGAAACCGGCGACGGCTCATGCGCCTGTCACGGTGCTGGTCGCGGATTTCACCAACCACACCGGCGACCCGGTTTTCGACAACACGCTCGAACCGATGTTCAATGTGGCTCTCGAGGGCGCCAGTTTTATCAACGCCTACAACCGCGGCAACGCCCGTAAACTCGCCGAAAAACTCCCTAATCCCACGGAAAAGCTCGATGAACAGCCGGCGCGGCTCGTGGCTCTCAGCCAGGGCATCAGCACGGTCATCGCCGGCGAAATCAGCCGACGCGGCAATAATTACGCCGTTTCCGCGATAGCGCTGGACGCCGCGACAGGCAACGTTGTTGCTCAGACCGAGGCCACGGCCGCCAACAAGGATGCGGTCGTCGGCATAGTTCCCAAGCTCGTAGCCCCGATTCGTAAGGCTCTGGGCGATGCCACGCCGGAATCGGCCCAGCTCGAGCGCGCCGGCGGGGCATTCACAGCGGCTTCCTTGGAGGTTGTCCATCAATATGGTCTCGCGATGGAGGAGCAGTTTGCCGGGAAAACGGGCGACGCATTGAAATCCTTTGGGAAGACAGCCGAGCTGGATCCCAATTTTGCACGCGCCTACTCCGGAATGGCCGCCGCTGCCATCCGGTTGGATCGCCCTGCCGACGCGGAAAAATACATCAAGTCAGCGATGGAGCATGTCGACCGCATGACCGATCGCGAACGATATCGTGTGCGCGGCTTGTACTACGGCACAACGGGCAACTGGGAGAAATGCGCGGAGGAGTACGGCGCACTGGTCAAGAGCTATCCGGGCGACAACATCGGCCACAACAACCTCGCCATTTGCCTCAGCAAGCTGCGGAATTTCCCGGGCGCAATCGCGGAAGCGCGGCTCGACAATCAAATGCATCCCAACGCGCTAGCACAGTCGGATGTGTCCTTGTTTGCTTCCTATTCCGGGGATTTCCAGAACGGCGAGGCGCAGGCGCGCGAAGTCCGGCAACTCTACCCGTCCTCTGAATATGGTTATCTCGCTTTGGCGTTCGCACAGCTGGGGCAGGAGAAATTGACGGATGCCTCGGACACTTATACCCAACTCGCCCAGCTCGGCGAGCACGGCGCATCGCTGTCCAATTGGGGCCTCGCCGACATGGCTTTGTTCCAGGGGCGCTTCGCGGATGCGGTGCGCATGTTGGAGAAAGGCGCAAGCTCCGATCTCGCGGCCAAAAACAACGATGCGGCCGCCGAGAAATTCGCCACGCTCGCCTACGCTCAGCTCTGGATGCAGCGCAAGGCGCCGGCAATTGCCGCGGCGGACAACGCACTGGCCAACAGCCAGTCGGTGAAGGTCAGGCTCCTCTCCGCGTTGGTCTACGCTGAAACGGGACAGCAGGCCAAAGCGCAAAAGGTCGCCGAAAGTCTCGCCTCCGAAGTGCAATCCGAGGCCCAGGCCGATGCCAAAATTATTGAAGCCGATTTAGCCTTGAGCCGCAAAGACGCGACGCAGGCCGTCCGGACACTCACAGAGGCTGACACGCTTCTGGATACGTGGCTGGGTCACTTCGAACTGGGGCGCGCTTATCTGGAAGCCAATGCCTTCGCGGAGGCGGATTCCGAATTCGACCAGTGCCTGAAGCGTCGCGGCGAGACATTATCACTCTTCATGGATGACGTTCCGAGCTACGGCTTTTTTCCGCCCGTCTACTACTACCAGGCGCGCGTGCGCGAAGGCCTGAAGAGCCCGGGCTTCGCCGAATCCTACCGAACTTATCTCAGCATCCGCGGGCAAGCCGGCGAAGACCCCCTGCTAGCGGATATCCGCCGTCGGCTCGGGCAATAGACTATCTAGACTATCAGCGACGTGTATTCCCGCAGTTCCAGTGCCCGGCAGCACGCAGAATCTCGGCCTGGCACGCGAAGTAAACGAGTGTGCCGACGCTATCGCCGCCACGTTGCCGAATGGCTACGGCCCGACAGTAAACTCCCACGTATCATTGATCGCCGGGCCGGTACTAAATCCGCCGAACACGAACATGCCATCCGCCGCACTGTCGTAGTCCATGCCAAACGCGTACCGTTCAGGCGTTGGTGCTGAAGGACTCGTCTGAGTCCAATTTGTGCCGTCCCAAGTCCACACGTCGTTCAAGCCACCGTAGCCGGCAAACAACACGACCGCGCCGACGTTTGGGTTGAACGCCATATTGTGCATATCTCGTGCGCTCGGAGAGGCCGCGGGAGATTGCAGGTTCCAGTTCGTGCCGTCCCAGACCCAAGTGTCGGCCAAATTGCCCGAGGAGCCAGTGCCCCCGAACAACATGACGTTTCCTGACGGGTCGGTAGCCAACACAGTGCGCCTTGGCGAGGGGCTGGATACGGGGTACATCTGGGTCCAGGTTTTTGTCGTCCCATTCCACACCCAGGTGTCGTTGAAAAAGACTGCGTTTGTGTAGTCGATACCGCCAAACATGACTACGGCGTGCATGTTCGTGTCATAGGCCATTCCTTGCGAATCGAAACGCCGACCGGGGGGCGAGTTGGAGGTCCCATCGTTAGCCAGGGTCCAATTCGATCCGTCCCAGATCCAGGTGTCGTTGAGATCGGACGATCCGGTCGTGCCGCCGAACAACACGAGATTGTTATTCGCAGCATCGTAGACCATTGACGCACCGGAACGTACTGGCGGCGAGGTAACCGGAGATAGCGGAGTCCACTGGCCGTTCTGCAATTTCCAAGTGTCGCCAGCTTCAGCGTATTGCACGCCCTCCATCACTGGGTGATTCCCGCCGAAGAGCAACGTTGAGTTGCTATTCGGGTCGAAGGCGATCGCTGCACAGCAACGGGTGCTTGGCGAGTTCGTCGATGGGATCAGAGTGTAGTTCAGCGAAAGGGTGACGTTAAACGCACTTGAGACCACGGGTGCGACACCACCGCTCAGAGAAGCTACCAAAGTGTCGCCGGTTGCCACCTTGCTTATGCTCAGGTTGCCGAAGGTGGCGACGCCGTTCGACGCGTTTTGCGTGGTCGTGCCGGAAAGCGTTCCCGAGCCCGAGTTGATAGCCAGCGAGATACCGCCTGTGAAAGACGTGAGCGTGTTGTTGCTGCCATCCTGCGCCGCAACCTGAACCGCAGGCGTCATGGTTTGACCGACCAGGGTGTTGCTTGGTTGGACGCTGAATACGAGCTCGTAAACGGTGTAGCCGCCGCTCACCATGCTAGCTACAAAGTTACTGTCCCCAGAGTATGCGGCATTGAATGTTACAACGCCAGCCGCGGTCGGCGCGGGCGAAAGCACGCAGGCTCCCGGCCCTGGAACAGCCGCGACGCAACTGGACCCGTCACTCGACAGCACCGTTACCGTCCCGGTTGGCACGCCCGCTCCCGGTGCCACTACCGCGAGACTGTACCCTACGGTGATCGCTTGCCCCACAAACGCCGGAGAAGGCGATACCAGGTTAATCGTAGCCGCGGTCATCGCTTTGTTTACGGTTTGTGTCAAGGGAGTTGAATTCGAATTGCTGCCAGTGAAATTGGCATCGCCCCCGTAACTTGCGGTGATGTTGTGATTGCCGACGGACAGAGTGGACGTCGTGAAGGTCGCCATCCCGCCGCTGAGCGAGTTGGATCCGATCGAGTTCCCGTCAACGTACAAGGTTACCGTTCCTGTCGGCGTGCAGGAATATTGCGGCGACACGGTGACTGTGAACGTGACCGGCTGCCCAAATACCGACGGGTTTGCACTCGACGCGACGCCCGTGGTGCTACTGGCCACGTTGATCTGCAGCGTCAGCGGTTCAGTACCGGAGTTCGGCTTAGCGGCGGAATCCGTGACCGTCGCCGTGAAATTATAGTTTCCGGCCACACACGCTGTACCGGAGAGCGTCGGGGAATATAGAGACGGCTGCGAAATGCCGGTCGGCAGAGAACCGCTGAAAGTCCATTTGAACGGCGCGGTTCCACCGTCCTCGGTGAGTGTGTAGTTGTAGGCGAGGCCGACAGTTCCCGCGGCGAGGGCCACCGCGGGGATGTGTGGAGTGCTATCGGTGTCGTTCACGTCAATCCCCAGTTGCAACGGGACTGTAGTGGTTTGGATCTGGGCCGGGCTGGCCTGGACGTGGTCCAAATCCAGCTCAAAAGTATAGGAACCCGCGCAGAAGGCGTCCGTGCCATTCCACGTAAATGTGAACTGGTCGCCGCTGTTGCTAAACACGTCCGCGGTGGTGGTTGGAACTCCATTCGCCAGTAACGTGGTGCGACCGATTGCGCAGGTATTGGGAAGGGGGCCGATGGCGACAAGCGTGTTGGCGGCCTGCCGGGACACCGAGCCATTGGTCGGATAGAAGTCATCCGTCAGTGTCCATGCGATCTGGACGGAGCTGCCTTGCACGGCGCTCGCCGGTGACGAGAAGCCGGTGACGATATAGCAGCCCGTCACTGGATCGATCGCGTCCGGCAAAATAGTAGACACTGTGCCCGATGGCGTGCTCTCCGCTCCTGGGTTCGTCGAGGCAGCGGACTGAACCGCGGTCACGTAATATTTATATCCGGTCGTATTGCAGGTGACGGTGTCGGTGTACGTGACCGTTGGGGCATTAACTGTGGCAATTCCAGTGAATGTGTTTCCTCCGTCCGCAGAACGGTAAACGTTGTACGAGCCGATATCGCCGAAGGGTTTCACCCACGTCAGCGTTATGGTTCGCGCCGAGTTCGCCTCCGTTGCTGTCACGTTTTGAGGGGGCGGGGTTATCGACTGCGCCGTCCCTAGATCAATCTCGCCGCCTCCACCAAACGGTGGTCCGCCTCCGCCGAACGGTGGTCCGCCTCCGCCGAACGGTGGTCCGCCTCCGCCAAACGGCGGCCCGCCTCCGCCGAACGGTGGCCCGCCTCCGCCGAACGGTGGTCCGCCTCCACCAAACGGCGGCCCGCCTCCGCCGAATGGTGGTCCAGAGGTGCTCAAGTAGGCTCCGGTCGCGTCGGTTTGCCCTAAGTCGTAACCGCCGGTGCACCAGTCGCAGGCGCCAAGGAAATTCTCGCTAGTGTTAGGACTAATGCTGCCATCGAAGTTAATGTCGGTGTTCGCCCCGCTCAAACTCGCGAAGGCAAATGTACTCGCCGGGCCGGTGACCCTGGTCATCGGTGTTTCCCCCGCCGGTTTGGGTGGCCCAGTACAAAGGAACGCCGCAGGACTACCAACAGCCTTGCCAGTGGCATCAACAGCAGCCGGCCACGGAACGTACCAATGCGTGATGTCCAGGAGGCCGGACAAACTACCCGACAGAGTAGCTTTGTCAATGTCAGGCAGCACGCGTTCGGAATAATTCAGCAGGTCCAGTTGGCGCGAATAGCTCATCACACTCAGGTAGTTCACTTTGCAGTTTGTATTCACCGACTGCAGAAGCTGCGCGTTGTCCAGTGCTCCTGCCGCCGGGCCACCGTGAGCCAGGGTAAATATGGCGTGTCCCTGCTCGTGCATAAGCGTGCTGGCAATCACCGAGGGATTCTGCCCGTCGGAGGAGGACGATGCCGGATTGCCCCAGAGACCCAGCGAGACTACGAAGTGATGCCCGCCCACATCCGCGATGCCGGATGCAGTGCTCGTGAACGCGGGGACCACGGCAAGGTTCGGGTCGGTGCCCAGCGTGTAACTCGCATTCACCGGACTACCGCCAACGGTTATCGTGAAGCTGTTGCCCTGCGCACCCAGACTGGCGACGCAGAAAGTTTCGTTCAGGTTCTGGTTGGTGGCTGCGCCGACAACGGTTACGCGACCGTTAGGACAAGTTGGGTCGTTGACGGCCTTCCCGTTTGCATCTTTACCTAGGACATTGAGCGCGCCCAGCGCCGCTGACGCGGTGAACGTCACCGTGTTGCCCGTTTGCGTCACGCTTGCGAGTGTGCCGTTATAAATGTTCCATTTCGGCTGCCCCACGGCATGGGCGAATAGGCCGTAGCGCTTGCTTGGCGCCGCCGCAGGTTGGAAACGCGGCACGCAGCCCGCGCTCGGAGGCGAACTCACGCAGCCGGCGACGTTGGTGGGATCGCTCGGGTTGATGAGCTCTCGCTCGAAGCCACTTACGCCTCCTGGCCAGGCAACCACACCCTTGTTTATGGTGGTCCCCGGCGGATTGGGAAAAATGCAAAGGAACTGCTTCCCGTTTACTACGGTGTCCTGGCAGGACTCTTCCTGAATGGCATGCGCGTTTGGCTGGTTTGGCGGGTTGAACTGTTCATTTGCGTGGAGTGTGAATCCATGCGAAGCATAGACCGCTTGCACTTTTTGAATGGCCGTCTTACCGTCCGCTGGGTCTGCCCGCAACGTCGGTTCAAAGGAATAATTGCCGGCAGGATCTCCCGTCAAGCATGTGTTCCCATCGGGATTCGGGCTGCTGCACATATAATCGAATTGCAGGTAGATATCCTTCTCGCCCTGTTTTGCGTTCGGCAGGTCCACCCAGTTCGGGTCTCCTTGGGTGCATGCACCCTCGTTTACCGCAGGATCGCAGTATCCCGGACGTGATGAATCTTTCGGTGCTTTCGGGAGCTTCCAAACGTCCAGCAGGCCATCGCCATCGCTGTTCTGAACCGTGGTGGATATGATCACCGCCCCCCAGGAGACGCATCCGGCATTGCTGGTGGAGGGGACCACTTGAGTCTCCGCAGACTCGTCGGCTTGGTTTACCGGGTTTTTAAAATTGGCAAGGACACCACCCGAGGGGAACGTCCAGATCGGGTTGTCCCAAGTGCCGTAGTACCCGGGAAACGGGGGCTCGGTGCGCCCGTACAAAGAAGGAAGCGTTACTCCGTTCAGTTTGACGCTCTGGAATTTATTGATCTTTCCGTCAGCGACGATGTGGGCGATTCTCGATACCGGGATATTGGGGGCATGCGTGGCATCGAAGATCTGCATGATTTGCGTCATGGTTAGTAGCGCGCCACCCGGGTTAAACGCACCGTCGTAAATCACGATCGCGTTCAGCGGAGCCGCAGGATCGAACTTGCGGTAGACCAGAACGAGACTAGCGCCTAGCGTCAGGGGCGTATTGTTGCCGACATTTGGAAGCCGCACTTCGTAGGTGCCATTTGCTGAAATATTCCCATTCGCATTACGTGGCAGCAAAGTCACCACGTTGGCGCGATAGGTCCGCACGAGCTTCCCGGTGGACGTGCCCGTACAACCGCCGGCGCTCCAGCCGACGGTGCTATCGCTGGGCAGGGGCACCCCGGAGATGGCATAACCTTTGGCAGGTCCGCCCTTGAAGACTGGCCTGAAGAACCCATGCTCGCCGGTACCCGGCTGCCCCGGGACGGTCCCGACCTTTTCGACTGTCTGCCAGTAAAGCACGGCGGCAATGACTTCGGCGTCTGCTGGCACAGAGTTCACGCCGGTGATGCCCGGGTTTGCGTCGGGTATTTTAATGGTTCCTGTGCCGAAGCCATCGGCGCCGAAGCTGGTATTCAGGCCGTACGCGCCGGCCACGACGAAGTCGCCTCGAACGAAATAATTTTGGCCGAAATTGAGCGGGCCGTTCGCCTGTGCGAAGCTTGCCTGAACACAAACGACAGAGCTAAGTAAAGCCGCAAGGCAACAGGCGAGCGAGAGCCTTGTCACAGCACGCATTTGCATCCTCCACATGCCAAACTTTTCGGCTAGACCCAATACAAACTCGCGCGAAGGCACGCGCTTCGGTACACCCGTGGTCTTTCGGCGAAAGGCCGACCTGCGCTGGGGGACGATGAGTGCTTAACGAAGGTGTGAGGATTCTGAGGGGATCACCCTATTTGTGTCAATGAAATACCGTAGAAAAGCCCCTTAATTCCTCCCCGCGGCGGCCGATCGCTAAGAGGTTCGCGTTCCGTCGCTGCACGGGAATACTGCCCATACTAGTAGTGATGGAGCCGTTCGAGGTTGGAGGCTAGCGTGAGTCAAAGTTAAGGCTGATTCCCCGCCAAGAAGGTACTACAATATTCCGCCTAGGAAATTCTATGCCCGAAGCGGTGCCCGCTCGCGACACTCCAACCCTCTATGTACTTTTGCCCGATCGCTCGCGGCAGAGCGTCCGGATCAGCGAAACACCGTTCTTTATGGGCCGGGGAGGAGAGACAGGAAACCACCTGCAACTCTCCGATCCGCGCATCTCCCGCCAGTGCGCCGCGATCACTTCGGAGATGGGCCAATACTTTGTCGAGGACCGCGGCCATCGCGGCGGCATCTTCGTGAACGGAAAAAAGGTCGATCGGTATGCCTTGGCAGACGGCGACAAGGTGACTTTTGGGATTGAGAATTCCTACGAAATTATTTTCCGTGCCTCCAGCGAAACAGTACCCTCGATTCAAAGCATGCTCACCCGCATCGGGAGCATCTCGAGCGTCGAGGCGCCGTCCAGCGGCCTCGGACGCCTCAACCTGCTGCTCGAAGCCACTTCACTTTTGCATTCCGATGTGCCGCTCGATGCGGCGCTCAGCACCATGCTGGACCACGCGATCGCCATGACCAACGCGGATCGAGGGATTCTTCTGGAAGGCAGCGGCTCCGGATCCTTAACCGTGCGCGCGGCGCGCAGTTCTGGAGGGAAGGCCGTGCCGGCAAACGGACTGAACCCGAGCCAAACGGCGCTGAATCAAGCGCTCGAACGCCGGTCCGCCGTCATTACAGAGGACTTGAATCAAGCTGATTTCGCTTTGCAGGCCGCCCAGAGCATCGTCGCCCAATCCCTGCGCGCTGTGGTCGCCATACCTCTCATCGCTCGCGTGGGCCCGACCAAGTCGGAGGCTGGTCCGCGGCCCGGCCGCATTCTCGGCGCACTCTATCTGGATTCCCGCCGCCCGACGGCATTCTCGAAACTGGATCGCCAGATTCTTGACGCGCTCGCCGTGGAAGCCGCGAGCATTCTCGACAATGCCCACTTGGTGGAACAAGAGCGGCAGCGGCAGCGTCTCGAGCAAGAAATCAACATCGCGCGCGAGATTCAGCAGGCCCTGATTCCTCACGGGTTCCGCGATTTTCCCTATTTTGCGGTAACCGGGATTCACACTCCCTGCCACGCCGTGGGCGGCGATTACTTTGACGTTTTCCCCCTGGGCGATGATCGCACGGCCATTCTCGTCGCCGACGTCTCGGGCAAGGGGATCGGCGCTGCCCTCCTTACAACCATGCTGCAGGGAGCACTTTCGGCGATGTCGCTGGGCACGGATCCGGCGCGCGTTTTGAACCATATCAACCGATTCCTCTGTGAACACTCGGAAGTAGGCCGCTACGCGACGATGTTTTTCGGCATCCTCGACCCCAGCGGCCAGCTTCAGTTCATCAATGCCGGCCACCCTTCGCCACTCATTTTGCGCCGAGGCGAAGTCTCGGAACTGATTAATGAGGGGTCTTTCCCCATCGGGCTGATTCCGGAAGCCGAGTTTGTGACCAAGGAGGCTGTGCTCGAGCCCGGAGACACCCTCTCGCTTTTCAGCGACGGGGTTACCGAGGCGATGGATGCGAACGAGCAACTGTTTGGTGTGTCGCGCCTGATGGAAGCTCTCTCGGGACAGCACCACACCCCCCTGGACCAACTCCAGAAGCAAGTTCTTGCGTCCATTGAAAATTTCACCAAGGGCGCGGACCAGACCGATGACATCACTCTGCTGCTGGTGCGCTATCGCCCCGCCGAGCGCGGGGAATGAATCAAAAGGCATGTCATTCGTCGTGGCTTCCGTGGCTTCCTCGAATCTTTAATATTCCCGTCAAATCATCAAATATAGTTTGGCGTGTGGCGCATCCATAGAGTTCGGCTCCGTTCGGATTCTGTCGGCCGCTTGGATATCGTCGGCGCTCAGGCGATTGGTCTGAAGATGAACGTCATTGCCGGCACCAAAACAGCCGTTCTGATCGACATGCAAAATGCGGAGTTTATCGGATCCATGGGATTGCGAGCCCTGGTGCCGCCCGCTCGCGCCATTAAAAGCCGGGGCGCCAAAATCGTCTTGTTCGCGCCGCCGGAAATCGTGGAAAAAGGTCTTTAGGGCCTGAGGATCTCCTTCGTCATTCCAGAAACCAGTCGCGCCGCCCAATAACTGGACGCGTCCTTCTGCCGGCGCGCTTTTGTGTCACTTGCGCCAGATTCGCAACGAATTTGCGATGC
>Ga0070734_10004518_pt1 | contig 13146 bp, 20 predicted proteins | sample Coa_R1_8_FD_66444 | JGI IMG/M metagenome (GOLD analysis project Ga0070734, IMG submission 66444) | Surface soil microbial communities from Centralia Pennsylvania, which are recovering from an underground coalmine fire - Coalmine... | ecosystem: Environmental > Terrestrial > Soil > Unclassified ...
GGGCAGCCGACATTGAGATTGATCTCATCATAACCGAAGTCTTCCCCGATCTTCGCCGACATTGTGAGCTCACGCGGATCGGAGCCACCAAGCTGCAGCGCGACGGGATGCTCGCTCGCGTCAAAGGCGAGCAACCGTGCGCGATCGCCATGGATGATGGCGCCTGTCGTCAGCATCTCGGTATAAAGCCTCGCGCGCCGTGTGAGCAGACGGTGGAAGACGCGGCAATGGCGGTCCGTCCATTCCATCATGGGGGCTACGCAAAATCGATATTGGTGAGAGTTCAAACGATGATCCTAGCGCGCCAAGTTGCTGGCTTGTGTACTTCGGCTTGGGCTGATGCAGCAAGTATCTTCTTCGACTGATTGGCTTCGACAGTACCCTCGTCCTTGGCTGGGATGAGCGTGTTACTAGTTCTAGTTGAGCAAATTCGCGGCATTCAAACGACGCAAAAACAGCCACAATTGCTCTCATTTCTGATTTCATCTGTTGATCTCATCCTGCCACCCAGCTCTTCCGTCGAGGAGAAGCTCTGATGGCCACCATCACTCGTCTGCCTTCGGGTAATTGGCGCGCGCAGATACGACGTCAGGGTAGACACACTTCGCGGACATTTCGTTTCAGGGCTGAGGCAGATTCGTGGGCTCAAGCCTATGAAAGCGACCATGGCGTTACGGAAAAGGTCGAGCGAGATGTAACCGACTGCACATTCGAGGGGCTAATCGATCTCTATTTTCAGGACATGCAGGAAGCTGGCTATGCGGTAGGCAGGACGCGGTTGCACTTCCTCGAAAGGATTCGCCCGACGTTGGGCCAGCTGAAGCTATCTGAGCTGACCCGACCTAAGCTAATTGAGTTCGGACGCACTCGTGCGAAGGAGGGTGCTGGTCCGTCCACCTTGAATTACAACTTTTCTGATATTCAGTCGATTTTGACCCACACCGAAGCTGTACATGGAGTGAAGATTCTTCACGAAGAATTTCGGCTGGCGCGAGTAGCCTTACGCCGCCTCGGCTTTATGAGCAGAAGCGTCGCTCGCACACGACGCCCAACGGTCGAAGAAATCGATCGACTGATCCATTATTTCGAAAACCATCCCCGTCAGCACATTCCCGTGGACAGGATCATCAAGTTCGCTATCGCCACGGCTATGCGGGCGGGAGAAATATTTCGGCTCGAATGGAATGACGTTGACATGAAGAAGCGTCTGATCACGATCCGAGATCGAAAGGGTCCGCGAGACAGGAGAGGCAACGACGACGTAATTCCGTTGCTCAACGTCACCGGCTTTGATGCCTGGCAGCTGCTGTTCGAGCAAAGAATTTTGACACGAAACAAGCGCCGAGTGTTCCCTTACAATTCTCAAGCTGTTGGATTGGCATTTCGTAGAGGTTGCGTGGCTCGGAATATCGAAAACTTGCACTTTCACGACTTGCGACGAGAGGCAGCAACTCGATTGTTTGAAGCAGGATTACCAATCGAAAGGGTGGCACTCATAACGGGGCATAAGAGCTGGGATATGCTCCGCCGCTACACGAGGCTGAAGCCGGAGGACCTTGTGAAATTCCAGACCAGTCCTCAGCCGTCGGTGGCGGAATTTATCGAAAACTTGATGACCACGTGAGAGAGCCCATTGCACCGCTATGGCTAAAGCCGGCCAAAGGAACGCTACAGAGAGGTCCCAAGGCTTGCGCAACGAGATTTACCGACGCGCACACTACGTAGAGCCACAAGGTGACTTTATCGAGATGGTCCTGATTCGAATGGACGCAATAGAAGATGCCGTTAGGGCTTGGGAACGAACTCAGCGACAGCGGGCGAAGCGGCGACGCGCGAAAGCGATGGCCCGATCAAAGTAGCACGACAGGCCATTTCTTCTTTCCAACCATCTTCCGCGTCACAAGCGGCCCGCGAGGCCCACGGGAGGGCTGCAAGCGGAATGGGAGTTAGGCCACGTCGCCTAAGGGTCAAAAGCGGTAAGGCTCCATTCGAGCAGATGTTTTCCGCTTTACCACCAGAAGCAGACGTGCCGGCGATCACCTGATGAGCGCCCGCGCCGCCCGTGGACTAGGCCAGACTAACGCGCCGATCATCGATGCATGCGCGCGATCATCGCGGCGTCGTTCTCCTCGATATGCATCATCGGCGGCGATGAGCTGGAAGGGTTGCTCAGTGAGCCCGCTCGCCTCGTAATCGTCACTTCGGTTTCAACAAGCGAGCGCTTCCTCGCCTCACATTCTGCGCGCTTCCGGCGCTCCAATCCGTGCGCTGGTCGAGGAAGAAAGACTGGCACGATGCACCCCGAGTGCATCGCGGCAGCCGGTTCCTTTTCGGCCAGCACCAGAGAGCACAGGAGAGAGCAATGGAAATATCGCTCATGATCCTGGTCACGATGGCCGCAATCGTTGGCGTCATAGGCGTCGCGGTCCTCGCCCGGCCGGAATGATCGTCCGCTGCTGACCAATTGGGTCGCAATTGTTGCCGGAATGCCTAGCTTTGGGTCATGTCCAGCGCCTTCGAGTTCTGCCTCCCCACCCGGTCCACCAGCGTCCCGTCCGGCCCCGACTGGCTCCATGAGGTCAAATACGATGGCTATCGCCTCCGCCTGGAGCGCGACGGCGACCGCGTGCGCCTGATCACGCTCGGCGGCCATAATTGGACCAGGCGCTATCCCTGGATCACCAAGGCCGCGCGCAAGGTCCGGCAGAAGCGGTTCGTGCTCGACGGTGAGGCCGTCGTCCTCGGCATCGACGGCGTCTCCGACTTCGACGCGCTCCACAGTGGTAAGCAGAACGACGAGGTCCAGCTCTGCGCGTTCGACATCCTGATCGATGGCGACGACGACCTGCGCAAGCTGCCGCTGCACCTGCGCAAGGCCAATCTCGAACGGCTGCTGGTGCATCGGCCTGAGGGCGTCTTCGTCAACCCATTTGAGCGCGGCGAGATCGGCCCCGACCTTTTCCGCGCCGCCTGCGACATGGGGCTGGAGGGGTTGGTCTCCAAGCACCGCGACCGGCCATACCAGGCCGGGAGGTCGAAGTTCTGGGTTAAGACGAAGAACAGGAAGCATCCGACGATGGAGCGGGTGATGGAGACCATATCGCGTGGGCCATAAGATCGCGGACGGTAGGCGTCAGCGGCTACTACCTTTTGGGGCCATGACGGCCGGACACAACCCTTGTTCTTCAGCCGGTTTCCGTGTTTAGAAAGGAAGACTCGGCTAGAATGACCACGGGGTAGCAAGCGTTTGGGCACTGACGTGGCAACCATCGGCGGCGCAGAAGGCTGGCGGAAACGATTACACATCCCCGCCTATCAGGTCGGGGAGGCGGCGCGCTATGCCCAGGTGTCCGCGCAGACAGTGTTGGCTTGGCACAAGTCAGACGACCGGCGCGTCCTATCGGAGAAACAGGATCGCGAGCGCCTCTCCTACCTTCAACTGATCGAGCTTGCCGTCGTTGCGGCCTTCCGAAAAGCAAAGATTGCGCTGCCAGAAATCCGAGCCGCGCGCGAGTACGTGAAGCGCGAACTCAAAAGCCAGCACCCTTTTGCCGAGTTCAAGTTCAAGCGCTACGGCAAATCACTCTTCACCGAGTTCGAGGAGAGCGGCCGGAAGAACCTTCTGAAGGCTAATCAGGCCGGTCAACTCGCATGGAAAGAGATTGTGGGCCCTGTGCTGCAGGAGTTCGAGTACGAGCACGAGGGCGTTGCTATCCGCTGGCACGTCGCGGGGCCGTCCTCGCCGATCCTCATTGATCCGCGACTATCATTCGGCACGCCAACCGTGAAGGGCGTGCCAACATGGATATTGAAGGGCCGCTTTGACGCTGGCGAGAACGACAGCATGATCGCGGAAGATTTTGGCATAGACGTGCGGTCTGTGCGCGCGGCATTGAGGTTTGAGGGCGTGCTGCCGGGGCAACGGAAGAAGTGGCTTCACTGACCTTTTATTTCGACCGCTGCTTCGGGAAGCGGTTTCCGGAGGCGCTGCTGAAAATGCAGACGCCATTCGACGTCGAGTATCACGACAGCCCGACGAACAAGTTCCCGCAGGACATGGAAGACGACCAATGGCTGAAGATCGTTGGCGCAAAGAACTGGATCGTCTTCAGCCACGATAAGAAATGGCATGGTGAGATGCCCGCCGTCGCCGCGATCAAACAACACAAGATCGGCTGCTTCTACCTTTGGGGCGCGAGCGTGCCGACTTGGGACAAGTACGTTTGCCTCGCACGTTCCTACAACAAGATCAGGGATCGGCTGAACACTCCGAAGCCATTCATCTACCGGGTCGCAGCCAATTACCGCATCGATGCCATGAAAATCCCGTAGCCGACACCGACTTGATCGGCGCGCACCACCGGCGCATCACCGAGGAGAGCGATGGCCTCCTCCAGCGTGTCATTATCGCCACGCTGCCGATGTTCCTTCACAGGAACTGCACTTGCTTCTGGACGCGCGCGATGATGAGCGCCAGCATCGGCGTCGGCTAATCGGACCACTGCCATACATCCAGTCCCCACGGGGACGACGCCAGGCGAAAGTCCGATCAGCCACACGTCACGCCGAGGCGTGGCATGGAACGGCGAGCCTAGGTGGCAGGCGCGGCACGGTTCGGCGGGGCTTGGCTCACATGGAATGCGTTATGACGGGAGGCCGTCGAGATCATCTCGGCGGCCTCTTTCATCTCGTCTAGGCCGCAACCATCTCGGCCGCCGCCTTCATTGGCGGCGTCTTCGCCGCGCATTTCGGCCGGTCCTCGACGAGGGCAAGAAGGGCGTCGCGGTTTCTGATGACCGCCTAAAGACAGGTCCTCGCCAGCGTGAACCAGTCGGTGCTGCGGCTCTCGTGCATTGCCGCTGCCAAGCGCCTGCGGCGGTTTCTGCGCCTCCTTTCTCGCTGCTCGGCGGGCAACACGACCACACGTGCGTGGTCGCGCCCGCGAAGGGGGCCCCGGTTGCCCTGGTGAGTGACCGCGACTCACTTCCAGCGACTTCCGCTCGAACAAGTTTTTCCGTACAAACCCCATGATGCAAAATCGTTCGCACGCCGTGATGGCTCAAAGGACCGAGGCCACCGATAGCCTCGACGATTTTCCCACCCCTCCGTGGGCAACGCGCGCGCTGATGACCCACGTCATTGGGGATTGCGGGCCATTCGCCAAGCAGTCTTGCCTCGAACCGGCCTGCGGTGCCGGTCACATGGCCAGACCGTTGAGGGAGTATTTCGGCGATGTTCGGGCTTCCGACATCCATCCTTACGGATACGGCGAGGTTGCTGACTTTTTGAATGCATCGCTCGAAGCCGCGTCGGTCGATTGGGCGATCACCAATCCGCCATTTCGTTTGGCTGAGGCGTTCGTGAAGCGATCTCTGGTGATCGCACGGCGTGGCGTCGCCATCCTCGCGCGGACTGTGTTCATTGAGAGTATTGGACGCTATCGCAAAATTTTCGCCACGGACCCGCCGTCGCGCTTTGCTCAATTCACAGAGCGTGTCCCAATGCTCAGAGGGCGGCTCGACAGAAAAGCGTCCACGGCTACCGGCTACGCCTGGTTGATTTGGGAGAAAGGCCGAGAAACCAAGTCGCAACTGATGTGGATACCGCCGTGCAGGAAGTCGCTTGAGCACGACGGCGACTACACTGCGTAGCCGCGCGCGAAAGACCAAACTGCCTCAGCGATAGGCGATGATTGCATTTTTATCGAGCGCGTCGGCGGGTACCAACTTGTAGTGTTTTTCGTCCACTACGACGACAAGCTCGTTTTGAATAGTAAGCTCGAACATTGCGACCCGCTCGCTCTCCATAAATTGCGCGGAAATCGCACGACACTTCATTCCCGGAAATTTGTTCTGCACCCAGGCGATATCTTGTTTGGTCTGAACGACAGATATTTGATCTTTCCCGCCTTTGGCCTGCACCGGGATTGCGTAATGGCATCCGTATCGGTCGATGCCGAAATAAAGTTCGTCTATCTCTATCTGTCCTATTTCTTGTACGGTCGTGCGAAGATGGTTCTGTAAGCTGAACGTCGTCAATCCCAAAAAGGTGTCGATGAGACGGTTGTAACGAACGATTGCCAGCAGTGCCTGCTCATCGTCCAATGCATAGGCCCGAATGAGTTCGGGTGTCGCGTCTGGAATGCCGATGGTTGCGAGCGATAGATTGGGAACGATGCGGTTTAGCTTTACCAGAACGAAGCGATATTTCGCTCGGCCTGCTCCTTCGATGATCCACTCCATTCCTTTCGGTGCGGTCGAGGTGATGCTCTCCGGCATCGGGGTACGATATCGAAGAGCGTAAACCACATCGCCCAAGTTCAACGGTAGTTCGATCTGGAGCGCCTTCGCGGTCTTAGGGAGGTCCTCTCGTGACCAGTCCAGACTCGTGGCTCCCTTTTTAAACCGATCAAAGAAGATCTTCTCGATCAGTTGTTTGTAGCGATTGGTTTCGGCACCGAGAACCGGTTTAGCCACCGGGTCCTCCCTGGGCGGCTAAACGTGCCGCTTCCGTTTCGCACTGACTTCGCTTCTTCGCGCCGCTCTTTCGGTCTCGCCTGGTGTTGGGCTTGTCGATCTCGAAATGGTCTGCGGCCCCCTGCATAACGAGATTGAGGAGAGCTTCGTCGCCTAGCGGGATTTCGCGCTTCGACCGCTGTGGGCGAACATCCAGTGCCTTGATAATTTCTGCGGCAATTGCGCGCGCCAATGGTGGAGGCACAGCGTTTCCGATCTGCCGCGCGCCATGCCACTTTGTCGCATGAAAACGAAACCAGTCAGGAAACCCGTGTAACCGAGCCATCTCGCGTACCGTAACGCAGCGGTCGTACTTGTAGTGGATAGGGCGCGGACTAGTGAACGCTCCGCGTGCGCCGTCGGTGCCCGCGCGAAGGGTGTTGCATAGCCCTTTGGCATCGAGCTTATAAAACCGGCTGATCGGCTCGACGGTCCCCGGCTCCGTTTCGGCGAACCTCAGCCTGGAGATCGGAGTGTGGCCTGTCCTTGCACTAGATGTGAGGATGTCCGGCCTCCATTTCCTCGTGTGACCGTAGCGCCAAGCGTCGTTCGTAAGACACCTAAGTTCCGCTGCGTACACGCTCGGCTTGCCAAACCTGGCCTGAGTGGAGTCCGCCACCTCAAGCGCATCGAAAACGTCCGCGTTGGGGAGATCGCCAAGAGCATCGCCACAAGTCGGTCCGTATGGCAGCATGCGGTCTTCCAGATCGACCGTATCCGCGTCAGCCGGTACGGTCGTTCGTGGCGGATATTCCGGAACTTTGACGCCGCGCCGCGCTCCAAGGAGGATGAGACGCTCCCTATGCTGCGGAACGCCATAGCGGGCGGCGTCCAAGACCTGCCATTTGGTCCGAACGTTGTAGCCGATTTCGGCGAAGGCCTTGATAAGCTCGTTCAGAAAGCTCCTTTGGCGACCCACCGTGAGCCCCTTGACGTTCTCGAAAACGAACGTCTTGGCTTTTAACTCGGCAACGATCCGCACGAAATCCAGAACTAATCGGTTTCGCGGATCGTCTAAGGAGCGATGTCCGATCAGCGAAAATCCCTGACATGGAGGCCCCCCGAACACGACGGCGACCGGCGCGTTGCCTATGCGCGCAGCCTTCCGTATCTCCGCTCCGGTGATATCTTGCACAGACTGAGGGAGCACCGCGCAGTCCGGGAAGTTGAACTTGTGGACCGCACAGTGAATGGGATCAATCTCGACAGCCGCCCGCACGTCAAAACCTGCCTGCTCGAAACCGAGGCTCATACCGCCAGCCCCGGCGAACAAGTCGATCCCTATCGGCCTTGCCATAGACTGCCCCCAATCACGAAGCCGCCTCTAGAAAATCGAACAATTTTCGCTCGATCTCCCTGGGGCTTACCAACTCGCACTGCCACACAGTCAGCGATTGCCATCCCTGGTTCGCCAAGCTGGCAGTAACCCGCGCATCTCTATCTTGATTCGCCTTGATCTTGGCAGTCCAGTAGTCCGTTCGAGATTTCGGGAGTTTTCCCTTGCTACATTCGTGACCGTGCCAAAAACACCCATGGATGAAGATTGCCTTCTTCCTTCCGGGAAAAACGATATCCGGTCGCCCTGGGAGGTCTTTTCGATGCAATCGGTACCGATAGCCGAGCCGATGAAGGAGACGCCGAACCGTCATCTCCGGGCCCGTATCGCGGGTACCGACGCTCCTCATGATGTGCGAACGCTGTTCTTTCGTTCTTGTATCTGTCATCCCAAGGCCGCCTTCAGCGGAATGATCGAGCAAGGCATGCCAGCCGCACCGTTCTGGTAGGCATGCTCGTCGAGCCATGGTCGCTCAGGATGATCCTCGCAAACCCAAAGGCAGCCATCGCACGGCCAACAGATCACGCGAACAGCTCCGCGCCCTTGTCGGTGAAGTTCAGATGCGTCCCGCACTCATGCCGCAACAACCATCCGAGCGCAATCGCGCGCTCGGCCCCTGCGCGCAAGTCATCGCCGTGACGCCTCCATCAGAAAAAGGCGCGGTGAGCTGTAATGTGACAAAAGAAGGCCGCCTCAGTTGGCGGCCTCTTTCATAGGCTGCGATAGGCGATCATGCTGACCGCGCCACGACCGTCGGACTTCACGCCGGGATTGCCGCGCCTTCGCCCTATGAAAAAGGCCCCAGCCAGGCTGGTGGTTCTGACGGGGGCCAAGAGATAGGGACGCGAGAACGCAAATATCTCGCGTTAATATCGAAGCGCTTCGCGTCGGCTCTGGCAAGCTCAAAATGGTCCATTTCCTCGAACATCTGCGTCACGTCTGCGAGACGAAGTTTCTTGTTGCGCGGCCCTGGAATGATTGGAGCGCGGGGGAGCTGACGCGCCGCGATCTCATCGCGCTTGATGGCGTTGGGCCCGGCATGGAAGGCGCGCATGTCCTTCACGAAGGCTTTGACGACCTCCATTGGGAGATCCAGCGGCTTTACCGGTATTGCCATGGATGACGCTCGGCCCGCGCAAACGCCTTGGCCTTCTCCAGCGCCTGTTCACTGGTCATCTGCTCTGGCCGCGTCCGCCGACCGGGGAGATCATCCCTTGGAAATATTTCGAGGGCCTGCCATCGCCGAAGCAGACCTCGAAGGAGCCGCAGGCGGGAACGGCCTCATGCCGATCAGGCGGATGTCGGGCATCGCAGACGTCATCGTAAGCCGACACACACATACGTGTCCCCTTTGGACTCGATCTGAAGGCGACGATTCCCTTCTGCGTTGCACGAGTGTTGCACGGTCGAGGCGTTATTCCGCACGTAGTCGCGCACTCTACATAAAGTCTTTATCTGCAAAGATTTTTTGGTGAGCGCGCTGGGGATCGAACCCAGGACCCCGTGATTAAAAGTCACGTGCTCTACCGTCTGAGCTACGCGCTCGCCTTCAAGGCCCGCTGTGTAGGGGCCCCGCCTTTGTCGGTCAATAGCTCAACAAGGGCGCAAACCCGCGCCGCTTCGTCGCGATTTCCCAGGGGCGCAGTCGCCCGCGTCGGTCGCCAACGTCATAGTAAACCAGCCCTTAACTCGCAATTGATACCGTTGGCCCCGTCCGGGTGGTGACCGCCCGGTTGAACGGGAATGATCATCATGCCCGCCGAGATGCTTACCTATGCCGAACTGGGCGAGAGGCTGAAAATCTCCCCGGAGGCGGCAAGGGCGCTGGCGAAGCGTCATCGATTGCCGCGTTCCCGCGCGAACGACGGCAAGACGCTGATCCATGTCGATCTCGCCGAAATCAACCATTCTCCTGTCTCTCGTGGATCGCAGACGCAGTCCGGGCAGCAGGTCATCACCGCCCTCAGGCAAGAGATCGAATCGTTGCAGGCCGAACTGATCGAGATGGAAGCTATTGCGAAAGGCCATCGGACTGACTTCGAGCGAGAGTGCGAGCGAACCAACAAATTGTTGGCGGAACTGATCAAGGTCACCACTGAAACGGTGGCCGCGCGGGAGAAGGCGGCCTTGCTGGAGGGCAAGGTTTCGGTGCTATCGCAACCTCAGCGGCGTTCCCTTGTCGATGCCTTTGCTCATGCTCTGCCGCAGGCTGCCTTGGGCCTGCGCGAGAGCATCGGGCGCTTGGCCCGGTCGCAAAACTGAACCCTCCTGCCCGGCGGCTTAACAGAGCGAGCCTGTTGATAACCCGTGCGCGTTTGGCATTCGCTATCAGCGAGTCCTTCAAGTAAAGGTCAGATCCAAAGCTCGAGTAATATCAACCATTTGCTAGTGGTCCTTCGACGCTGACATTCGCAAAAGTGCCTGGCCCGAGAAGGAATGCGAATGTTGGCGTCGGACCGCCAGCGCGCCCCTATCGCGAGAGCGCCCATGACGTGATATCGACGGCGAAACGCCCCATTTGTTCGCTAAAGGACCACCATGCGGATCACCCTTGTAGGCTCCCGCCATTTCGGCGTGACGACCCTGAACATGCTCGGGGACCATGGGGTTGAGATTGTCAGGGTCGTGGTGGCCGATGCCGAGGATAGGCTTGCGGCGGCCGCTCGGGCGGCTGGCATCGAGGTCGTGGTGCAGGCCGACCCAAAACTCGTGAATGCTGCCGAAATCGCGCCCAATACCGATCTGATCGTCACGGCCCACAGTCACGCACGCATCAGCAAGCAGGCGCTTGCCGCGGCAAAAATGGGCGGCATCGGTTATCACCCCTCGCTGCTGCCACGACATCGTGGCATCGCGGCGGTGGAATGGACCATCAAGGAAAACGACCCGATCGCCGGCGGCACGGTTTATCATTTGGCGGAGCGCATGGATGCGGGCGCGATCGCCGCGCAGGACTGGGTCTTTGTGAAGAAGGGCGAGACCGCTCGCGAGCTCTGGGAGCGTGCGCTGGCACCGCTCGGTCAAAGGCTGATGGCCGAAGTCGTCGACTATGCGAAAACCCACAACGCGCTGCCGGCGAAGCCGCAAGACGAGCAGTTCGCAACCAAGGCACCCAGTCTTTCGTAAATCACCTCGAAGCGTCATTTTCGCCGAAAGCGACGGTTCCTGAACAGCCGTTCATCCTCTTAAATCGTTGATATTAATCATTATTTTGGCCAACCGCGACGCAGCAAATTTTCGTCACAATTGACCTGAAAAAGCCCCGTTATCACACATTCCATCACATACATCGGGGATTTGATTCATGCGTCCCAACCGCATCGGTACGGCTTTGTTTATTTCTCTTCTGCTTGCCTCTGCGTCCGCTCCGGCTTTCGCGCAGTCGCCCTATGACGGCATCTGGAATGTCACCATTGTGACAAAGAGCGGCAGTTGCGAGCCAACCGCAAGCTCGACGCTGACGGTGAGCGACGGTAAGATTTCTGCCGCCGGCGCCAATGTCTCCGGCAGCATCGGACGCGAGGGTCTTGTTCGCGTCTCAATCAACGGTGCATATGCCAACGGGCAACTCAGTGGCAACGCCGGATCAGGGAAGTGGAATGGGGCATCAGCGGGAATACCTTGCAGCGGTCGCTGGGAAGCGTCGCGGCAATAATCTCATCGGCGACATTCGATTGATCGTCAGGCGGCTGCTGATCGCAGCCGCCATTTTATTTGCGGCGTCGACCTCGCCTTCGCACAGCTACGCGCAAGGCGGTGGCCCCTTTGGCAGCCTCGCCGGGGTCTGGCATGGCGGCGGCAGCGTGACGCTGGATGACGGATCGAGCGAACGCATCCGTTGCCGCGCAACTTATGCTCCTGCCGGGTTCAGCATGGAGATGACGCTGACCTGCGCCAGCGACGCCTACAAATTCAACCTCGCTGGCCATGTCGTCGCCGAGGGAACGGCGATTACCGGAAGCTGGAGCGAGAGCAGCCGCGGCATCGCTGGAACGTTACAGGGACGCGGCGGCAACGGTAGTTTTGAGGTCCTTGCCAGCACGGCCGGCTTCAACTCCAACATCTCGCTGCGGACCGCCGGCAACAGACAGTCGATCGTGATGCGTGCCGACAGCCAGTTTCGCGGCGCCTCCATCGCGCTCTCGCGCTGACCGTCATCGAGGGAAGCGAAACAATCCAGGCGGGCCAACGCTCTTGATGGATTGCTTCGTCGCTCGCGCTCCTCGCAATGACAGCTACTAGCCCTTGTTCGGCTCGGCCAGGCGCGCGGCCGTCTCCTGCATGGTCTTGGCGATCTTCAAGGCCTGGTCCTTGGTGAGCGCGTAATCGTGGGTGCCTCGGTGCGTGCTCAGGGACAGCACCATGATGTGCGGCTCTTTCTCCGGCCAGCCGGTTGAAAATGCCCGCACGAAGTCCGCTGAAGTCGACCGGTCCGCCATCTTTCACAAGCTCCTTGATTTACGCCACCGGCACGAAGGCGGTAACTTCGATCTCGACTTTTGCGCGCGCGTCCACAAGACCATCGATGTAGAGCAGCGTCGACGGCGGAAAGTTGCGCCCCAGCGCCTCCTTCCAGGCCGCGCCAATGCCTGCACCCGCAGCCTCATACTCGCTGCGGCTGGTCAAGTACCAGGTCAGCCGCACGATATGCTCCGGCGCAGCGTCGGCTTCCGCAAGCAGCTTGACGATCCGTCTAAGCGCGGTGCCGACCTGCGCGGCCAGGTCGGCAGCATATTCGCCCTTCTCGTCTCCGCCGGTCTGGCCCGCTAGAACCACCCAGCGGCCGGGGCCGGCGAACTCCACGCCGTGCGAGAAGCCGCGTGGCTTTGACCATTCGGCAGGTTGCAGGATGCGCATAATCGGTTTCCTCCCACATGTGGCGATTTCCGATCCCTTAGCATTGATTGAAGCCAACCTCACACAGCGATTTTTCGCTGATAGAGTTTTGGATTTGACTTTCGCATAAAGAACCTGCGGCAGGTGAGCAGCGCACGTCAAATCCGCTCCACGAGTAGCGCGCATGGCAGCTACGACTTGCAACTTGGCGGAAGGGACGCGATACCGGGCTGCCCTCACCTGACCCACGTCCTCCCAAAGCATGCAGAAAATACAATCCAAACCGCGGGCCGCGCTCTGGATGTCAGGGTGGCTGGTGCTGCTGCTGACGATCACCATCGCTGGTCGTGAGGGCTTGCGTGACGTCAACGTCTTCGAGGTCATGGAGCTACGCTCGGTCCTGGGCTTTTGCATGCTCTTGCCGATCATTCACTTTAACGGTGGACTTGCAGCCATGAA
>Ga0070734_10004520_pt1 | contig 13145 bp, 10 predicted proteins | sample Coa_R1_8_FD_66444 | JGI IMG/M metagenome (GOLD analysis project Ga0070734, IMG submission 66444) | Surface soil microbial communities from Centralia Pennsylvania, which are recovering from an underground coalmine fire - Coalmine... | ecosystem: Environmental > Terrestrial > Soil > Unclassified ...
TCGAAGCGGCCTTCAAAGATTTGCGCGGCTGATCTGGCGCGATAATCGGATCATGCGCCGTGCGCTTGCGCTCCTGGTTCTGAGCATCTTGCCGCTCGGCGCGCAACAGTTCACTGCGCCGCCGCCCGCCGGCGATTACTATTGCCCGATGGATAAGGACGTTCGCTCCGACAAGCCGGGCGTTTGTCCGCGTTGCGGGATGAAGCTCGTAGCGGGTGTCCCGGATGACCTTGAGTACCCGATGGATCTGACATTCCGTCCCACACCGCGCGCCGGCGAAATGACCCAGCTGCGATTCCACATCGTCAATCCCCGCAGCGGCAAGATCGCCGATCGTTTCGAGATTGTGCACGAGAAACTGTTCCACCTGTTTGTCGTCAGCCAGGATCTCAAATACTTCGTGCACGCACATCCCGATCAACGGAGTGACGGAACTTTCGTTTACGAGGAGAAATTTCCGAAGCCCGGACTGTACCGCGTCGCCGGCGATTTTTATCCTTCCGGAGGCACGCCCCAGTTTGTAACGCGCACGGTGATCGTGCCCGGCCCTGACAACGAAGCACCCCTCGTCGAGGCCCACATCGCACCGGATCCGGGACCGAGCCGTGGCGAGAACACCGACGTCGAGCTGGTGACCGAGCCGCCGCAGCCGGTGGCCGGCTTCAAGACCCTGCTGTTTTTAAAACTAAAGAACGCCGACGGCCTGGGAAAATACCTGGGGGCGTGGGCTCACATGCTGGCCGCGAGCGACGACCTGATCGATATGATCCACGATCATCCCTTCCTCGCCGACGGCGGACCCCAGATGCAATTCAACATCATCTTCCCGCGAGCGCACACCTACAAAATCTGGGTTCAATTCGAGCGCCAAGGCCTGGTGAACACCGTATCGTTTACCGTGCCGGTGCGACAGCTGAAGTAGCTTTCACGATCTCATCCACCATCCGCAGCGCGTTCTCGCGGACCGTTTCGGTGAACGCCTTCCGGTCGATACCCGGGCTGGAATATTTGTAGGTAATCCCGCGCGAGGAACTGACCACCGCACCCAGCCCGCTCTCGTGGAAGCAGGCCGCCGCGCTTCTCGCATCGCCGCCTTGCGCACCGTATCCGGGAACCAGGATGATCGCCTGGGGCATCAGCTCACGCAGCCGCCGGCCTTCCTCGGGAAACGTCGCGCCGACCACTGCGCCGATCGAACTGTAGCCCGATGCGCCCACCAAGCTCTTCCCGAGGTCGTCGATGACGGACGCAATGCTCTCATACAGCGGCTTGCCGGTCGCCGCGAGGGGCTGATCCTGAAAATCCTTGGAGCCGGGATTGGATGTCTTGAGAACGACGAACAGGCCCTTGCCGTGCTTGGCGCAGGCCTCGGTGAATGGCGTCAGGCTGTCGCGGCCCAGGTACGGCGTCACCGTCATGCTGTCTGCGTAAAAGGCGGTATCGGTCAGAAACGCGTTCGCGTATGCCTCGGCCGTAGATGCGATGTCGTTCCGTTTGGGATCTGCGATTACCAGAATGCCCCGCTCGCGCGCCATCTGAACCGTATTCTCGTAGGCTTCCAGGCCGCCGATCCCGTATTGCTCAAAGAAAGCCAGCTGCGGCTTGACCAGCGGAACCAGGCCGGCGATCGAATCGAGCACCAGCTCGTGAAAATCCGAAATGATCGAGCGCGCGGTATCGCGCGTGAAAGGCCCGCGCCCGGACTTGATGAAGCCGGGCATCAGGTCGATGCGTGGATCGAGGCCGACCACACAGGGGTTGCCGCGCCTCTGCACCGCGTCGATCAACCGATCCGAGAAGAAGGTCATAACGTTATTGAGCCGCAAGAAGCGCCACCGATCCCGCGCCGGCGGGAAAGGTCTGGATCTTGGTGCCCGCCGGGAATGCCAGCGGCGCGCGGAAATAATATACGCGGTCGAATTTCGATTTGTAATCGTACAGCCAGATCAGCGGCAGGATGGTCCCGTCCGGCTTCTCAGCCACGGCCTGGATCGATGCGCCATCCGCGAGATTCCTGGCGCGCACGGCGACAAAGGTCGACGCTGTTTTCAGATTCAAGTTGCCTGACACAACCGTCTCGGCTCCGGTCTTCTTGTCCGGCCGGGAAGGCTTGCTGAAGTCCGGCGCCTTCGGGAGCAGACCCGGATCGTCGCCCTCGGGCGATCCGCCTTCCACCCAGTCGGCGATCACATGCAGGTCTTCCTGGGTGAGCGCCTGATCGTCGCGCAGTTCACCGAAGCCCTTCACTGCGGCATAAGGCGGCATGCGGCGTTCGAGCACTTCTTCCTTGATCGCCTTGGCCCATGGTCGCGCCTCCTGGTAATTCATCAGAGAAAAGGCAGAGCCGCCCGGATGGTGGCAGGAGGCGCAGCGCTTATAGACAATTCGCGACACGTCGCGATTCCAGGTGATTTTCGTGCTGATGGGATCGTGTGCAAGAACGAACGTGCCGCAGCCGACTATCAGCAAGATTGGAACGGGCAACCAACGACGATGCACCATGCCCTATTTTATATGCCCCGGGTGGCCCGAGCCAACGCACGTCGCGACGGCTCGAGTGCTCATCGGGAAGGATCCAAGCGGAGGCAATACGCTTCTGCGAGAAAGACTGGCCCCCGTCATACTTTGGTGCCTGGTGGCCAACGTCAAGGCGTGCATACCATCTCGTCTTAACGACCCTTGGCAAGGATCTTGCATTGCCATCTGACATGAGACTCCTTTTTGCCACTTTCCTCGTCTGGTCCGCGCTCGGTTGCCGCACGAATGAAACGCCCGAACAACAGGTCAAGGACGCGGAGATTACCGCGAACATTAAATCAGAGCTGGCCAAGCAGCTTGGCCCGGCGACGATGACCAATGTATCGGTCAACTCAACTAATGGCGTAGTCACGCTTGCCGGAGTAGTACACAACTCCGACGAAAAAGCCAAAGCGGTCGCAATCGCCCGGGCTTTCCCGCAAGTAAGTAGCGTGAACGACAACCTCCAGACGAATCCATGAATCTTCCCCGACGAGAGCCCCGCGCGGATGTTACTCAAGCGAAGTTACCTGGTCCAAAGCTGCAAGTATAAGTCGTTTTTTGCATTGGCTCCAGGGATTTTCGACATAGCACATGGCAGTGCGTTCAGTTCGCCCTCTCGGCCGTTGGGGTTTCACAATTGGACGGCAAATTGCTCTTCACTAGGAGTGAGTCCGAGCCGGCAGGAGGCCACCCACCTCTGGTCCTTTAGTTACAGCCAACAATCCATTTCTCAGGAGCTGACCATGCAAGCCTTGCTGTTTATTCTGCTCATTTTGCTACTTATTGGAGCCTTACCGACCTGGCCATACAGCACCGGCTGGGGTTATTATCCAAGCGGCGGACTCGGCTTGGTTGTGCTTATTCTTCTGATCCTCGTGCTGATGGGTAGAATATAACTGCTGTGCGCGGCAGATCGCCTGTTTCGGGATCGGTGGAAAAGCGCTGGTCGCTATCGCTGCCGCAACAAAGAATGAATAAGAAGGAGTAGTCGAGTTGCAGTGTTGAACGACTGGCGGAGGGCTTTTGCGCGAGAATGGTTCCGCAGGCCCGATTCCCCGTCCCGATGAAAGCCCGTCTAGGCTAAGATGAAGCCATGTTTTGTGGACGCGCGCTCGGATGGATTCTACCTTTGCTCGGATCTTTCTCGTTGTGGGCGGGCCCCCAAGCCATGATTCCTCCGCCAACGACCGATTTGCCGCTGACCGCCCAAGCTGGAAAAGAGACGGCAGTCTTCGCCGGGGGCTGCTTCTGGGGCGTACAGGCGGTCTTTGAGAGACTGAAGGGCGTGCTGACAACGGCGGCAGGATACTCCGGCGGCCACCTGGAAAATCCGACCTATGAGGCTGTATCCAGTGAGACGACAGGTCACGCTGAGTCGGTCGAGGTCGTCTACGATCCTTCGCGCATCACGTACGGCACGCTGTTACGAATCTACTTTTCCGTGGCGCACGATCCGACGCAATTGAACCGGCAGGGACCGGACGTCGGAACGTCGTACCGGTCTGCGATCTTCTACGGAAACGAAGACCAGGCGCGGATCGCGAAAGCTTATATCGAACAACTGGACGCGGCGAAGGTTTTCCCCAAGAAGATCGTGACCCAAGTGACGCCGCTAAAGGCGTTTTACCGAGCAGAGAACTATCATCAGGACTACGCCTACTACAATCCCGACAATCCTTACATTCAAGTTTGCGATCTTCCGAAGATCGGCGAGCTGAAGAAGCAGTTTCCGGAACTTTTCGTGGACTACAAACCGGCCAAGAAGTAGCGGCCGTACTCCGCAATTTCAGCGCCGGGTCCGGAAAACGGGCGCCAGGAAAAACGATCAGACCAGCAGGTCCGTCGCGACTTCCCCATACACGTCGGTCAACCGGAATGCGCGCCCGGCGTAGTTATAGGTGAGCCGGGTGTGATCGATACCCAGGCGGTTGAGCATGGTGGCGTGCAAGTCGTGAATGGAGAGCCGGTTCTCGACGGCCTTGAAGCCGAACTCATCGGTGGCCCCGTAAGACATCCCCCCTTTGATGCCGCCGCCGGCCATGAAGACGGTAAATCCATACGGGTTGTGATCGCGGCCGGTGCCGCTTTCCGAGACCGGTGTCCGGCCGAACTCCCCGCTCCAGATGACGAGAGTCTCGTCCAGCATCCCACGCCGCTTGAGATCGCGGATCAGCGCGGCAGCCGCCTGGTCCATATCCGGGCAACGTTGCCGCAGCTTGTTTGGGAGGTCGATGTGATCGTCCCAGCTGCCGTAATTGACGTGCACATAGCGGACCCCTTTTTCCACCAGGCGTCTCGCCAGCAGGCAGGAACGAGCGAAGGGAGTGTTGCCGTATTCCTCGCGGATGGCCACCGGTTCCTGATCCAGGTTGACGATATCGTAGGCTTCCGACTGCATGCGAAACGCCGATTCGAGCGACTTCACCCGCCCGTCCAGAAACGCATCGCCGCCGGCCATAGTGTCGAAATCCTGATTCTGCGCCTGCACGATATCCAGGACCTTGCGCTGTGCCCCGAAATCCAGCCACTTATTTCGAAGATTGGGGATCACATCTTCGGGCTTGTCGGCGGCGGCGTTGAACACCGACGCTTGATATTCCGACGGCAGAAAGCCCGATTGTCCCGACGTGCTGGCACCCAACCCGCCGCCCAGAACGACGAAAGAGGGGATGTTGTCATTCTCGGTTCCCAAGCCGTAGCTCACCCAGGCGCCCGCGGACGGCCGGGTCGCCAGAATCGTTCCGCAATGAAACAGGTTCACGCCAGGAGTATGCGTCGGGTTGAACGTGTACATGGACTTGATGACGCATAGTTCGTCGGCGACGGTAGCAAGTTGGGGCAGCAGGCTGCTAATCTCCAGGCCGCTGCTTCCGTATTTCTTGAATTCAAAGGCAGAGGGCAGCAAGCCGCCGGTTGAGCGCTCGGTCCTGAGATCGACCGAAGAAGGACGCTGTCCCTGATATTTGGCCAGGGCCGGCTTGGGATCGAACATGTCGAGCTGAGACGGACCGCCTTGCATGAACAACACAATGACGTGCTTCGCCCTGGCAGGAAGATGCGCACCGGCGTAATGCCCCGGAACCTCGGCCTTGGCGTCGCGCGCGAGGAGGCTTGCCAGACCGATAGATCCGGTCCAGCCGCAGAGCGACTCGATAAGTTTTCGACGCGAGAGCTGTCGTGGAATCATGGCCAGAAAATCTCCTCGTTGGTTTCCAGCAACGCTTGGGCGTACAAATCCACCGCCGCGCCCTCGCTGTTCAAGTAGGCCTCCGCCTGGCTCATTTCCGTTTCTGTGGGCGGGCGCGACAAGATTCGCTGGTAAAGGAATTTGGCTTTATCGGCGGGAGTCGCTTCCTTGCTCGCCTGTTTGGCAAGCTGGACGGACAGCTCGTGGATAAAGTCGCTGTTCAGGATAAACAACTGCTGCATCGGAGTGGTGGTACTTTCCCTGCCCGGGGCCGTGAGCATCGGATCGGGGAAATCATACTCGGAAAGAAAGACGCTAGCAGGCCGGGCGCGGCTCACGCGAGTGTAGATGGTGCGTCGACCAGATACGGAGTCTGCAGAATCTTCTTGGGGTCCGTACATCTCTTCGTTGAGCGCACCGGCGGACCGGAGCAGCGAATCGCGATACGACTCGGCATCGAGTCGCCGGGGATTCATGCGCCACAGCAGCGCGTTGTCTTCGTCTGCTTTCCTGCCATCCTCCCGCGCGCGACTGGACTGCTGGTAGGCGGCCGACAGCATGATCTCCCGATGCAGCCATTTAAGCGACCAGCCGTGTTCGATGAATCGGGCGGCGAGGTCGTCCAGCAATTCCGGATGGGAAGGCTTCTCGCCTTGCGTGCCGAAGTCGCTGGGAGTCGCCACCAACGGTTTCCCAAAATGCCAGCCCCACACGCGGTTGACGATGACGCGAGCGGTCAGCCCTTGCGCGTCCGAGAAAATGCGGTTGGCGAGTTCCAACCGGCCCGATCCTTGGGTAAAGCGGGGATCGGACTTCGCCAGCACGCTGAGAAATCCCCGGGGAACCACTTCGCCCTGGTTCGATACGCTGCCGGCCTTGAGTATGGGCATGTCGCGCGCTTGCCCAGGCACGTAGTTGATGAAGGTATAGTCCTTGTCGGAACCGTCGATGAATGTTCCCGCGTCATAGACCGTATTCATGAACGGAGTGCTCTCGACAAGCGGCGCGCGGCGCGGCCGTTGATCGGCAGCCGCTCGCGCCCTGCGGCCCGGCGCACCTGCCGCTCCTGCATTGTCGGGAGCAGCGACTGGGGGAGCCGGCGGAGCTTGCTGCCGAACCACCGTGAAATATTTTTGCAGGCTCTCGACCAAAAGCGGGTAGCGATCCTCGAGCTTCGTCACCTCTTCTTTCAAAGTGGCGATTTCCGCCGTCCATTTCGCCACCTTTTCGGCGGAATTGTCGACGGTGCTCGCTTCGTTGGTGAGGTTGTCGGCGGCGTAGTGCAAATCAAATAACCGCCGCTGCAGCCACATATATCGTTCTTCGACCGCCGGATCGACATCGAACATCGGCTGCTCGCTTCGCATCGTGGACGCGAACACGCCCTGCAGAGCATAGTAATCCCGAGTCGGGATCGGATCGAACTTGTGATCGTGACAGCGCGCGCATGCTACCGACAGGCCCAAAATGCCACGCGAGACCGAATCGATCCGATCATCCCAATCGTCCGTCATGAAGGTCGAAATGACCTCAGCCGACAGTTTCTGGTCCTTGTGGTAGATCGGCGCCGTCCCCAGGTAGCCGAGGGCTCGCAAGTCGTCCTTCTTGGTATTGGGCACCTTGTCCGCGGCCAGCTGAAGCGTGACGAACCTGTCGTACGGCATGTCGTGGTTCAAAGCCTCGATGATCCAGTCACGGTATCGCCAGGCGAAGGGAAATGCCGGATTGGTAGCTTCAGTGGTGGGATTGTCCTCGCCGAAGCGCGCGACGTCCATCCAGTGTCTGGCCCACCGCTCGCCATAGTGCGGAGACGCGAGAAGCTGGTCTACCAGTTTCGGATAGGCATCGGGAGCCGGGTCGTTTTCGAAGGCCTGAACCTCTTCGAGCGTTGGGCGATAACCCAACAGGTCGACATAAGCGCGGATCGCCAAAGTGCGCTTGTCGGCGGCAGGAGACGGCCGCAGCTTCTTCCGATCCAGCTTCGCGAGGATAAACGAGTCGATCGCGGTCCGGGCCCAGTTGCTGTCGCTCACCGGCGGCGGCGCGGACTTCACCACAGGCTGAAACGACCACCACTTGCGGCCGTCTTCAATGCTCATGCCTTTGAGCGGCGCAGCAGCAACAGCGGCGCCTGCGTCTTTCCGGGGATCCGGCGCTCCCATAGAAACCCATTGACGGAAATCGGCGATCACGTTATCGGGCAGTTTTCCCGACGGGGGCATCCGTAGGTTGGAATCGGAATACGTGAGAGCTCGAACCAGGCGGCTCTTCGAGGGGTCGCCCGCGGTTAGGACCGGCCCGCGTGATCCCCCTTTCCGCAAGCCCGCGTTGGTGTCTAAGGCCAGCCCACCGGCGGGAGACGAAGAAGAATGGCACGAAAAACACTTGGAAGACAATACCGGGCGGATCTTCTTTTCAAATAGCTCTACACCGGCCGGATTCGCGACCGCCGCGGTTGCGGGCGGATCCTTCCGGGGATCCAGAGCTCCGGCTTGAACCCACCGGCGGAAATCGGCGATCACGTTGTCGGGCAGTCTGCCCGCCGGCGGCATCTGAAGTTGCGGATCCGCGTAACTGATGGCCTTAATCAGACGGCTTTCATCCGGCTTTCCAGGGATTACGTCGCCGCCAAGAACTCCACCCTTTGCAAGCCCGGCCTTGCTGTCCATCACCAGGCCGCTCCTCGGGGCGTCGACCTTGGAAGAGTGGCAGGCAAAGCAATTCTTCGAAAGCACCGGCAAGACTTTCTCGTTGAAGAACTTGGCATTCCCCGTTTGGGACCATCCGGCCGTCGATACCGTAACGAGGCCAAGAACGAGCAGTGCCGGCGTGGAGAGGAAACTCAATATCGGATGGACCAGGTTGGCAGCTTTTCGATACATTTCGAGATTTTTATGGCGTGCTTGTCCGAAGCTCAACGAATGCCATACTTTAGCGCCCGCCAGGTTGACCGACGCCTGCTCCGAACTCAGCTTCAATGATATATCAGGCTGGGGCTAAGAATCGGCGCCGATCCAGCGCTATGAAGGTGGCTTGCAGGGTACCCGGGTTGCCGACGAAAACCCCGATATCGAGGCCCGCGCTCTATTTCGCCGAGGTCGTTTGTTCCGGCTTGCGCGGCACGGCTTCTCGGAACGAGCGCTCCACTTTATCGTTAGGATCGGTTGAGACCGGACCGTCCCGCCACAGCCAGCGCATCATATCCGGGAAGATCGCGCCGCCCATCTTTCCGCCGTGCAGATTCATGCCCCAGGCGTAGTTCACGTCGTAGCCCTTCGCCGTGAGCGCTTTCATCAGGCGGACATTCTGGAAGAACCAGTCGCGCGTCTCGTCATAAGCACCACCCCGGCCCATGCCGCGATTGTCGTTGCGCCCGTCGCAGAGGAAGACGCGAATCGGCTTGCGGTCGCTTGCGAGCACGCGGTCGGCGTACACCTGGCCGCCACGTAAGTTGACGAAGCTCCCGACGATGCTCAGCACTTTTCGAAAATCGTTGGGCCGCTCCCACGCGACTTTGAACGCGGCGATAGCGCCCGAGCTTTCCCCGCCGATGCCGTGCTGTTCCGGATCTTTCGATATGTTGTACTCCTTGTACAGAACCGGCATCAGCTCGTCGACGATCACGCGCGCGTACTTGTCGTCCGGGGTATTGTACTCGGTAGGCCGGTTGGTATTCCGGTCGCCCCAATCGGAAGGCGTGGGCTCCGGCTGTTCCGGCGTGCGGCCGGGATTGATGAACACGCCGATCATGACCGGAATCTCGCGCTTGTAGATCAGATTGTCCATCACGTTCTGGGCCCGAAGGTCGCCGTCCTCGTACTTAAATCCCTGCCCGTCCTGGAAGATCATCAGGCTGGTGGGAACGGCCGGATCGTACTGCGCCGGCACGTAAACCCAGTAGGTGTGCTGCGTGCCCTCGTAGATCTTGCTCGGAAGCGTAAACGGCCCGCGGATTTCGCCTTTCGGCACGCCGTCCTGTGGGAACGTGTCCGGGCCGAGGCGATACTGCGAGTTGGGCCCCGGCGCCTGAGGCGCAGCGCTCTGAGCGGCCGGCGGGGCAGGACTCTGCGGCGCGGGCTGCGTGGCATTCTGTGCGACGGCGAAGACCGTTCCGCCGATTACAAAAGCCAATACGCACACGAGCGTTCTCTTCATGGGAGCCTCCTGGGCTATTGCTCGGGTTTGTCGGCCGGGTCGGCCGGATCTTTCTGCACTTGCTTAGCCGCGTCTTTCGCCGCGGCGTCCGGCGGGCGAAACCGTCGAGGTGACGTAGGCTTGGCGCTGGCCAGTTCCACGTACGCGGCCAGGATCCGATCCTTCTGAGCCGGATCGACCATCAGGTAGCGGTGGCGGCCCGATTCACTGGGGGCGAAGGCGGTTCTGCCGTCGTCCCGGACGCTGATGGCTCCGGTGCCCGAGAGCTTGAAGTAACCTTCGGTGGGGCGCGCGCCGTAGAGAGCGGCCGACATGGCCCAGGATGGCGAGTCGTAAGGCATCTGCTTATAGGCGCGATAGGCGTCGGCCACCGGATTGTCGGGCACGGCAGCCGCAAACTCTTTGTCGATACTCGCGCCCGGAAATTCCAGCGCCGAGCCTACTTCATAGCCCGATGCCACGATCGGCGTCGGCCACTCTGCAAACAGCTTTTTGGCGGCAGGAATATCGGCTTGAATGTGCCGCTCCACGGGACCGTTCGGAAACGCGCCGCCGGCCACCACCAGATGCTGGACCTTCGACGCGATCAGATCCTTCATTCGTGGAAAGTCGAGAGCAGCGGCGAGATTCGTAGCCGGGCCGCTCAACACGACGAAAGCGTGCTGATCGTACTGCGCCTCGAGGTAATTGCGGAACAGCGTGTTCGGATCGCCCGTCTCGATGACCCGCTTCACTTCGTTCTTGTAGACCGGCGTACCATCCAGCTTCCGCTTGTCGAACGGCACGGTGAAGGCGGGCGACGTTTCCCCCCCGGCCCCGACGGTCCGCATGCCGACCGGCGGTACTTGCGCGAAGTTGCCGGCCGGTCCGCGGTAGAAACGCTGCACGGTATCGATGAATCCGGCTACGGCAAGATTCGGCCGGCTCATCGTGACGATCGCGACTCGACATTCATTCTTGCCTTGCAGCCCAAAAAGCAGCGCCATCGCAAGCAGATTGTCGATGGTGGCAAAGTCAGAATCGAAAAACACGCCTGTCGGCGTCTTCGCCCGGGTAAACTCTAGTTGCATGGAACTACGCCAGGTCCAGGCCTTCCAGCCGGCCGGTGGAATCCCCAAAGTTCTCGACGTGCACGCCCATGCGATCCATCATGGTCATGAACAGGTTGCACATCGGCGTTTCCCGGCGTGCCAGGACGCGCCGCCCGGTCTTGAAGTAGTTGCCTCCGCGGCCCACCATGATGGTGGGCAGGTCTTCATGCAAGTGCGCGTTGCCGTCCGAGAGGCCCGCGCCATAGACGATCATGCAATTGTCGAGCAGGCTGCGGTCGCCTTCCTTGGCCGCTTTCATCTTCTCGACAAAACCGGCAAACTGCTTCACGTGGTACTCATTGATGCGCCGAACCTTCTCCATCAGTTCGGGCTGGTTGCGATGGTGCGTGAGCGGATGATGCCCATCTGGGATGTCCAGCTCGCGGTAGGGGCGTGAGCTGCCTTCGTGCGTCATCAGGAAGGTAACGACGCGGGTCTGATCGGCCTGAAACGCGATGGTGACCATGTCAGACATCAGCTTGAAATGCTCGGCAAAATCGGCCGGGATGCCATAAGGCTTTTCCAGGTCCGGATCGATCCGGCGGGTATCCTTTTCGGCGCGCTCGAGCTGGCGTTCCACTTCGCGGATCGACGAAAGATACTCGTCCAGCTTGCGGCGATCGCTGGGCCCCAGGTTCGACTCCAGCTTGTGCGTGTCCTCGGTCACGAAATCGAGAATGCTGCGGCGATACATCGACTGCCGGGCGCGTTCAGCCGGCGTCATCTTTTGGCTCTTGCCGAACATCCGTTCAAACAGGGAGCGCGGATCGAGCATCGGCGGCAGAGGCTGCGTCTCGCTGCTCCATGCCAAATTGTTGGTGTACGCGCAGGAGTAGCCGCTGTCGCAGTCGCCGGCCTGGCGCGCATCTTCCATGCCGAGTTCGAGCGAGGGGAACCGAGTCTTGCCGCCCACCTCTTTCGCCACAATCTGGTCGAACGAAACTCCGCTCTTGATCTCAACGAGCGACTTCTTTACCTGCACGCCCGTCAGATACGATCCGCAGCAGCGCCCGTGATCGCCGGGGCCGTCCAGCAGCGCGCGGCCGGTATTGTGCGTGAGGTTGCCGATCTGGAGGATGTCTTCCTTAAACGGCTCGAGCGACTTCAGAGCGCGCGGCAACTCCTGGAGCTTCCCCTCATACGAAGGGTTCCAGCCGTCCATGATGATGCCGTTCGGCACATAGAAGAACGCCATGCGGACCGGCGCATCCGGGACCGTGCTGGCGCGAAGAGCGGGCGCCATGGCGTCGAGGAAAGGCAGACCGATGGCGGCCGTACCCAGGCCGCGCAGGAAAGTCCGCCTGGGCAGCGCCTTGCGCTGGAGGAAACCCGGTGCTGGTCGATTCTTCATTTCTGAGCTGTCTCCTTCGTCTTCGTGCCCTTGCCGTCCTGCTTGGTGGTGACCAGTTCGCCGCGCCGCGACTGGAACGGCAGGCTTCGCGTCACTTCGTGAATCAGCGTCTGAAAATGGTATCCATCTGCGGCCACAGCCTTGTTGATGGCGTTCAGCGCGCGACTGTCGTACGGCTGCACCCCGCGCCCGAGAGCGTAGGTCATGAGCTTTTCGGTCAGGCAGGAGGAAACCTGCGGCATGCTGTCCATCAGGACCGTGCGCATCTCTGCGGCCGTGGCGAACGACTTACCGTTCGGCATCGTGCCGCCGACATCGATCGGGAACTTGCCGTCCTTGGTGCGCCACTTGCCGATGGCGTCGTAGTTTTCCAGGCCAAAGCCGAGCACATCCATCTTGCTGTGGCACGACGCGCAGACCGGATTGGCGCGATGCGCCTCAAGCTGTTTGCGCATGGAAACGTCGCTGCCGATCTTGGAGTCATCCAACGGGGGAACGTCGGGCGGGGGGGGCGGGGGCGGCGCGCCCAGGACGTTATTCAGGATGTACTTTCCTCGGATCGTCGGCGAGGTGCGGCTCGGGTAGCTGGAAACCGCCAGCACGCTGCCTTGCGTCAGGATCCCGCCCCGCTCGGGCGTAGTCAAATCCACCTTGCGGAAATCGGGGCCGGCGACGCCGGGAACTCCGTAGAACTTCGCCAAAGGCTCGTTGAGGAACGTATATTTCGCGTCGATGAAGTCCGAGATCGGGCGGTTCTCGGTGAGAACGTACTGGAAGAACAGCCGGGTCTCGGATCGGAACAATTCCTTCAGCTCCGGCGTCCAGGCCGGAAACTTTTGCG
>Ga0070734_10004521_pt1 | contig 13143 bp, 13 predicted proteins | sample Coa_R1_8_FD_66444 | JGI IMG/M metagenome (GOLD analysis project Ga0070734, IMG submission 66444) | Surface soil microbial communities from Centralia Pennsylvania, which are recovering from an underground coalmine fire - Coalmine... | ecosystem: Environmental > Terrestrial > Soil > Unclassified ...
TGATTGCTCTGCTGAAAAAACACGGCGTGCCATACGATCCAAAATATGTTTTCGATTAGCTGTGCCGCGCCTACGGCGCTCAGCATTCTATACACAAGTTACCCACGGCGTTGCCGTGGGCTAACCTGCCGGTGCGCCTCCGGCGCGTGGAGCGCATAGATGAAGGCTGGGCGCCCAGTCCTCTAGAGGGAAGGTGGTCTTGGGTTCTGGTAGTGGGTCAGTTTTTCGAAAAAATTATTCACTCACTACGAGATGAAAGAGAATGCACCCCGCCACAAACACGCAGCGCCGTAGGCGCGTCGTCAGGTTAGTCCATGCTGAAGGCGAGCAACGCGAAGCCGGAAACGTGTGTAAGCGAGCAAATTGAAATTAAGCGCCGTAAGTGCGGCACCGAAGAGCTTTGCTCCGGTACGCCCCTCGTTCTGATTGAGTCGCCCTTCACCCCCTGCAACTTCCTTTAATGAAAAGAGGATAATGCCTGCCTGGGCTTATCGCGCTATTTGCGAAAGCCTGTGCGGAATGTTGATTGGGTAAGGAGATTCATCATGAGTTACAAAGACGATGTGCTAGCAGTCTTCAAACGCCTTCACGATGTTTCATGGCCAGTATTTTGCGGCAAGGACTACACGAAAAACGATTTCTGGCATACTGCCAACACACTTGATACTTGCGCTGATTTCATCATCCAGGGTTCACGGACCTGGGGTGACCTCCCGGATCAACGGCCACAAGTGCAGGAGATGATTCAGCAGGGCTACGAATATTTCCTTACGGTCTATAAGGACCAGAACGGGCACGGCGAGGATAGCCCCGTCGTTTGGTGGGACGACTACGGCTGGTGGGGCATCACATTTACAAAGATCCATCAAAACTTCGGTGAGATCTTTAAGGGAGCAAAAGCACCCAAAATAACGCAGGCTGATTGTCTGCAAGTTGCGCGTGACTGCTGGACAGCTCTCGGCTCCTATTCGCAAAAAGTAAATGGCTCGGTTCAGCCGCCACAAAAAGGCCCGGTTGCGGGAGGCTGTTGGAACCACCCTCCTGAGGGCAATGGGGTACAGAACACTGTCACCAATGGGTTGTTCCTTGTGCTTTCCGCCCGCCTCTTTCAAAGCACCAATGAGCCGGGTTTTTTAAACGCAACCGCCAATCAGTACCTCTGGTTCAGGAACTGGTTCGCTAATTATTTGCAAAAGCAAAAAGAGTGCCCGCTTCCCGGCCAACAGCAAGGGCTTTTTCGCTGCCTGCAGCCCGGGTCCACCAAGTACATTGTGGCCTATGAACGTCCTATTGATCCGGCGAATGCAGATTACAACCAGGGAAATCCTCCGTTTTACGATAAGCAGCTTTGGACAGGCGATCAGGGTTTGCTTTTAGGCGGCCTCGCGGCAGTCTTGAATTCATGGGAAGCCATCCAGCCGCTTCCGATCATCAAACAACAGGATCCCACATTCCCACAGAACGCGAAGGATATGGCCCTCTGGATGGTCCAGGGAATCAGTTGGTTGTTCGATACGTCAACCGTGCTTCATGAAGCGCCGCTCAACGGTGAGTTTGGGACCGGCTTTGCCGCCGATTATGCCACCGGTAAAGGCGTCATGATGCGGTATCTTGCTAACGGAATGACTGCGGTAGGGTTGAATTCTGAGAGCTATATCACATCCAGCGCCAAAGCCGTGGTGGCAAGTATGAATACTGCTCACCAGCTAAACTTCCAATGGAACAAGAAGACGGATAGCAAAATCGGGACCAACGAAAGTCAGGTGACCATGACCGATCGCCGTTTTGCACCAACGGCGCAATCAGCGGGGTTGGATGCGCTGAATGCGGCGATCCGATACTTGGGTAAGTGATCTTTTTGTCGCGACCACCAGGACAAGTGTCAGGGCACGACTTTAGCGTTTAGCCTGAGATGACCCTGAGCTTGCCGAAGGGGAATCGAAGGCTGCGGAGTCGTGCCGTAAATCGTATGAAAAAAGATTCTTCCGTGCGCCGCAGGCCCGCGCGCAGCGCAGCGCGCTAAAATGTGCGCGAAGCGTGCAAAAAAATCCTACGCCGCCTCTTTCTCGCTGTTCGTCTTATCTGACTTCAACTGCGCTGCGGGTTCGTTGCCTTCCTTTTGCCCCAATGGTGCCGTTGCTTCGGCAGGATGATGGATTGATTCAGATTTATGCTCATGCTGATCTTGCGCGGCCTGCTGAGTGATCTTCTGTTCGATTTCTGATTTATCTTCTGGCTTATCTGCTTTGCCATCCGCGGGACGCGCTTGCGCCGCCTTGGCTGCCGCGGGCTTTTCTTTCTTACCGTCTTTAGCGCTCGATTCTGCTTCGTTGTCGCCGACTAACGCTGCGACCGAGTCTGAGTCGGATGACTCTGCTCGGGACGCTTCTTTATGCAGCTCGGGCCTTTTGCCCAGCTTGATTTCTTTTTCCGGATGCTCGGGTTCCAGCAGATGATCGATTCGCACCCGCGCGGCGCGCCACCTCACGCTGCTGGCATTGCCCGCCTGTTCCAGATACGGAGCAAGCTGCTTTTCTGTGACGCGTTTCTTCTCTTTCAGGAATTGAAGGATGGCCTCGTTTTGAGTCTCCAGTCTTTCCAGGTGGGAAAACAGTTCGTTCAGGACTTCCTTGATTCCCTCGTTATTCATGCGGCCTCCGGGCGAGTCTGCGGCTTGGGCTTCATTGCGGCCGCGATGAACGTATGCCGATATCTGCGGCTGTGCTCCTCTTAAATAGATGCCAAAAAATGGGCAGAAGCCGAAGCGAGAGACCGCCGGGGTGACTCTCGACCACTTGGACATGTACGGTGTTTAAGCAGTGGGTCGCAAAAGACATGACCTGTGATGGTGTACAAGTTCGCGCGTGAGTGTTGCGAAGAATCGCGCTAGGATGAAGCAGCCCCCAGGGGTGTGAAGGCACGACGTTCTTTGAAAACTTAGTAGTCAGCAGTCAGCCAGAAGGCTGGTATTTAGTACTTGGTACTTGGTATTTGGTGAAGGGTTGCGACCCTCTGCCGATTGGGATTGGGATTGGGTTTGGGTCACCCAAGGGCCACCCAAGCGCCACCCAAGGGCCACCCAAGCGCCACGCAAGGGCCACCCAAGGGCCACCCAAGCGTCGAATGGAATAAGTGGTTTTGTTTGCAATAAAAGTTGAAAAATGACGGGGGAGGGAGGGAGAGATTGCCAAAATTGCCATGATTGCCAAAAATCGCCGAGATTGAAAACCCAGAATTGTCGACATGGGAAAAGGCAAAGCCTAACCACTGATTCACACGGATGACACTGATCGGAAGAAGATCGCATGTGATCGCCGATGATCGCGCGTGATCGGAAAATCCGAAGACCTACGCTGATGACACTGATCAGAAGCAACAAGTCGGTCGATCAACCCCGGGGTTGAATGTGGTATCCCCGGAGTTGAATTGTGTAAGCCTTTTAGATTGCTAATTGAGGCATAGGGGGGAGGGGGTACGCGCCTATCGCCGAATCGCACGTCATCGCCGAAATCGGGAAAGGCAAACCCCCTAAACCACAAAGGACACAAAGGAACATAAAGGGGATCGGGTGATCTGGGCACCGGTTGATCGGAGAAGCCTTTGATTTTCTCCGCAGCTCCGCGCGCCTTCGTGGTTGAAGGTTCCGGTTTTACGCTGCGGCTTCCGCGATTTAGGGCTTGCCTTCGCCGGCTTTGTAGATGTAGCGGATGGAAGGCTTATAGATCAGCAGGGCAGAAGCGCTGCCGCGGTTGAGTTTGATGCAGGTTCGGTCATACCACTCAATGCAGCCCTGCACCTCTTCACCGTCTTTCATTACCACCACTACGGGCGTCTTGCCCTGGATCTGCTTCTGGTAATAGTAGTTTTCAGCGTGGGTCTGCTCGGGCGGGCCGTTGCGACGGATGGCGGACGATGGCGCGCGGTCTGTGCGTTCCAGACGCTCACGGCGTTCTGAGACTGGTTCAGTGCGTGGAGCCGGCGCACTCAGGGAAGGCCGAATTAATTTTCGGCTGACAAACTCTTCCTCTTGTGTGCGCTCGGGGGCCTGACGAGCGGCTGTAGAATCCATTCCATCCTTCATAATTATCCGTCCCGCTTGAAATCTGAAAACTGCACCGGCAAGTAATAAACCGGCTCGGCTGGCCGAGCTGAATCTCAGAAAGTGTGAGCGAGAATTCAGTGCGGGTTAATGCTGTAACCGTACCACAGCATGGTTTAGCTTTCAATTGCCTGAAAGGTCAGTCACTTTGTGCGCGAGTGTCTGTTTTTTGTCGAACACAGCCGTGAACCATCAGGCGACTACGGTCATCGTTCCAACGCCAGCGCAAATGCGTCCAGTGAAAGTGGCCGCAGAACGTTGCGGCGCATGCCGCTCTGGACCTGTCCAAGCTGATAATTCGCCTGGGTGATCCAGTTGAAATCCACGGCCGCGGCCAGCGACTTCAGCTCTGCCGCAATGTCCGTATTGCGGACCAGTTCCGGCGCATTCGATACCAGCGCGAGCAAGTCTTTAAGCAGACCATAAACCGCGCCCAGCAGACGATCTGTTTTTTCCTTGCCCTCGCCGCCGGCGCGATACGTTTCCGTGGTGCGGAACAGGTCAGAATGCTCGCCGGACCGGATGGCCGTTACCAGCAGCGTTAGCGCGTCCTTGCGAGCGGACATATATTCTTCAAGGTTCAGCGTGCGGGCGCGACCCACGGCCCCGCCGCTCAATCGGGCTACGAGTTGGCGCTGGCGGGCGTTCCATTCTGGACGGGATTTTTCCAGATAATGTTCAATTTCGGAATTTGGAAGAGCGCTCAGGCTGAAGATCACGCAACGCGAGCGGATGGTCGGCAGTAATTCTCCGGGGTTGCGGACAAGAAGAAAAAGGGTGGCGAAATCGGGCGGCTCTTCCAGCACTTTTAGCAGGGCATTGGCCGCCTCTTTCATGAACGCCGAATCCACAAAGATGAATACGCGCCGCCGCGCTTCCTGGGGCTTGTATCGCGCGGTCTGGATCACCTGCCGCACCTGGTCCACTTTAATCATCATCTGCGGAGGATCCGGTGGAACCACGAGAACGTCAGGATGGGTTTGTATCAGGATGCGGGTTTCCCGCTTGTCGGTGTCTCGGAGCCCTTCACGGGCCTCCACGGCCTCGGCAAAGCGGCTTTCCAGGTCTTCTGCCTGGCCAATCCGGGTGCAGTTTGAGCAGACGCCACAGAAATCCGGCAGGCCATCGGTCAGGCGCGGCTGGAGGCAGTTCATGGTTCGAGCCACCATCAGCGCCAGAGTGTATTTCCCGGCGCCCTGCGGGCCAGCCAGAATCACGGCATGGGGAAACCGGTCGCGGGCCAGCATTTCCCGCAGCTGGCGGACTGTCTCCGCATTGCCCTGAAAGTCAGAAAATGGCATCAGCCATTCTAAACATGAACCGGCAGCCGGATGCCATGAACCCCGCGGGCAATGTTCGATGTAAGTAACTGAAAATAAGCATGTTAAAAATTAACAGTAAATTTATTAACTTTTTTCCGACGAAGCTATATTTCCGGGGAGCGTTCTGACTCTACTACTACAGAAGCAGGCTCATCCGTCGACTGCTAAATAGGTGGATATGGACCCGGAAGCCGTATCCACCTAATAATTTTTTTAGGCCGCTTTTCAAACACTTTTCCCCGCCACCGCCGGTTCTACAAAGCCAAATTTTACCCTGCAAACGATCCATTAGCTTTTTTAACAGACCTCTAATCACTGCCTAACAAATTCTGTCCATGATTACAGGCAAGGGAGTTCCCCGTCCCAATTGAACGTTTGTTGTAGAGGTTGATCGTCACCCTCCGAGGCTCCCCTACGAGAGGTGTCTGTGGTTATTGAATTAGTGGAAATGGCGTGGTCCAAGGTGTTCCGCTGCCGTCATAAGAAATGCACGCCGCTCATTACCTGCCGCAAAGGCCAGCCACGGTCACGTGTCGCGGCCATTACCGGAACCTATTTTGTGTGCCTGAAATGTGGCAAGGAGTTTGCCTATGACTGGGACAATATGCGCGTGATTGATTCCGAACACACGCAAATGCCACTGGTAGCGGAAAAGGCCACGGGCATGTACGCCGGCGAGTAATGATCTGAAGCTAGATTTTTCCGTCAACCAGCCGCAGCAGTCCCGGATTGGAACGGGAAGATTGTTTTGTGTCTGACGACTTTTGTGTCCAGGCTTTGCGGATGGAGTCCGCCAGGGCATCAGTGTCACTGTTGATGGGCGCTGGCGCGGGCGTTGAAGCGGGGAAGTGAAGCACTCTTACATTTGAACGACCGTTTGAACGGTCACTCTGGTTACGCTCAGTTTTGGGCATAAGTTTCCTGTTATTCATTCAGAAATTTAGCGATTGTCTTTCTAGAGATCGAGTCAGGCGGCTTCTTTACCGTCCGGCTTGCTGGCAGTGCTCTCCGTTTTTTCCTTTTCCCCAACGGAAGTCTCTTTTCGAGGTTGCAGCGTTCTGGCTCCGGCATTCATTTCCAGCGTGGAACGTACCATGCTTCCGCTTAATTTGAATCCGTTGTTCCTGAGCTGCTGAGCCCTAGCCTTAATCCGGTCCGATGTTACCTTCATGCCTGAATTCCTTTATGAGTCCCAGAGGTTTATGAGTTATTTAGAAGGAACAAGAGACTTGCAATAACCAGTTAGAAGCAAACGCGAAGAAAAGGATGTATTTCTAAGGTTAGTTGCCTTAATCCTGCTCAGGTCAAACGCCTGATTGATTCAGTTTTTCTTGTGCGTACTCTTGTCGGATGTTCAAGAAATTCTCCCGTCTTGTAGTGGTATTTGTCTTATCGATGGCTGGCTGGCTTGGCGCGCAGACGGCGGATGAGTTCACCATTGTGGCTCTGCCGGATACGCAGTTCTATTCGTCGCTGAATCCCCAGATCTTTGCCGCGCAGACGCAGTGGATCGCCGATCACGTCCAGGACCAGAACATTCAATTGGTGGTTGGGCTGGGAGATATCGTGGATAGCGGCGGCGACCTGACGCAGTGGCAGAATGCGGACTCCGCAGTGCGGCTTCTGAGCGGCAAAGTGCCTTACATGATGGCGATCGGGAACCATGATTACGACCAGAACAATCCCGCTGGGCGCACCGCTTCCACCAAGAACTTTAATTCGTTCTTTGGCCCGGCCCGATACACGGGCGCAGCGTGGTACAAGGGCAGCTTTCCTGCAGGCAGCAATGAGAGTTTTTACGGCGTGGTGACCGTCAACGGACGCAATTACCTGATCATTGTGCTGGAATTTGCTGCCCGCGATTCTTCGCTGGCCTGGGCCGATAGCATCCTGAAAGCCAATCAGGATAAAGACGCCATCATCGTCACGCACATGTTCACCTATATGGATAACACGCGCATTTCCGGCTGCGACCTGAACAGCGCGGCCAGCTTCGGCGTGGGGCAGGATAATAACGGTGAAGATATGTGGTGGAAGCTGGTGCGCAAGTATCCCAATATCCACCTCGTCTTGAGCGGCCATGTAACGCAGGGAGACGGCACCGGACGGCGCATGGACCTGGGAGTGAACGGCAACCTGGTAAACCAGATTCTTTCCGACTACCAGTCCGATCCTCTGGGCGGAGGCGGCTACCTTCGCATCATGAGGATTTCGCCATCACTGAATCGCGTGAGCGTCACGTCCTATTCTCCTTATCTCGATAGCTTTATGACGGACGACCACAATCAGTTCACCGTGCCGTATCACAATCCCGGGGTTTCAACGGCATCTGGCACGATTTCTGGCAAAGCGAAGAGTGCCATCGACTGCTCGCCCGCCGCAGGTGTCACGGTGGCTTATAACGGCGGCTCGGCGGTGACCGACATCAATGGCAACTTCACCATCCCCGCCAACGCGCGCAAATCGCTGGCAATCACGGCCAGCAAACCCGGCTGGCTGAGCGATGCTCGCACCGGTACGTCAACGCTGGATGCCGTCGAACAGCCCAGCCCTACCAAGATCTTTATCTCCACCGCCGGTCAGATCAGTGGACACGTGCTGAACAGCGGAGGAGCTCCTGTCGCTGGCGCCACGTTGACTTTTACCGGCGGCAAGCTGCGCCTGAGCAAGACAGTCACGGCGGATGGCGCGGGAGCATTCAGTTCAAGTTGGATTTCTGTGGGAAGCTATACGGTCACGGTTGCTGCGCCGGGCTTTGCCAGCGTAAGCACTAGCGCGACCGTGAACGCGGGTTTGGCCACTGCGCTGAATATCACGCTCAAGTAATTCTGGCGACTACACATTACCAATGACAAAATTCGCCGGCGGAGGCGTGTAATATGCTCCGCCGGCGAACGTCTTTATGGTGAGGCATGATTCGCCTATACCCATGGACTCATCCGAAAGCGCGAAACCAACGGCTAAGAAATCTCATATCTTTCGTAAAGCCCTGCTCGCGGGCTTGCTAGCCTATCTTGTTCTATCCATTCTGGCCGGCATCGCCATAGCGGATGTCAGCCTTAAACTCCATCGCCTTCCGCTGCGCCATCAGCAGGCCATTGCCGCAGCCGTGCGGGCTGATTTCCATGCTGAATTGCAGGACGTAACGATCACTGCCGTTGACGGCGTGGCGCTCAAGGGATGGTTTGTCCATCCGCGTCAATACAACGGCAATGCCGTAATTCTGCTACACGGAATTACCGACAACCGCGAAGGCGTGGCTGGATACGGAGAACTGCTGCTGGAACACGGCTATGCGGTGTTGCTTCCAGATGCGCGCCGCCACGGCGAGAGTGGCGGTGAACTGGCCACCTATGGCGTGAAGGAATCGGACGATATTCATCGCTGGGTTTCATGGATCTACGCACATGATCCTCCACAATGCGTCTATGGATTCGGAGAGTCTTATGGCGCGGCGTTGATGCTGCAATCCCTGGCTGTGGAAAGCCGCTTTTGTGCCGTAGCAGTGGAAAGTCCATTCTCAAGCGCGCGCGAGATGAGTTTTGAACGCGTCTCCGGCCCGCTGCATATGGGCCCATGGTTCGGACGCACGCTGGGGCGTCCCGCGATCTGGTCGGCAGTTGTGTATGCGCGTGTGCGATACGGCATCAATCTATTGCAGCCCAACCCTTTGGAAGCAGTAGCGCACTCCAGAGTTCCTGTGTTGTTGATCCACGGCGAAGACGATCGGAATATCGCTCCCCGGCATTCTCAACTAATAGCCGCGGCGGCATCCGACCATGTTGCGCTGTGGCTGGTGCCGCACGCCGGCCATACCATGGCATGGGCTGCCGCGCATCGTGAATTTGAGCGCCAGCTGTTAGGTTGGTTCGAAACCACAAGCGGGCGCAAGATAATATTTCAACTTCTGCCGCTGTCACTTCTTTATAAATTCATATTTCTGCCATTTTTATTCATTTTATTGGATGTTTTTGAACACATTTTTGTGCAATTTTAAAAAAATTTACGAATTCCGAACAGATTATGACTTTCTAATCTTTCCTGTGTTCCCGGATAGTAATCTGCGTCGCGGTTTTTTTACAGCCTGGATGCAAGTTCCTGGCTGTTTGCACGAAGCAGGTTTGCTGAACGACTGAAATACTTGAAATCCTGCATCACTTTGGTCGTCCTCACTTCCTTTGCAGTAGGTGTAAGGCAGCCTGCTGGAACCATTCACCAGTACCTGGCCAAGTTGCAAATATTCCAAGACAAGGTGGTACAAAATGAATTTAGTTCTATCGAAGCGGAAAGTTCTTGCAAGTGCATGTCTTCTGGCGGGATTGCTCGCCTTCCTGTCCGTGAGCGCCGGGGCGCAACTCGTTGCGCCAAGCAAGCCCCCTGATTGGGCGCAATGGGGCCTCAATCCCCAGCACACGCTGTTTGACGGAGGCGTGGTAGGACAGCCCCTGAACCAAAACGCCGTCATCCTGCAATATGACTTCAACATCGCGGCGGAAAAAGCCGATCCTAACGCTGCCGGCACTCTCCTGGTGCATTATCAAGTGCCTTTGGTCGATGGCAATGATGTCTACGTCGAGTCCAAGGACGGCACCTACAGCAACAGCACCTATAGCACGCAGAAGTGGCACCAGAATAAATACACCTGGCAGGGCGGGACCCTGGTAAAGCAATGGACATTCAACACTGACTGGTTTGCTGCCGGCTCTTCCAGCCTTTTCTGGGAACCGGTTTATCACGCTGTATTGGCCAATGGAGTTCTCTATGATCCCGGCCAGGGTGGCACGATCTTCAAAATCAATAAGTCCACCGGAGCGGTGATAAAGCGCATCAATCCTTTCGGTACCACCATCAATCCCAACACCTTCACGGCTTCGCCCATTAGCGCGGATTCAAGCGGGAACCTGTATTACAACGTTGTCCAGGTTACGCAGAACAATCCCACTGGCTTCCTGAGCGATGATGTCGTTGGCTCCTGGCTGGTCAAGGTTTCGCCCAGTGACGTGGTCACCAAAGTGAGCTATGCCACGCTGTTCTCACAGGCGCAGATCAAGGGTGAAGCGCCACAACCAGCGAATGGCCGTTGCAACGTTTCTTTTAGCAGCACGCAGTTGCCCTGGCCGCCCCAGCCCAACTCCAATCCACCCACCACACCGTGCGGGACCGAGCGTGCCGCGTGGAACATTGCCCCGGCGATAGCGCCTGATGGCACGATTTACACCGTCGCCAAGGCCCACTTGGTTACGCGCTACAACTATCTGGTCGCCGTCAATTCCAACATGACCGGCAAATGGGCGGCCTCTTTCCGCGGACGGCTCAATGACGGATGCGGCGTGAGCTTCGCCATTGGAAACCCGGGCGGCGCAGGCGCCAACGGCGGATGCACCGCCGGTGCAACCTTCGGCGTTGATCCTGGGACCAACGAACCGCCTCCAGCCCGCGTGCTGGACGATTCGTCATCCACGCCGACCATCGCACCTGACGGCAGCATCTTCTATGGCGCTTACACCTCGTATAACTGGGCGCAGGGACACATGATGCATTTCAGCGCGAATGGTGATTTCCTGAATGCCTTCAACTTCGGGTGGGACAACACGCCGGCGATCTATCCGCACGGCGGGACCTACTCGGTCGTCTTCAAGAACAATCACTACGGTGGGGCGGGATTCGGCGATTATTGCTCTGACCCGAACTGGTGCCCGGACCGTTCGAACCCGAACGCTTCATTCCTGGGACCGGAACAGTACTTTGTTTCCCAATTTGATCCCAGCCTCAACATTGAGTGGAGCTTCCGTAACACCAATACAAACAGCTGCACGCGCAATTCTGATGGAACGATCACGTGCGTATCCGACCATCCGAACGGCTTTGAGTGGTGCGTGAACGCGGCTGTGGTTGACGCTAACGGCGTGGTTTATGCCAATAGTGAAGACGGCAACCTCTACGCCATTGGTCAGGGAGGTGGCCTTATTCAGAACATCTTCCAGAACCTTGCCATTGGCGCGGCTTACACTCCCGCTTCCATGGACAATACCGGAAGGATCTACTCACAGAACGATGGATTCCTTTTTGTCGTAACCAAGTAGTCCATCTCAATTCCCGGGCATTCGTTAGTTCCCGGCGTTCGTCCTGAAAGTGAGGCCCGCTTCGGCGGGCCTCTTTTCCTGCACCACGGAATGGTAATTCTTTCAGGGGGTCTTCTGCTTTAAGAGAGGTTTGACTGAAATCAAGCGCTCTTCCACGATCCCAACAATTTTTTTGTGCACTGTGGCGATTGCGTCAGACGCATCCACCGCAACCACGCGTTGCGCGTCGCGCTTTGCAATAGCCATGTATGCCGCCAGCACGCGGTTATAGAACGCGCGGTTTTCTTTCTCAAAGCGATTTTCGTCTTCCGCCATCGTCCTGGATTGTTCCACGTTTCTGCGGCGGGCGCGCGCGACGGTGCGCGCAACGTCAGAAACCATCAGGATTGTCAGGTCAGGCTGGAAATCGCGACACAAAATTTTATGCAGTTGCAGCACGATCTCACTGCCAAGCTCGCGGCCTCCGCCCTGGTAAGCTTCACTGGAGTCGGTAAAGCGGTCGCATAGGACCCACTGGCCGCGATCAAGGGCCGGCAGAATCTGTTCATCAATATGCTGTGCGCGGTCGGCAAACATCAGGCCAAGCTCCGCGAGCGGCGACAGGCCTTCAGTCCGCGAGCTGAGCAGGACAGCCCGCAGTTTTTCTCCCAGCGTGGTGCCGCCCGGCTCACGTGTAGTGATCAGGTCAATCCCGCGCTCGCGCAGATGCGCGGCCAGGTTTTCCATCTGCGTGGATTTGCCCACGCCGTCCAGACCTTCAAAGGTGATAAATTTGCCGCGTTGTGGAAGAGGCACGATAGAGATTTAATCATAAACCAGCGAGACAGCGAGGCCGCTTTGCGGCAAAATAGTTAAAGAATATTGCTGCGGAGGGACCAATGCGACTTGGCGACGATATTGACGATCACTGTTCACGCTGCAAACGCACCACTGACCACTCAATTGTTTCGATGATGGGAGAAGAAGTGCTGCAAACGCGCTGCCGCACCTGCAACAGCGAACACAAATATCGCGGTAACAAGAGCCGCAGCAAAGAGATGACGGCCAAAGAGGCATTCGATCACGTCCTGGCCAGCGTTACCGGCGCGCAGCCGGAAGCGCCATCTGCCACAAAAAAGAAAAAGAAATAACCACAAGCGGAATTGCCAAAATTGCCAGAACTGCCAAAATCGCCGAAAGTGAACGGCTAAAGATAATTGCAGACCAGTGAGTTAATCTGCCTCAGCCACGACCCGAAGGATCAAAGGATAGGAGATCGAGACAATTCAGTCCCTGTAGGTCTTTGTTTCTCAATTTCGGCGATTTTTGGCAATGCTGGCAATTCTGCCAATCTCTTCCTGTAATCCCCCGCTTGCCTTCCATCCGCGGCTTCTTTTAGTCTTGCTGCGCTCCACAGGGAGAAGAACTCACCGATGCCAAAATTCTTTCGCTCCATAGCTCTATTCGCTTTCGTCATTTCCGCCATCGCCAGTCCTGCACAGAAACGTAAACCGCAGCCAGCCGCCAGCGCAGCGCCTTCACAGCCGATCAAGTTGGCCGTCGACGCAACACATGCGCCAGAAAAGATACTGCATGCTCAAATGGAGATCCCCGTCGGCGCGGGTGACGTAAAACTTGTTTACCCTAAATGGATTCCCGG
>Ga0070734_10004522_pt1 | contig 13136 bp, 5 predicted proteins | sample Coa_R1_8_FD_66444 | JGI IMG/M metagenome (GOLD analysis project Ga0070734, IMG submission 66444) | Surface soil microbial communities from Centralia Pennsylvania, which are recovering from an underground coalmine fire - Coalmine... | ecosystem: Environmental > Terrestrial > Soil > Unclassified ...
CCCAGAAATGCCTGCGGCACGGTCAACCGGCGGAGGGCGCTATCGTCCAACGTCCGTTCCAACCACTGTGTTGCGGCCGTCTGAGCCATGCCGGCCGTCAAGGATGAGACCCATCGGGACAGGCTGCACATCCGTTCGGCGCGCATTGGATTTCGTTTATACGCCATCGCCGAGGAACCAACCTGGCTGGCTTCGAATGGTTCTTCCAGTTCCTGCCGGTGCGCGAGCAGCCGGAGGTCCGTGCCATATTTGTGGGCCGACTGGCATAAACCGGAGAGCGTATCCACGACCTGGGCATCCACCTTTCGCGAATAGGTTTGCCCGGTGACCGGGTAGACCTGTTCGAAACCCATTTTGTGGGCGACCAATTGATCCAGCCGGCGTACCTTTTCGTGGTCGCCACGGAACAGAGCGAGGAAGCTCGCCTGCGTTCCCGTGGTCCCTTTCACGCCGCGAAAACGGAGGTTCTCGAGGCGATGTTCTATTTCGCGCAGATCGAGGATGAAATCATAGCACCACAGACAAGCCCGTTTGCCGACCGTCGTGAGCTGAGCCGGCTGAAAATGGGTGAACCCGACGGTTGGCAGGTCTGCCCACTTTCCGGCAAAACGGGCCAGAGCGTCGATCACGCCGACCAAGCGAGCGCGAATCAGCCCGAGTGCTTCGCGCATCAGGAGGAGATCCGCATTATCGGTCACAAAGCAACTCGTGGCCCCGAGATGGAGAATGGCACGGGCGCCGGGGGCCGCTTCGCCGTAAGCGTGGATATGGGCCATCACATCGTGACGGAATTGGCGCTCGAGGGCCTCGGCTCGGCCAAAATCGATGTCGTCCAGATGATCGCGCAGCTCCGCCAGTTGTGCCGGGCTGATGCACGGACTCGCACCATCGTCCGCTAGCAAACCGAGCTCGTGCTCCGCCTCTGCCAGCGCCAACCAAAGCCGTCGCCACGTGCGGAATTTGCGCTCTGGCCCCCACAACGCGGCCATCTCTTGACTGGCGTAGCGCGTGATCAGCGGATTGTCGTAGCGTTGCATGTCATTCATGTGTCGAGGCCCCGCGTTCGGGAGGCAAGCAAAAAAGGCAAACCAGGAAAAGCCCGCGTCGCTGTTACGGGCCACCGCTCTCTGAATCTTTTTATCGTGTGTTCCGGCTGGCGTCTGCCCAGTCTTGCGTGGCCATGTGATAGAGTGGAGGGTGAGATAGTGGGAGCGCCTGAGCGCCCCGCTGGCCCGCCGCTTTGCTGCTCATCATGGAGGAAAGAGAATGTTCCGAAGATGGTTTCCCACCTTGCTGACGGTAGTGCTCGGGATCGGCTGTTGGAGCGTCGGCACGCTACCGGCCTCGGCCCAGGGTGTACCGTTGACCCGGTATTACTACTACCCGTACTACTATTTCCCGCACAACTATTGGCCGAGTATGGGGCCCCAATGGCCCGAACAGCCCGGCTCCCCCTATGTCCCGCCGCCGGCCTACATGGCGTATCCGCCATTCCGCGAACGGCACTGGCGCTATGAATGGTGGGAGCCACAAACCTATTACCGCGGTTTTCATTTTTGGCTCGATCAGTTCTAAATTCGTCCGTGGTCCGTGGTCCGTAGCAAGCTGGTTACGGACTACGGATCAACCGCTCCTTCCTCCTTGTGAATTCTGCCGCCCAGACGTGTGGGCCAGGGACTCTCCCACTGATTCCACGAGCCGAACCACTTCTTCCACATCCGCCGCCGTTGTGCGCCAGTTGACGAAGCAGAGCCGAATCGCCACCCGGCCACGGAGCCGGGTCGAGGACAGAAATGCTCTTCCCGAGGCGCGCACGCCATCGATCAGGTCCAAATTGAGGCGATCCAGTGCCTCCGGATCCTCTCTCCCCTCATCACGGAAACCAGCCGGTACATACCGAAAACAGACGACGCTGAGCTGACGCGCGGAGAGAATTTCGAAATAGGCGGACCGTTCCAGGAGACCCTGAGCCAGCTCCGCCAAACGACAACTGCGGGCAATGCCGTCGCGGAACCAGCCGACGCCCAGGACCTTGACCGAAAGCCAAATCTTCAGCGCCCGAAACCGCCGCGTCAACGCCACGCCCCGGTCGGCGAAGTTCACTTCTTCCGAGCTCGGTTCCACATCTTGCATGTAATCCGGCCGGAGCAGAAAGGTCTCGGCCAGGCGCTTGCCCTCCCGGATCAGCACGCAGCCGGCTTCGAACGGCTGGGCGAACCATTTATGCGGATCGAGGGTAAGCGAGTCGCTCCGTTCGATGCCGGCGAAATGCCGTTTCTCCTCCGGCACGAGTACGGCCGGCCAGCCGTAGGCCGCATCGACGTGAAGCCAGAGCCGCTCCGTTTGGCACAGGTCGGCCAGATCGGTAAGCGGATCGATGGCTCCGGTATTGGTGGCGCCGGCATTGGCCACCACGGCCCAGGGGAGCCGGCCTGCACGCCGGTCTTCCTGAACCGTTTGCCGCAGGGCCACGGGATCAAGGCGGAAGTGAGCATCGGCAGGAATCGGGCGGAGTTGGTCCGGCCGCAGGCCGATGATTTTGGCGGCGCGGTCCATTGACCAATGGCGCTCCTGCGTGAGATACAGCATGGCCCGACCGCGATCTTCGTAAGAGAGTGGCTCTCGGGCCACCAGGAGAGCGGTCAAGTTCGCTTCCGAGCCACCGCTTGTCAGGATGCCACTGGCCTGAGGCGGATAGCCCAGGAATTGTTTGAACCAACCGAGGACGACCAGTTCAACCTGGCTTGGACCAGCGGCCTCCAGCCAAACGCCGGCGAAAAAATTCGTAGCCGAGCAGAGAAAGTCGGCCAACACCGACACGAAGTTCGGCGCGCTCGGGATGAAGGCCAGGAATCGTGGATGATTGATCCGGATGGCGTAAGGGGCAATCTTGTGCCGGAATTCGTCGAGGACGTGGGAGAAATCGCTTTCCGACTCGGGCGGCGGCTCCCGCAGGAGAGACTCCATTTCTGCCGAAGGGGCAGTGCGGCCGAGCGGTTGCTCGGGCAGGCTCGCAAAATGTTCGAGAATCCATGCCGCCGTCTGATCGGTCATGGCGCGCAGCGCCGCCAGGTCGGGATGCGGCATCGGCGTGGCCAGCTCCCGGCGTAGTTGTTCCCATCGGGCATCCATCGCTGTTTACTCGGTGTGAGCGGTCCGCTGATGCTCGGCAACTTGATTGGAAGCGATGTGCCAGCCACAATCGCCGCAGGCAGCAGCCTTGTCGTAGCAGGGATCGCAATAGAGAGGACCGCCATGGAAAAACTGCTCCAACCGCGCCTGGTCCTCGGCAGCCAGCTCGCCGGGGTCGCGCGGCAAGGGGAGTTCATTGCCACAACCATCGCAGTGACGGCGATTGAGCTGTTCCAGCAGGGCCGCATAATGATCGTGTACGCCCCGCGGGACGACCCCCTTGCCATTGCAGAGGGGACAAGCCATTCCCAGCTGGGCGGCGATCGCTTTACGAATGAAGGCGCTCTTGTTGGGAAGTTTATTGAGAAACTCCGCCAAATCTTCTTCCACCTTGAACGCGACCACCGCGGTCTTCGGAGGCTTGCGGGACATGAGAGAGGTCCTCGATCGGCACTGGGGCGACATCTTCGGATAGTTTAAGGATCGGTCGGGAACGTCGCAAGGAGGGTTAAGTGAGAATGGCCGATGGAAACAAAGTGGGGATGCAACCCGCACGCCTGCCGCGCCAGCGTTGATCCCCGCAGCGGATGTCGAATGGCCGAATGAAGCGTGCTCGGAACCTTGGCCCTGTCTGATGATCGCGGCGGTCGCAGTGGTCCACAAATCGACCCTTGTTACGCACAACACGGCCGATTTTCAAATTGGCCTGAAAAAATCGATCCTTGCATGGCCACTTTGGCGGACTTTTCTGCATGAACTGATGCCGGCAAGCGCGCCGACGTTCGGCTAGCGAGCCGGGCTTGCACAGATCCTGTTTCTGGGGGAACGTGCCATGCTGCGCCGCGGAAAGTTCCACTCTGCGTCAACATACCGCCTCCTGGTGGAGCAACTGGAAATGCGTCTGGCCCCCGGGGACGCTTTGCTCGGCGGCCTGCTGGCAGCGTCGTTTGCGGAGCGTGCCTCCGTGGGCAGCGACGATCCTTGGACATCGGGAATCAGCGTTCACGATCGGCCAAGAACGCGCGCGCAGTTATCGCTGGCTGCTGTCCAGATCCTTCCCCAAAGTGGTGCCTTCACTGCCCAAGTGGCCGGGCTGTCCGACTTTGGACAAACCGATTGCGAAGAACGGGCCAATACTGGCGGTAACCGAACGCAAGTCGTGGATGCCTGGAATCCGGACCATCCGCTTCCTGACCGGAGCTTGGCCCAGGACGCGGATCGGCTTTGGTCGGTGCCGTTCCCCTGCCACTCGGCACCCGAGAAACGTTCGGCAAACGCTCCCGAAGCAGGACCGGACCGCCCGGCTCCAGGCGAACAAGGCATGAGCGGATCAGCAGCGGCCCCGCCGGTGGATGCCGGCGGCCGGGCCGAATCGGTTCCGCCTGACGGGGCCACTTCGCTGCCCAGTGGCCCTTCCGCCCCGATCCTGCCGCCGACCGCCGGGAGAGGGATGAGCGGTTCGGTGGCATTTCCCCCGTCGGGTGCAGGCATGGGAACACCGGCAAGTTCGGCGCCGGCTTCGCTTCAAGCCAACCCCTTGTCGCAATCCAACCCGCTTATCCTCTCTGAGCCACCAGGCAGTGGCGGAACCTCGGGCGGCTCGGGATCCGCTTCGCCCTTCGTGTACTTCCCCGACGGGCCGATCGGCGAACAGCCGCCGCCCGTGGCGCCAACTCCCCCCGACTGCAACACGGTCGGCATGCAGCCGAGTCCGGTCGTTCAACCGGATGCCAACACCGGCCAGGGAGGGGCGGCCTCCACCGACGCGCCGGTCCGGGACTTCGACGGCTTGCCGCTGGTCACTGCAAACGATTTGAGCAGCAACGCCCTCGGCTTTCCGTGGGGTCAAACCCGTAGCTGGACCGGTCTGGACAATTCCAGCCTGAACGGCAACGGCTGGGCGCTCAGCCAGCTCCCTTACCTGGTCGTGGGCGGCGGCACGAATGGCCAGGGAAGCATCCTTTACGGAACGGCGGCGGACGACCGCATCTCCGTAGTCGAAGGGGGCGGGCAGGTCTTCACGTTCCGTGTGCCGGCTTCTGGGCCCTACGCCAGTTTTGTCCCCTGGGATGCCGAGAAGATCCGGCTCGACTCGATCCCCGGGCCTACTCCCGTCTTGCGGCTGACGGATTCCCAGGGCGACGTGACCGATTTCTACGATGTCTCCCGGGACGCCACCGGCCGGCCGCTAGGCCATTCCCTCGGCGTCGACCTTGCCCAGAAATTCGGCCGCTTCAAAAGTTACACTCCCGCCAGTGGGACCAGCAACGTCGTGGCCAGCTACGACACGGCTGGCTACCCGACGACCGTCACCCGGAGCGACACGGTGACGGGCGACACCGAGCAATTCGTTTATGCCTACGCCACGGTCACCAATGACCTGGTCGCCGCGGCGGGAACCACGCCGCCGCGACTGGTGGCCAGCGTCACTCTCCAGCGGCCCGATGCGAACGGCAATTGGCAGCCCGTCCAGCGGGTGCAGTACACGTATTACACCGGCCGGCTCCCCAACGGCGTGGGTGGCTGGGTGAACGATGCCAACGGCCGGCTGGGGGACCTTGAACTGGCTCAGATCGAAAACCCTGTCGTTACTGGAGATGGATCGCTTACCTGGCAGGAGATCAACACGGATTACTATCGCTACTACAAGTTGACGGGTGAGTCCAATGGCGTTCCCTCGCAGGGCCCCACCAATATCGCAGCCACGACCGGCGGCCCGGCACCGCTAGAGCCTGCCGGGCCCTACGATCCCAAGGCACCCAGCCCGTTCGATGACCTGGTTTTCAGTGGCCTCAAGACGGTGGTGACGGGAACGGCGTTCGATCAATTGGCGGCCGCGGTCCCGAACTATCAATCCGCCTCCGATGCAGCCATCCAGCCCTACGTCAATAACCTTTTCACCTATGAGCGCTGGGATGACCACATCGGGACCGACGGGGCGTATGGATCGCAACCGTGGGATACGACGAACATCGACATCAATTGGCGGGCCGGCTATCGACTCGGGACGCGGTATCGAGCCACGGAGGAGATGGCTCAAGGCGCTGGCTGTTCCCTCTGCGCCGGCGGACAGGGCACCTACAAGTACGAATATGCCGCCAATGAAGATCCGACGGCGCTCGGCTTCAACAGCATCGAGTACAACACTTGGCGAATGAAGACCACCGAATTTTTGCCCCCCACGAGCCCCAACTGGGGCGATCACAATCGCGAAGTCGTCTACACCGACGAGGTCGGTCAGCCGCTCTTGGACGTGTTTGTTCAGGTCGGAGGCCCAAGCCTGGCCGTGACGGGAATGACCATCACCGCCTCGTCGGCGACCGGCGCGACGATCACGGTCACAGCCGCCAATCATGGGTTCCATACCGGGGACCTAGTCGCGCTCAGCGGCGTGCTGCCGGAACTTTATGACGGCGTATTCACGGTTGCACGGATCGATGCCAACACGTTCCGTTTCGTGCTTCCGTCCAATTACACGACTCCGGTCCTTGCTCCAACTCCCTCCATCAACCAAACGATTGCCGGCCTGACAATCAACAGCACCGTCACGAAGGTCACGGGACAGTGGGCGACGGCTTACCGTTATGACGGCCAGGGGCGGCTTATCCTCAAGGCCAACCCGTCGGCGGTGAGTGGTTACAACGACAGCCAGTCCGATTTGCTCAACAGCGACTCCCCCGGCCATTTCGGATATCTGTACGATCATCAAGGCGCGATCGAACTCACCGACTACTATGCCACCACGACCGCCACCGAAGCAACGCCTGGCGGCGTGGCCGGCTATCTGAAGGATAGGGAGATGGAGCAGGGCCAGCTTGGCACGCCCATCCTCGAGGAGAGCAAGCAGTACTTCACCCATCGGGTTACCGATTCGACGGCGGATGTAACGGTGACCACTCCGGCCGGGACCTCCGTCACCTCAGTGGCCGACCAGTTTACCTATGCACCGCCGCCGATTCCCTCCGTAACCGGGGTGGGGCCCAATTCCGGTACGGACACGGGCGGCAGCATTGTGACGCTGGTCGGCGGCACCTTTACGGGGGTTACCGGTATCTCGTTCGGCGAGACACCGGCCGTTTCCTTCGTCGCAACGGACAACGTCATCAGTGTTATCGCACCGCCCCACGCTGTGGGTGTCGTGGATATCACGGTCACCAACCGGTTCGGAATTTCAGCGACATCCGCAGCGGACAGGTTCACCTACTGGTCCTCGCCGCCACGGGACGGGGGCCCGGTGCTCACCGGACTGGTTCCGGCTTCCGGCTCGGCCGGCGGCGGCGACTCCGTCACCCTCGTCGGCAGCAACTTCAGCAACGCCAAGGCCGTCTACTTTGGAACTACCCCGGCCGTCTCCTTCTCGGTCCTGAACGACGGCGTCATTAGCGCTCGTAGCCCAGCCCACATCGCGGGCGCAGTGGACGTGACCGTGATCACGCCAAGTGCCACTTCGGCCGTGTCAGCCGTCGGCCAATTCACCTACCAGCCGCCAGCCGCACCCATCATAACGGCTCTGAGCCCGTCCTCAGGCTTGAGCCAGGGCGGTACTACAGTAACACTGGCCGGTAGTCACTTCACCGGAGCCACAACGGTCTCTTTCGGCGGCTTGGCAACCTCATTCACGATTCTCTCCGACCATGTGATCACCGCCCGCGCCCCAGCCCATGTGGCCGGCTCGGTCGATGTCACGGTCACTTCATTGAGTGGCACTTCCGCTACGTCGCCGGCCGACCAGTTCAGCTATGTGGCCACTCTACCCCCGCCGGGTCCGCCGAAGGTGATCGGTCTCGGTCCGACTTCTGGATCGACCGCGGGCGGCGACACCGTGGTCCTGGTTGGAAGCAATTTCACCGGGGCCACCGCCGTCGCATTCGGTGGGACCCCAGCGGCCTCGTTCACCCTGCTTTCGGACAGTGCGATTCGCGCCATCACGCCGCCTCAGACGGTGCCCACAGTCTATCCGGTCGCCACGGACACCGTTTACCGCAACACCGACGGCACCGGCGCCGAGACGACCAGCTATGAATACACCTGGTTGGCCGGTTCGACGCGGATGGAATCCCAGATCATCACCAAGCCCGTCGTTTCTGCCAGCCAGAACGGGCCCGGTGTCGCCGGCACGCAGGCCACGATCTACGACAGCGCTGGCCGGCCCATCTGGCAAAGGGACGGCGATGGCTTCCTGACCTACACCGCTTATGACCCGGCAACCAGCGCCGTTATCGAGAAGATCACCGATGTGGACACCACACGCAGCGGAGATTTTCAGAATCTGCCGGCTGGCTGGGCGACTCCGCCGGGTGGCGGTCTCCACCTGGTGACCCGCTACGAAGTCGACGCTTTTGGGAGGACGATCGCCCAAACGGATCCCAATGGCAACACCACCTACACGGTGTACGATGACGCCGAGCACGAAGTCCGGACCTATGCCGGCTGGCAAGCCAGTACGGGGATGCCCACCGGTCCGACGCAGGTCACCCGGCACGATTTCGCGCATTCGCCCAGCTACACCGAGACCCTGACCATGTCGGCTCCGCCACACCTGACGAACGGCCGACCCGACGGCACGGAGCCGATCAGCGGCGTAGTGACCCTCTCCCGCAGCTTCACGAGTCCCGGCGGTCAGCTCATCGAGACGGATCAGTACTTCTCCCTGGCCGGCGTAACCTACAGGACCGCCCCCTATCTCGGCATCGCCGGGACCAACTACTATCCGACTCTCTTGGCTTATGATCAGCGCGGGCGGTTGGATCGGACGATCAGCCCCACCGGCACGATCACCCGCACCCTCTACGATGCCCTCGGCCGGGTAGTGAGCACCTGGGTCGGGACCAATGATAGCCCGGCCAGCGGTTACTGGTCCCCGGACAACAATACGGCCCCCGCGAACATGATCGAGGTCAGTGCCGAGGTCTACGATCAGGGCGGGGTGGGCGACGGCAACGTGACGGAAGCGATTACATTCCCCGGTGGCGGAGCCGCTCCGCGGGTGACGCAGAACTTCTATGATTGGCGCGACCGCTTGCTCGCCAGCAAGCAAGGAGTCGAGGACAATGAGGACGACAAGACGAACCGCGCGATTCGCTACACCACCTACGATAACCTGGGCGAAGCGGTGCTGGTGCAGCAGTATGAAGGCGACGGCGTGAATCTCCGCATGGTCGACGGCGTGCCCCAACCGCCGGACGCGGCGTTGCTGCGGGGCCAAACCGCCGTGGCCTATGACGACCAAGGCCGTGTCTACCAGAAAATGGTCTTCGCCGTCGATCCGGCCACCGGTGCCGTGTCATCCACCGCGTTGACAACCAATTCTTATTACGATCAACGTGGCAACCGCCTGGCCGAGAGTGATCCGGGAGGGCTCTGGACCAAGAACCAGTACGATGGCGCCGGCCGATTGACCATTGAATCGCGGAGCGATGGCGGCAGCGGAACCCGCTGGATCGATGCGGCCAGCGTAGCTGGAGACATCGTCCTGGAGCAGACGGAGACGGTTTACGATGGGAACAACAACGTTGTTGAGACCATCAGCCGCCAGCGGTTCGACCAAACGACGGGTTTGGGAGAGCTGGGCGACCCCCAGAGCACCGCGGCTCCCCGGGCACGGGTCTACTCCACAGGCTCTTACTATGATGCGGCGGATCGGCTGACGGCCACCGTCAACGTCGGCACCAATGGGGGCACGGCGTGGGTACGGCCAAGCTCGGTTCCGGCCCGATCCGACACGGTATTGGTCACGAGTTACACGTACACTGCGGCCGGTTGGGCACAGGACGCCATTGATCCGCGTGGCCTCGACACCCACACCGACTACGACACCCTGGGCCGGCCTATGGAAGTCATCGCCGACTACACGGGCAACGCCGAGGCGGCCAGCTCTGATGTCGCAACTCTCTACAGTTACGATGGCGACAACCACGTGCTCACGATGACGGCCATGCAGCCGGCCGGCACACCATCGCAAACCACCGCCTACGTCTACGGCGTCACCCCAGCGGACGGGAGTGCCATTGCCAGCAATGACCTCCTGGCCAGGGCACTCTATCCCGACCCAAGTACCGGCCAACCCAGCAGCAATCAGGCAACGATCTACACGTACAACGCCTTGGGCCAAATCCGCACCATGACCGACCGCAACACCACCCGGCACGAATACGGCTATGACGTACTGGGCCGGCAGATCTCCGACACAGTGAGGACGCTCGGTCCGGGCGTGGACGATTCCGTGCTCCGCCTCGATACCGCCTACGACCCGCAGGGCAATGCGTACCTCTTCACCAGTTACGCCGACACGGCCGGTACGGTCATCGTAAACCAGGTGGAAGACGTCTACAACGGCCTCGGCCAGCTGACGGGCCAGTACCAGGCCCACACCGGCGCTGTGGTGTTCGGAACGACGCCCGAGGTGCAGTACACCTATGAGGAGATGGCCAACGGCGCGGATAACAGCCGGCTCACGAGCATGATCTACCCCGATGGCCGGGTCGTCGGGACGCATTACGAGGCCGGAGTCGACGACCGCATCAGCCGGCCGAGCTCGATTTTCGACACGACCGGGATTCTGGAAACCTACACCTACCTTGGCCTCAACACCGTGGTCGAGCGGGCCCATCCACAAAGTAGTGTCGAGTTGACGTACGTGAACCCCAGCCCATCACTTGGAGATGCCGGCGATCCGTACACGGGCTTGGATCGTTTTGGCCGCGTGGTGGATCAGCTTTGGCTCAACACGGACACTGGCGCAGCGACGGATGAATTTCAGTATCGCTATGACGCAGACAGCAACATTCTGGCGCGAAACAATCTGGTCAATTCCGCCCTGGATGAACAGTACGGGTACAATCGTCTAAACCAGCTGGCGAGTTTTGGTCGCGGTTCTCAGACCGAGACCTGGAGCCTGGACGCCCTGGGCAACTGGACGAGCGTAACCACGAACGGGACGAGCGTCACTGCCGCGGCCAACGCGCAGAACCAAACCGTGTCGCTCTCCGAAGGCACGATGGCCAGCTACGACAACAGTGGCGACCTGACCGCCGATCCCACGAACGGCAATACCTACGAATACGACGCCTGGGGTCGCCTGGTGGCCGTCGGAAACAGCGGGACCATGCTGGCATCGTACTCGTATGATGGCCTGGGCCGCCGCATCACGGAGACCCACACGGCAACCCTGGATCTGTATTTCTCGAAAGATTGGCAGGTGGTGGAGGAGCAGGCCGGCGGTGTGAGGCAAAGCCAATACGTTTGGAGCCCGGTGTACGTGGATGCGTTGGTAGAGCGCGACTCGAGCGACGGCACGCGGCTCTCTGTGCAGCAGGACGCTCATTGGAATGTTACCGCCGTGGTGGATGGCATCGGGGCAGTGCAGGAGCGGTATCTTTACGATCCGTATGGGACTGTGAGTGTTCTTGCTCCGGATTGGTCGTCCCGTAGCGGTAGCATGCTCAACTGGGTTTACCTCCACCAGGGCGGGCGGCAGGATCCGGTGACTGGCCTGTACAACTTCCGCAACCGTGACTATTCGCCCGTTCTGGGCCGGTGGATGGAAGAGGATCCGAGCGGTCTGGCCGCCGGCGATCCAAACCTCTACCGCTATGAAGCCAACGATCCAACCAGCCGCCTTGATCCCCTGGGTCTGTATTCCTACTACTGGTACATTGGTCCGGCCAGCAAATGCTACACACCACAAACGATTGCGGACGCCTTCAAGGCCAATCCGAACCAGTTCTTTCCCTTCATCGTCCAGGGTGATCCGGGGCCGGACCAGATTGTGCAGGGCGAGCACTACCATCTCACCGGGACGCTGCTGGCCCCATTTGGTTTGGGGAAAACGGGGATCTTTGGGTGGGGCGTCACCGTGACGCAGGTCACGCCTAACGGCTTCACGTTCGTGACCGATCCGAACACGCAAGGCGCCCCCTTCGGACCGGGACCGGGAGCGACGATCCAATTTCGCATCGTGAACCTGGATGGTGCGCTCTACCTGACGCAGACGGGCCTGACGGCCAATGGCCAAGATCCCTTTATCATCGAGGAACTGGGCGGCGCGATCTCGTGGTACTGGCAGTCCCAGAACTTCAAACGGTATCTGCAACAATTACGGGACTCGCCCTGTCCATGCAAGTAGTGCCAGGCATGCAGCATTCGCTCGCCGAGCGGCGCCAGATTGCAGTGCAGTGTCGGCTGACACCAGCCGCCGCACTCAAAAACCGTTGCTCAAAGCGGACAATCGAGATGGTACAGCATCCAGTAAACTACCACGCCTGTAACCGACACGTACCACCAAAGCGGCAATGTCCACCGTGCCACGCGGATATGGCGTGCGAGGCGGTTGTGTAAGCCCTGGTAGGCGGTGAACAGCGCCAGCGGAGCCACGACGGCAGCCAACACCGTATGGGACAGAAGAATTGCGAAATAAACCGGCCGGATCCAGCCCGTCGCGGTGAACGGCGTCGGCTCGCCGTTCCGCACGGCAAGGTGATAGTACAGATACGACGCCAAAAACAACGCGGAGATGCCCAGTGCAGTGAGCATGCACGCCTTGTGCAGCGCAATCCGCCGGCGGCGAATGGCGAAATAGCCGACGGTGAGCACCACCGCACTCAGTCCGTTGAGCATGGCATTGACCGCAGGTAGCCGGTCTTGCCACACGAGAATCGTTATCCGCCGCACCAGCTCGGCGAGGTCGTCGGCGTTGGTGCCGTCGAAATAACTGCGGATGTTCCCCTGGGCGTCTACGAGGACGAGTTTGGTACTGTGCTCAACCTCGTAACCGGGCTTGACGTTCGATCCTTCGTTGCGCTGCACGCCCAGCAGAAAGTCGGAGCGGATGAGGCGATAGAGTTCGTCCCGGCTGCCGGTCAACAAGAGCCATCGCCCGGGGTCGGCACCGTACCGCTGAGCATACTCCCGCAGCACCGGCGGCGTGTCGAATTCTGGATCTACCGTGAAGCTGACGAGCAGGACATGATGGTCCGCCGGCAGGTCGTGCTGGAGTTGGGCCATGT
>Ga0070734_10004523_pt1 | contig 13135 bp, 6 predicted proteins | sample Coa_R1_8_FD_66444 | JGI IMG/M metagenome (GOLD analysis project Ga0070734, IMG submission 66444) | Surface soil microbial communities from Centralia Pennsylvania, which are recovering from an underground coalmine fire - Coalmine... | ecosystem: Environmental > Terrestrial > Soil > Unclassified ...
GCTCAAACTACTGGGCGGCCCACAACGCACGGCGATAAGTCCGCGGGAGACAGCTCTCGAAGCCGGGCCGCCCGCAACGCTTTCATCTGCTTTTTCTGTTTCCGCAGGCCGACGTGTCTCTGTACTACGGCGCCATCGAGGCGATGTACGCGGTGATCGCGATCATGTCGTCATCGTTCAGTTTGGCCACTACCGGCTTCATCAGGCTCGTCCATTCGCCCTTCCGGAAGCCCGCCTGCATATCGTAGAGCTGCCGCCCCAGGTAACTGGGGGACCGGCCCGCGAGACCGGGCACCGGGCCGAGCCCGCGCAAATCCTCCCCATGGCACGAGCCGCACGCCGTCGTCTTGCCCGCCCCGTTTTTCACCAGCGCTTCACCCTTTTTCAGGCTTCCTTTCGGCGCGTACACGATGAAGCCGGAATGATCGTTGCGCAATACCTCGGTGGCTTCGGCATCCACGGGCGTCTCGATCAGCCGGTGGCCCAGCGGTTCCTTTTCGTTGCCTTCCACCAGGAACATCCCGCCGTTGGCGCGCGTCTTCGGGACCATGTCCGTTTCCACCACCTTCGTCATCCACGGCGTCCATTTCATGGTGGCGAAGTAATCGGCCGCCGCTTTGATCTCGTCCTCGGTCATATTTTTCGCGAAGGAAATCATGCGGTTCGTGTTGGCTTTGCGCGGATCGGCGCTCTTGCGCAAACCATCGCGGAAATCGTGCATCGTCTGGATAAAGTACGATACCGGCAGGCCCGCCACGCCTGCGTTCTCAGGCCGGCCCTTGCCGTTCGGATAGTGACACAGGCTGCACGCCGCAATCATCGCGTCCTGGCGGCCATGCGCCACCACGTCCGGCATCGGACCATGATCGCCCGGAAACCAATCTGCCGGTCCATATTGGTTCGCGATCTGCTGGCGCGTAAATTCCTTGTCGCTGCCCTCGACGTGCCTCGGTGTAGGATCGGGCGCCGGAGGCGTGCCCGCCCGCGCAGGCGCCGGGGCCGAAGCCGTCTCTCCGGGAGGAGTGGTAAATCCGTAGGCCCATGGCGGCGGTCCCGCGGCCCGGACAGAGACGCTTGCCACAAACACGCCCGCAACCGCGATCAGTAGAAACCCGAACTTGCTCCTCATAATCGATCTCCTTCTCTGCAGCAATCCTTTAGCGGCGCCACCAACCGTCCTACCCGTGGCGGCCGGGTTCTGGCCAGTATATACCCAAACCGGCGTCCTTGCCCCTGCGGGCTAGAATAGACCCATGCGCGCCCAGCTTCGGCTGCTCTCCCTTTTATTCGCCGCGGCATCGTTCGTCTGCGCCGCCGTTCCCAACCCCCGCGACTACTTCGGCCACGAGATCGGCGCCGACCGCACCGTGCTCGATTGGGACAAAGTCGTTTCCTACTTCCAGCAGCTCGCGAAATCGAGCGATCGCATCCGCATCCAGGAACTCGGTAAGAGCACCGAAGGCCGGCCCTTCCTCGCCGCCGTGATCGCCGCGCCCGAAACACTGCAGCATCTCGACCGCTACATCGCCATCCAGCAGCAGCTTGCCGATCCCCGCCGCACCACGCCCGCCGCAGCCGAGCCGCTGTTCGCGCAAGGCAAGGCGGTCGTGCTGATCACCTGTTCCATCCACGCCAGCGAGCTCGCTTCCACGCATACGGCGGTCGAGTTTGCCTACCGCATCCTCACCGAAGATAAGCCGCGCTTTCGCGCCATCCTGCGCGACACCATCTTCCTGCTGGTGCCCTCTCTCAACCCCGACGGCGTCGATATTGTCACGCGCTGGTATCGCAAGACCCTCGGCACGCCGGCCGAAGGAACGGACCCGCCTGAGCTCTGGCACCACTACGTCGGCCACGATGACAATCGCGACTGGTACATGTTCACGCAGGTTGAGACGCAGCTCACCATTTCCAAGCTGCACAATGTATGGCACCCCGAGATCGTCTACGACGTACACCAGCAGGGCGCGTTTGGCTCCCGCCTGTTCGTACCGCCTTGGCTCGATCCCACCGAGCCCAATATCGATCCCATCCTGATGCAGGAAACCAACATGATGGGGACGTCGATCGCGTCCGATTTAACGGCCGCCGGCAGGACGGGTGTCGCGCTCAATGCAATTTACGATTTCTGGACGCCCTCGCGCCACTACCAGGCATTTCACGGCGGCATGCGCCTCCTGACGGAATCCGCAAGCGCGCGCCTGGCGACCCCCATCACGGTGCGGCCCGATCAGATTTCCGAAACCGCGCTTGGCTTTCGGCCGCGCGAGAAATCCTGGAATTATCTGGAGCCGTGGCTGGGCGGAACCTGGAGTCTGCGCGACATCATCGATTACCAGTTGATTTCCTGGGAGTCCTGCCTCTACAACGCGGCGCTCCATCGCGAGGAGCTGCTGCGGAATTTCTACCGCGTGGCCCAGCGGCAGGTGGCGCGCACCGATCCGTGGGGCTTCGTGATTCCGGCGCAGCAGCGCGACCCCGGCGCGACGCGCAAGCTGATCGAGACCCTTCGTTTTGGAATGGTGGAGATCGCACAAGCTCCGGACGGCAGCGCCGTGATTCCCATGCATCAGCCCTACGGTGGTTGGGCCAAGGCGCTCCTCGAGCGCCAGCACTATCCGGAAGAGCATCTGTATCCCGGCGGCCCGCCGAAACGGCCGTATGACGTGACGGCGCAAACTCTGCCGCTACTGATGGGCGTCGAGGCGCGGCCCGTCTCGCAGCCGGCCGAGTACTCCGGCGAATGGAAGGCGCCGGCCGCCGCAGCCGGACCGCTGCTCAAAGCCGCCGATACCGATTCTTGGCATGCCGTCAACCGCGCCTGGCAAAACAGCCGGCCTGTGTGGCGCGATCCGGCGACGGGCGATTTTTCGCTCGCCGCCCGCAACGGCTGGAAGCAGCTACAGCGTCCCCGGATCGGGCTCTACCGCTCGTGGATGCCCAACATGGACGAAGGCTGGACGCGATGGCTCTTCGAACAATTCGGTTTCGCGTACACCACCGTGCGCAACGCCGATATCCAGGCCGGCGGCCTGCATCAGATGTTCGACGTCATCGTGTTCCCCGATCAATCCTCTCGCAACATCGAAAGCGGCTACAACAATAACGCGATGCCGCCCGAGTATCAGGGCGGATTGGGCGCCAGGGGCGCCGAGGCGCTGCGCGAGTTCGCCGCCGCGGGCGGCACCCTGGTCTTCCTGAATCACGCCTCCGATTACGCCATCGAACACCTGGGCGTCGCGGCGACCGCGGTGACCGGCGCTGCCGGCTTCTACTCGCCCGGCTCCCTGCTGAACGTTCACCTCGATGCGCGCCATCCACTCGCATACGGCGTACCGCCGGATCTCGCCATCTGGAGCGAGCAAAGCCCCGCGTGGGAAACGCAGCTACCGGTGGTCGCACGCTATCTCGATACCGGGGTGCTGGCGTCGGGCTGGCTCGAAGGCGAAAAACTGATTGCGGGCAAGGCGGCGATTGTGGATGCGCCGCTGGGAACGGGGCACGTTGTGCTGTTCGGCATGCGGCCCCAGTATCGCGGGCAAAGCTACCTGACCTTCAAGATGTTCTTCAATGCCCTGACCGGGAGCTAAGACGCCGCAGCCCCCGCTCCAGATCGGCCACGATATCTTCCGCGGCCTCGATCCCCACCGACAGCCGCACCAGGTTTTCCCGAATCCCCATGCGCTCCCGGTGCTTCGGCGACACTTCGCGATGACTGCTCATCACGGGGTACAGCATCATCGAGTGCACATCTCCGAGGGAGGTTGCCCGAACGACAAGCTGCAGCGCGTCCATGAAACGGAAAATCTCATCGCGCCCGGCGTCTTTCAGCTCGAAGCTCACCATCGCGCCGTACAGATTCGCCGGGAACAGGCGGCGAATCGCCGCCGCGTCGGGATGCTCGGGATTCGCCGGAAAATAGACGCGCTCGACACGCGGATGTGTCGCCAGCCATGAGGCCACGCAGCCCGCGTTGGCGCACTGCCGCTCCATGCGCAGCGGAAATGTTTTGATACCGCGCATCGTCAGATAGCTTTCGAACGGCCCGAGCACCGGGCCTGTCGTGCGCGAAAGGGCCCGCAGCGGTTCTAAATTTTCCTCATCGGTGACGATTACGCCGCCCATCACATCGCCGTGACCGGCCAGGTATTTCGTCAGGCTGTGCACGCTGAAATGGGCGCCGAGTTCGAGCGGGCGCACCAGCAACGGTGTGGCGAACGTGTTGTCCACTACCAGGGCTGCGTCCGCTTCCCGGGCGATCTCCGCAATCCGATCCATCGGAGCCACGCGCAGCAACGGATTCGAGATCGTTTCGATGTAGATACAGCCGGGCTTGGCTTCAGCCACGGCGGCCCTTAGGGCGTCAAGGTCGCACACATCCACGAAGCGCACCGCCACGCCGGTCGGCTCCAGCACGTTCAGGAGCAGGCTGACGGTGGCGCCGTAGAGCGCGTTGGCCGCCACCACCGATTTGCGGCGATCCGCCAGCGCGGTTTGCACGGCTACCTGAATCGCCGCCATCCCGGAGGCGCACGCCAGCGCGCCGTGGCCGTGTTCAAGCGTAGCGATCAGCTCTTCGAGCGCCGACGTCGTCGGGTTTTCGTAGCGGCCGTAGCTGTACCCTTTTTCCTCTTGGCCTAAGACGCGCTCGAGCTGCTCCATCGATTCGTAGAAGAAGCTGGAGCTCGCGTGAATGGGCGTAGTGACGGGCACATGCGGCCCGGCCTTTTTCCGGTCGCCCGCGTGCACAGCCTGGGTATGGATCTTCACGACTTCCTCTTCCACCGGACGCCCGATTTGGTGTCTTCCAGGATGATTCCCTGGGCCAGCAACTCGTCCCGGATCTGATCCGAGCGGCTGAAGTTTTTGGCTTTTTTGGCGGCGGTGCGCTCGGCGATTCTGGCTTCCACTTCGGAATCCGACAGGCCCGCGGCGGCCGACGGCTTCAACACGTCGAAGACCGAATCGAACTGGGCAAGCAACTCGAGCGCCAAATCCACGTTACCGGCGCGGAATTCCCCCGAATCCATCGCACTGTTGGCGTCGCGGATATATTCGAAGACCGCTCCGAGCGCCTCGGCGGTATTGAGGTCGTCATTCAGGCTATCGCGGAACGCCTGGCACGCCGCTCCCGTACGTGTAGCCAGCTGCTCGTTCCGGCCCTCCGGGTAGCGATCGGTCTCGAGCCGAAGTTTGAAGTTGCGCAGCCGGTCAATGGCGGTCGCGGCCGACTTGAGCCCGTCAAACGTGAAGTTCAATGACTTCCGGTAGGGCACCGACGCCAGCAGATACCGGATGGCCTCGGGTTGATAGCCCCGCTGCAACACGTCCCGCAGCGTGTAGTAGTTGCCCAGCGACTTCGACATCTTCTGGCCTTCCACCATTAAGAACTCCGCATGCATCCAGAAACGGGCGAAGGGCGCTCCGGTGAGCGATTCCGACTGGGCGATTTCATTTTCATGATGGGGAAAAACGAGGTCGATGCCCCCGGCGTGAATATCCAGGGTTTCCCCGAGATACTTGATCGCCATAACCGAACACTCGATGTGCCACCCGGGCCGGCCGGGCCCGATCCGCTTGTCCCAGAACGGCTCGCCTTCCTTGGGAGCCTTCCATAAGGCAAAATCCCGAGCATCGGCCTTTTCATAGCTGTCGACGTCCACCCGGGCTCCGGCGATGTTCCCGCTGAAATCGTTGTGCGACAGCTTGCCGTATCCCGGAAAGCTCGAGATCCGGAAGTAGACCGAGCCGTCGCTGGTATAGGTATGCTGGCCGCCGCTGAGCTTTTCGATTGCTTCCACCATGTCGTCGATGTGATCGGTGGCGGCCACCAGGCGCTCCGGGCGTTCCAGCCGCAGGCTCGCGCAATCCTGGAGAAACGCCTCAGTAAAAACGGCGGTGTATTCTCCCAAAGATTTGTGTTGTGCTACCGCATTGCGGATAATCTTATCATCGACATCGGTGATGTTCATCACGTGGTCGAGCCCGAGCCCGTTGCCTCGCAGCCACCTCCGCAATATGTCGATAAACGTGAAAGTGCGGAAGTTGCCGATGTGGGCATAATCGTAAACCGTGGGGCCGCAGGTGTACATGCGGACGGTGTTGTCGCGAGCCGGAGAAAAGGTCTCGACCTGCTGGGACAACGTGTTATAAAAGCGCAACGCCATAAGTGGAACGGGGTTTTTTCATCCTAGCAGACACCGCGTGACTCTGCGGTTGTTCCGGCAGCCGGCACCGGGCAGAATCGTAACGGTGCGCAGATCTGGGTGAGTAAAAAGTTCTACTCGGTACGCGAAAACGCTTTCCTATCTATGAGCAATGGCGCGCGGCCTTTGAATTGCAACGCGCTTGGTTCGCCAGCGAGCGCGAGGAACTGAGAGGACAGACGCCCGGATGCAGAAAACTGCCGAAGAGAGGCGCAGAAGCACACGGTTCGGCGTTCATCTCACGCTGCGTTACCGGCAGTCGGAAAAGGGTGTGCAACACCACTGGAGCAACGGCGTCACCCGCGATATGAGCAAGGACGGCGTCGCCTTCAAGAGTGGCCACCCCCTGCCGGTGGGTTCGCACGTTGAGTTGCGGATTGACTGGCCGGTCCGCCAGGAGGCCGACCGCCCGATTGACCTCCAGGCCACCGGGTTCGTGGTGTGGAGCGGCAGCGGCGAAACGGCCGTACGGATCAGCTCCCACAAATTCCGCGTGCATCACTCCGACAATTCGGTTTCGATGCCGGAAATCGCCTAACCCTCAGGGAATTTCCGGGGCTGCCTAGAAACGGTAGTGCACGCCAAACTGCACCAGCCGCGCTCCGAACGTTCCCGCCACCACGCCAAAAGTCGGGCTATTGATGTTCTGATCGCCGGCGAAAAACGACGTGTGATTCGGCAGATTGAAGGCGTCCATACGCAATTCCAACGTCTGCTGTTCCCGGATGACTACCGTCTTGACCAGGCTCGCGTCCAGCGAGAACACCCAGGGGCCGTCGAATAAGCGCCGCTGCAGCACACCGACTGTCCCCGGGCCGGGGTTGAAGAACGCCTGACCGTTAAAGGCGGGGGAGCCATCATTGTTGACGCCCGTGCCGTTTTGCTGATTGATGGCCGATTGCGCGATCATCGACGGGCCGTTACCGGTCATGTAAAAACCGACGATGCCGTCGAGCTGTGACTTGGTGAGCGCCGTATCCGCCGTGTTGTATTGCGAGCGGAAACCGCTGGCGCGGTTGAGCGTCCCGCGCTGGGACAAGATCGAAAACGGCGCGCCCGATTGCCAGGTCCAGTTTCCACTCAGCTTCCATCCTTCGACTACCCGATTCCAGGATCCTCCCCGCAGATGGAGCCGGTGGCCTTTGCCGAACGGCAGCTCATAGGTGCCGTACGCCTTGATCATGTGCGTGAGGTCGAAATTGGCGCGCGACCGCTCGATGCCGGGGTTGGCAAGGTCCAGGAAGTGTTGGATTCGCGACTGGCTGTCGCCGTCTGCATCGCTTAATACTTTCGAGTACGTGTAGTTGGCCTCGAAGCTGAGGCCGGAGCGGAGCCGCTGGCGCGCCACCAGCTGCAGCCCGTTGTACGACGAGCTGGAAAAGTTCGTGAGCATGTCGGCGCCCAGGGTGTAGGGGTTCTGAAAGAAGTTGACCGAACCGTTCAGACCATTGATCTGATACACGCTGGCGAGCTCCCCCGCCTGGCCAGTCTGAATCAGGTTCTGGATCGTGGCGTCGGTCAATAGTCCGCCCCGAAAGAGCTTCGGGAAAACGGTAAGCGGCTGGCTGCCGGGAATGGACGGGTTGTAGGCGGGAAGAAACCCGCGTCCGGCGTTTTGCGAGAGGAACCCGTTGTTCTGCGCTTTCAAAAAGTCATTCAGAAAACCGTTCTGCCGAATGACCACCTGGTTGAAATCAAAAGCACGATAGCCGCCAGTCATATGGTTCCCGACGTACCGCGCCTCGAACACGGTGTTCTTGATTTGATGTTGGATTCCGGCCGACCACTGCTGTACGCGCGGCCGCCGCAGGTTTGGATCGACCAATCCGGCAGTATTGAGCGGATTGTTCGCGTAATTATCCGAGAGCTGCAGCGGCACTTGAAACGGGGGCGCCGAAATCGCCGGGATCGACGGAACGCGATTGGATAAATCGACTAGGGAAGTGATTTGGGAAAGGCCCGCGTTGGCCTCCAGCATGCTTTCCGGCGCGTAGATCGCCTGGTCGTTCACATAGCTGATCGAGTAGCCCGCTCGAAAGGCGGTCCGCCCGTTGCCGAATACATCCCAAGCCAGGCCCACGTTGGGAGCGAACTCTCTATAATCCCGGTGATAATAGGGCTTACCGATCGAACCGCCCGCAAAATTCAGGGTGGCGTTTGAAAGCAATGTTTGTTCGGCGCCGCCGGCGACGGCAGGCTGCAATTCGAGCGAACTGCTCTCATCCATTACGCCGGGAAGGTTGTACCGCAGCCCCAGCGTGAGCGAAACCGTTCGCAAGACCTTCCATCGGTCGGAAACGTACAACGAATAATCGTTCAACAGAAAGTGGCGTAAATAAGGCGCACCCGGAACAAAACCGGAGTTCCGGCTGGCCACCTGGAATGTCTGGCTGGCGCTATCGATGTATCCGCCGAGCGATGCCAGCAGCGCGTTGGCCGTGTCGAGATCGGTGCTGCTGCTCACGCCCGGCAGATCTCTCTGCGCGAGCCCGGGTTGGTTAACGCCCATGAACAGGTTGTAAGCGGGCAGCGTTCCCGCAGAGTCCGACGATGCGACCCGCACCTGTTGCATCGAGTAGCCAAACTGAATATAGTGCCTCCCGTGTTGATAGGCCGCGTCATCCGACAGATTGTATGTATTGGTGGTCCGGCCTTGCGGCAGAGCCTCGTTGACGGGATCGTTGAAAATCATCCCGGTGAGGAGGTACGGTCCGAATTGCTGCGAAGTCTCGAAGTAACCCCAAGTCAAGTTGAAGCCGCCGCGCAATTCGTTGGTCAATGTCGCCGTCGGCGTCCAACGCCAATTCAGCGCCATGAGATTGGATCGGGTCGGATTGGTGACCTTAGGGACGAGCGCGTAATCGTTCTCGGAATCCGGCCGGTCCGAATTATCCCTGTTCCACGCATACGTCGCCGAAAGGGCATGCCGCGTCGACAGATTGTAGTCCAGCTTGCCGGTGAGGTTATCGCGCAGCTCATCACTCCTTTGGTTGAAGCGGTATCCGGCGGTATTTTTCAGCAGTCCCGCGGTGCTGTCCCCCGTTTCGAAATTATTGATCTTGTCCGGCGTAGGGACCTGGTTCAAGAGGTTCTGAATCACGGGATCGAGCGTGTTGATGCCGCGCAGCCGCAGCAGGTTGACCTTACGGATGGTGCCGCCCGTGTCTTTATACGTGAAAATTCCGTTGCGCGCGTCGCTGGTCAAAATCGTCGTGTTCACCGCGGTCTGCGCGTTCACCCGCACGGCTTCGTAATTGAAGAAGAAGAAAAATTTGTCTTTCTGGATGGGCCCGCCGATGGAGCCGCCAAACTGGTTCTGATTCAACCGCGGCAGCGGAGTGCCCGACTGGTTGCTGAACCAGTCATTGGCGGCGAAATGGCTGTTGCGGTTTTCCCACAGGGCGTCGCCGTGGAACACATTTCCCCCGCTCGGTGTGGAAAACGCGGCCTGGGTGGCGCCACCCCAAGCCGCCGCGTTGGCGTTCGCATTCACCATGGTCATTTGCCGGACCTGGCCGAGCAGAAGCTTGTTGGGCGTGTAGTCCAGCGCGTTGTCGCGCAGGTAATTGTCCTGAATGTTGATGCCATCCAGCGTCATGTTCGAGAATGATGTGCGCAGGCCGTTAATTACGGTGGCGCTGTTCCCGCTGGAGACGACGCCCGGCTGCGTTTGCAGCAGTCCCAGCGGGTCGCGATCGAGCACCGGTAAATTGCGAATGTCGTCGGTCGTGATGGTATCGGAGATTTCGGCATTGTCGATCGCGACATTTTCGGTGGCCCCCGAGACTTCCAGCGACTGCGAGACAGCCGCCAACTCAAGCTTGATCTGCGGCACCGGCGTTTCGCGCGCCGCGTCCACGACGATGGCTCGCAGCGTGGTCTTCACAAAACCCGCCGCCTCGACTTCGACGTCGTAGTCCGCCGGGCGCACGCCGAGCAGGTTATATAGGCCGTCACTCGAAGTCTTCGTCGAGAGCAGCGGCTTCTTGCCGCCCGCCAGATACAGGCGGACGTCCGCACCGGGAACGGAAGAGCCGGTTGCGTCCACGACCGATCCCGAGATGCGCCCCGATAACTGCGCATTCGCGGGTCCCCTGAAAAATAGAATCAGCGCCAGGGCCGCCCACGTCTTACACATGTTTCTTATTGGACACTAAAATGCAACAGGCGGAGTCATCCTTGTGGCTAAAAATTTAGGTCTATTCCGAATTACCCGGCTTCGCCGCCATCTTGCTAACATAGTGCCATTCAGGGCTAATTTTCTAATGAGTGATTCCAGTCTGAGGAGCCGTGCGTGCTCCCGCGCGGCGATCGTGGGGAGCATGTTGCTGGCCGGCCACGCTGTAGTCTTCGCGCAACAGTACGCGATTTCCACCGTTGCCGGAGGGGCGCCGCCGGCAACTCCCGCGCCGGGCGTCAGCATCCCGATCGGCCCGCCGCAGCGACTCGCCTACGACGGCGGCGGCAATGTTTATTTCACGAGCCTGAACTCGGTCTTCCGGCTGGACAGCGCGGGCAGCGTGACGCTGATCGCCGGTAACTCGCGGCCGGGCTATAGCGGCGACGGCGGTCCCGCCACGCAAGCGCAGCTGAATGCGCCGCAGGGCCTGGCGGTGGATCCATTCGGCGACATCTACATCGCCGATACCGGCAATAATCGGATTCGCCAAGTCACCCCGGACGGGCTGATCTACACGTTCGCGGGCACGGGCCAAGCGGGGCTGTATCCGATCGGTGGACCCGCGACACAGTCACCCCTGCATTCGCCGGCGGGCGTGGCTTACTATTCCGGCAATGTATATATCGCCGATTCGGGTAACCATTTGATTCGCGTGGTCACACAGGACGGGAATATCAGCATCGTCGCGGGTGTGTCGTATCCCGGGTTTGCCGGCGATACGGGTCTCGCGCTTCTCGCGAATCTGCAAGGTCCGCAGGACGTCGCGATTGACAGCAAAGGGGTGATCTACATCGCCGACACGGGAAACGCCCGCATCCGCGCGGTGGGAGCCGACGGGAACATCAACACAGTGGCCGGCAGTAGCGGCACGGGATTCTCGGGCGATGGAGCAGCGGCAACAAGCGCGGCGTTATCGCAACCCTATGCCTTGGCGGTCGACGCTCAGGGCGATATCTTCATCGCCGACCTGGGCAATCTCCGCGTCCGGAAAGTGGATGCCAAGGGCAATATCAACACTGTCGCCGGCACGGGTTTTCCCGGTTTCTCGGGAGACGGCAGCGCAGCCACCAAGGCCACGCTCACGCTACCCAGCGGCGTCGCGGTGGATGGGTCCGGGAACGTTTTTATCGCCGATCAGTGGAATCTTCGCGTCCGCAAGGTTGCCTCCAGCAACATCACCACGGTAGCGGGTAATGGCGGCTTCAGCTATTCGGGCGATGGCGGCCCGGCCACGCGCGCGCAGTTCAACGGCCCGCAGGGCGTGGCGGTGGATCCGTCCGGCAACGTGTTTGTTTCCGATTCGCGCAATGCCGTGGTGCGCCGGATCGGCCTCGATCACACGATCGTGACACTGCCGGGGACTGCGCTGGTGTTTCCCCACGGGCTGGCCGCGGATTCCGCCGGCAACATCTATGTCGCCGATTCGCTCGACAATCGCGTCAAGCGAATCGGTGTCGACGGCAGCGTCGTGACGGTCGCCGGCAATGGGAGCCCCGGTTTTGCGGGCGACGGCGGCCCGGCTACGAGCGCGCAGTTGAACGGGCCGGTTGGCGTAGCGGTAGATCGCGCCAACAATTTGTATATCGCCGACTTTGCGAATAACCGCGTTCGCGAAGTCACGACCGACGGCAACATCAACACGATCGCGGGAAACGGCACGCAAACCTATGCCGGCGATAACGCCTCCGCCACGCTGGCCGCGCTCAACGGCCCGCAGGGCGTGGCGGTAGATGCGGCCGGGAATGTTTACATTGCCGATACCAATAATCATGCGATCCGCGAAGTCACCCGGGACGGCAACATTCACACCGCGGCCGGAACCGGAGTGCCGGGGTTCCTCGGCGATGGCGGGCCGCCGACCAGCGCGCAAATCACGGGACCTTCCGCGATTGCCATCGACAACTCCGGCAATTTGTATGTGACCGATGCCACGATGCGCGTGCGAAAAATTGTTCCCGGTCTGGTGATCACGACGATCGCAGGCAATGGCACGGCCGGCTATTCCGGCGACGGCGGCATCGCGACCCTGGCTTCGTTCAACGGGCCGGCGGGCATCGCTCTCGATGGGTCCGGCAATCTCTATGTCGCGGATGCGGCGAACAACGCCGTCCGCTTATTGCAAGCGGTCGCTTCGACCCTGTCTGTTTCAGCGATCAGCAACGCCGCAAGCAACCAGGGCAGCACAATTTCTCCTGGTGAAATCGTGGTGCTGTACGGATCGGGATTGGGTCCGTCGCAATTCACGGCCGGCGTACCCGGCCCCGACGAACGGCTGCCGACCGCAGTGGCCGGCAGCACGGTCAGCTTTAACGGCATTCCCGCTCCGATCATCTACACGTCGCCCAGCCAGGTGAGCGCGGTAGTTCCGTTCAATGTGGGCGGCCCGGCCGTACAGGTTACCGCCAGATACCTCGGCCAGGCCACCTCGAAGAACCTTACGGTGGCGGCGGCGGCGCCGGGCTTGTTCACCCTGAATTTCACCGGGCAAGGCCAGGCGGTTGCGTTTGACCAGAATCAACAGCCTAACAACGCCGGCAATCCGACTTCGCGGGGCGCTCCATTGACTCTGCTGGCGACTGGCCTGGGCCAGACGTCACCGCCGGGAACCGACGGCCTGCTCGGCGCCGCGCCTTTACCATCATCGGCGGCCCGACCGGTGGTGACGATTGGCGGTCAACCCGCGACCGTGGTTTCCGCGACCGGAGTGCCCGGCCAAGTCGCCGGCATGATGCAGATTACGGTTCAGATT
>Ga0070734_10004524_pt1 | contig 13132 bp, 11 predicted proteins | sample Coa_R1_8_FD_66444 | JGI IMG/M metagenome (GOLD analysis project Ga0070734, IMG submission 66444) | Surface soil microbial communities from Centralia Pennsylvania, which are recovering from an underground coalmine fire - Coalmine... | ecosystem: Environmental > Terrestrial > Soil > Unclassified ...
CAAACACCAATTCATTCGTAATATGTTCTTTTTGGGTGGATGAAAACAGGTACTTCAGGATGGGAATCTGTCCCAGGAACGGTGTGCCGCCCGTCGAACTTGTGTCCTGCACTTCCAGAATTCCGCCCAGCAGGTTGGTTTCTCCATCCATCAAGCGGATGGTGTGCTCAACTTTGCGTGTGCTGATAATTGGCTGCGTAATGCCGCCGATGGTCTGCGATCCGTTCAGGTTTGAGATTTCCAGTGACGTCTTTAGCGTCACCTGTCCATCCGGATGCACGCGCGGCGTGATTTCCATTTTTACGCCGACGTCTGTATATGTGAACTGCGTGTTCACGCCCACTGAACCCACGCCTGTGCCGATGCCCAGCGGCGTACCGAATGAACCTGTCGCGATCGGAATCTTGTCAGCAATCGTAAGCGTCGCCTTCTCGTTGTCCGTGGCGCGGAGCTTCGGGTTCTGCATGATCTTGGTATCGGCATCAGAAAACAGCGCTACTGCCTTCAGCGGATCAATCGTCACCGCATAGTTCGTCGAATTCAGATGCTGAAGATCGTTAAAGTTCAAGCCACCGCCTGAGGTTGTTGTAGTGGTACCGGTACCGGTGCCGGTGCCAGTGCCGGTGCTGGTGGTATTGGTGCCTTGCAGGGCAACAACCATATTTTGCGGCGGCGTAATGCCAAGATTACGCAACTTGTCTCGCCGTACCTGCGCCACCCACACATCAACGATGACTTCAGGCTTGGACTTATCGATGTCGTCAATCATCTTGGCGGCCAGCGCCAGTTGGTCCGGCGTGCCTTTGATCACGATTGCGCTTTGCGACGGAATCTGCTGAATGCGCTGCACTTCAAGCACGGTGCGGATGGCGTTGACAATGTCCTGAAGATCGGTGGGGCCGGAAACGTTGCCGAGATAAAAAGTCTTTACTACGTTTTGCTCCAGTTCGCGGCGCTTGGCCTGCGTATCCTGGGCAACAAAAATTGTGTTCGGCGTTACCGGGCGCCAGAATGTGCGCGACTCCAGAGCGACAATATCCAAGCCTTCCTGCAAACTCACGCCTTTCAGCTTGATGCTCAGGCGGCGGGAGGTGTAATCAGGATCAAAAAGCACGTTGATGCCGGCCAGCTTGCCAATCGTTTCATACGCCACTTTGGAATCTTCCGTCATTTCCAGGGCGGTGATTGGCGAATCTGGAAACTGGGCCAAAGCCACCGGAGAGCTGGCGCCCTCCAAACGCTTGCGCAAAGGATCTTCTTCTTCCTGCCGGGTCGGCGGTGTTGCAGTAGCTTGCCCTCCGCCTGGGCCTCCCTTTTGCATCATCAACTGTGTGCGCCGGATTTCCTGTGCCGCCAGATCATTACTGGGATCAACTTCCAGCGCCTGCTGGAAAACCGTTAGCGCTTCCTGCAGACTGCCCTGGTCCCTGAGCTTCTGTCCCCTTTTAATCTTGCTTGAGGCGGAGAGCATGCGGGTCCGCTCAAAGGGCACCCGGTATTTCAGGTCCTCTGGTTTTTGCTGATAGGCGGCTTTATAGAATTCAAACGCGGCTTCGTAGTCCTGCCGCGCCTCTGCCTTGACCCCTTTTTGGAAAAGCGTCTTGGCTGATTCCGCGGCGGACAAAAATGCCGCAAAAAGAAACAAAATTGTGAGGGTTGCTGTAACCTTCCTCATACGCTCCTACTCATCTAGGCTTTTTCCTAAGTCCTTCATTTTTCAGGGAAAATAGTGCGGGCGCTTCCCGTTAATGTTACTCGGATTTAGACTTTTTGGAAGCCAGATTATACACCGGTTTCGGTGCCTTACCTAGAACGACTTTAGTAACCGATTTTGCGCTGTGGTAGCATAAAAAGTTTGCCGTAAGCCACCAAAGCATGCCATGGCCCGCCAGACCACACACCAAACCGAGCCTAACAAGCCCAAAAACGTCAAGCGAGATCCCATTGCTTCCGGCGAGCGCGATGCCACGTTTAACCGGGCGGCCAGCCACAATTACTTCCTTGAAGACAAGATGGAAGCTGGAATCGTGCTGACCGGGTCTGAAGTCAAGTCCGTCCGCGCTGGCCGCGCGAACCTGAAAGATGGCTACGCCCTGCTTAAGGATGGCGAATTATGGCTGCTCAATGCTCACATCGGGGCATATGAAAACGCCGGTTACGCGGGACACACGCCGCTACGGACCCGCAAGCTTCTTGTCCGTGCCGACGAGCTGCGCAAACTGCAGGCCAAAACTCAGCAAAAGGGCTACACCCTGGTTCCAACGCGCATGTACTTCAAAAACGGTAAGATCAAATGTGAGATCGCCCTGGCCAAGGGCAAACAGAGCTGGGACAAACGTGAAACCGAGCGCCGCCGCACCGCCGATAAAGAAGCCCGCGAAGCCATTGCCCGGTCGCGCAAACAGTAGCTCATTTTTTATTTTTAGAGATTTATTTTAAAGATAGGAGTTAAACCCGCACTTATGGATATCCGCCTGATCGCCGCCAATCCCGCTGAAGTTGAGACCGAATGCCTGGTCGTTTTTGCCCTGGACCATGCCGCGAAAGACACCGCTAATAAAGACCTGACCAAAAACAATCAAGCCGGCAAAGAAGCTCCCAAGCCTGAACCTCGGCTGGCAATAAAAGATAGCGTTTTGGAAAAGGCCGTGGCTGAACTTGTGGCCAGTGGAGAAGTTACCGGCAAAGCCTTTGAAACGGCCGTCCTCCACCGTCCTCAGGGATTGAAGGCCAAACGGCTGCTGGTGGTTGGCGCGGGCAAAGCCAAATCTTTCACGCACGCTGAAGTGCGCAAAGCAGCGGGCAGTGCCATCCGGGCGTTGAAGCCCAAGGCGATCAAAAGCTGTGCATTTCTGGTGCCCGATCTCACAAGCGGCGCGGAAGACGCCGTGCGTACCATCGTTGAGGGTGCTCTGGTCGCGGACTTTGATCCCGACACCTATCGCAGCGATCGCAAAGACCAGAGCGTGAGAGACATCACCGTCGTCGCGCCATCGGGAGCAGATCAAAGTAAACTGCAAAATGCCTTAACGCAAGGCCGCGTAATTGGAGAATCGCAGAACTTTACCCGCGAACTGGTGAACGAACCCAGTAATCGCCTCACGCCAACCATGCTGGGCGACCGCGCAAAGAAGATGTGTGACACGGTAGGCCTTAAATGCGAACTGATGGGCCCCGACAAAATCAGAGAAATGAAGATGGGCGCATTCTGGAGCGTGTCGCAGGGATCAGATGAAGAGCCTCGCTTGATCGTGATGCACTACGATCCGCCCGGTGCGCCGGAAAAACCTGTGCTTGGCCTCGTCGGCAAAGGCATTACGTTTGATACTGGCGGCATTTCCATCAAGCCGGCTGACGGCATGGAGAAGATGAAATACGATATGGCCGGCGGCGCGGCCATGATTGGCGCAATGCGAGCCATCGCGCTGCTCAAGCCCAAAGTCAAAGTGATCGGCATTGTTTGCGCATCTGAAAATATGCCCAGCGGCAAGGCCCAAAAACCGGGTGACGTCCAGATCGCCATGTCCGGCAAATCCATTGAGATCATTAATACTGATGCTGAAGGCCGCCTCGTGCTGGCCGATGGTCTCTATTACGCGCGCACCCTGGGCTGTACTCACCTCATCGACGCCGCAACGCTTACTGGTGCATGCGTGGTCGCGCTTGGTTATGCCAACGCCGGCGTCTTTGCCAACGATGAAGACGCGTATAAACACTTCACCACCGCGCTGCAGCGTTCGGGAGAAAAGTTCTGGCGTCTTCCGCTCGACCAGGAATATCTCGACCAAATCCGCTCCAACATCGCCGACATCATGAATACCGGTGGACGCTGGGGTGGCGCCAGCACCGCCGCCGTTTTCCTGAAAGAGTTCGTTGACGACACGCCCTGGCTGCACCTCGACATCGCCGGCACCGCATGGATGGAGGAAAACAAAAGCTGGATCGCCAAGGGCCCATCGGGAATCGGCGTGCGGAGCTTGATTGAGTTTGTCAGGAGCTTTGAGGGGAAGTAACGGAGAGCAGTTTGTCTTGGCTTTTTGTTGCTCTGACCTGCTTTCTGTTATCCTCACGGCGCATGAAGGTCGCGTCCGCACTGTTTCTATTGGCAGTAGCGCTCGTCCACGCGCAATCGCCCACTCCGCCTGTGCCGGGGAGACTCGTGGATCTGGGCGGGTACAGGCTTCACCTCAATTGCACCGGGCGCGGCAAGCCCACTGTTGTATTCTCGCCCGGCGCGGGCGATTTCTCTTTCGACTGGTATCTGGTGCAGAGCGAAGTAGCGAAATTTACGCGAGCGTGCAGCTATGATCGCGGCGGCGAAGCATGGAGCGATCTTGGCCCTGCGCCACGCACAATACACCAGGAAGCCTACGATCTGGGGCGGCTTCTGCACAAAGCAAAAGAAAAAGGACCCTTCATTCTTGTTGGGCAATCAGCCGGCGGCCCGGTAATTCGGTTGTTCCAGCAGCGGTATCCACAAGACGTCACCGCCATGGTGCTGGTGGATGCATTTCATGAAGACGGACGGCTATTTATCAATGGCAAGCTGCAGAAACTGCGAGACCTTGCGAAAGATCGGCCGGTACCGCAGGTGCGAGACCATTCCGGGCCGGGGGACGGGCTATCCGATGAGGGCATCGCAAAGATCAAGGAGGCGATTGTGAAATATGACATGAAGCCCACTATCGATCCTCCGTTTGACAAGCTGCCGCCAGAAATCCAGAAGCTCCGATTATGGGCGCTGGCAAAATACAGCCACTTTGTGGCATTGGACAACGATTTCAACGCCGAGGAGGCCGAAACATTTTTTAAGGATCATCAGCAGAACCCTCAGCCGCTGGGTGACATTCCGCTGATCGTGCTCAGCCGGTCACGCGACGAATACCCGGCGCGGTTCGCTGAGCAGCTTTCGGCCGAGCATCGCGCGCAGCAGGTTGAACTAGCGGCTCTCTCGCGTCACGCCAGACAAATGATCGTGCCGGAATCCGGACACCACATCCAACTTGATCAGCCCCGTGCGGTTGTGGATGCTATCCGGGAAGCGATCTCAGAAGCAACGCACTCCCCGGCCGCTTCACCACTCCATTAACCACCCGGAAAATTGCAGCCGCTTCTCTGCCTGTCAAAGTTTCCGCAGGGATTTCTGGATCTTGATCTGCAGCTCTGCAGCACTTCCGTTCCATCACACCGTCCGCCATCCCCGCGCTTCTTCCACACATCAAAATTGTTTAATACCGCCGAAGGAGTTTTTCATCCATGAGACATAGCCTATTCGCCCTGCTGGTGCTGGGATTGATAAGCATTGGCTGCACCAGTACGAACAAAGCTGCCACGCCAGATACCGCCGCTCAACCCAATTCCGCCGCTAGTTCCGCCAGCAGTCCGTCCAGTAACCCGGATCAGGAGTTCGTTACCAAGGCAGCACAGGGCAATAGCGCGGAAGTTGAGTTGGGAAAAATCGTTGCCGCCAAGAGCAAGAATCCCAGCGTGAAACAGTTCGCGCAGATGATGGTGAAAGACCATACCACTGCGCTGAATGAGTTACAGGAACTCGCGCAAACCAAGAACCTTAACTTCTCTGATGATCTGACCGATGATGCCAAAGCGCTGCAGACAAAACTTTCCAGTGACACGGGTAAGCAGCTTGACAAGGACTATATGGATAACATGGTCGAAGACCACCAGAAAGACGTTCAGGAATTTACTGACAAGTCGCAAAGTGCCAAAGACCCTGACGTGAAGCAATGGGCCAGCAAGACGCTGCCAACATTGCAAAAGCATCTGGAAAAAGCCCAGCAGATTGATGCCAAACTGAACAAAGGCAAAGCATCCGGCTCGGCTCCAAGCGGTGACAGCCAGTAAGACATATCAACCCGATTAACAAGCAATGAGAAAAAGAGGCTGCAAATATGCAGTCTCTTTTCTCTTGATATCATCTTTTGATCTGCGCTTTTCTGCGTAATCTGCGGCGATAAAAAGCCGCGCGGCGCTATCGCCGTGGCTCACCCTCAGTCATACATTCCCTGTACAAACCACTCGCCCGTTTGCGCTTCCCTGAAAATCCGGTAGACCCTCTTTCCTCCACTAACTCCCAGTTCCACGTCCCATTCTTCCTGTTGCGATGCGTCACGGGCCCTCCACCACTCGCCGTCGTTGCGCCACGGACCACTGGCGTGCTTCGCTCCTGCTCTTCTGTTATTGAAGGCGATCCTCGCCGGCCCAGAGCCAGGCACTTGCACCCGCGCCCTCACAGGGGGGCGAAACATGCGTATCGGCAACAAGGAAGCATCCGGACGCTTTCGTCTGTGCTGGTCATTTTGCTTTGGCGCGCAAATCGGCAACACCGCAAAACTATCTGGACGATATGAATCGAGCACTACAGGAAACCCCACCCGCTCGCGTCCCTCTTCATCGGTTTCACCCACCACCGCGCGCAGGCGGGCCAGCGTAATTTCCAACTTTGCCGGCTCAGGCCCAGTCGGCTGGAAAAAATTGGCCTGTGTGGTGCGCGTGCGCGCTGGCATCAATTCGATCGTCACCTTTCGGACTGGCGCCCACGGCGGCCGCTCCGCCAGATCAAGCTGCAACAGCTTCAACAGCACTTTTCCATCTTGCGTGGGGACTGGAAGCTTCAGCCTGCTCTGGCGCCGTGATTCACTCTCTTCCGGCAACGCATGAACTTCTGATTGCCGGTCAGCATGGACTTCCAGTTTAAGATCAATGCGCGCCTCATCTGTGGCCAGAGACCGCATTTTAAGCCGCGATATCAGATGTTGCAGCACCCTGTTCAGTACAAATCCCAGCGGCTCCAGTAGATCAATCGCTTCTTCCAGTTCGAGGCTCTCTTGAAAACGCTCCGGCGGCTCTGCCGGAACAAGCTCGCGCCGCACCTCGCCTCGCGCCAGCTGCTGCATGTGCAAACCATGCTGCCCGAGTCTTTGTGAAAGCTCCAGCTGCGGCAGCGCGGCCAGGGACTGGAAATCTCGTATGCCCCAGCTCTCCAGTGTATCCAGCACTTCCGGCCCAAGCTCCAGGATTTCCACCGGCAACGCGCCCAGGCGCTGCGCCTCGTCTCCGGCGGTGATGATTGTTGTCCCTGCGTTGCCGCGTGCAGCACAGCAAGCCGCATCAGGATTCGCGGCAATTCCTATATTTCCCTCAAACCCAGCTTGCACGCTTCGCTTAGTCAGCTGTTGCGCGATCTGCCGCGGAGACCCCATCAGGCGCTCCGCGCCAGCCAGATCAAGAATGACCGTTCCCGGGCTAGTGGACTCTACTCGCGATGCAAAGTCATAACCGCAATCAAGCAACGCGCGATGCGCCAGCACCTCCTGCGCTGCGATCCTTTTTCGCAGCTCTACTCCCGTGCAAGCTTCGGCCTGAAACTGGGTCATCCCGGTCCAAATACCCAACTTCCTCGCTCTCTCGTTGCATGCAGACACCTTCAGCAAACGATCTGGACCATCCAGTACAGCTATCGGGACAGTTCTAAAATAAATTCGCACCTTGTCAGGCGAAAGCGCGTCCAGACCGCGTAGCGCAGCCTGCACTGGAAAATCGGGGAGGTGAATGCAACCGAATAGATGGATGTAATCGAACATACACTTTACTCTCAGAAATTGCGCCCTGCATAACTTCGCATTGACTTTAGCTCTGATCAAGCTTCTCTTCTTACGCTGCAATAAGTGTCTCGTGATTCAGCTGTCATGCTCTTTCTTCAAATCAGCTTGTGTTTAGCATTTATAAGTTTCCGCCGACATCTATGATTTGCTGTTGAAGATCGCCATCGCATTTTGAATTAACAACGTGACTCGCTATGGATTTTGATAATTATTATGTTCTTGCGCTTCAAGCTTGTTCCTATGCTGCGATGATATTTTCAGATTATGATGTGCAACGCTGGCTTTGTGCGCGTAGGACAGACGGCAATACTCATCACCTGTGGCAACCTAAACCATCACCCTAAACCATATAGTAAGCGGCATTTTTTCACTAAATACTTCTTGAGCTCTCCTGGATTTGTGATGACAAACCTCAATTCGCCATTCTGTATCCACAAAAAACCGCTGCCTTGAATGGCTTGCTCTTAGAGACTTCATATCTTCTGTCCGAAGCCTCTGGATCCTCTGGGTACATTTACCTCTCCTCAGCCATCTGAATGCCCTGCTGCGCCAGATTCAGCAGCCCTCGTATCAAACAGCCACTTTGTTTTGATCAAAGTTCTTAATCTTGTCTTCCTTCATCTTGCAAAAAACAGAACACAGGACCATATCTTGCCGGAAGCCGGGCTTTCAGGAATATAAAACCTGCGTCAAGGTTTGAAATATTGCTCACTTGCCGTGCAAACCTATCGTGTCGCTCACTAAAAAACATAAAGAGTACTACCAATCGTGGGAACCGGCGCCAATATTAGATCAGAAATTGGCAACAATGAGGACAGTGGGAGTAGCAGAAGATACTGATAAAACTGAGACACGGCGACAAGAACGCAAGATATGAAACCACAGAAACACCAGCCTATGGATGCGCCGGGCAGGATGACAACTTGAAATATCGTTATCGAAACTAAAATTAAATATCTATATTTTGTAACGCAATTGTAGCCTTCTGCTTAGAAGGCAGAGGGACGCAACCTGTCGGCTGGGGGCTGCCGTTACTTTAATTGCTATTATCAGCCAGTTCACCATTCGGTTAAAATGTGACGGATTATTTATTGAAGCGTTAGATTTCATAAAATTTAACAGTTAGCTATTGTGACAAAGCTTTTAGCCTCATTGAATAGAAGACTGTTTTACTAACCTATATTTCTACCGTACGGGATACAGAGGATGTTGCTGGTGATTTTATGTACCCTACTGTTCCCTTGCAATTGTTCTTATATTTTCGTTCCCTGGGCAAATGGCATTGAGCGCTTCAGCTTTAGCGTTTATTCGGATTCTGGAATAGTAGCGCGACATTTTGATCGACTGATGACCCGCGATTGACATAATGGTTTCGTCGGGCGCACCCGATTCAAACAGCTTCGTGATGACCTGGTTGCGAAAGTTTCTCGGTTGCAGCCACTCCAAACCGGTCTTTTTGCGCATCGTCCTGAATGCCGACCGTATAAAGTATGTCGACGCCGGCTTCGTCACGTCATAGCTCCCGCGCTTCAGCCGATAGGGAAAAATGTAATGGTCGGAATGCCATGCTCCCAGGCGTTTCGCTCTCTCCACGATTCTGCGCACTTGTTTCGCGGCGACAGCATTCAGCGGCACCACGCGTGCGCGAAATTCGTTTTTTACTTTGCTATCGGGGATATGGATTGTTGGCGGCTCGTGCTCCAGAAAGACATGTTTCATCTGCAGGTGCCGCAACTCGATTCCCATTGCTGAAGTATTATTCGTCAGCGACACGGCCCAGTACGCCACGCTCCAATCCGGATTGCCCGCCACCACGCGAAAGAACCTTTCTTCTTCCTCCGCTGTCAATACCTTCGGCGGCGTCCAGTTTGGCAGGGGCAGCGGCTTATAATGTTTTTCGATCAGGTCCCACAAGTCGGCCGACTTCAAAATCTGTGCCAGCGTATTCAGCTCATGGTTCACGCATGACGCTCCCGCTTCCATCCGTCGTTGACGCTGATATTCCAAACAATGCCCAATATGAATTTGCGACAGCAACACCCCGGCAAACATTTTGCTCAGATTTCGGATATACCATTCATACATCTCGATTGTCCGGGGCTTTCTGCTGTGCATTTTTTTGATCTCCAGCCAGTGCCTGGCTGCCTCCTCAAAAGGAAGTGTGCGAAACTGTAATGGCGTCATCAATCTCATAGTTCGGGGCCTGCTTTGCGGTGCTCCGGCCGTAGGAAGTTAGCCGGGTGCAACCGTTACTTGGGTTCGAAAGTTATTCTATGCGATTCGTGTTTCATTCGCTACAACAAAATATAGGCAGCCATGGGGCCCTGGCCCACAACATATAGTTTTTGGTTAAAAAGCTCCGATGGCCGCCCCGTCCCTGCTTAATCACGCTGCTTGCCCCCTGCCTTTTATCCCTCGACGGACGGCTGCAACGGCGTGCCCACCGGCATGAGCGCCATCAAGCTTTCCGGCGTCAACTCTTTGCCTGCTACATCGTGCGCGGCCTGGATCGCGATCGCTGCCAAATTGCCGAACGCCGCTGTCACTCGCTCGGTTGTGGCTGCATCGAAGCCGCCCGCTCCGCTCGCCGGCACGACTGCGCCAAGAATTTGTTCAATGAATAACGCTGCGTCCGTCACCGTCTTCAGTGTCTGTTTCAGTTTGTCTGCCGTGGAAATGCTGGTTACAGGATTTGTTGCCAAGATTGCACCTCATGAAAATCGGTTTTTAGTAATTGGTGGAAGAGCGATCATTGATGGCCGTGAAAAGCCGCCTCTTAGTTTGTGTCCGGGGATTCCAGCCTTAAAATCGCCGGCTTCAGCGCCACAATCGCCGCCACGGGATCTCGAACATCCGGAGGCGTAACCTCGCTCACCGGCTTTTTTCCCATCAGTCCGCGCACCGCGTTCACCAGAGACGGAATTTGGTCCAGCAATCCCATAACCGCGGCTTGTTTCTCCTGCACCGTTGCTGATTTGTCTTTTGCCACTTTGGCCACGGCATACGCGGCAAAGGCATCCACCGCGGCAATCTGCACCTGGCGCGCTCTCTCCACGGCCTGCTGCGCCTCGCGCGTCTGCGGCAGATAGAACACGTGCGGATCAAACGCCGCATCCTGCGTGGCATTCTCTAAATCCCCGGCGCATGCGTGCCGAATATCGGCGTCAAAGTGGTTGTACCCCGCCACGGCGCAGTCGATCAGCGCTTTGCTCGCGGCCAGGGATTCGTATGTCGTCTGGTCCCACGTGCTCACGCATCCTGCCAGCAACGCGCATGCAGGAATGATCACGCACAATGCCACCACGCTGGTAATCTTCGTCCAGTCGGTGATGCGCACGGGCTGGTTCCCCGGCAGCGGTGACTGCTTTAGATACAGCAGCACTGACTTCACGCCAATCACCAGCGCCGCCGCTCCCACTTTCGTCAGTCCGGCTTTGGAAAAGTTAAAGCTCGCCGGATCCAGTTGCATGGTGGCCAGCGCGGTAATCATTGAGCTCAGCGCAAATACGCCCAGCCCCTTGAACCAGGTTGCAAGGTTCATGGTGTTGTCCTCTTTTCAGTTTGGATTTTTTTAAGTTCAGATCATGGAAAGCCAATGCTCTTGGCTCGAATTCATTCGTGGCGTCGCAGCGGCCTAAAGATATTGGGTTTAGCCCCTGCGATTTACGCCTCTGCCCTTTTCAGCCATCCCGCCAAATTCACAGCTTGGGCCGGATTGTTGGTGGCTATGTGGCGGTAGTGCCACGCGCTGAATTGGCAGAGCAGCCCGTAAAAAATTTGCGGATCAATAGCATTAATGGCCGCCAAAGTCTTCGGCCCCATCTTGCCGTCTTCTATGATCTGCTGGCCCTGGGAGTTTACGGCGCGCTGCGCATAGACCGCCGCCTGCCGCACTCCCATGTTCACGCCCATATCAAAAAGTTTATTGGCCACGTTCTGGTTCTCCACTTGCGCCAGGCGCATGGCGTCCCAGTATTCACGTTCCTCAATCTTCTCTGCTTCAGATAGCGCGTCTTCCGCCGGCCCGGTAAAAAACTCCTCAGGCAGATCAGGATGGAACTTTTCCGCAATGCCAAAGCGTGTGCGCCCGCCCGCATCCACAGTCACCTTGCCGGAGCGGGTTGAATCTTCATGCTGCAAAACGAATGCAAAAGCCAGATTGAAATCGGCCATTTCCATCTCCTCCAGTAAAATCAACAAGATAGAAGAACTAATCAATTTTATTCGCGATTCGCGAATCGCGAATATAGAATACGGGCATGGCCCTGAAACCTCAGGACGTAATGGTCGTAATGAAGCTCTGCTGTTATCCGGGAGAGAGACCGCCAATCTCCGCTATTGCCGGCGATCTGCGGCTGAGCCCCTCAGAAGTGCACGGAGCAATGAAGCGGCTCCAGGTCGCCAGACTTCTGCATGGTACGGAAATGAAGAGCAAACCCAACGTTTCAGCGCTTGAGGAATTCTTGTTGCATGGCTTCAAATACGTTTTCCCCGCAGAGCTAGGCCAGCCAACTCGTGGTCTCCCGACCTCGTATGCGGCGCCGCCCCTCAATGCTGAAATCCTGCCCGCGGATGAGCTTCCACCAGTCTGGCCTTGGCATGAGGGTCACGTTCGCGGTATTTCCTTCCAGCCCCTGTATAAAACCGTGCCTCTCGCCTGTTCAAAAGATCCTTTGTTATATGAGTATCTGGCGCTGCTCGACGCAGTCCGCAGCGGCCGGGCTCGTGAGCGCAATATAGCTGAACAAGAGCTGGTCAAAAGGTTACGGTCCGCCAATGCCTCATCCTAATCTGCAATTGCTGGCCGACGCGGCGCGTCTCCTGGAACCGCTGCTTCCCGAACTTGTGTTTGTCGGAGGTGGCACCACTGCATTGTTCATCACTGACCAGGCTGCTGCCGCCATTCGAACCTCTTATGACGTCGATGCTATTGCCGCAATAGGCTCATATGCCGCTTACGTGGATTTTTCTGAAAGGCTCAGAGACATTGGCTTTACTGAAGACGATTCCCCGGGCGCTCCCATCTGTCGGTGGCGGCAGCAAAGAATCATCTTTGATCTCATGCCCCTGGACGAAAAGATTCTCGGTTTTTCTAATCGCTGGTACAAAGCGGCTATGGATACGGCGCGACAACACATTCTTCCCAATGGACTCCGCATCCGTGCCGTGACTGCCGTGTACTTCTGTGCCACCAAGTTGGAGGCATTTGCGGGTCGTGGCAGGCAGGACTACGTGGCAAGCCATGACCTGGAAGATTTAGTGTCAGTGCTGGACGGGCGGCCTGAGATCGTACAGGAAATTGTGCTGGCGCCACACGATGTCAGAACTTACATCACCGTTGAAATAAACAAATTGCTCGCGACTCCACAATTTATGGATGCCCTACCTGGCTATCTCTTGCCTGATAACGCCAGCCAGGCCCGCTCGCCATATCTCGTGATGCGTCTGAAAAACATTGCCACGTTGGTTTAGCTATTTTCCACGCTTCCGCGGTAAGCTCTTGCCTCTCC
>Ga0070734_10004525_pt1 | contig 13125 bp, 9 predicted proteins | sample Coa_R1_8_FD_66444 | JGI IMG/M metagenome (GOLD analysis project Ga0070734, IMG submission 66444) | Surface soil microbial communities from Centralia Pennsylvania, which are recovering from an underground coalmine fire - Coalmine... | ecosystem: Environmental > Terrestrial > Soil > Unclassified ...
GAAAGTCGTCGAGCCGTTGTGGGATGCGCTGTTGCGCGATCCCTCAGTGGCGCCAGTTGGGCTCGGTGCGCGTGACAGCCTCCGGCTCGAGGCGGGCCTGTGCCTTTACGGCGCGGACCTTGACGAGACGACGACGCCCGTCGAGGCAGCGCTCGACTGGACGATCCCGAACGTGCGGCGCAACGGCGGCGGGCGCGCCGGCGGATTTCCCGGCGCCGAAACCATCCTCGGCCAACTCGCCCGCGGGGCGCCCCGTCGGCGCGTCGGATTGCGACCGGAAGGGCGGGCGCCGGTGCGCGCCGGTGCTCCGCTGTTTCGTGAACAAGCCGGTCCTACGCCATTTGGCGTCGTAAGTTCCGGCGGCTTTTCGGTAAGTCTCAACGTCCCAATCGCGGTCGGCTATGTGCTGCCCGATTCCTCGGCCGCGGGCACACAGATTTTTGCGGAGGTGCGCGGCAAACGGCTCGCCACGATGGTTTCAAAGCTGCCGTTCGTGCCGACTCGGTATAAACATCGCTAGTGCTCTTGGAGATGGCCATGCTCAAATTTACCAAGGATCACGAATGGCTCCGCATGGAAGGCGACATAGCGACCGTCGGGATCACTCCATTCGCGCAGGAAAAACTCGGCGATCTCGTATTCGTGGAATTGCCGGATGTCGGCGCTCGATTCGATCGAGGTGCAGCGGCTGCGACTGTCGAATCCGTAAAGGCCGCCTCCGACGTTTACGCGCCGATCGCCGGCGAAGTGATCGCCATCAACGGCCAGCTCGCAGAACAGCCCGGCCTCGTCAATGCCGAGCCAACCGGCAATGGCTGGCTGTTCAAGATGAAACCTGCCGATCCCGCAGAGGTCAACGCGCTCTTGGATGAAGATGCCTACAATGCGCTGACGGCGGCCGCGTAAGGTAAGTTAGGTTAGCCGAAGGCTTAACCCGCAGCTACGGTGGAGAAAGGCGGATTGCGCTGACGCTACGCTGTGTACTCATGAATCTGAATCCGCCGCACGGCGCCGATGATATCGCTCGGGTGCTTTTCAGAACGTCCCTCGCGGTCCGATCCGATACTGATCAGGTTGCCCGTACGTAGCCGAGCGGACTTGGCGAGGTCCTCTTATCCATCAAAATCTGTTGGCGGGGCGCTGCCGCGCCCCGCCGAACACCTACGGACCCCAGGGAAGGATCAGTCGTCGTTGTCCACTTTATGATACTGGTCAAACGCCATCTTTGGATATGGTTTGGATCCCATCAGGCCTTTCCAAAGCACCTTGTTGTACTTGGCTGGCGGAACGCGATCCGCATCCGAGAAGTCGAAACCGGCCGTGACTCTCGCCCAGTACGCTGGGCTGTGCTTCGGCTTGATGATCGGCCCTTGTGCAAATTTCACGGCCTCGTTGCCTTGCGCAAGCTTCAGCGACGTCGACAAGAGAACGGTAGAGGCGGTCGCTGTGTAGCTCCAGGCGGGGAACGACCTGATGTCGAACACTTTTGACATCGGCCGCTGGAAGGCCGTGTTCAGGTTGATGTGCTGCGTACCCAGCACGTCTTCGATGGTGCGGAGCACGTTGACCTGGCTGTAGTGGGTACTTACAACAGCGCGCTTCTTCACATAGGGACCGACCACATAGGTTGTGGTGCGGTGCGAATCGACGTGGTCCGGACCATCCTGGGCGTCATCTTCAGTGATGAAGATCAGAGTATCGGCTGCATATGGGCTGTGCGCGACCGCCTCGACCAGGCGGCCTACGGCGAGGTCGTCGTCGGCCTGCTGCGTTTCCGGCGTATTGACGCCGGCAAGCGCCGTGCCGAAGGATCCGGTGTGGTCGTGACTGACGCGAACCAGCGACAGGTTCGGCAGGTTGCGGTTGGCGACATAAATGTCGAACTCCCGCTTCCACTCGTTATAGCGCCACAAATCCGGATAGTTTTGGTCGTAGCCGCGGAAGTAGAGGTCGGTATACGGGGCCAGGGCGGGCTTGAGCGGCGCGACCTGAACGATGTTGGCTGCGAATGGATCGGATACCGGCGCAGCCTTCGTGCCGATGTTGCCGATGTTATTCACGAGCATTCCGTAGTTGCGAACGGTCCCGCCGGCCTGCAGCACGGCATCGAAGATATAGCCGCTTTGCTCACCGAACGGCGCGTCGGAGGCGGCGTGGTCACCGGTGCCAGGCAACAAGTTGGCAGTACCGCCAGGCAGGCCCGCCGACGCATTGCTGTAATTCGTGGTTCCGGCTACCCCGGACGCGGCGTCGCGCTGAGCGACTGTACCCCAGTTCACCGGTACGTTGCGGTTCGATCCCTCGGACTCATACGACAAACCACGGTTGACGAATGCGTAATTGATCTGTTGCGTAAGCGTTTCCGTGTTGGTGACGCGACCTTGCAACGCCCAAGACCATCCGTCCATGCTGCCGTCGCCGGCGTCCGTGAAATTATCCAGCGTCACGAAATTCTTCGCCAAGGCGTGAAGGTTCGGCGTGATGGCCGCGCCGAATACGGTCAGTCCCGGGTTGCCGTTCGAACCGTTGTTCAGGTCGCCCAGCACCTGGTCGAACGTCCGATTTTCCTTGATGATGTAGATGACATGCTTGATGCGCTGACGGAGAAAGTGCATGACCTCTGCGTCGTCATCGACCGGTTCGGCGCTGTAGAAGTTGTTCTGGGCGACCCTCGCTGTCAGTACCGGCAAGTCTTTCCCGCTCGGCACTGGTGCACTGACGAGGGAGGCGCGTTCCAATTGGAACTGATACTGGTTCGACGCGTTGGCGGCGGCGGCGGCCGCAGCGTTGCCCTGCGGGTAGGTGATAGTTGTGAGCAGAGCCGTATTCCCATACAAGTGACCTTGATTCGGACCGGTGACACTCTTCCCGTTGACGATGTAAATCCAGGTCCCATCGGCGCTGAATGTGACGTCATGCGGATCGTAAGCCGTCGGGATGAGCCCGGTGACTCTGTTGGCGTCCCTGCCGGTCAGCGGTATCACGGCGATCGAGTTCGAGCCGGCATTGACGGCGTACAGCAAATTGCCATCCGGCGAGATCGTCACCGCAAAGGTCGCTGCGCCGGTGTAACGGGGCTGTTCACGACCAAATGCCACTTCATGAAGATCCTCTCTACCGGGTCCGGCCAGCATACCGGCCGGAGCCCGCGCGTCGATCTTGCGAATGACCGCGTTGGTCGAGGTGTCAATAACCGCGATCTGGTCCGCGTTATCTTGCGCCACGTAGAGCTTTGACTGGGATGGATCTAGCGTCATCCCGAGGGCATTGCCGTCGAGCGCTATCCGCCGGAGCAAATGGCCAGCGCTGGGCGAGGAAATGTCGATGGCAATGACTTCACGGTCGCGATCGGACGACACGTAGGCGGTACCATTACCTTTTACGACGACCGCAAACGGGAAGGTGCCGCCGACGCCGCCAGCCGTGCCCTCGTTATTGGCAAAATACGGGCGCAGATCGTGCTCGTAGCGGACGGCTTTTGTTGCGGTGTCGATGACGCTGATCGAATCGTTGTAGTTGTTGACGACGACAAGCGTCTTTCCGTCAGCGGAAATGCCCAGGCCGCTGGCGTTGGGCCGGACATTGAGACCGACACCCTGGTTGTTATGGCCCAGGCCGATCTTCGCCGCAAGCGACCAGGTGCCGCCCGTCGCGGTGTATGCGTACACGGCGTCGTCCGCGCCGCCCGCAGCGTAGAGGGTTTTCCCGTCAGGCGAAAAGACGAGGCCCACATGGGCGTTAGTCTGCTTTATCACCTGCTTGAGCACGGGCTGGGTCTTGTTCGCGCCCGCCACATTGTAGATGAAGATGTATTGGGTCGAGTTGGCCGTATCGAGGGTACCGTCTGGTTTGTCCAGCGAGTTTTGGCCGGCAGTGATGACTGCCAGCGTCGTGCCGTCCGGGCTGAGCTGCGACCGTACCGCCTCGCCAGCAACGAAGTTGGGGTAAGCGGGCAAGCCGGGGTTTAGAAACTGTTGAACCGCGCCGCGGATGAACGTCGGTGTGATGAACTGGCCGGTCGCCAGCCGCACCGCACCGCTCCGCTCGTCGTCGGCGTGTGCCGGCATGACGATCTGAGCCGCGGAGGCGAGGATGACTATCTTGAGTAAGGCTTGAAAGTTTTTACTCTTCATCGTGACTTCTCCCGCGCGCGCCCCCTTCGCCGGATTCAGATGCACGATCTGAGTTTCCGTGATCTTCGAACCGTGACTGTGCTGCGTGTTGAATCCGAGGTACGAAGGTTCGCAATGGACATTGCTCAATGCACTTCGAACTTTTCCATAAGTAGATGACAGCAGGATGTAGGCTCGATGTCAGAACGCTTCGATGGAATGACAGCCTGAGCGTGCTCGTCCGCAATGGAGGGGCGAAATCGATCTGCGTCGTTGATGCGCCCGCACAAGGGTGGAATCGATGACCGGGTATTCGAGATCAGGGTCTTCGCGAGCTCTGCAAAAGGCCGCTTCCAGACACCATTTTCGCCCGTCGCCCGAGATAACAAAATCAGTGAAGCGTGTAGGGCAATCGCCCCAGGCAGATTTTTTTTAGCAGCAGCGACCTAAGCTGCTTCACGTCATCAACCGTACACAATCTGTTTGGTAGGCTCGCGATCGGAAGCGCGGCGTGTTTCATGAGGTGATTCAGGCCGAAGCTGACAACATAGCGCGGCTGAAGTGTGCGCGTTGGCCTTGCCGCTTTTTGTTTGGCTTCGTTCATCTCGGCAAATTCAGCGGCTGTCGAATTGCGTGGGTGCCGTCGAACGGTGCCGATCTCGGGGGCGTAACGTGTTCAGGTCAGTTCGAGGCGCGTTGAGCCTCGGTGGCTCCGTATGTGCGATCGTCACAGCAGTCAGCGCCGCGTCAGCACAGAACGCAGGTCCTCCAGCGGCGCCTCCGGGCGGCGCACAGCTCCCGCAGATCAACGTGCAGGCGCCGAAGCAGGCACCCGCGAAACCCCGACAGAGTTCGACAGGGCAGACGCACGCGCCCGCCGTCCCAGCATCGGCGCCTCCGGCAGCAGTACAACCGGCCCCCGATCTTGGCGTCGGCAACACCGGTGCGAACACAGTCCCGCCGCTTCAGCAGGCGCCGTCTCTTGGCAAGACTGGGACGAAGCTCGAAGACTTGCCCGCAAGCGTTCAGATCATTCCGCGTGACGTTATCAATCAGCAGGGCGGCAACTCCGTCCTTGACGCGATTACGAACGCGAGTGGCATTGTGCAGGGCGGCCAGGACGGTCACTACCTCGACCTCTTCCTGATCCGCGGTTTGAACGCCCAGTTCTACAATGATGGCTTCCGTGAGGGCGACCAGCTCGGCGGCCTTTCCCACATGCTCAATGGCGTGAAGCAGGTCGAAATTCTGGAAGGGCCAGGTTCGGCGCTGTTTGGCAGCGGACCGCCGGGCGGCACGATCAACATCGTCCACTACACGCCGTCACCGGATTTTCATTACGGCGCCAGCGTGCAGGCAGGCTCGTTCGGGACCATCAACAGCACTGGCTATGTTACGGGCCCCACGACCATTCCGGGCCTGTACTATCGCATCGATGGGACGGCCTCCCACACGGATGGGTTTCGTGATCTCAAGGCTTCCGATTACGAAATCAGGCCGGACGTCGTCTGGAACGTGAACAATCACACGCTTGAATTCAGCCTCGACGTTCGCCAGCTGAATCAGACGCCGGATTCCTATGGCATCATCTACTACAACGGCTCCCCCCTGAAGAGCGTCCCGATCGACGCCAAATACTCGTGGCCGTTCTCCCACGCCGAGCAGAATTACATTCGCCCGACGGTTACGGACAGGTGGTGGATCAGCGACTACCTGACTGTCAACAACCGGTTGTCCTATCTCTACAGGGATGTCGGCCTCCTGCGAACCGGCGACAGCGCGAGCACGCATGTGGACGTAAACCCGGCTTCGCGTACGTTCAACCAAGTCGTCGGCATGCAGATTCGTAATCAGCACGATCGCGACAATACCCTCGATTATCAGCTCGAGCCGGTGTGGAAGTTCGCCACCGGTCCCATGACCCATACCCTGCTCACCGGCTTCGAATACGTGCACCAGATCATCGATATGCAGCGCACGACGGCGGATCTTCCCAATATCCCCAACGCCTTTGCACCAGTCCCGCCGATGCTGTCGCCGAGCCAGATGACGTTCCAATGCGGTAGAGTGGTCAGCGCTGTTACCGGGCTTACTGCGAGCCATTCATGTGCCGACAATCATCTGGCCGCGGATTACTACAGCCTCTATGCCACCGACCAGGTCGACGTGACCGACAGGCTCAAGGTTCGCGCCGGCGTCCGGCAGGACTGGTGGAATACAGCGTTGACGCCGCTGATCAACGTGCCCGGGGGGACGTTCAACAATGAAGGCGTACCGCTCGTGGCGGGCGTCACGCAGGAGCGCTATGACGCGCCGGTGAGCTGGAACGTTGGCGCGCTGTACCGGCTTTTTCCCGGCGTTTCGCCGTTTGTCGGCGTGTCAAAGAGCTATCTTTCAAACTTCAACTCTGAAAACGCCCAGACTGGAATCGGCGCGCCGGAATCCGCATTGCAATATGAGGCGGGCGTCAGGTTCTCGCTCCTCAACGACAGATTCGTCCTGAACACGGCAGTGTTCGACGTTACACGCGACAACGTCGCCGCCCCCTTGTCGATCGGCGGGGTTGAAACAGTCGTGTTCGACAGTCAGAGGACAAAGGGATACGAGGCCTCCCTCGATGCCAGGGTGACGGATCAGTGGAGAATCCTGGCCAATTTTACGGCCCAGAACGCAGTGATCACGGACAATCCCCAAGGCATCACCTCGGTGGGCAATCATCCCCAGAGCGTCCCGGCCTACATGGCGAACCTGTGGTCGACCTACAGGTTTTCCATCGCGGGCGTGCCCGGTTTCATTGTCGGCGCGGGCCTGAATTACCGGGACAAGAACTACAGCGACATCACGAACGTAAACGCGATACCTGCCTTCGTGATCGGAAATGCCCTTTTCGGCTACGAAGCAGACACCTGGGGAGTTTCGCTCAATGTGAAGAACTTCACCAATCAGGGGTACTACGTGGAAGCCAATGCCGCGGGCGCAGTCCTCGGCGAGTCACTCAGCGCTTTTCTTAAGGTCTACATCAAACAGTAAGCGGCGGCGTGCCGCATGGATAGTGTGGCCCGGATTCGCTGCGCTCAATGTGGGCCGCGGTCGCTTCCGACGGACCTGCGAATGGCTCTGCTACTCCGCAAAGCGCGCGAGCACGTCGAGCGCCGCGTCGATGTCAGCCAGCGTATGGTCGGCGCTGATCTGAAAGCGGATCTCCTCATCGCCCTTGGGCACCACCGGATAGTTGAGGCCCGTGGCCAGAATGCCGTTTCGGCGCAGATGCGCCACCAGGGCGGAAGTCCGCGCCGTATCGCGCAGGATGAGCGGCACGACCGGATGCTCTCCGGGAAGCGTCTCGAAGCCGAGCCTGATGAGCCCCGCCTTGAAATGCGCCGTCATGGCCCGAAGATGCGTGAGCAAAGCGGCGCCGCCCGCGCTGTCCAGCAAGTCGATCGCCCTGAGAGCGGCGCCGGCCTCGGCCGGCGTGATGGGATTGGAGTAGATGTAGAACGGCGACGTTTCGCGCAGGTAGCGGATGATCGTGGCGTCGCCCGTCACGTAGCCGCCGTTGACGCCAAACGCTTTGCCGAGCGTTGCGACCAAGAGGTCGGCCGGGGCGGCGTTCGTATATTCCTCGGTGCCGCGCCCTGTGGCCCCGAACGCCCCGACGCCGTGGGAATCATCGACGACCACGATCGCGTTTTCTTCGAAAGCGTCATCGTGAGCGCGCGCCAATTTCATGACTTGATCGAGAGGTGCATGGTCGCCGCGCATGCTGAAGATGCCATCGGTCACCACGATGGCGCGCTTGCAAGTCTTGGCGGCGCCGGCGAGGGCGCGCTCCAACCCACCCATGTCGAGGTGCTTGTAGATGTGCTTCTCGGCCGGCCGAGCGAGCGCGATCGCGTTGATGATGCAATTGTGGTTGAGTTCGTCGCTGATGACCGCGGTCTTTTCAGTGACGAGCGGCGGAATGAGCCCCATCATTGCGGCATAGGCCGACGAGAACAGGATGGCGTCCGGCCGGTCATGAAAGCGCGCAAGCCGATGCTCCAGGGCCATATGGGTCGACCATGTGCCGCTGATGAAGCGCACGGCGCCAGGACCGGTTCCGTAGCGGCTTGCGGCCTGTTCCTCGGCTTCAATCACCTCGGCGCGCAACGCCATCCCGAGATAGCTGTTGGAATTCATGCGCAGGAACGGTCGATCGCCTTCGTCCTCGATCACATAGCGGGGACCATGGCCGTCTTGCCCTGCAATGACGCGGGAGATCACGGCTTCCTTTCCCTTGAGGCGCCCGCTCCGCGTCAATTCCTCAAGCCGCGCCGCGAGCGCGCGCGTCAACCCATGAGTCGGCATGGAAAACCTCGTCCTTACTCGTCGACCCCTACTTCCGCGCGCCGCGCGGCCAGCCGCGCCAACATGTCGGCGACCATGGTGGCGAGATCGAATTGCGGTGCAAAGCCCCAATCTTCGCGCGCAGCGTTCGTATCCATCGAGCGCGGCCACGATTCCGCGATCGATTGGCGCACCGGATCGACGTGATAGTCGAGCGCAAATCCCGGCACATGCGTCCGGATTTCTGCGCCAAGCTCGGCCGGCGTGATGCTCATCGCAGCGACGTTGTAGGCGTTGCGATATCGAAGCCGCGCGCCGTCCGCTTCCATGAGCGCGATGGTCGCCCGGATGGCATCCGGCATGTACATCATGGGAAGCCGGGTGTCCGCCTTCAGGAAGCAGCTGTAACGCTTGTGGCGGAGCGCCTGATGGAACATCTCCACGGCGTAGTCCGTTGTCCCTCCGCCGGGCGGTGCGACATAGGAGATGAGGCCCGGCAAGCGCAGGCCGCGCACATCGACCCCGAAGCGGCCGACATAGTAGTCACACAGCAGCTCCCCGGCGACTTTGGTAACCCCATAGATCGACGTTGGTCGCTGGAGGGTAAGTTGTGGTGTACGGTCGCGCGGCGTGGAAGGACCGAATGCGCCGATCGAACTTGGAAAAAACACCCGGCAACGGTATTGGCGCGCAGTCTCCAATATGTTGCAGAGGCCGGCCATATTGATGTTCCAGGCGACGTACGGCTTCTCCTCGCCTACAGCGGAAAGCAGGGCCGCGAGGTGGTAGATGGTGCCGATCTCGTACCGACGCGTCACTTCGAGGACCTGCTGCGGTTGCGTGCAGTCGAGAGGCTCGTGAATTCCCCCGGCCGAAACCCGGTGTGGCGCGATGCGAATATCGGATGCGACCACGCGATCGGCCCCGTAACGCTGTTGCAAGGCGGGCACAAGCTCCGACCCGATCTGCCCTAACGCTCCGGTGACCAGAATTCGCCGCATGTCAACTCCGATCGAATTTCCGTGCAGCTCGTGACCCGGCGGCAACTTCCTCGCCTTGGGGCGTTTGTGGGCCGGCATCTTGACGTAACGCAAGGTAAGTCCGGCGCGCAACCTTGACGGTCAACCCGTTAAAGAATCGTGCGTTTGGACGAAACCTGTCCAATATGGGATTCCCGGAGAGCGCCATGGCCTTTATCGATCGATCCGATGCCGGCCGCAAGCTGGCGCGGGCGCTTTCGGCATATAAGAGCGAGCGGCCCGTAATCTTTGCGCTGGTACGCGGCGGCATCATCGTCGCCGCGGAGGTCGCCGCGGCGTTTGACGCTCCGCTCGACCTCATTCTCGTGCGCAAGATCGGAGTTCCGATGCAGCCGGAATTAGCCATGGGAGCAGTGGCCGATGGACAGGTTGCGGTCGTCGTTCGCAATGACGATGTCATCCGGCTGGCCGCAATCGACGAAACCCAGTTCGAAGCCATTCGCGACAAAGAACTGGCCGAAATCGAGCGGCGCCGACGACTCTATGTCGGCGACCGTGCTCCCGTCGACGTGGCGGGGCGTATAGCCATCGTGGTGGATGACGGCATCGCTACCGGCGCCACGACCCGGGCCGCGCTTCGCGCCACTCGCAGCCGTGGGCCGAGCAAACTGGTGCTCGCCGTTCCGGTTGCTCCGACCGACACATTGGCTGCCATGCGCGAAGAGGCCGATGACGTGATCTGCCTGGAGGACCATGACTTTTTCGGCGCCATCGGCTTCTACTATGGTGATTTTCGCCAAATCTCCGACCAGCAGGTCAAAGACACGCTGGCACGCTTTCCGGTTCAGGTGGCCAACGAAGCCGGAAAATCTGCGATGTGAATGATGGCCAGCCGTCAAAAACGCGGTCTCGAGCCGATGGCCAAGATCGCCTTGGCTCGGGGCGAATACTTTGCGGATGTGAGTGGCGATTTGCCCGGGCGGCTTCACCGCGACCCGACGGGGCAGATGCCGTTCCCCGGTGACGGGGCAGATGCCGTTCCCCCGGTGATTGCAGGCGATCGCCCTGTTGCCTGCGGGATGCCCGGGAATGATGCGTCAGCTACCGGCTACGTTCTATCAGGAGAAGCTTGCGCCGACACGCAAAGAACACCCAGTTCTTCGAAACTCCGCCGCGTTGCTGCTACGGATCCATCAATGTCGATGCTCCGGCTGGCATCTTCGATCACAACGGCTGTGAAGCCGGCGCGGACCGCATCCTCGGCCGAGTAGCGCACGCAGAAATCAAAGGCGAGGCCGGCGACGGCGACGCGGGTGAGATTGCGGTCCCGCAGGTAACCGATAAGACCGGTCGGCGTCTTGCGATCGTTTTCAAAGAATGCCGAGTACGAATCGATGGCGCGGTGAATGCCCTTGCGCAACACCAGCCCGGCATGCGGGATTTGCAACGACTTGTGAAATTCGGCGCCAGACGTTCCCTGCACACAATGATCCGGCCAGAGCACTTGGGGGCCGTACGTGGCAGTGGTCGTCTCGAAAGGCCTCCGGCCAGGGTGCGAGGAGGCGAATGACAGGTGACCGGGCGGGTGCCAATCCTGGGTCAGCACCACGTTTGGAAACCGGGCGGCGAGGCGGTTGATGATCGGAACCACCTCGTCGCCGCGAGGAACCTCGAGGGCGCCGCCCGGGCAGAAATCGTTCTGAATATCGACCACAAGCAGAACATCGCCCTCGCCCACGACCATGCCGCTCATCTCGTCACCTCAACATGGTACTCAAGCGGTAAACCGCTTCGATCGGCATCCGTTTCGCTCTCAAACCGGCGGCTTGGCTTTGAGAAAATCCGCGAGCGTCGCTGATGGATCGGCGAGGGCGACGGGATCGACCGCGATCCTCCGCTCGATCAGCCGCCGAACCACCGCCATATCGCGCTGGGCATTGATGCCGATCGCATAGGCAATATGGGTTCCGGTGAACTCGAAACTGATCTCGCACCCGGCGGCGGCTTGCCGGCGCACCCGCCGATCGGGCTGCGCGGGCCGCGATCCCACCCCCTGGATGTAGAGGTCGAACTGCTCCGACCAGAACGACGGCACGCTGCGATACTCATCGTTCGCGCCCGCCGCATTGCGGCCCGCGACCGCCCCTTGGTCCTGGGCGTGGCGCCAATCCTCCCGGCGCACCAGGCCGTGGGGGCCGGGGAACCGCACCACGTCACCGGCCGCAAAGATCTTCGGGTCGGACGTGCGGCACTGCGCATCGACCACGATGCCGTTGTCGGTCCGCAGTCCGGCCGCGACGGCAAGGCGGTCGTCCGGCGCAGCGCCGGCGCCAACCACGACGAGATCCGCAAGCAACTTGTCGCCGCTGCTGGTCTTGAGTGCGACGCGGCCGTCGGGCTCGGCTTGCGCGTGGGTCAGGGCGGTGTCGAGGCGAAGGTCAACGCCGTGACGGCGATGAGCGTCGTCGACGCGCATCGAAGTGTCCTCGTCGCAAACCCGCGCCAGGATGCGGGGCAAGATCTCGATCACCGTGACCTTGACGCCGAGTTCGCGCGCCGATGATGCCACTTCGAGCCCGATGAGGCCACCGCCGATGACGCAGAGGTGCTGCGCCGCCTTGAGCTCATCGGCAAGCGCCCGCGCATGCGCCTCGGTGCGCAGATAATGGACGCGTGGCGCGCCAAGCGGCAGCATGGGAATTTCGCGCACCACGGAGCCGGTGGCGACCACCAGCGCGTCATAGGCCAATCTTCGGCCCGATATGGTCACGATTTCCTGGGCCGCGCGGTCGATGGCCGCGCATCGGGTATCGCATTCCAAGCGTACGCCGTGTCCCGCGAGGCCCTTCGGGCCCGCGATCGGCGCGTCGGCCGCGGCCGCCTTGCCGAGCAGGACCGTCTTCGACAGCGGCGGCCGCTCATAGGGCTCGCACGGTTCCTCGGAGACGAGTGTGACGGCGGCCTGCGGGTCGCGACGCCTAGCTTCAATCGCGGCGAACACGCCTGCGGGGCCACCGCCGATCACAACGATGTTCTGTGTCATTCCGCTCAGGCACGCAGCGCGTGCAACATGTCCTCGATATAGTCTTCGCGGCTGGCGATCACGAGCATCAGCGACCAGGGCCGTAGCTGCGACAGCGTCCGCGACAGCATTTCGTCAGTGGCGGAAGCGCCGCCCAGGATGAGCCCGGTGGTATTGACTCGCTTCAGGCTGCAGGCTTCGCCGATCAGCGCAGCGGCCTGGGCGTTCTCGCCCGCCGTCGCCACCATCACGACGAGATCAGCGCCGCCGATCTCGTCGATCAGGTCCTTGGTGCGCCCGGCAAGGTCGCTCAGCCAGCCCGGCACGGAGAAATCACGCCCGGGAGGTGCGCCGGCAAATGCCGAGGCTGTGAAGAAAGTCGCGTCGTTCCAGTCCAGCTGCGCGAGATGCTTGACGACCGCCTCGCTTGCCCTGTCGAGCGCAATGACTTTGACATGCCGCTGCTTGGAATTCGGCGCGTCGATCCGGAACCGCGCTTCCGCGGCGCTCGACATTCTTGCGCTTTCGCTCAGCATGCGGCTCCCTCTCTATCAGTGATCCATCACAGGCGTGTCCATCGCCCGCGAAAGCGGGCGATCCAGTAGTCACAGAATATTTTGTGGTGCTCTATCGCCCCGCCTGCGATGACTGGGTGCCCCGCTTTCGCGGGGCATGACGACCGAGA